>Ga0315912_10002971_pt1 | contig 17355 bp, 16 predicted proteins | sample VfabasoilMG_FD_204469 | JGI IMG/M metagenome (GOLD analysis project Ga0315912, IMG submission 204469) | Garden soil microbial communities collected in Santa Monica, California, United States - V. faba soil | ecosystem: Environmental > Terrestrial > Soil > Garden | place: USA: California...
GGGGCTCTTGGCGGTGCGGGTCGCCGCGGCCGCACGGCTCGGCGTGTCGGCTCGACTCATGGTCGGCTCCCTCATGGTCGAGCTTTCCTCCTGGGTTGGCATGGGCGTGCTGGTCGGCTTTCTGACGCTGGTCGCAAGCGCCGCCTTCGTGCCGATGCAGGCAGGGAGCTTGGGCGCCGTTTCTGCCGAGGTGCGCCTGCTCGCAGCAGTCCTCGCGTCGTCGTCCTTACTGGGCCTTCTGGCCTTGTGCTTCCTGCCTCAGCGGCGGGTCCCCAAGCTATTGCGCCGGTTGCTTTCGCTCTCCGAGGACCAAACCGAGCTCGCGCGTCCCTTGCTCCCGCTGGTGCTTCCGCTGTGGCACGCCCTGCATTGGTCTTGCTGGGTGCTTTCGGGAGCCATCTTGGCTCTGGGTCTCGGCGCCAACGTCGAGCAGGCCGCGCTGGCTGGAGGCGTTCTGTGCCTCGCGGTCGTCCTCGGTTTCTTGGCGGTGGTCGCTCCGGCCGGCGCCGGCGTGCGCGAGGTGGTGATCAGCGTGGGGACCGCTCCCTTCCTCGGGCCGAGTGCCGCGCTCGTCCTCGGCTTGACCGCTCGCGGCGTCTCGCTGCTCTCTGACTTCGTTTGCTTCGCGACCATGCGCCTGCTCGTCCTTCGCGGCAGTCGCGAGCGGGCCTGAGCCCGAAGTAGCTCAGCCGCCACTTCCCGGTCGCTGACCGGGGCCGATGATCTGCTGGCGCACGTAGTAAGGGGGCTTGGCCTGCGACTCGTGATACGTGCGCGAGACCACGTCGGCGACGAGACCCAGCGAAAGCAGCTGCACGCCGACCACGATCAAGAGTACGCCGAGCATGAGCAGAGGGCGATTGCCGATGTCGGCGCCGAAGGCCACCTTTTGCACCGCGAGCCAGATGCACACGCAGACGCCCAAAAAGCCGCTGAAAATGCCCGCCAAGCCGAACACCTGCATCGGCCTGGTCAGGTAGCTTTGCATGAAGCGCACCGTCATCAGGTCGAGCACTACGCGCAGCGTGCGCCCGATGCCGTACTTGGTGTGGCCGTACTGGCGGGCCCGGTGGTTGACCGGCATCTCCGCCACGCGAACGCCGATCCAGTTGGCGATGGCCGGGATGAAGCGGTGCATCTCACCGTACAGGCGGATCTCCTTGGCCACCTCGCGATTCATGGCCTTGAGCGTGCAGCCATAATCGTGCAGGTGAACCTTGGTGATCGAGCTGATCAGACGATTGGCAATCATCGACGGCAGTCGTCGGTTCCAGAACGTGTCCTTGCGATCGGCACGCCAGCCGGCGACCAGGTCGAAGCCCTCGTCCAACTTGGCCAGCATGCGTGGAATGTCCGCAGGGTCGTTCTGTAAATCCGCATCCAAGAGCACGACGCGCCGTCCACGAGCAGCGTCCAAGCCAGCCTGCAGCGCCGCCGTCTGGCCGAAGTTGCGGCGAAAGCGGATGACGACCAGTGCAGGATCCGAGGTTGCATACGCCTCGAGGACACGGAAGCTGCCGTCCACCGAGCCGTCGTCGATCAGGACGAGCTCGAAGGACAAGCCAGTGCCGTCGAGGGCGCGATGGAGCTCCGCTAGGAGGTGCGGAATGCTTTCCTCTTCGTTGTAGATGGGAGCGACGACGGAGAGGTCGAGCAGCGCCTCACTCATGGGATGGGAACCTCCGCAGGGTCTTCCGCGTCGTCTGGCTGCGGCTCGGGCGGGGCGTTGGGATCGGCGTCGTTGACCAGCGGTTCGTCCGCCTCGCGCTCGCGCTTTGGCTTCTTCTTCGAGCCCCCCGAAGTCAGTCGCCACTCCTTCATGATCTCGGCGTTCTGGGATGGGTCGGCGCCGCGCTTGAACACCACGAAGTCGCCATAGCGGCCTACGACTCCGTACGCGCCGCTCTTGAGCGCCTCCTTCACGGAGGGCAAGGTCGCATTGAGCTTGAGCTCGCTCTTGCGGGCGACCATGTAATCCGCGTCGTGCGTGCCGCGCCTGAGCGTGTAGAAATACTCTCGATTCGCCAGTTGCGCGCCGATGTGCTCCGTCGTGGTGACCGAGGCATTACGGGGGATGGACGCCACGAGCGCCTTGACGTGGCGGTACTGCTCTTCTTGCTCCGGTCCCCAGCTGAAGCGGATCTTGTGGTAGCCGGACTCGAAGTAGTTGTCGCGAGCCGGGAACGCACCGTAGTTGTAGGACAAGCTGATGGTCGCGATCGCCATGGCGGCCACGGCACCGATCTGTCGGGGAAGATTGCCCGCCGGGCCCGTGCCCAGGGCGCGAATGGCGAGCATGGCCGCCATGAAAAGGTACGGCAGCCAGAACATCACGTACTGAAACGTGAACATGATCGGCGGGTCGTAGTCCGTGACCAGGAGTGTCAGGATCGCGCCCGGCAGAAGCGAAGCCCACAAGTACCAGCGCCGCACCGGCAAGAACGCCAGTGGGACCAAGAGGTGCATGACGTACCAGAACTTCTTCTCCACGAAGACGTGCTTGAGCACGAACGTCGGATTGGAGATGAGCGTCTTGAGCACGCTGCGGAACCCCTTCTCGCCGCCCGACCACAGGTCTTCGTACATGTTGGGGAACCACCACGATCCCGCATCCATCATGATCTTGAAGCGGAGCAGCACGAACCAGAAGATGGAGATGCCGGCGATGATGGCTCCGAATCGGGGACGGTAGCCCGTCAGCAGGAGGAAAATGCCGATCACCGCGAGCGGGATTGGCATGTCCTCGCGCATGATGATGCTGCAGAAGAAGAAAATGCCGGCTGGCCACCAGCGCTTCATGTCCGCGAACAGCACCATCAAGAAGACGAAAATGGCGCCCGTGGGCACCTCCTTCATCTCGTAGAAGTTGGCGCCGTGCAGCGGATAATTGGCCAGGTAGCACAGCGCAAGCACGCAGGCGGCCCACTCGGGGACGTGGCGGCGAGCCAGCAGGAAGAGCGGAATGCTGCCGAGCCCGAGTGACGTCGATTGGATGACGAGCAGTGTTTCTGGGTGCGGATAGAGCGCGTAGATCGGCAAGAACAGGTACAGGCCGAGCTTGACGTGATTGGCGATGTACGTCTGCGGATTGTCCGGGAAGATCACCGTCGATTGGTTGATCTTGCCGTGCAAGCCTCCGTGCATGAGGTTGACGTTGATGCCGAGGTCGAAGGTTGCCGTGCCCAAGCGGTGGTGCCAGCGCACGGTAAAAAAGCTCATGAACGCCGCGTATGCCAGCGCAGCGCAGACGACGACGATCAGGTAGCGGTGGCGGCTGAGCAGCGCGAGCACACGGGCACGAGCAGGCTCGCCGGCACTGTCGTGCCAAAGGCGCTGCACGATCGGCGGGATGTTCGAGCTCGCGCGGGTGAAGAAGAGCTCCGCCAGCAAGGCCAGGACCAGGACGATCGGCAAGAAATCGTGGTGCTTCCCCTTCCAGACGTCCACCTCGCTGACGACTGGAATGGCCGGCAAGAGAAGCAGCGGACAGAGGAACCAACCCCACTGTTCGAAGATGCGCGTCGGTTCCCCTGCCCAGCGCCAGAACAGGCAGAGCACCAAGACGATGCCGCCGAGGGCGATGCCGGTGCCCAGGATCTGAGCGAGGAAGACATCGCGCAGCGGGAGGTCGAGCGCGTTCTTCTCCAAGAGCTCGGTCGTGAAGCGCTCACGGGTCAGACGAAACCAGGTCACCAGCGCCATGCCGAGCAGCGCGAACAGGAGGACCGCCCGACCTGCCCCGGCCCATTGCTCCGCTCCCCAAGGAGTATGCTGAGGAGCCACCGGCGCAGCTGGCTCGCCGTGCGGCAGCGCTTCGGTCGGCGCCGCTGCCTCGCTCACCTCAGCTGACACCTCGGGTGAGACGGCTGGTGACACCTCCGGTGATGCGTCCGCTGACACCTCCGGTGAGACAGCTGGGGATACCTCCGGTGAGACAGCCGGTGACGGGGTCGCAGACTCGTTCTCGGCGGCGAGCTCCTGGGAACCTTCATCGACTGTCGGGTCGTCCGGGGACTCGGGCTGGATCATCGCCGGAGCGTTTACCACGCGCAGCGCGCGCATTGGAGTGGCGCTCGAGCCGGCGTTTCGGTACACGCCCGAGCATGGCGCGGCAGGGGAAAGCAGCTCTCCGAGTGGGCCTCGTGCAAATGGCGGTGCGCGCCGACCGGGAGAGCACCGTGAGCGCGGCTGTCCGCGGCATGCGGGAGGCTGCCCAGGGAGGTGCGCGCCTGGTCTGCCTGCAGGAGCTCTTTGCTGGACCGTACTTCTGCCAGTCGGAGGACCCGAGTGCTTTCGACCTGGCGGAGCCCCTGGATGGGCCCACCGTGACCGAAGTCGGGCGAGTCGCGCGCGAGCTCGGGGTCTACGTGTCCGTTCCGGTGTTCGAGCGGCGGGCACCGGGGCTCTACCACAATAGCGCCGTGCTGCTCGGACCCGACGGGGCCCGGCGCTCGGTCTACCGCAAGATGCACATCCCCGACGATCCTCAGTTCATGGAGAAGTACTACTTCGCGCCTGGGGATCTCGGTTTCATTTGCGAGCGGACGGAGATCGGTGCCATCGGCACCCTGATTTGTTGGGATCAGTGGTACCCCGAAGCGGCGCGGCTGACGGCGCTCGAGGGCGCGGAGCTCCTGCTCTATCCGACCGCGATCGGGTGGCTACCCAGTGAGAAAGAGCGAGATGGCGCGGCGCAGCTCGACGCCTGGCAGACCGTGCAGAGGGCGCACGCCGTGGCCAATGGTGTCTTCGTGGTGGCGACCAATCGCGTCGGTCGAGAGGGGCCGCCCGACAGCGGGATCGAGTTCTGGGGTCACTCGTTCGTGGCCGACCCCAGCGGTCGCGTCATCGCCGAGGCCGGGGAGGGCGAGGAGGTCCTGCTCGCGGATCTGGACCTGTCCCTGATCGAGGAAACTCGGCGCTGGTGGCCGTTTTTTCGTGATCGCCGTATCGACGCCTACGGAGGGCTCACCAGTCGTTGGAACGCGAGTCCGGCCGCATTCGAGGAGCCTGGAGCGAAGTGACGAGTGGCGCTCTCCGCGTGCCTGCGGAGTGGGAGCCGCACGAGGCGACTTGGCTTGCGTTCCCCCACCACCGCACCGATTTCCCCGGCAAGCTGGCGGCGTTGCCGTGGACGTTCGCCGAGATGGCTCGGGTCGTCAGCGCTGGCGAGCGCGTCCGGCTGCTCTGCCAGAACGCGTCCATGCGCCGGCGCGCGCGTGACGTCTTCGATCGCGCGGGTGTGCCGCTCGACCGCGTGGATTTTTACCTCCGCCCGACGAACCGCTCCTGGCTCCGCGACACGCTGCCGATTTGGGCCTTCCGTGGCCGTGAGCGCGTGGCCCTCAAGTTTCGGTTCGATGGGTGGTCGCGCTACCGCGACCACCAGGAGGACGAGCGTGCTGGTGCTTGGGTCGGCGCGCATTTCGGCCCGCGCCTCCTGCCCACGCTGCCCGACGGACAGCGCATCATCCTCGAAGGCGGCTCCGTCGACTTCGATGGCCGCGGCACCGTGCTGACGACCGAGGAGTGCCTACTCAGCTCCAAACGCGCCCGTTTTCGCGCCGTCGGTCCCGAGCTCGCTCAACGCCGGGAAGCGGCGGAGTTCGCATTTTCCGAGTGGTTCGGCGCGCGTCAGGTGATCTGGCTCGAAGCGGGTATCGCCGGCGACGACACGTCCGGCCACATCGACGACTTCGCGCGCTTCGCGCCGGGGGGTCGAGTGCTCGTCTGCGCGAGCTCGCGTAAGCGCGATGCGGACTATGCCCCGCTGCTTCGCGCGCGCCGTGCCCTCGCGCGAGCTTGCGATGCCAGCGGCCGAAAGCTCGAAGTGGTCGAGCTGCCGGTCCCAGACGTCGTCACCTACAGAGACATGGGGCGCTTGCCCGCCAGCTACGCCAACTTCTACGTGGCGAATGCTGCCGTTCTGGTTCCGGTGTTCAACGACGCCATGGATCGTCAGGCGCTCGACATCGTCGCTCGCTGTTTCCCCGATCGGCCGGCAGTCGGCATTTATGCTCGCGACCTGGTGCTCGGCCTCGGCACCCTGCACTGCTCCACCATGCAGCAGCCGCTCGCAGCACGGCAGCCGCTCGCAGCACGGCAGACGCTCGCAGCACGGCAGACGCTCGCAGCACGGCAGCCGCTCGCAGCACAGCGGCCGCGTTCGAGCGCGCGTAAGCGCTAGCGTTCGAGTCCGAGCAGCGACACGAGCCGCTCGTATGGCTGGCAACCGACGGCGCGTTGATCGCCGAGCACGAAGGTTGGGATCCCAGTGATGCCTGCACTGCGGGCCTGTGCCTGGCGTGCGTCGACGCGGGCGGCGTAGGTCGGCTCGTCGGCAGCGCGCAGGACTTCGTCTTCCTCGAGAGCGGCGGCTCGAGCCAGCTTGCGCAGAGTCTCGTCTGCCTCGAGGTCGTCGCCCCAGCGAAAGCACGCGTCGAAGGCAGCTTTGCGATACGGAGCCAGCTGTCCGCGATCCCGAGCCAGCTCCGCTCCGGAAAGAGCACGCCTGGTATTGTGCAGCCAATCCTGCGGCTGGAAGCCGTCGACGCCGAAGGTCGCTGCGAACGCCTTGGTTCGGGCGTGCAAGCTCGGCAGATGAGCACCCCGAAACAGGCTGCTCAGGGATAGGCCACCTTTCGGCGTGCCGGGGTGGAGCTCGAAGCCATGCCACTCGAGCGTGAGGTCGTGCTCGGCCACGAGCCGCGGCACGGTGCTGTTCTCGGCGATGAAGCAGAACGGACAGACGAAGTCCGTGTAGAGATAGAGTGTGCGTTCGGTCGCCAAGCCCGCGCCTCAGTCGCCGCTACTACGCTGGACCCGCCGGAACGGGTGGAGGAACGCAGCCAAGTTGGCGGCGTTGCGTGTCTGTACGAACAGCGAACCCTGGCCCGTGAAGTTCGCGACCAAACCTTCCCCGCTGAAGAACAGGCCCTTCATGCCGCCGAAGGTGCCAATCTGATAGGTCAGGCCCGGGGTGAACCCGACGATGTGACCGGTGTCGACCGTGTAGCCGAGCCCGTTGTCCATGTTGACCTCGTGCAGCGCACCGTAGCTGCCGTAGAAGACCGTGCCCGGACCCACGATGCGCAAGAGGAACAGGCCGACGCCGCTGAAGAAGCCCCGCACCCCACCGAACTTGGTATCGATGACCAGCTCGGATCCGTAGTGCGCCACGTACGAGCCACTCTGCAGGAAGAACTCTTCGCCCCGGGCCAGCTCCTTGGCGCGCATGTCGCCTTCCGCCGCCGGGGCGAAATAGAGGCGCTGACCAGCCGCCTCGGATCGATAGGTGTTCTGGAACAACGACTCCCCACCGAGAAGCTTGCGCTTGGCCGCGCCCCACAGGCCGCCGCGCATGCTGGTTTCCACGGTGACGCGGGAATCCATCGCCACCATGGCGCCACTTTCGGCGACGACAGCCTCGCCTTGGTCCAGCACCACCTCGAGCAGAGCGAAATCGGGGGAATCGACGATCTGATGATTCATGATCTTGGTGCCTCACTGCTGACGAGGTGGAAGGAGCCGCCCGACCGAGGTACCGAACTCGTTCGGATTCCTGCTTTGCAGGTAGACGGTGCCGCGCCCGCGCATGCGCAAGACGAGGCCTTCTCCGCTGAGGTAGCTCGAGATCCAGCCCGAGCCTGCCTTGTCGATCGAGTACTCGATGCCGGCAGTGAAGGCGACCAGATGTCCAGTGTCGACGATGTGCTCGCCGTCGAGCTCGAAGCGCTCGATGGCACCGAACGCGTTGAGCAGCACGGGTCCGCTGCCGCTCGCGCGCAAGAAGAACAGCGATTCTCCGCTGAAGAAGCCACGAAAACCCTGCCACTTGGTGTCCAGCGTCACCGAGTCCGGTGCAGCGACGTAGCTCGACCCCTGGATGAAGAGGTCCTTCTGCCCGTCGAGCTCGTGCACGACCATGCTGCCACACAGCTTCGGAGCCAGGCCGACTTCGGCTTTGGGCCCGACGGCCATGAACAGATTCTGGAAGAAGGACTCGCCGCCCAGAATGCCGCGCTTGAGTGCGCCAACGAGGCCGCCGCCGGCCTTGTGGTTCATCGTCGTCGACACGGTGACGCCACTCGACATGGTCACCATGGCAGAGGCTTCGGCTCGCACCGACTCGCCAGCGCCGAGATGCGCGATGGCCAGCGAGTGCGCGGGATTGTAGCGAATTTCGAAATGCATCGCTCTTTCCGTCCTCTCACACCGGCAGCATGGGGCTGATCCAGCCGACCAGAGCCCGCATGTTGCGCGACTGCAGGTAGATGGTGCCTCGCCCCGAGAACTCGCAGACCAGGCCCTCGCCCGAAAACAAGAAGGACTTCACGCCCCCGACGGACCGCACCTTGAAATCCAAGCTGCCGTCGAACGCTACGATGTGCCCCGTGTCGACCTTGAAGGTGCCGTTCACGTCGATCGGCAGCACACCCCCGTAGGAGTTCACCCACAGGTCACCCCGCCCGCTGCACTCGAGCAGGACGAGGCCTTCGCCGCCAAAGAGCGAACGAAAACCACCGAAGCGCACGCGCGTGTCGATCTCGCCTGCGCTCGCCAGGTACGATCCAGTCTGCACGTAGAGCTTGCTGCCGAGGCTGAGTGCCCGGTGCACGACGTGCCCACTGAGTGCGGGCGCGAAGACGACCTCGCCCGGGCGCTCGGCGCGGAAGCGGTTGACGAACATGGTTTCGCCGCCCAAGAACTTGCGGAAGAGCGCCACGAAGAAGGCGGCGATCTTGCGCAGGAAGCCGGCGCTCCTGGAGGCGTTCAAGTGCGTGGTCATGGCCACGTGAGAGTCGCGGCGCACCATGGCGCCAGCTTCCGCTTGGATCTCGTCGCCGGGCTGCAGGGCTACTTTGAGCCACGCGAATGAAGGGCCGTGTTCGATGACGGTTTGCAAAGGGCTTCCTCCTCCAGCCCGGGACCTTGTGACAGGGCCGCCGACGTTGCAAGGTGACGAGGCGTGACCGGCGATTCGAACACGAGCACGCCCAAGCTGGCGAAGGCGCCACCGCCTCCAGCCGAGGCAGAGCTCGAAGCGGCAACCAGCCAAGGCTTCCGGCCCCATCAAGGGAGGGCGCTGGCCGAGGTGCTCGCATTCGCTGCCGTCGTGCTGGCGCTTGGCGGTGTCGCTTTCTACTTCGCTGGATCGCTTGCGGCTTGGGCGACGCCTCTGGTGCCCCACGAGGTCGATCGAAAGCTCGGTCTTGTCTCCGCGCAGCAGTTTGCGCTGACGCAGGTCAAGTGCTCCGAGCGAGCAACGCGCTACGTGGAGGACATCATTGCGCCGCTTCTGGAGGCCGCGGGTCCCACGCCCTTCGAGTTCGAGGTGGTGGTCGCCAAGGACGAGGCGGTGAATGCCTTCGCGCTGCCCGGCGGCTTTCTCACCGTCAACAGCGGCCTCTTGGACGCCGCCGAGAGCGGAGAAGAAGTGGCGGGTGTGCTCGGTCACGAGATCCAGCACGCCCTGCTTCGTCATGGCACCAAGCGTATCCTGCGCGAGGTCGGTGGTGGTATTGCCCTCTCCCTCGTGCTCGGCGGCGAACCGACCGGGATCGGAAACCTCGCCGGCCAGCTCACCTCGCTGGCGTACGACCGCGGCCAGGAGAGCGAAGCGGATGCGCGCGGTGTGGACCTGCTCGTGAAAGCAGGCATCGATCCCAGCGGTCTCGGGCGGTTCTTCGAGCGCCTGGCAAAGAGCGGCGGACCGACTCCACCGACACTGCTCTCGACTCATCCCGATCCCGGTGAGCGCGGAGCGCTCGCTCGCCGACACCGACCTGACGGCGCGTCGCGCACGCTGCCACCGCCGCCGCGACCCGCGTGCGACCCGTGACTCGCTCCGCTGGCTGGCGCGCCTCAGCTGGGCAGCACGCGGAACACGACGTACGCAGCAGCGGCTACGACCACCACCGCCAGGAAGAACAAGAAGCGCCTGGTGTTCTGGGCATCGCGCTTCGCTTTCTCGCGGATGCAGAGCACGCATTTGCCTTCGCTCGTCAGCGCAGTCCCGTGCTCCTTGCACGTGCCATAACGCGATGAGGAGGACGGCGTTGCCTCACGACGGGCGGTCGTCGTCGTGCGCCCGGTGGCAGTCGGTCCGGGCGGCCGCATCGAGGCGGTTTCGGCAAAAAGCTGCGATGGCGGTGGCGGCGGGGCATTCGCGGGCGGGGTGGGCGAGAGGCTCGGCGTCACCTTCTTGGGGATGAGCGACGAGAAGGGCTTCTTGAGCGACTCCGGCGGGACCGTCGGCTGCGCGGGCGCTGGCTCCTGCTCCGCCGCGCTGGCGTTCGAATCGGCCTCGCTGATCTTCACGCGTGTTTGCGTCTGGCCGCGCCCGACGTCCGGTGACAAGACGGCAAACGGACTTTGGGTGTCCGAGCGCTTGGCAGGGGGTAGGTCGTTCATGAAACTCTCTTTTTGCGGGATCTCGGAGCAAAACGCAAAAGGCGGGCCACTGGCTTGCTCTGCCTCCGGCATGGAGCTGGATTGCCCACACCTGCCGCTCGCCTCGTCGTCCTGCTCGAGCCCCCTCGGAGTGACGTGGCTTCCCGCGAAAGCTGCCTCCTTGCGCCAGGCTTCGTCAAGACCGGGCTCGCGGGCCAGACTTGCTTATGCTCTGCTTCCGCGGACTTGCCACTGGGCTTCCGCGGACTTGCCTGTGGGCACAGACATTTTTCCCAACTGATCCACAAACGAGCGCAGGACAGCGGGGCCCAGCGTGTGTCGGGGCGGTGCCTTTCGGGCAGTGCACTTTTTGGGCAGTGAACTCCGTGCAGCGTACTTCTCCCGCAGGGCTTCTCGGGCAGTGTCGGGCAGTGCACTTTGCGCGCTGGGCACTTTTCCGGCAGGGCACGCGCAGCGCACGGCAGGCAGGGCGCCGTCCGGCCGGGTGCTCGGCATCGAAATCTTGCTAGACTGAGGGCTCGTACCGCGTTTGCCCCGGCGAAATCGGGGGCGATCGTATGGTGCGCGGTGCGCCTCCATGCGCGAGCGCCTGGCCCGACCTGACTCGTAAGATGAATTTTCGATACGAACGGAAGCAGCTCGCGGAGGATCTCGTGCTGTGGGAGGCGCACGGCGACCCCACCCCGGCCGAGTGGTCGTCCTGTTTGGACGCGGTCCTGGAGTGGCTCACCGAAGCGGAGCGGCGCGGCCAGCGCCTGCGGGTGCTCATCGATTCCACCGGCATGCCTACCGTGCGCGTGCAGACGCGGCGGGCGTTTGCCGAGTGGCGCGCTCGTCACCTGGCGCTGATCGCCAATGCCGTTGCTCGAGCGGCCTACGTGGCGGACGGTCCGCTCTTGCGCAGCGTGCTGACGGCCGTGTTCTGGTTTGCGCCGCCCGTGGTGCCGGTCGAGATCGCGTCGACCAAGCGCGAGGCGCTCATCTGGCTGGGCGCAGAACCGGGCCGCGCTACTGAAGAACGCCCTGTTCAGCACGCTCCATGAGTGCCTGCAGGTCGGCCTCCGTCGCCGGCCTCGGGTTCGTGGACAAGGACGGGTCGGCCAGGGCCACTTTCGCCAGGCGCCGCGGCAAGTCGGATGACCAGCCCGGGACGCCGCCCAGACGGTGCGGGACGCCCAGGCGGGCGCGCATCTCGATCACCCAATCCAGGAGCCCCTCGAAATCCGGCCGCTCGAGCTCGAGGAAGCGGGCGAGGCGCGTCGCCTTCTGCGAGATGACCTCGCGATTGAAGATCATGCAGTAGGGCAGGAGGATCGAGTTGGCGAGCCCGTGGTGGATGCCGATGCTGCCCCCCAGGGCGTGGGCAATCGCATGCACCACTCCCAGTCCTTTTTGGAAGGCAGTGGCGCCCATGGACGACGCTACCATCATGTCCGTGCGCGCCGTGGCGTCGCTACCATCCTTGAACGCACGAGGCAGGGCTCCTTGGATCAGCCGCATCCCTTCGAGCGCGATGCCGTCGGCGAATGGGTGATAGCCGGGTGCACAGTAGGCCTCGAAGCAGTGGACGAAGGCGTCGAGCCCCGTGAATGCCGTCAGGTGTGGGGGTAGACCGAAGGTGAGTTCCGGGTCGGCAATGACGACGGGCGGCTGCATCTTCGGGTGAAAGATGATCTTCTTCTCGTGATCCGCATTGACGATCACGGATGCGCGGCCCACTTCCGAGCCGGTTCCGGAGGTCGTGGGAATGGCGATCATCGGCGGGATCTTGCTGGCATCGGCGCGCAAGTAGTTGTCGCCGACGTCCTCGTAGTCCATCACCGTGCCCGGGTTCCGCGCTAACAAAGCGATGCACTTGCCGACGTCGAGCGGCGATCCACCGCCAATCAGGATGACGCCATCGCAATCTGCCGAGCGGTAGCGGTCGACACCGCCGCTCACGTCGGCTTCGATCGGGTTCTCGTGCACGTCGGCATGAACGCTGACGGTGAGCCCGGCTTGGGCGAGGTCGCGCTCGATGCTGGCGAACCACGGCAAGGCGCGCACGCCAGGATCGGTGACCAGGAGAGGCCGCGAAGAGGAGAGCTCGCGACAGGTCGCAGCCAGCTCTCGGATGCGCCCGCAGCCGAGTCGGTAGGAGACCGGGTAGTTGAAGCGGGTGAAAGGCGGCGACTGTGGCATGGTGGGCTGGGGCGGGGCTGGGCTGGCTGAGCTGTCAGATGATTTCGAAGTAGCGGCCGAGGTCGAAGTCACTGACGTACCGGCGCGCGGCGCGATCTTCCCAGATCCGCGTCTGGGCGAAATGCTGGACGAACGTGTCGCCGAAAAGTTCCCGGGTGACCTTGGACTCGAGGAACGCGCGCACGGAGTCGCTGAGCGAGGTGGGCAGCTCGCGCGCCCCGGCGCCGGGATTTTCGTAGGCGTTTCCGCTCACTTCGGGCAGCTCGAGCTTGTGCTCGATGCCGTACAAACCCGTCGCCAGGGCCGCTGAGAGGACGAGGTAAGGGTTCGCGTCCGCTGGGCCGATCCGGTACTCGCTCCGCGTGGCCTTCGGGCCGGCAGGGATGGCGCGGATGGCTGTCGTGCGGTTCTCGATGCCCCAGTTCGCATAGGTCGGGGCCCAGAGGCCCGGGACCAGGCGGCGGTAGGCGTTGACGGTGCTGCACACCATCAAGAGGACGTCCGGCAGGAGAAGCGCCTGTCCGGCGACGAAATGGCGGAAGGTGTCGGTCAGGCCGTTGCTCCCGTCGGAGAAGACGTTCTGACCAGCGTCGTTGGTCAGCGATACGTGCAAGTGCCCGCTCTGCCCCGGATAGTCGGAGCTCCACTTGGCCATGAACGTGCCCATCAAGCCGGCGCGCTGCAACAGGACCTTGGTATAGGTCTTGAAGAGTGCGGCTCGATCGGCGGCCTCGAGCGCCGGTTGGCAGCAGAGCGCAGCTTCGACGACCCCGGGTCCGGTCTCCGAGTGCAGGCCCTCGATGTCGGCTTCCAGCTCCTGCATCGCCGTGAGCAGCTGGTGATGCAGATCGGCGTGCACACCGCCGCGCAGCATGGAGTAGCCGAACATGCCGGGCGTCAGTGGCTTCAGGTTCCGATAGCCCTTCTCGCGCACCGATTCCGGTGTCTCCTCGAAAATGAAGAACTCGTATTCGAAGCCCGCATGAGCATGAAAACCAAGAGCCCGAGCGCGCTCGACCACCCGACCCAGCAAGCTACGCGGGCAGGCTCCGCTGTACGGTGCCTCGAACTGACCGAGCACGAGCACGGTGTCGTCCTCGAGGGGCAGGCGGCGCACGGTGCCTAGGTCGAGGCGCACCGGGGCATCGCGGTAGCCAGTGTGCCAGCCAACGAGGTCGGTGTTGTCGTACAGCTGGTCCGCACAGTCCCAGCCGAGCACCACGTCGCAGAAACCGAACCCGCTTCGCAGCGCAGAGCGAAACTTATTCTCGTCCACGTACTTGCCACGCAGAACGCCATCGATATCCACGACGGCGAGTTTGTAGAAGCGAATGCCAGCTTGCTCGAGGTAGTTTTCGACTTCTTCCGGCGTGCTGAACTTCATGAAAAACCTAGGCCTTGCTCGGACTCTTACGCAGGTGGAACCCCTTGGGCCTGGTGAAGGCCAAGAGCCCGTACTTCGACAGAGTACAGCCCAGGCCCGAATCGCGCACTCCGTTCCAGGGCAGCTCGGGATCGACGTAGTCGGCGCGATTGGCGAGCACCGTACCGACGTCGAGATCTCGTCCCACGCGCCGCACCCGCTCGAGGTCCTGACTCCAAACCGATGCCGTGAGGCCGAACGCGCTGTCGTTGCAGAGCTCTATCGCTTCGCTTTCCGAGTCGTAGAACGAAATGCCGATGACGGGGCCGAAGCTCTCTTCCTGCATCAGGCGGGACCGCTGCGGTGCGTCGACGACCACGTGCGGGGCCAGGTAGCAGTCGGACAGGGTTGGGGTCACGAAGTCGCGCGAGCCGAGGACCAGTCGTCCACCGAGCTCCACGGCTTGGTCGACCTGCTCCTGGCAGCGCTGCTTCGCCCGCTGGTCGATTACGGGGCCGAGCGTCGTCGCGGCCTCGCGCGGGTCGCCCAAGATCAGCTGCTTCTTCGTTTCCGCGAGGAAGGCTTCCACGAATCGATTGCGCAGCCCCTTCGGTACATAGATGCGCTCGACGGCGCAGCAGCTCTGGCCAGCATTGTAGAAGGCAGCGTCCACTAGGTTCGGCACGGTGAAGTCGAGGTCGGCGTCATCGAGCACGATCGCGGCGTCCTTGCCGCCGAGCTCGAACCCCGAGCGCAACAGGTGCCCTCCCGTACGGGCGTGCACGGCTTTGCCACCCGCGACCGATCCGGTGAAGGCTACGTAGCCGAGCTCTTCCGAGTCGATCAGTAGGCCCGCGGTCTCGTGGTCCGTGAAGCAGTCGAGAACGGCGCCAGGCGGAGCGCCGGCGGCCTCGAAGGCACGCTGGAACTGAGCGCCGACCAACGCCGTCTGCGGCGCGTGCTTCACCAGTACCGCATTTCCGGCGAGGAATGCGGGCACGATGACGTTGGTGGCCACGAGCAGCGGGTAGTTCCAGGCCGCAATGTCCAGCACCACTCCCAGTGGCTCGTGCCGTATGAAGCGCTCGAAGCCTGCCATTTCGCTGACTGACTCGTCGGCGAGCACGGCGGGCGCGAGGCCGCACATGGCCATGGTTCGAGCCTTCATGCCGCCGAACTCACCCTTGGCCTGAGCGAGGGGCTTGCCCATCATGAGCGTGATGTCGGTCGCGCTTTCGTCGAGCTGCTCCGCGAAGCGCTCGAGGAAGCGTTCGCACACTTGGACGCGCTGCTGGATGCTGAGGGCCTCGACCGCGCGGCTCGCGGCTCGGGCCTGCTCGAGCCGGCGTAGGGCCTCTCCGGCATCGAGGAGCTGTGCGGTCCGGTGGACCTGACCGTCGACGGGGCTTCGGATCGGCAGCGGGGACTGGCCCATGGCTCGCCCAGCCTGCGCCAGCGGGGGGCCTCTCGTAAAGTGGGAGCCGGGTTACCCCGGGCCGTACCAGCTCGGACGTGGTAGCCATCGGGAACGATTCCGTGGTCGCGAGCAGGTGAAGCGATGGGTGACAGCGATGGGTGACGCAGCGCAGCAGGCGAGAGAAGAGGCGCACCTGGCGGGAGGATGCTTCTGGGGGATGCAGGACCTCCTGCGTGGCATTCCTGGGGTGCTCGATACGGAGGTGGGCTACGCGGGTGGCAGCACCAAGGACCCGACGTACGCCGACGTGAAGACGGGGCGTACGGGTCACGCCGAAGCCGTGCGCATCGTGTTCGACCCCAGCGTGCTGCCGTTCGAGGAGCTGCTCGAGCGTTGGTTCTTCCGCATGCACGATCCGACCACCCGCGATCAGCAGGGCAATGATCGTGGAAGTCAGTATCGCTCCGCCATCTTCTTCCTGTCACCCGAGCAGGAGGCGGGCGCCCGGCGCGTGATCGAGCGCGTCGAGCAGAGTGGAGTTTGGGGGCGGCCTCTGGTCACCGAAGTCGCGTCGGCAGGCCCTTTCACCCGGGCGGAGGGCTATCACCAGGATTACCTCTTGCGCTATCCGGACGGGTACACCTGCCACTATTTGCGGCAGTTCTGAGTCGCGCCTTGCCGATAGAAGCCAGCCAGTAGAAGTCAGCCGGCAGGAGTCAGTCGACTGAGCTCAAGCGCTATCGCGCACACCGGTCGCTGCGAGGATCTCCCAAGCCGCCGCCAGGAACTCCTCGCGGTCGGGGCCAGGCTGCAGCTGATGAGCGAGTGCCTGGACCAGCTGGCCAGCCAGTGCCTGCGGTACGGCGCGGCCCGCGGCACCCACGGTGTCGAGACCTTCGCGCACCGCGCGTAGCGCGGCGCTTCGTTCGGGGCCGGGGAAGTAGCCGAGGTAGTCGGTGACGATGGTGCTCAGTGCATCCCGGTGCAGATGGCGTTCGGCGTCGAGCTCGCCCAGGGCTCGAGGCCGGGCGATGCGATGGGTGCCACTCTCGGTTCGCCCGAACCCTGCCAGGGCGCGGTGTCCGTATTGGGCAGTGACGTCGTTCCAACCATCCGGGAGTTCAGCGCTCACACTCGTCCTCCACTCGTCTCGTTCTGGCCGGGGCAGCCACAGCCAGGACAGCCCGCCGCCACCCTGACCGTGCTCCATGGTCCGCTCAGTAAGCGGCCAAGGAAAGAGCAAACTCTCTTCATCAGGCTAAGGATCGAACGTTGCCAAACCGAGTCGTGATTCCTCTGAATTGGAAACATGTGAGTGCGCGAGCCGCGCAAGCGCCGTGCAAATTGCGCGAGAAACTGGTCGCGTGGCGCGTAGTCACCTGTAGGTAGATCGTACCCAACACATCACATACGCCGCTCGGTGAGCGGGAGGTCGGGCCGAGCCTCAGAGACCGGAAGAGCTGAAGCTCGTGTTCTGCTCCGCCGACAGGTGCAGGCCGCATTCCTTCTTCGCGCCGAGGAAGCGACCGGCTCGGTCGTCCTCGCCCGGTGCGACGGGAATCGTGGAGTGCCAGTCGCCGATCGACTTGTAGCCCTGCGCGTACAGCGGATGCCGAGGCAGGTCGTGCGTGCTGAAGTAGTCCTCGATCTGCTCTTTGCTCCAATCGAGGATGGGGTGGATCTTCACGCGACCGTCCTGGAAGCCGACCTTGGCCAGGGCCTGCCGGTGCTCGGTCTGGTCTGCGCGCAAGCCAGCGAGCCACGCGCCCACGCGCAGCTCCGAAAGGGCGCGCTGCATCGGCTCCACCTTGTTCATCTGCAGGTAGCGCCGGACGCCTTCGTCCCCTTGCTCCCACAGATTTCCGTAGAGCGCCTCCTGACGGGCCGACGACAGCTTCGCCCCGTACACGACGAGCTCCAGGTCGAAGCGCTCACGCAGCTCCTCGGCGAAGCGGTACGTCTCCGGAAAGAGGTAGCCGGT
>Ga0315912_10002972_pt1 | contig 17353 bp, 9 predicted proteins | sample VfabasoilMG_FD_204469 | JGI IMG/M metagenome (GOLD analysis project Ga0315912, IMG submission 204469) | Garden soil microbial communities collected in Santa Monica, California, United States - V. faba soil | ecosystem: Environmental > Terrestrial > Soil > Garden | place: USA: California...
GAGGTTTCGTCGCTCCCGTCGCCCATGAAATTCACGAGCACCTTGACCGGTGCTGGCTCGATCACCCCGCTCGAGCGAGAGCTCCTGGCGCACGCGGCGCGTGAGAGCGAGCGCGTCGGCGCAGTGGCCCCACCAAGCTCCGTTCGCTTCCCAACGGAGACGACGATGGTGGGCATGCCCCGAGTGACCGACAGCCTGCCGCGTCCGGGCGATAGTGAACCGCCGCTCGTCCAGCCGCTGCGTCCCAGCCCCCCGCCCGTGGTCCTGTCCGATCGCGCCGAATCGCTTTCGTCCGCAATCGCGGCGGCTGCTCAAGGCCAGTTGCGTGAGAGCGAAATGCCGGTGCCGAGCGAGCGGCTCGAGGCCGACGTGCTCCATCAGCTCGGTCAGCTCGACGAAGCGCTGAAGAGCTCTCCACGACTCCCGAGCTTCGAGCGTCCGGCTTCGAGTCGTCCCGGTTCTTCCCTGCCGGCCTCGAGTCGCCCCGGCTCATCTCGCCCGGGCTTTTCTTTCACCGGCAGGGCGGCCTTCGACCTTCAAGTGGACGAACGGCCGGCGGAGGCCTCGGGGCGTTTGGAGAGCGCACCGGGCTCGTCGATCGATGCGCCCTCGCCTGGCTCGGTGCCCGCCCAGTCCGCCCTGCCCGGCGAAGGTCCCGACCTCGGACCCTCGGGCTTGCCCACGGTTGGGCGCTACGAGGTGCTCGCTCGGCTCAAGAGCGGTGGCATGGGCAGCGTGTACATGTGCCGGCTTTCTGGCAACGCTGGTTTCCGCCGTCTGTTCGCCATGAAGGTCTTGCACGCCCACCTCAACCGCGACGCCGAAGCGCTCGAATCGTTCCAGCGCGAGGCCCGTGTGCTCGCTTGCGTGCACCATCCCAACATCGTGGGTGTGGTCGACTTCGGCAGCGAGCGTGAGCCGTACATCGTGCTCGAATACGTCGAGGGTGGCAGCCTGCACGAGCTTTTGCGTGCAACCACGGGCGGCCGCGATCCACGGCTGGTGCTCACCGTCCTGCTCGACGTCCTGGAAGGTCTTGCCGCGGCGCACGCCGCCAACGACGAGCAAGGTGCGCCGCTTGGCCTGGTCCATTGCGATGTGTGCCCCCAGAACATCCTGGTGGGCGTTGACGGGACCGCGCGGCTCACGGACTTCGGCATCGCGCAAACCAACGAGTCCCGACTGCAACCCGAGCAGCTGCGCGGCAAGCCGCGCTATCTCGCGCCCGAGCGCTCGAGCAGCAGCATGGTGGATGCGCGGGCTGACCTATTCTCGCTCGGCGTGGTCCTCTACTCGTCCCTGAGCGGCGTGGATCCGTTCGTGGGGGAGACAGCCGAAGAGACGCGCTGGAACGTGTCGAATAAGACCGCCCCGGCACCGAGTACGGTCGGCTTTCGTCCACCCCCCTCGCTCGATTGGCTGTGTCTGAAGGCGCTGGCGAAAGATCCGGCCGGTAGGTTCCAGTCCGCCGAGGAGATGGCGGGCCAGCTCCGGCGGATTGCGGAACGCGAAGGGCTCTTGGCTCCGCGCAACGAGGTGTCCGAATGGGTCCGTGTCACATTGGCACCGAGCTTGGCCGCTCGGCGCGTTGCCTCCCGCCGTGGAACGGTCACCGGTGGCGGTCGACTCGGCTCGAACACGCCGCCCCGTGTTCAGCCAGTGGATCTCGGACCTGGCGCGCTTCCCTCGCGTTCGCCGACCGCGCCGCCTTCGTCGGCCGAGCATACGGCCCCCCTGTCGAGCGAGAGTGCCGATTTCTCCGACAATACCGAGGTCATCGGCCGCGACGGCGCGCGGCGCCTGCGCTCCAAGCGCGTGCTCTACGGCGCGGTTGCGCTCTGTTTGGGCATCTTGCTGTGGGCCATGCTGGCCCCGCAGTCCCTGGCGCGGATTTTCTCCATCGAGGACGAACCGGGAAACCACGCGGACAACCAGGAGAGTGCCGACGAGGATCCAAGTGGCGCCATCGTGCCCGAGCTCGGCCCCTCGTTCGAAGACGCCCCACCGGAAGGGGAGGAGCGCGAGCCGTGACGGAGGGGCCGGTCTCCGGGGGCCGGGCGCCGTTGGCGAGCGAGCTCGACCTCCTAGTTTCAGACGTCGAGCAAGAAGGGGCCCTCGCCACCGCCTTCTTGGTTGGCCTGAGCGGCAAGCACGCAGGCAAGCTGTTCAAGGTCAGGCTCGGTGAAAGCACGATTGGGCGTTCCTCCTCGGCCCTGGTTCGTCTGGAGGAGCGGGCCGCGTCGCACGTGCACGCCAAGCTCATGCTCAGCAGTCGAGGCTGCTTCATCGCCGATCTGGGCAGCACGAATGGTACCTTCGTCAACGGTGAGCGCATCACACAGCCCACCCCACTCCACGCGGGCGACGTCGTTCGTTGCGGGACGACCAACCTCGGCTTTCTGACCGACGCCGAAGACGACGAGCAGCACACGCGGGCCATGGCGCGCCTGACCGGCGCACCGCTCGGTGCGACGGGGCGAGCCGGCGCGCTGGCCCTACGCGGCAGCGCCACCCCTTCGGGCGCGCTGGCGCACGTGCCCACGGGTTCCCAGACCTACGGCGACAACCGGGGCGCGATCGTGGTGGCGGAAGGCAGCGGCGGGCCGCTGCAGACGCTCGACACCGTCCTCGACAAGGTCGCCCTGCTGTCTCAGTTCCTGGGCCGCTATTGGGTGCTGCTCCTGGCCGCAGCACTCCTCGGTGGAATTCTCGGAGCGCTCAGCATCTACGTCAAAGTTCCGCGCGCGGTTGCCTCCTGCGAGATCGTGCTGCGCGGGATTCAGAATCCCAATCGGCGTCAGACCAGCGATCGCCTCGTCGACTATTTCGAGCTCGCCGATCGCAACTTCATCGCTCCCGAGCTGGTGCGCGAGTCGATCGAGGAGGCCCACCTGCCGCCGGGCGCGTTCAACAACACTCTGTTCTCGCTACAGTTCGCTCCCGCCGGGCTGAACGTCTTCGTGGCCAGCTATTCGCACGTCGATGCACGGTTTGCCGAGGAATTCCTTGCCTTGCACGTCAAGAACTTCCTCGAGCGCCAGATCGGCCGCGCCATCTCCGTGGTGAAGAGTGAAGCCGACCTGCTGCGAGGCCAGTATCGGGAGAACGAGGATCAGCTGCGTGCCATCGAGGCCAAGCTGCGAGAGTTCAAGACCAAGCACCTCGACTCGTTGCCCGAGAACGCCCAGGGGCAGCTCGGTGCTCGTGGTTCGCTCCAGTCCCAGCGCGACATGCTGGCCGCTCAGCTCGACCGGGCGAGTCAGGAACTTGCCCTGGCGCGCAAGCAACGGGACTCAGGCGACGCTCAGGTCACCCGCTCCGTCATCAAGTCGCAGCCGTACGAGTCTGCGCTCGTCGGCGTTCGTCAGCAGTTGGCTGCGGCTCGCGCCCAAGGCTTCGCCGAGACGCACCCCGAGATCGTGCGCCTGAAATCCCAGGAAGCCGAGCTCATGGCTCTTTCGGAGCAAGCGCTGATGGACTCCGTGTCCGAGTCCGAAATGCGCGCCGACACCACCATGCAAGCGCTCGGGCAGCGCATCGGACAGCTCGAGGTGCAGGTCAACACCACCGCCAAGGAGCTGGCGACGGTGGAGGGCCGCCTCGGCAGCTTGAGCAAGATCATGGGCTCGATGCCCGAGGTGGAAGCCGGCTACGCCGACCTGCAGCGCAAGCTCGACGCGAGCCAGAAGCTGCACCAGAGATTGCACGAGCAACTCAAGGCCAAGGAGCTCCAGCTGGAGTTCGAGCGCGCTTCGGTGGCGGCTCGCTACGAGGTGATGAAGCAACCGCGTGCCGGCTCGGTGGACCGGGTCGCCACGGCCACCAAGCGTGGAGCTGTGGGTGTGGTGGCCGGCGTGCTGCTCGGCGCGGTGCTTGCAGCGCTGCACTGGCTGTGGACGTACGCCAAGGCTCGGGGCGATGAGCGCCGCGCCACAGCCTGAAGTCAGAGCCAGCCTCCGCGGCTCTGTTCGTTTCCTTCGCGCCAATCGAGGGCGACGAAAACGGACACTTGGTCCTGGAAGGTCCCATTTTCGAAGTCCCACAGGGGCGGACCGGCCAGCGCCAGCCGCAGCCCGAACTGCAGACGCAAGGTCTCGTGGATGCGGTAACTGACCGGTAGGTTGAAATTGAACTGGGTGGGCTGAACCACCTGACCTGGCTGATCCTCGGGCGTCCCGGTCCTGCCGCTGACATCCGCCGAAAAACTGAGCGAGGAGGCAACGGTCCAGGAGCGATGGATCCTGCCGTTCACGCCGGCCCTGAGGAATACCTGCGGCCGATAGAGCGCGCTCGCCACGTCGAAGAAAGCACGGGTTCCGCTGGCGAGGTTGAGGTTCCAGCTCTGGCCCGATGCCCGCAATTGCGTGCGGTAGCCCACCTCCAGTGTCGGCAGCGGCCACGAGATGTCCCCGGCTAGCGCCCAGCCCAGGCTGGCACCGCCGGCCACGCGTATGGAGGTGACGGGTCCCGTCTGTTGGCTGAGGAAGAGCTGGCTACCAACGGTGGCCGACTCCTGTTGATCCTCGCGCGCTACGTAGCCGATCTGGCCGGAGACTCCCGCCATGGTGCGGCGGCTCAGGCTGATCGAGTGCGACAGGTCGAGTCCCACGTTCTCGGAGCTTTGAAGGGGGGTGTCTGCGTCGAGAAAGTCGTTGTGGCTCGCATTCACGGTCACGCTCGTCGTGTGCCGCTTGCCGGTGAGCGCGTTCAGCCCGAGGCTCGTCATCACGCGAAAGACCGGCACGACACTGGAAGCGACCGTGCCTGTGCCCGGATCGAACACGGTGAGCAGATTCGACCCCGGCAGCTCGCCTGCGCTGGAGCGCAAGACCCAGCTGAGACTCAGACGGCGGCTGAAGCGGGCAGCCCAATTCAGGCTGCCGTCGTGCAGAAGGAGCGGACGCCCGATGTCGAGCACGTCGGGCAGCCGCAGGTAGTACTGGGGCCGATAGATGAGGCTGAGGCTCGACGTGGGAGAGATCAACCGCACGCCCGAGCGCAAAGTCACCGTTTCCTCGGTGCCGGGTGCCGAGGTGTTGACCGAGGTGACCGGCACGCGGCCGACGTTCAGCTCGGCCCGGGCGCCAGTGCCGACGTCAATGCGGGTGCCCGCTCCGATGGGCAGCGCGTCGGCCATGAAGGATATCGCCAGGCCGAGGAGTGCAGGTGCGTACATGGACAGGCCGCGTCAGGTCTCACTCGACGATGAGCAGGTCCCCGTCGCGCAGGACGAAGGAGCGGGCGCTGGCTCCTCCCCTGAGCAGGTCCTTCATGCGAAAGCGGATGCGAACGGGCTCGCCTGCCCGCACGAGATAGATGGCGTTGCCATTGGCGAACTCTCCGAGGCCTCCGGCGCTGGCGATGGCCTCGACCACCCCGTCTCCGGCCGCCAGCTGGTACTTGCCCGGGGCGCGCACCTCGCCGAGGATGGCCACCTGCACGCGCCGCTGCGCGACCACCACGGAAACGCGCGGAGCTTGAATGATGGTGGCCATGCGCGTGGTGAGTTGAGCCGCGGCTTCCTCGGGGCGGCTGCCGGCGATGCGCACCGCCCCGACCTCCGGGATGCTGATGGTGCCGTCCGCACCGACCAGGAAGCTCCCGCTCAGCTGGGCCTGGCCACTGACGGTGACGCTCACGGCATCGCCCGCCCGGATCCGTTCGTCTCCAGCCGCGGGCACGGCGCGGTCCGGCGGCACGTCCCGGGCCCAGATGTACGACGGTCCGCCGCAACCGAGCTCGAGCAGCGACAGGAGCGAGAACAGGGCGAGGAGCGGAAGCGAGCGAGGCGGCTGTTTGGTTGCCATCATGTTCCAATCACTTTCGACTTGTATTCGAGCAAGGTCGAGGGCCGCTTGCGCAAGCGGTTCGTCAGGTAGGTGAGCACGCCCACGGCCTCCGGGACCTTGGCAAGAACGCAGGACGCGGCGTAGAGGCGGGCGTTCTCCACCGTGCGTCCGCTGCGCCGCTCGCTGCGATACGAGCGCCAGTACAGAAAGAGCGGCCCCGGGGCGAAGAGCGAGACACCCGCCAGTGGGCCCACCAGGGCGCCCAGCCCCAAGCAGAAAAGGGGCCAACCGAGCCCCCAGAAAAGGGCCCGCAGCGTAGGTCGGACCCCGGGGCGTTCGCTGTCTCCTCCGTGGAGCGCAGCCATCTCGGCGTAGGCGTGCCCGGCCCGGCGGCTGCGCTGAAACCACTGACTGGCGCGAAACATCGCTGCGTCGTGGAGCGTCATCTCGGCCGACAGCCGCATCACGGAGTAGCCGAGCTTGCGCATGCGAAAGCACATCTCCGGCTCCTCGCCCGCGATCAAGGACTCGCGGTACCCCGAGACCGCCCGCACGGCGTCGACCCGCATCAGCGCGTCCCCGCCGCACGCGGGTCGCGGCCCGACCGGGGTGTCCCACTCCAGGTCGCACAGGCGGTTGTAGACCGAACGTTCTGGGAAGCGCTCCCGACGTCGCCCGCAGACCACGGCATAGCCCGGGTTCTGTCTCAGAAACGCCTCGGCTGTCTCCATCCAGTGGCGGGCGAGCTCACAATCGCCATCGACGAACTGCACCAGCTCGAGGTCGGGGTGGCGCTCGAGCAGCCGAGCTAGGCCCGCATTGCGAGCCCGCGCGGCGGTGAACTTGCGCGTGGTATCCAAGTTGACCACCTCGGCGCCGAGCTCGCGGGCATTGTCCACGCTGCGATCAGTGGAGTTGGAATCGACGTAGACCAGCGCTTTCGGCCGGCCGCCAGGTTGCTCCAAGATCGAGCGCAGGCACCGCACCAGGCGTTCCCCCTCGTTCCGGCCGATGATCACCACGCCCACCAGAGGCAGGTGGGCGGGCTGCTGGATCTCTGGCGGGGCGTCCACTTTCGTGCGGTATCCGGGGCGTCATTCCACCTGGGCTGGCCGTCCGGCACCGGGCTAGCCCAGCTCCCCCGAGCGGGGTAGCCCATCTCCGCAGGGGGCAAGCCATCTCCGCGGGGGAATAGGGTGGGCCCACCCTACTACGTCGCTCTCCGCCCGGCGAGCATCGCCCAGATGGCACCGCCCGGCCAACACCGCCCCAGCAAACACCGCCCAGCAAACACCGCCCAGCAAACACCGCCCAGCAAACACCGCCCAGCAAACACCGCCCAGCGATCTCATCTTGGGACCGCCCCGACGCTCCCTTCCGCGGCACGCCTTTCGCGGTAAAATGAACCGCATGCTCCATCCTTTTGCCGGCCGCTCCAAGCTCGACGTTCGTCGGACGACGCGGTGGGTCGTCGCGTTCGGCGCCATCGTCGTCTCTGCAGCTTGCTCCGGCTCGCCCAACTTCGTGGACGCTTCGACCGACAGTGACAGCGACAGCGACAGTGATTCGGATGGACCGCTCGGTGGCTCGACCAGCACCGGTGGGAACTCGCTCGACCTGAGCGATGGCGCCGGCGGTACGACCACCACCGGCGGCACGTCGGGCAATGACCCCGTGTGCGGCAACGGTGATCTCGAGATTGGCGAGGTTTGCGACGACGGCGGGGAAGTAGATGAAGATGGTTGCTCGGCGGACTGCCTCGAGGCGGATCCCGACTTCTTGTGCCTGACGCCCGGCGAGCCGTGTGAGCGGGTCGTGACCTGCGGCAACGGTGTGATGGAGGGCGACGAGGTCTGCGACGACGGCGACGAGGACGGTGGAGACGGCTGCTCCGACGATTGCTCCGAGGTCGAGGAGGGTTTCAGCTGTCCAAAGCCCGGTGAGGACTGCGTCGTCGATCCCATCTGCGGCAACGGGACACGAGAACGGGGCGAGGGTTGCGACGACGGCCAGGATCCTCCCGGCGACGACGACGGTTGCGACGCGCAATGTCAGCAAGAACCCGGCTACTTCTGTCCACCGGGGCAGGCTTGTGTGGAAATCGTCTGCGGAGATGGAAATCGTACGCCGGACGAGGCTTGCGACGACGACGACAATGACGACGGCGACGGTTGTTCGGCTACCTGCACGGTCGAGGCTGGTTGGTACTGCTCGACCAGCGGCTGCAAGGCCATCTGTGGCGATGGCGACATCCTGGGCACCGAAGAGTGCGATGACGGGGACAAAGCGAGCGGGGACGGCTGCTCGGGCGCCTGCCGGTTCGAGCCGTTCTTCATGTGCGACGCCGAGGAGCCGACGGTCTGCATCTCGGACATCGTCTGCGGTGATGGCGACCGCGATCCGGGCGAGGTCTGCGATCCGGCCGTGCCGGGCGAAGAGGAATGCTTCGACGAGATCGAGAACCCCGCCCTCGCATGTCAGGCGTTCGAGACCTCGCTGCCGAGCCCGGTGTGCGGCAACAGCGTGATCGAGTTCCAGGAGCAGTGCGACGGGGACGGTGGCAGCGGCGGCTGCATTGCCTGCGTGCTGCAGGCTGGTTTCTCTTGCCCCAAGCCCAACTACTGCGTTCGCATCCCGGTCTGCGGTGACGGCTTCATCCAGTCCGGCGAGCAGTGCGACGTTGGCATCAACGGCGGCGACGGCTGCGTCGATTGCGACGTCGATCCGGACTACTTCTGTTCGGGGGAGCCGTCCGTCTGCGTGCAGTCGATCTGCGGCGACGGCTTCCGGGCACCCGACGAGGGCTGCGACAACGGGCCGGGCACCGTCCTGGACCCCGAACCGCCTGTCGATGGCGACGGCTGCTCCATCGACTGCTCCGTGGAGGCAGGCTGGGTCTGCCCGCCGGGTGCGGCCTGCCGACCCATTTGTGGCGACGGGGAGGTCAGCGGCACCGAGCAGTGCGACACGCCGGACGCTGCTGCCTGCACGAACTGCCAGTTGAACGCCGGCTACGACTGCGGTGACGCGGGGACCGGCCCTTGCGTCGTGACCCAATGCGGCACCAACGGTGATCCACTCGATCCAGTGGGCGCCGCCGAGGCAGGGGAGGGCTGCGACGACGACAACCTGGTCGCGGGCGACGGATGCGGGCCGACGTGCCAGCTCGAGCCGGAGGTCAATCCTCCGGCCGACGCTACCGCAGACAGTTTCCCCACGGTCGTCACCACCTGCGGCGACGGCCTGATGACCGGCAGCGAAGAGTGCGACGACGGCAACCTGACGGATGGCGACGGCTGCTCGGGCACCAAGGACGGTCCCACGGACGTCGACCCCTGCGTGGAGGAGACCGGCTGGGACTGCAACCAAAACACGCAGGACCTTGCCTACGTCGACTTCAAGATCACCTACCGCGACTTCATTCAGAGGCGGCGCGTCGGCGGGCACCCGCACATGAAGGAGACCGACCAGGCGCTGCCGCAGTCGGCCTCGGATCTGAACATTGCCGGCGTGGCCTGCACCACAGCGAACACCGCGAATTGTGGGCGCCTCGATACGTTCGGCAAGCCGCAGTACAACGAGTCGGACACCAACAACGCCGTCGACAATAACGGTGCCGGGGATCCGTTCACGCCTGCGCAGCACACCGAGTTCTTCAAGCTGTGGTACCGGGACACCAACGACAGCAGTCTGGTGGGCGCCAACGGCATCATCCAGATGTCGCCCAACCCAGCCACCGTGCCGACAGGCGGCGACGTGCTGCGCCTGTCGCAGCTCGGCGGCAGCGGCAGCTCCGTGTATCGCTTCGCCAGCGACATCGGCGTCGACACCAACAACTTCTACCCGCTCGGCTCCACCGAGCACAGCGTCGCAGCGCGTGGCTTCGGCTTCACCCGTGATCCGGGCGCCGACACCATCGCCGACTATCAGGCAGGATCCGGCGTCATCAACCGGAACTTCCACTTCACCAGCGAGCTCCGCTACTTCTTCCAGTACCAAGGCGGCGAGTCCCTCGTCTTCTACGGAGACGACGACGTATTCGTCTTCATCAACGGGCGCCTGGCCGTGGACGTCGGCGGTATCCACGGCACGCTCTACGGGCGCGTCGTCCTTGGCGACGACGGCGAGGTCGGTGGGGCTTCCTCGGGCACCGACAGCAACTGCAGCCTGCACAACAGCGGATCCGAGACGGCGCTGGGCACATGCCTCACGGCCGAGGAGGAAGGCGATGACAGCGACGAACGCTTCAACCTCGATGTGGGCGACGTCTACGAAATCGTGGTCTTCCAGGCCGAGCGTCACCCGACCGGCTCGAACTACCAGCTCACGCTGGATGGCTTCATGGCGCCGCGCTCGTTCTGCACCACGACCTGTGGAGATGACGACGTGGGCGGTCCGGAGCTGTGCGATGATGGACCGGGCATGCCGTCGAGCGGCTACGGTGTCTGCCTGAGCGACTGCACCTTCGAGTTCTGCGGCGACGGTGACCCGCAACTCTCGGACGAGGAGTGTGACGACGGTACGAACGGTGTCACCTACGGGACCGGCTTCCAGACCGACTGCGCCCCGGGCTGCCAATGGGCTCCGTACTGCGGTGATGGCCTTCGCCAATCTGCAGAGGAGGACTGCGACGACGGGACCAACGACGGCAGCTTTGGCACCTGCAATCCTGACTGCACTCTCGCGCCCTATTGCGGCGATCGTGAGGTGGAGGTCGGCGAGGAGGACTGCGATCCGCTCGACGGCGTCTTCGGCAACTACGGCGATGGCGTTTGCGGCTACGATTGCGAGTGGGCGCCCAACTGCGGCGACGGCGTGCGCAACGGGCCCGAGCTTTGCGACGACGGTCCGGACAACGGAACCCCGGCGTCCGACTGCAACGACATCTGCGAGTTCGATCCGTTCTGCGGCGATGGCCTGAAGACGAGTAACGAGGAGTGCGACTACGGTAGCTTCGGCTATAGCGGGCCGCCGGAAGAAGCGCCCTTCGGTGGCTGTACCACGGCCTGCGAGCTCGGCCCGTACTGCGGAGACGAGACCGTGCACGACGAGTACGGCGAAGAGTGCGACGAGGGCGACCTCAACAGCGACGTCGAGTACGAAGGTTGCACCGAGTCGTGCCTGCTCGGGCCTCATTGCGGGGACACCATCGTGCAAACGGCGGCCGATGAGGCTTGCGACAATGGCTTCAACGAAGACGTCTACCGCTACCCGGGCTCCACGGGCGCTTGCGGCGTAGGCTGCAACGACGTCCCCTATTGTGGCGACGGCGCCATCCAGGCGTCGTACGAGCTCTGCGACGATGGCCCGGACAACGCCGACGATGCCTACGACGGCTGCACCACCACGTGTGACTGGGGCCCGTACTGCGGCGACGACCTCGTCAACGGAGACGAGGACTGCGACGACGGTCCGGACAACGTGGCCTACTCGCCGGACGGCGAAGGCTGCAGCTACGAGTGCGACACCGACATCCCCTATTGCGGCGATGGCATGCGCAACGGACCCGAGCAATGCGACGAGGGTGAGGACAACGATGGGGAGTACGGCGGCTGTAACGAGGACTGCACGCGGGCGCCGTACTGCGGCGATCACATCGTTCAATCAGGCTCGGGTGAGCAGTGCGATGACGGTCCCACTGGTAGCCTGGCCTGTTCCACGATGTGCGTGAAGCGCGACATGGTGAAGTGAGGGCGACCTTCGGACCGCCCCGCGGCTGCCTGGACGGACGTCGTGACCCCGGTTTTCTCCCGCGGACGGCCCGCGGGGTCCGCTGTCCGCCGCTTTTCGCACCTGGGCGGGAACTTTTCGCCGGTCCGGATGCGAAAGTGTTGCTAGCGTCCCGCGCGTGAACGACCCCATGCCGCAGAAACGAGGCGAGGTACCTACTCGCCAGCCGGAAAGTCCTTCGTTGGACGAGGGATCGACCTGCGTCGAGTGCGGCCTTTCCGTGGATGGGGCCTTTTGCGTGCCGGGGTACTGCTTCGTGTGCTCCGTGCACGTCGCTTCTTGCTGCGCCGACGCAGTGGACCATGAAGCATGAGTGAAAACGAAGGACCCGATCCGAGCGACCCCGGACCGAGCGACCTAGCGCTCGGCACGACGGCCGGTGAGAGCGACGCATCGGCGTTCGACGGCCTGCCCCAGCCTGTGGCACGTGCGCTGGCGAAGCGCGGCTTCGTGCAGCTGACCAGCGTGCAGCGGGCCGTTGCAAGCGCCGATACCTCGAGCACCGACCTGCGCATTTCTTCGCAGACTGGTTCGGGCAAGACGGTCGCCGTTGGCATCGCCATCGCCCGCACCATTCTGGCCGACGGTCCAAGGCCCGACAGCATGCGGGGGCCGAGCGTCCTCGTCTTGGCACCCACGCGTGAGCTCGCGGGACAGGTACGGAAGGAGCTCGACTGGCTCCTGGCGCCTCTCCCAGACTCGACGACCGAGGTGGTGACTGGCGGGACCAGCGTCGGGCTCGACCGCAAGAATCTGGCGCGACGCCCGCGCGTGCTCGTGGGTACGCCGGGGCGCGTGCTCGATCACCTGGGCGCGGGTGTGCTTAGGCCTGAGGGTGTCAGCCTGGTGGTCCTGGACGAGGCGGACCAAATGCTCGACATGGGGTTTAGAGAGGAGCTGGAGTCCATCCTGGGTCTTCTGCCGAGCGAGCGTCGGACCCACCTCGTCTCCGCCACCTTCTCCGGCGAGGTGCTCGCCGTGGCCAAGCGCGTGCAGAAGGAGTCGATGCACCTGGAAGGCTCGCCGCTCGGCAGCGCCAACACGGACATCGAGCACATCGCGCACGTCGTCCCCGAGCGCCACCGCTACGACGCGCTGGTGAACTTGCTTCTCTTGCACCAGGGTAGCCAAGAGCCCGACGCGCCGAGTCGAGTGCTCGTGTTCACGCGCACGCGGCGCGACACTGCCGAAGTCGCCGAACGTTTGGCGCGCGAGGGATTCAAAGCGGAGCCGCTGAGCGGCGACTTGGCGCAGGCCAGCCGCACGCGGACGCTCGAAGCGTTTCGCCATGGCCGGATTGGCATCATCGTGGCGACCGACGTGGCGGCGCGGGGGCTCGACGTCGACGGCGTTTCGCTCGTCGTTCACTTCGATCCGCCCGGAGATGCCGATGCGCTGACGCACCGCAGCGGGCGAACTGGTCGCGCCGGGCAGAAGGGAACCAGCGTCCTGCTCCTCCCGCCCCAGGCGCGGCGCCGCATCGAGCGCCTGCTCGCTACCGCGCGCATCGCGCCCACCTTCGCGCCGGTGCCATCGGCCGAGAAGATCCAGAAGGCGTTCACCAAGGCGGGACGGCGCCTGATCTTCGCCGCGATCGAGCAGGGTCAGAGCGAGGAGAATCTGGCCTACGCCGCCAAGCTGCTTGCCGAGCATCCAGCGGAGAAGGTCATTGCCACCTTGCTTGGTCTCACCGACCAGAAACCGCCGTGCGCGCCGCGCGACGTGAGCTTTCATCTCACCGTCGATGCACCCAGGGGCCCACGCCTTGCGCCAGGTCGCCATGCGCGTGGTCCCGGCGGTGGTGCCGGTCGAGGTCCGGCGGGCAAGGGATATGCGGGCAGTGCCTATTCGGGCAGTGCCTATTCGGGCAGTGCCTATTCGGGCAGTGCCTATTCGGGCAGTGCCTATTCGGGCAGTGGATCCGGGCACGGGCCGCGAAATGGAGCACCCGCCGCAAGCGCCGCACGAAACGGTGAGCCTCGAGACCAGGAGCAAAGAGAGCACCGGCCCTCACTGAACAAGGGAGGGCTCGCAGGAGCTCGCTACTCGCACGCACGCCCCTACCCGCGCGACGTCGCGCAGGGCGCAAGGCCGCCCCAAGGCGAGCGGGGCTCAGCCCCTCGTCCTGCACGTGGGAAGGCCCCGCCCTTCGGGGGTGGCAAACCCCGCAAGCCAGGGCTCGGACGGCCCTGAGCCTCGAAGAGCCCCGGCTCTGTGAAGGCGCCGCGTGTGGAAGCGCAGCATGCGCCCCCGAGCCGAGGAAGCGCTTCCCGAAGGCCCAGAAGTCGAGTAATGGGCAGTGGTGAACAGAGGACTGCGCCCGCTCGGCAAGACAGGTTGGATGGTGTCGCCCGTTTCGCTGGGCACCTGGCAGGTGGGCGGCCGCTGGGGTGACCCGTTCGATCGCAAGAGTGCCGAGCGCATCGTGCACGCGGCGATCGACGGAGGGGTCAATTTCATCGACACCGCCGACGTGTACAGCGACGGTGCGAGCGAGGAGGCGGTGGGCGCGGTCGTCCGTGCACGACGGGAACGCATCTACGTCGCCACCAAGAGCGGCCGTCGACTCTCCCCCCACGTTGCCGCCGGGTACAACCAGTCCAATCTGACGCGCTTCGTCGAAGACAGCCTGCGACGCCTGGGTCTCGAGCGCATCGACCTCATTCAGCTCCACTGTCCGCCGCCGGAAACCATCGCCAAGGACGAGACGTACGCGATCCTCGAGCGCCTGCGAGAGCAGGGAAAGATCCTCCACTATGGCGTGAGCGTCGAGACGATCGACGAGGCACTTTCAGCCATTTCCCAGCCCGGCGTGGCCACCATCCAGATCATCTTCAACCTGATGCGCCACAAGCCCATCGAGCGGGTTTTTCCGGCTGCTCGGGCGGCCGACGTGGGCATCTTGGCGCGCGTGCCCCTGGCGAGCGGCCTTCTCACCGGTAAGGTGACGCGCGCGTCCACCTTCGGCCCCAAGGACCACCGCACCTACAACCGCCAGGGCGAGGCGTTCGATCGTGGCGAGACCTTCTCCGGGGTCGACCTGGATTTGGGGCTCCGCTTGGTCGATGAGTTCTACGTCCCCCTGCTGGGGCGGGATACGATGGCGCAAAGGGCGCTGCGCTGGACGCTCATGTTCGACGAAGTGAGCACGGTCATCCCCGGAGCTAGCTCGGTCACACAGGTGGAGGCCAACTTGGCCGCGCAAGCGGAGCCGGACCTTCCCCCCGAAACCATGCGCCAGATCGCGTCGATCTACGACGAGTTCCTGCGCGCTCACGTTCACCAGCACTGGTGAGCGAGGGCCGGCGCGCCGGCGTCGGACGCAGCCGTTTTTGGCCGCGCTGTTTTTGGCCGCGCTGTTTTTGGCCCCCAAATAGGTAACGGCCTCCCGCTCGGAAGGAGCGAGAGGCCGTCACGAGCCCCAATTGCGGGTAGGGGCTCGTTATCTGGTCAGAAACACATCCAGTCGGTGCCGTTGCAGAAGCAGGTGTCGCCGTTGTCGGCGTCGCAAGGACCAAGGCCTTGCTCGGTGCAAGCCTCACCGTCCGCGGGCGTCTCTCCCGCGCATTCGTCGGTACCCGCTTCGGCGCACTCCCAGGTCGGGTCCTGGAAGCCCTCGCAGGTGCATTCCATGGTGTCGTAGGTGCAGTCCGGAGCTTGCGGGCCCGGGCACTCGGTGTCGGGCTCGGGCATGGTCTCCGGACACTCCGGGTCGGTGGTGGCTGCATCGCAGACCCAGGTCGGGTCCTGGAAGCCCTCGCAATTGCATTCGACCTCGCCATACGTGCACGTCGGGGCTTGGAAGCCTGGGCACGCGCTATCCGGCTCGGGCTCCGTCGCCGGACACTCATCGGCGTTCGCACCGCCGCCGAGGCCGCCATCGCCACCCGTTGCAGCCGCGCCGCCCGTGCTCGTCGCACCGCCGGTAGACGTGGAACCGCCGGTGGAAGTGGAACCACCCGTGGAAGTAGAACCGCCCGTCGAAGTAGCGCCACCGCTGGCCGTCGCTCCGCCGGATGCCGCGCTATCGGTCATGTCGCCGCCGCCACAGGCGACGCCAAAGGCAGCCCCGAGCGTGGCCAAGACCACGATCTTCAACACACTTCTGTTTCCAAGCCCAAGCATAGGTTCATTGGTCATGGGTCATTGGTACCGAATGCGGACCGAGCCAGGCAGAAAAAGAAAAACTGTTGAGCCGAATGAGCGATCCATGATGATAGCGGCCCACCAACTTGCGTCGGGCCGCCAGCACGGACCACGCCAACGCCTGCGAGGTTCCGCTGCAGAGCGTCAGTGCTTCCGCTCTTCGGCTGGTGCGACAAGGACGAGGTCGCGCGCTTCGCTGCGCGCAAAACCATTCGGATACTCGGTCAAGTAGCGCTGCGCAGTCCGGTGCGCTGCCATCGTGTTCCCGCTCGAGCGCAGGCACCTGAGCTCCGCGACCATGGCCTCCTGACGCAGCGGCGAGCTGGGAAACTTTGCCAGGAACTCCGAGAGCAGTGCCACGCAGCGCGCATCGTTTCCACCGTTTCGCGCGGAGAGAGCCGCGCGAAATAGGCGGTTTTCTTCGGACAAGGTGGTCGCCAGCTCCTCATCCTGAAGCTCGCCAGGTGCGCTCGGCTCGCTCGCTTTCTGTGTCTGCGCCGCGGAGGCGGATGCAAAGGGCGTCGTCGGCATGCGGGAGCTTGCCAGGCTTGCCGCCTTTTCCCCGTGCTCGTGCGGGGCGTCCTGCTCGCGGGACGACCACGACTCGCCGGCTCCGATCAGGAACACCTCACCCCGCGATGCGACCTCCACGCGACCATGCTGCACCGAAACTTCCGACCAGGTGCGCGCCCGCGCATCACGCGCATCACCCGCATCGCTCTGACCAACCACGACGGAAAACGCCGTGCCCGTGACCAGAATGCGAGTGCTCTCCGCATACACGACGACTTCTGCAGAGCGCTTTGGGTCGACTTCGAAGTCGGAACGACCGCTGACCAAACGCAGCTCCTGCCGGCGATCGGCCAGGGCTGAAATGGCGAGTACCGACCCTGGAGCCACGCGCGCGGAGGTGACGCGATCCAGTCGAACGTCGACGGGCGTGTCGAGCGCACGGACTCGATCGCCCACCATCACGGCACGACCAGGGGCGCTCCGCACCCAGCCAGCCTGCCCCCGAGCCACTTCGCAGGGACCGTCCACGAAGGCTCGGGGCTCCAGAGCCGCCGCTTCCGTCCCGTCCGCGCTGCCCAAGAGGCCCGCGCCGGGCGCAAGGCCCACTCCAGCCCAGATGACCAGCGCTGTCGCCGCCGCTCCGGCCAGAGCAAAGCGCAAGCGCCGGGCCTGTCCTTCCCGCTTTGCACTGCCGATGGACGCCCGCAGGGTTGCCAAACCGCGCTGCCGTCGCGCCTCGAGCACCTCACTCGGCGCCACCGGGACCGGTGACGTTCCCCAGCGCACCATCGTCTTCTGCACGTCTTCGCGCTCGCCTTGCTCGCCAGAATCTCGATTCATGGCTCGGCCCCCCGATCGAGGCGGGCCCCGGCGCCTGTGGGCATTCCGAGCCGCTTGTAGAGGTCCCGGCGGCCCCGAACCAATCGTGACTGGGCGGCGGCGACGCTGATGTCCTCCATCACCGCAATTTCGGCAAGCTCGTGGCCCAGCACGTCGTGCAAGAACACAGCCTGCGCGCGGTCCGGCTTCATCCGCGTGAGGTGGCGCCTGAGTCGCTCGATGTCTTCGCGCGCCAAGCTGAGCGCCTCTGCATCGGGCGCGTGGGCGTGGGATCCAGTATCCAGCTGGTCGGGCGGCGTGCTGACCAATACCGCGCGTTCACGGCGGCGCGAGCG
>Ga0315912_10002973_pt1 | contig 17350 bp, 12 predicted proteins | sample VfabasoilMG_FD_204469 | JGI IMG/M metagenome (GOLD analysis project Ga0315912, IMG submission 204469) | Garden soil microbial communities collected in Santa Monica, California, United States - V. faba soil | ecosystem: Environmental > Terrestrial > Soil > Garden | place: USA: California...
GGCCGCGCGACCCCCTTGTGGAAGGCTCCGGGCGCGTTGCGCCTGGCGTGCGCATCCTCGCCGCGCCGCGGCGCCGCGTCAAAGGTCCGGGCGCAGCAGCGTGCTGAAATTCAGGTAGAACGAGGACGCGCCGGTGTCCGCGCGTCCGTAGCCGAGGAAGATCGGACCGAACGGCGATTTCACCCCGAGGAACACGCTGCCGGCGTAGATCAGCTCGTCCAGGCGCGCCTCGCCGCGCGCATTCCACACGTTGCCAGCCTCCAGGCTGCCGCCCACGACCAGCGGCACCGAGAACAGGCGCCTGGAGTCGGTGATCTGGCGGTAATAGATCGCGCGCACGAGCGCGCTGTCGGTGCCGATCAGCGCGTTCTCCTCGTAGCCGCTCAGGTTCATCAGGCCGCCGATGCGCGACAGGCTGCCGATGTTCTCGATCGTCCCCCACGCGACGTGGGCGCGGGCGCCGACCAGGTAGCGGTTCTGGCCGCGGCTGAAGGCCGTGTCCCAGTTCGCATCGAACACCTCGCCGTTGCCGAGGCTGCCGAGCGCGTCGCGATAGGCATCGAGCCCGAGGTCGACGCGGGTGCCGCGACTGGGGAAGTCGGCGTCATCCAGCGTGTCGCGGGTGAAGCCCATGACGATGGCGCCGCCGCGCGACGTCAGCTCGTCGGGCAGCGGCTGCGAGCCGATCTTCAGGTTCGCGGTGGAATCGCTGTAACGCAGGCCGCCGAACAATCGCGAGGTGGGACTGGGCTCGTAGCCGGCGAGCAGGGCCGCGCGCGCGCGCCGCACGCGGTAGCTTGCGACGGCCGACCCCGCCGGCTCGCCGAGGATGGCCTGGTCCTCCGCGCGATAGTCCAGCGACGGCTCCAGCCAGTACTGCGCGTGCGCGCCCATGGGCTGGAAGAACTCCGTGCGCAGCGCGACCACGCGCCCGATCTCGCCACGCGTGCGCCACTCGCCGCCGTAGCTGTTCAGTCCGGTGGCCGTGTACTCCACGCCGAGCTGGTAGCTCGTCGTGCCCTCGAAGTCGTCGCTCAGCTGCAGGCCCACGGTGATGAAGTTCGGTCCCCAGCCCTTGTCGACCGGGGTGACGCGCAGGCCGAACTCGCCGTCGCGGCGCTCGGGGCTCCACAGGATGCGTTCGTACCAGCCCGCGCCGTAGACCGAGCCGATGCGCGTCTCGAGGTCTTCGAAGTCGAGCGGCTCGCCGATCAGAGGTTCGAGCCGGTTGTCGATGTAGCGCGAGGTGCGGCTGCGGTTCTGCACCACGTTGAGGAATTCCACGACCGGCGCGTCGAACTCGGGCACGGCCTGGCGGCGCTGGAACGCCGCGTAGCCCGCCTCGTCGGCGCCGAACGCACGCAGGCGCGCGACTTCGGCCTGGCCGGCCTGCTCGCCGATGGGGATGGCGCTCAGGGCGCGGTCGAAGTCGGCGCTGCCGAGGTCGCCCAGGTCGGGACGGATGAGCACGTCGTCCGGCCCGAGTTCGGCGAGTACCTGCTCGGTGCGCTGGCGCATCAGCATGTCGAGCATCTGCGCGGTGATCGCGAGCGGCGAGTCGAGCTTCTCCTCGGGCGCGAGCGGCGCGCTCACGTCGACAACGATCACGCGCGTCGCGCCCATGGCCTTCACCACGTCGACGGGCACGTTGTCCACGATGCCGCCGTCGACCACGAGCCGCCCTTCCACGCGCATCGGGGCGAACGCGGCCGGTACCGACATGCTGGCGCGGATCGCGAGCGCGAGGTCGCCGTGGTCGTACACCACGCCCTCGCCGCGGCCGATGTCGGTGGCGACGCAGCGGAACGGGATCGGCAGCTCGTCGAACGACTCGATGCCCGAGACCGGCATCAGGAACCGGCGCAGCAGGAGCAGCAGCTTCTGGCCCTGCAGCACGCCGCGCGGGAACTGCACCGCGCCATCGCGCAGGCCGAGCTTGAAGTCCAGGAGATACCGCAACTGGTCGTTCTTGCGCCGCATGGGCAGGTCTTCGCGCGGCGGATCATCGTCAAGCAGCCCCTTCCAGTCGAGCGAGGCCATCAGCGCCTCGATCTCCTCGGGGTTGTAGCCCGCGGCGTACAGGCCACCGACGATGGAGCCCATGGACGTGCCCGCGATCGCGCAGATGGGCACGCGCTCGCGCTCGAGCACCTTGAGCACGCCGATGTGCGCCATGCCGCGCGCGCCGCCGCCGCCGAGGACGAGGCCGATGCAGTCCGTCGGTGCCTCGCGCGCGCACGCGACGCCGGGAACGAGCGCGGCAAGGACCAGCAACAGGGCAAGGAGCGGTGTACGCATGTCAGTCGGGTCCGATCGGGGTCCCGGGAATGCTACACAAGCCATCGGGCTGGAACGGGGCGGGCCGCGCAGAGCCGATGGCCGCCCATCGATTCCGGCCAGGAGCGCCGCGGGTCGCGGCAGGACGAACGCTCCGGGTCGATCCCGTCGCGACCGGCGTTCATCGGCGCATGCCCACTGGAGTCCGCGCCCGCGCTACAGGGGAACGAGCTGGCCCGTGGCGCTGATCACCCGCGCGGTACCCAGCAGGAGCGCGTTGACCAGCGCGGAGGTACCGACGTACAGCACCACCCAGGGCGCGTAGCGTCGCCATTCGCGCCGGACGTCCGCGTCGCCGACGAACGCCGATGCACCGATCGACAGCGCCATGAACCCGATGATCCCGAAGCGCACCTCCGCTGCGGCAACGAGGGTGTATGCGCACGACAGGCCGACGGTGACGAGCAGGAACGGCGTCTCGACCGGATCGCGACGGCTGCGGGCCGCACGCCAGAGACCCGCGACACCGCAGGCAACGACGAGGGCGGAGCCCAGCAGCCACCCGCTGACCGGATGCAGGTCCTCGCTCCGCACGTACGGCGTGAGCACGTCGAAATGCAGCGGCACCCACGCATGCGCGAGCATCAGCAGCAGGCCGTTGCCGGGATTCCGCAGGTACGTCACCAGGCCCATCTCGTCCTTCGGCCAATGCATCATGGGCGAGGCATAGACCAGTCCCGTCCAGAGCTCGTCCTTGAGCACGGTCGCGTACTTGTAGGCCTGGATGCCCCAGATGATCTGGTGCGCGAAGGTTTCGTGGTTGGGATACGGCAGCCAGCTCCCCAGCGCCTGGGCCATGGCGTAGCACTGCGGGAGGATGAGGGGAGCGCTGCAGAGGAGCGCGACGGACGCGAGCTTTCCGCGCCGGGGGTTCGCCCAGGCGGCCGTGCGGAGGCGGGCATGCTGCCACACGAGTATCGCCAGCGGCAGGCACACCCACAGGTAGGAACTCCGGATGATGTAGGCGAGTGCACCGCAGCTCACCGCGAGCGCGAGCGTCCAGTGCGCGTCGCGCCTGCGCACGGCCAAGAGCAGCAGGACCAGCGGCACGCACGACAGCACGAACACGCTCTCCTGCATCGGGAACGGAACGAAGGACAGCAGGAAAGGATTGAAGATCGTCGGCAGGGCGTAGGCGAGGTAGCGCGCGTACCCCTCGGCGCGCAGCACGTGGATCGTGGCGAGCACGCTGAGCATGGCGAACAGCAGGCCCGCGACCAGCGGGTAGCCGACGCCCGAATCGGTGGCGACGGGCATCGGCACGGACTGCAGCAGCCCGATCACCAGCGGCACGAAGTAGGACCGATAGCCGGCGTAGTCGTTCTGGAACGCGACGCCGTCGCGTAGGACCCGCGTCGCGGCATCGAGGTAGTAGTTGGCGTCGCAGCAGAACACGGCACGACGTGCCAGCCAGACCAGGAACAGGGCCTGGGCGAGATGGAGCGCGCAGACCACGAAGGTCTGCCGCGCCGACATCCTCATGGGCGAACCCGGTGGCGCGGCACGTCAGGCCGTACCCGCATCGAGGTACTCGTCCGGCGTGGGGCAGATGCAGATGAGGTTGCGGTCGCCGTATACGTTGTCGACGCGGTTCACCGGACTCCAGTACTTATCGGTACGCTGCGAGCCCTCGGGGAAGCAGCCCTCGGCGCGCGCGTACTTGCGGTTCCACTGGTCGTCGGCGATGTCGAACACCGTGTGCGGCGCGTGGCGCAGCGGGCTGTCCTCGATCGCGTAGCGGCCGCGTTCCACCTCCGCGATCTCGCGGCGGATCGCGATCATGGCGTCGCAGAAGCGGTCGAGCTCGATCTTCGCCTCTGACTCGGTCGGCTCGATCATCAAGGTGCCGGGTACCGGGAAGCTCATGGTGGGCGCGTGGAAGCCGTGGTCGATCAGGCGTTTCGCGATGTCGTCCACGGTCACGCCGCAGCTGTCCTTGAGCGCGCGCGGGTCGACGATGCACTCGTGCGCGACGCGGCCGTGGTGGTTCTGGTACAGCACCGGGAAGTGCGGGTCGAGCCGCTTCGCGATGTAGTTCGCGTTGAGGATGGCGACCTCGGTGGCGCGCGTGAGGCCGGGTCCGCCCATCATCAGGATGTAGGCGTAGCTGATCGGCAGGATCGAGGCCGAGCCGAACGGCGCGGCCGAAACCGGGCCCACCGGCGAGGCGCCGCCGTCGAGCACCGGATGCCCGGGCAGGAACGGCGCGAGGTGCTTGCGCACGCCGATCGGGCCCATGCCGGGACCGCCGCCGCCATGCGGGATGCAGAAGGTCTTGTGCAGGTTCAGGTGGCTCACGTCGGCGCCGTACTTGCCCGGCTGCGCGAGGCCGACCTGCGCGTTGAGGTTCGCGCCGTCCAGGTACACCTGGCCGCCGTGCGCGTGCACGATCTCGCAGATCTCGCCGATGCGCGCCTCGAACACGCCGTGCGTCGAGGGGTAGGTGATCATCAGCGCGGCGAGGCGCGCCGAATGCTTCTCCGCCTTCGCGCGCAGGTCGTCCACGTCCACGTTGCCGTGGTCGTCGCAGGCCACCACGACCACGTCCATGCCCACCATCTGCGCCGAGGCGGGATTGGTGCCGTGCGCGGAGGACGGGATCAGGCAGACCTTGCGATGGCGCTCGCCGCGCGAGCGGTGGTAGGCCTCGATCGCGAGCAGGCCGGCGTACTCGCCCTGCGCGCCGGAATTGGGCTGCAGCGAGACGGCGTCGTAGCCGGTGATCTCGCACAGCCAGTGCTCGAGCTCGGTGAACATCTGCGCGTAGCCCTGCGCCTGGTCGGCCGGCGCGAACGGGTGCAGCGCGCCGAACTCGGGCCAGGTGATGGGGATCATCTCGGCCGTGGCGTTGAGCTTCATGGTGCACGAGCCGAGCGGGATCATCGCGCGGTCGAGCGCGAGGTCGCGGTCGGCGAGCTTGCGCAGGTAGCGCAGCAGCTCGGTCTCGGAGTGGTGCACGGTGAAAACGGGGTGGTGCAGGCACGGGCCTTGGCGCAGCAGCGCCGCGGGCACGGCATCGGCGGTGTCGCGCTCGACCTCCGCGTACGACAGCGTGCCGCCGAACGCGCTCCACACCGACTCGACCGTGGCGGCGGTCGTGGATTCGTCGAGCGCGATGCCGATGCCGGTGGCATCGAGCGCGCGCAGGTTGATGCGGCGCTGGCGCGCGGCGGCGAGGATCGCGTCGCGGCGATCACCCGCCTCCACTGCCACGGTATCGAAGTAGGCGTCATGGCGCAGCGTGAGGCCGATCCGGCGCAATCCCGCCGCCAGCACGGCTGCGCGCCGATGCACGTCGCGCGCGATCGCGGCCAGGCCTTCGGGGCCGTGGTAGACCGCGTACATCGAGGCGATCACGGCGAGCAGCACCTGCGCGGTGCAGATGTTCGAGGTGGCCTTCTCGCGCCGGATGTGCTGCTCGCGCGTCTGCAGCGCGAGGCGGTACGCCGGCGCGCCGCGCGCGTCCACCGAGACGCCGATCAGGCGGCCGGGGATCGAGCGCTTGTAGGCATCGCGCACGGCCATGTAGGCCGCGTGCGGGCCACCGTAGCCCATGGGCACGCCGAAGCGCTGCGTGGAGCCGATCGCGATGTCGGCGCCGAGTTCGCCCGGCGGCACGAGCATGCACAGCGCGAGCGGATCGGCGGCGAGGATGGAGACGGCACCGGCGGCCTTGAGCGCGGCCAGCGTGGCGCGCACGTCGCGCAGCATGCCGCTGCTGCCGGGGTACTGGAGGATGGCGCCGAACACCTCGCCGGGGACGAGGTCGGTCGCGGGATCGCCGACCTTCAGCGTCCACCCCAGCGGTTCCGCGCGCGTGCGGATCACCGCGATCGTCTGCGGATGGCAGTCGGCATCGACGAAGAACGCGGTGGACTTCGACTTGCCCGCGCGCTGCGCCACGGCCATGGCCTCGGCTGCGGCCGTGCCCTCGTCCAGCAGCGAGGCGTTCGCGACGTCGAGCCCGGTCAGCTCGGCGATCATGGTCTGGTAGTTCAGGAGCGCCTCGAGCCGCCCCTGGCTGATCTCGGGCTGGTAGGGCGTGTAGGCCGTGTACCAGGCCGGGCTCTCCAGCACGTTGCGCAGGATGACGTTGGGCGTGAGCGTGCCGTGGTAGCCCTGCCCGATCAGCGAGGTGTAGACCTCGTTGCGGTTCGCCAGCGCACGCATGCGCTGCAACGCCTCGACTTCCGAGAGTCCCGCGCCGATCGCGAGCGGCTGCGCCTGGCGGATCGAGGCCGGCATGGTCTCGGCCATGAGCGCATCGAGGCTGGGCGCGCCGACCACGTCGAGCATCTGCGCGATCTCGTCGGGCGAGGGGCCGATGTGGCGGGCGGCGAAATCGCGCGCGTGGGGAACGTGCGGGTGCTTGGGGGATGCGTTCGACATGGCTGCGCCTTTCCCGCGCGAGCGGGCATGCGAACCACGAGCCGGTTCGCGATCGGCGCCCCATCTGTCGTTTCGCCTGAGAGCGTTATCCCGTCGGCGGAGCGTGCGCAGGGCGCACGTTCACTTTCCAGATGTCCATGCCGGCGCGGTCCTTCTGCCTGAGAGTTTCCGGGGCGGTTGCTCCTTCGGCGTCGGGCGCCTATAACTCACCCGATCTCTCCCGCGGCGGCCGGCGCGAGGTTACCACGAGCGCGGGGAGCGTTCGCCCGCCGCTGAAGCGGGCAATCGGCGCCGGCACCGTGCAATCCGCAGTCCGCGCGCGTTTCATCCGTACCTGCCTGTCATCCGGCATGCAGGACCCCACCCCGCCACCAGGATCCCGCCATGAACCGTCCCGCCCTCCTGCTGCTGCTCCTGATCATGTCCTGCCACCAGGCCTGGGCCGCCGAGGAATGCGGATGGCTGCCAGCCGCCCGTCTCGACAAGGCGTTCCCGGACATGGCGCCCTGGTCCACGATGACGGGAGGCAAGGTCGGTGCCTGCAAGTTCCTGAGCGACTCGACCCGGCCGCCCAACGTGTTCAGCGCGACCCAGATGGTGAAGGGCTCGCCGGCCGAGGCCGAGGCCTTCGCGCGCAACCTGCGCGGCCCGATGGAGAAGAGCTACGAGGTGGCCGCGATGCCGACGCTCGGCGCGGCGGGATTCTCCTACAAGCCCAAGGCCGCCGACGGCAGTTCGAACGGCCGCTCGATGTTCTTCGTGGGGCATCGCAAGCAGATCGCGGTCATGGGCTCGCTGAACCTGCAGCAGGCGATCACGCCGGCGCAGCTTGCGGTCGCGCAGTCGCTGCTCGAGGAGGCGTTCAAGCTCGCCGACGACAGCGCGGGACTCGCCGCCGCGAGCGACTGCAAGTACTTCGTGGAACCCGTGCTCAAGCGCCTGCTGCCCGGTCCCGGATACTCCGTGCAGGTGCTCGGCAGCACCAGCTGCATGGCGCAGGCCTCGGGGCTGGTGGTCACGCTCGCGGTCACCGAAGGCCGCGGTCTCGAGGCGCTCGCCTCGCGCATGGGCGATCCCAGCTGCACCGTCGAACAACTGCCGGCGCTCGGCCAGCACGCCACGCTCGCCTACGGCTGCAAGAGCGGCAGCGCACGGGCCTCGGTGATCGTGATCCAGCCCACGCGCATGCTGAACTACACCTTCGTCCCCAAGCGCGAACCCACGGCCGACGAGCGTGCGCTGCTCGTGGACATGGTCACTCAGGTGCTGGCGCGACCCTGAATCGGGGGGCACGCGCGTCGCGCGGCCACGGCCAGGCGCAGCTCCGCCGCGAGGTGCTGCGCCTGCTCGATCGGCAGGTAGGGAATCGTGAGCGCGAACGCCGTCGTGCCCGCGCCGGCCGTGTCGAGCGCCAGGTCTGCCATGCCGGCGCGCCTGTCGAGCGGCGAGCACGACACGGAGATGGTCTGCAGGTCCGCGATGCGCGCGCACGTCCAGCGCCGGGTGATCCATCCGGCGCGATAGCCCAGCGTGTCGCCATCGATCGCATAGCGTGCGAAGCGGGCCCAGCCGCGCGCGTACACGATCCCGATCAGCACGGCCACGGGCCATGCGAGCAGGATCCAGGGGCTGATGCTGATCGACAGGCCGAGCGTGGGCGCCACCGCGACCAACGCGGTGGAGCGCGCCATGCGCTTCCAGGCCTGCGGATGCAGCGGCCGCCACCGGGCCTGTTCGAGGCCGGCACCCGATTGCACGTCGCGCACCAGCGCATCGATGTCCGCGGGCGGCGCGATCGGCGCGAGCCAGCGCAGGCGCGCGCGCTCGTCCGGATCCCCGTCCTGCCGGCCGGTCGCGATCTCGCATTCGAGCGTGCGCCGCCCGATGCGCCTCGCCCACCAGCCTTCGCTGACGATCAGGCGCTGGATCTTCTCCAGTCGCGCACTCGCCAGGCGCAGCGTGAACAGGCCGCCTTCGGTCGCGATCCTGTCCCCGACCCGCATCAGGCGGAAGCGATGGAAGGTGATGAACGCCATCGCGATCGAGAGCACCTTCACCAGCAGCACGAAGGCGAGCGCGAACAGCAGCCAGGACAGCGGATCCTGCACGCGAACCGAGAGGCCGTCGGTGATCTGCGAGAGCGCCTTCGCGCCGGCGCGCACGCCCTGGCGCACGCCGTCGCGCGACCAGGGCTCGCCGAGTTCCTCGGATTGCCAGAGCACGGCCATGAGCGCGCCGACCAGCACCCAGCCGCGGTTCGTGATCAGTCCCAACCTCAGCAGTTCGCCGGGCCCCAGCGCCAGGCGCGTGTCCGCGGCCTCGCCCTCCTCCACCGACGCCGTCGTGACCGCCTCCCCGCGCAGGATCGCGATCAGGCGCGCGGCCTCCTCGTTCGTGATCACGTTCATCACCGCCTCGGGCTTGGAGCCGCCGGCGGATTCCAGGCGCAGTTCGGTGACGCCGAACAAGCGATGCAGCACATTGCGGTTCTGCACGATGTTCTGCGCGCGCGAGAACGGCACGTGGCGCACGGTGCGCCAGAGCACGCCCTCGCGCACGACCAGCTCGCCGTCGCCGATCCGGTAGCGGAACGCGATGCTGTAGACGAAGGCATGGGCGGCAAAGCCCACCGCACCGAGCGCGCCCCACAGCTCCCACGACGCGCCACGACCCAGCACCAGGAAGGCGAGCAGGGGCACGACGAACGGGCGGATCTGGGTCAGCAGCACGAACAGCCACGAGAGCGGGTGCAGCCGGCGCTCCATGCCGGGGTCCGGCGATCCGGGACGGGCTGCGGCGGGAACCCCGATGCCGGGCGGATCAGGCGGCATCGCGACCCTGCCGATCCAGCAGGCGGTCGCGCAGGGCCACCGCGTCGTCGTGCGCGAGTCCGTCGATGTCGATCTCGCCGACCTTGCTGCCGGCGGTGTGCACCTTCAGCGTGGCGATCCCGAAGTGTCGGGCGAACGGGCCCTGGTCGACCTCCGTGTGCTGCACGCGCTCGCGCGGCACGAACGTCTCGCTGTGCCAGTACACGCCACGATCCAGCAGCAGGCCGTCGTCGAGCAGCCGGCATCGGAAGCGCCCGACATAGCGGACCTGGTAGCGGTGCCACGCGCGCACCAGCAGCACGGCGACGAGTACCACCGCGACCATGGCGTAGATGCCGAACGCCAGCCCGGATATCAGCAGCGCCGGCAGCGACATCAACGCCACCACGACGATCGCCTGCCAGTACCACAGCCTGAGCACGCCGGGATGCGCGCGAACCTCGAACGGGGCGCTCGCCGGCGTGGTGGCTGCCGGAATCGGCGCGGGGGAACTCGGATCGGGTTCGGTCATGCAGGGGGTCCGTGCAGGCGTGGGTCATTGTCCAGTCGTCGTGCTCGACTCGGCAAGCGACGAATGGCACCCCCTGCGCGCGCGACCGGGCCTGGGCGCGCGCCCGTACAATCCCCGCCATGCCCCTTCGTCCGCACGGCCACGCCGGCAAACCCGCGCCCCGTTTCCTCTCCGCCTGGTGCGTGCTGTTCCTCGCCTGCCTGCTCGGCCTGTGCGCCTACCGCGCGTGGACCGTGGACCTCGCCTACGGGTGGTACGTGGACTGCCGCGGCTGCCTGCGCTGGCCCACGTTCGCTTCCGACCTGTGGCTGGTGGCGGCGCTCGTCGGCGGGCTCGCGCTCGCGTCGTGGTCGCGCGCGCGCTGGCTGGTGCTGCCGATCGCGCTCGCCGGCGTCGCGCTGCTGCTGGTGATCGAGGTGGACCTGGTCGTCGGCGCGACGCTCAGCCGCCGCCTGCGCTGGGACGACGTGCCGCGCTGGGGTGGCGACTTCGCCGCGCAGCGCGACATCGTGCTGCCGTTCCTGTCGTCGGTGCGCGGCTTTTCGCTGGTCGCCGCCTCGCTGCTGTCGCTGGTCTCCTGGCTGCTCGCCTGCCGCGCGTCGCTGCGCCATGCACGGCAATCGGGCTCGGGCCTGCGCGCGCCGCGCGTCGCCGCCATCGCCGTGCTCGCGCTGATCGCGAGCGCGGCCGCCTGGGCCGGCGGCGGCGCGCATTACCTGCATGCGGAGCTGTACGAGAACGTGGTGAAGATCAACCAGCGCGATGCCTCGCGCCGGGAGCACTCGCCCGAACGGCTGGCCGAACTGAAGGCCATGCCCGAACCACCGCGACGCTGCCTCGCGGGCGCCGGCGGGACGCCGTCGGTGATCCTGGTCGCGGCCGAATCGTGGTCCATGCACCACAGCCGGCTGTACTCGGGACTCGCCGACCTCACGCCGAAGCTCGACGCGCTCGCGCAGCAGGGCGCCTGGTACCCCGAGTTCTACGCGAACGGCTACGCGACCGAGACCGGCCTGATCGCGCTCTTGACCGGCAAGTCGCCGCTGCCCACGCACCGCGCCTGGGGCATCTTCGCGTTCGACGAGGTGGAGTACGACTTCCATCGCTGGCTCGCGACGCGCGGCTACCACACCGCGCTCCTGACCAGCGCGACGGTGGAACCGGGCAAGCGGCGCGAATGGGCGCAGATGCTCGGCATCGCGTTCGCCGAGGGCGCCGAGCAGCAGCCGCGCTACGCGAACCTGCCGCACGGCGTGTTCGGCGCCGCGTCCGATGCGGCGCTGGTCGATCGGTTCCTCGACTGGTACGACCACGAGCGTCCGCCCGGACCGTTCATGGCCACGATCGTGACGGTCTCCACCCACCCGCCGTTCATCGACGTGGACACGAGCGACCCCGACCTGCCCGGCGAGCAGGCGGCATTCGCCCGCCTGGACAAGGACCTCGCGCGCCTGGCCGAGGCGCTGCGCACGCGCGGATTCCTCGAGCACGGCATCCTGTTCGTGGCGGGCGACCATCGCGCGATGACGCCGGTCGGCACCGGCGAACTGGACAGGTTCGGCGAGGACGTGATGTCGCGCGTGCCCGCCTTCGCGCTCGGCGCCATCGGGCGACCCCCGGGCCCGGTCGCGGGCGCGTTCCAGCAGACCGACCTGATTCCCTCGCTGCGCGAGCGGATCGGCACCGAGGTGTGCGTGAACGCCATGCAGGGCCTGATGTTCGGCGCGAATCCCGAGCCGCCGAAGGTGATCGCGTATCCGTACCCGATGGTGCGCGACGAACTGCACGTGCAAACCGGCGGCGCCCGGTACCGCATGCGCCTGGACGGCGACGACACCCGGTGGCTCGGCGATGCGCCGCCGGACGGCAAGCGCATCGCGGACGAGCTCATGCGCGAGCGCGTGTCGCACGACCAATGGTGATCGCGGAGTGCCCCCTACCTTTGTAGGAGCGCGCTTCAGCGCGCGATCTCTTCGACCCGCGATGACGCGCCGATGAGAACCGAAAAGATCGCGCGCCGAAGCGCGCTCCTACAAAGGTAGGTGATGCCTTCGCCGGTCACTCGCTGCGGAGCGCCTCGATCGGATCCAACTGCGCGGCCTTGCGCGCCGGGTAGTAGCCGAAGAACAACCCGGTGGCGAGCGAGAATCCGGTGGCGAGCAGGATCACGCCGGGGCTGAGGTGGACGGGCAGCGCCGTCGCGGCGCCGGCGAGGTAGGCGCCCGCGACGCCGAGCGCGATGCCGATGGCGCCGCCGCCGAGCGAGATCGCCATGGCCTCGGCCAGGAACTGCAGCTGGATCTCGAGCGGACCGGCGCCCACGGCCATGCGCAGGCCGATCTCGCGGATGCGCTCGGTCACCGACACCAGCATGATGTTCATGATCCCGATGCCGCCCACGATCAGCGAGATGGTGGCGACGGCGGCGAGCAGCATCGACATCAGCCGCGTGGTCTCGCTGCGGGTCTGGATGATCTCGGCAAGGTTGCGCACCTGGAAATCGTCCTGGCCCGCGGCCTGGATGCGGTGGCGCTGGCGCAGGAGTTCGGTGATCGCGGTCTCGGCCTCGCCCACCGATTCCGCGCTCGCCGCGCCCACGGTGATCTGCTGCACGAAATCGCCCTGGATCCTGGCGCCGCCGGGCAGGCGCCGCTTCGCGGTGGCGAGCGGCACGAACAGCACGTCGTCCTGGTCCTGGCCGAACCCGCCCTGCCCCTTCACGGCCAGCACGCCCGCCACCCGCAGCGGCACGCGGTCGATGCGGATGGTGCGGCCGATCGGGTCCTCGTCGCCGAACAGGTTCTTGCGTACGGTCTGGCCGATCAGCACGGACTTGGCGGCGCCGACGTAGTCGCGCGCGGCAAACCAGTCGCCGCCGGCGAGCTGCCAGTTGTTGATGGTGAAGTAGTCCGCCTCCACGCCGAGCACCGTGCTGGCCCAGTTCGCGTTGCCCGCGACCGCCTGGGCGCTCATGCGCACGCTCGCCGAGCTGTAGGCCACGCTCGCGATCTCGCGCTTGATCGCCTGCGCATCGCCCTCCGTCAGCGTGGGCATGCTGCCCGCGCCCATGCGCGCACCGCCGGCCCGTCCGGCACCGGACATCACTTCCAGCCGGTTCGATCCGAGCGAACTCATGACGCGATCGAGTTCGGACTTCGTGCCCTGCCCGATCGCCACCATCACGATCACGGCGGAGATGCCGATGATCACGCCGAGCGCGGTAAGCGTGCTGCGCAGCAGGTTGCCGCGCAGCGACTCCATGGCGAGCTGCACCACGTCGCGCGGGGTCATGGCCGGGACTCGCTGATCTCGCCGTCGCGCATGACGAACTGGCGTCCGGCATGCGCCGCCACGTTCGCGTCGTGCGTGATCAGGATCACCGTGCGACCCTGGCGGCACAGGCCGTCGAACAGGGCGAGCACATCGGCGCCGGTCTTCGAGTCGAGCGCGCCGGTGGGTTCGTCGGCGAGCAGGACGGGCGGGTCGTTGATCAGCGCGCGCGCGATCGCGACGCGCTGCTGCTGGCCGCCCGAGAGCTGCGTGGGCCGGTGCCCGGCGCGCGCCTCGAGGCCGACCGAGGCGAGCGCGGCGAGCGCACGCGCGCGGCGCTCGCCGCGCGGCGTGCTGCCGTAGACCAGCGGCATCATCACGTTCTCGAGCGCGCTCAGGCGCGAGAGCAGCTGGAAGCTCTGGAACACGAAACCGATCTTGTCGCGGCGGAGATGCGCGCGCGTCGTGACATCCAGCGTGGACACGTCGACGCCGTCCAGGCGGTAGCGGCCCGTCGTGGGGGTGTCCAGGCAGCCGATCAGGTTCATCAGCGTGGTCTTGCCCGACCCCGAGGCACCCATGATCGCGGCGTAGTCGCCTCGCCCGATGGTGAGGGTGACGTCGCGCAGTGCGCGCACCTCGGCCTCGGTGCCGGGCGCATAGGTCTTGCCCAGCGCCTCGATCTCGATGATCGGCCCGCCTGCGTTCGCCACGCGCTCAGGTCCCGGCCGCGTTGAGGCCCACCACGACCGCCGTACCCGGCGCGATCGCGTCGCCGAGCACTTCGGTGTTCTGGTCGTCAGACGATCCGAAGCGCACCGGGACCGCCTTCAGGGCACCGCCATCCAGGGTCCACAGCACGCCGCGTCGCGCATTCGCGAGCGCGGCGAGTTCCTCGTCGAGCGTGGCGCGCTGCGCCTCCGACAGCTGCTCGCGCAGCGGCGCGAGCGCCTTGCGGATCCCCTCGGACATGCGCGAGCGCTGCTCGCCGGTGGGCTCGCCGGTGCCGCCGGCGCCCGCGCCGCCGGACTCGCGGCCCGAGGGCGCGCCCTCGGCGCTGCGCGCCGCGCGCTGCGCCTGCTGCCGCTCGCGCATGGCCTTCACGATCCCGTCGAAGGCCTGCGACTGCGTCGCGTCGAGCTTCAGCCGCGCCTTGAGTCCGTCCCAGTCCATGCCGCCGCGCGCACCGCCGCCCTGCGCGGTGGCGGCCGGTGCCTGGCCTTCCGGCGGCTTGAAGCGCACGGCCGCGTTGGGCACGCGCAGCGCATCGGCGTTGCCGCCGACCTCGATCTCGGCATTCGCGGTCATCCCGGGCAGCAGGGTGAGGTCGGCGTTGTCCACGGCCACCACCACCGGGTAGGTCACCACGTTCTGCGTGGTGACCGCGGCGAGGCGGATCTGCTTCACGCGACCCTGGAAGTCCCGGTTCGGGAACGCATCCACGCCGAAGCGCACGCGCTGGCCCTCGCGCACCTGGCCCACGTCGGCCTCGTCGATCGAGAGGTTCAGCTCCATCTGGGTCAGGTCCTCGGCGATCTGGAACAGCACCGGGGTCTGGAAGCTCGCCGCCACGGTCTGCCCGGGCTGCACGTTGCGCATCACGATCACGCCGTCGATCGGCGCGCGGATCACGCTGCGCTGGAGGTCGAGGTTCGCGTTCGCGAGCGCGGCCTGCCGCTGCTTCACCTGGGCATCCGCCACCGCGATCTGGGCCGTGCTCGATCCGCGCCGCGCCATGGCCTGGTCGCGCAGCAGCTCCGCCGAGTCGAGGTCGACCTGCGCGATCAGGCCGCGCGCCCGGATCTCGCGCTTGCGCTCGAGGTCGCGTTGCGCGTTCTTCAGCGTCGCCTCGGTGTCCGCGAGGTTCGCGCGGGCGGCGGACCGGCTCGCCTCCGCGCTGGCGAGGTCGGCCTCGGCCTGCGTCACGCGCGCCTGGAACGTGGCCGGATCGAGGTGCGCGATGGGCTGGTCCTTGCGCACGGGCATGTTGTAGTCGCCTTCCACGGTGCGCACCTGGCCCGAGACCTGAGAGCCGATGTCCACCGTGGTGACGGCCTTGAGGTTGCCCGTGGCGGCGATCGCGATCCGGATCGGACCGCGATCGGCCTGCGCGGTGCGGTAGGCCGCGGCCGCGGCGCTGCGGTGCTGCCAGAACCAGCCGAGGGCGGCCAGCACGGACACCACGATGAGCGCGAGGAGTCCCCAACGGGCACTGCGGTTCTGGGCCATGGACGATCCGTTTCCTTGTTATGGGTTGGCGTTGCGGCCCAGGATCGGCGGGATGCCGCCGATCGGTCATTCATGAATAACGACATCGGGTTCCCGGGTTGGTTCCGGGATCCGTTCAGCTGCCGGCAGGCTCCCGGGTACGCGCCGGCGGCGTGGCCGATTCCGCACGCGAGAGCCGAGCGAGTGCGGCTCCCGCGAACAGGACCGCCGCGGACGCCAGGGCGCGCGTCATCCCGCGGATCCCGGGCCGTGGTCCGGCACCGCGCCCACGGCGCGCGCGTTCGGGAAGCGGATCGTCGCACGCAGCCCGCGGCCGGGCTCGCTCGCCAGCTCGACCGGCCAACCGAACCGGTCGGACAATCGCTTGACGATGCTCAGCCCCACGCCGTGCCCGCCGCTGACCTGCGATTGGGCGCGATAGAACGGCTGGAACGCCAGCGCGAGCTCCTCGGGGCCCATGCCCGGTCCCGTGTCCGCGACTTCGATCCAGCCGCCGCCCACGGTGAGCGTCACGCTGCCGCGCTCGGTGTACACGCACGCGTTGCGCAGCAGGTTGCCCAGCAGCACGGAGAACACGCGTGGTGGCGCGTGCAGGGAGAACTGCGCGGTCTGCGCGTAGACCAGCTCGACGGGCTTGCCCGAGACCAGGTCCGCGGCGCGTTCCAGTTCCTCCTGCGCCGCCTCGTTCGCCAGGAAATCCTCTTCGGGCAGTCCCACGTCGGCCTCTCGCGCGAGGATCAGGAACGCCTCGATCAGCGATTCCATGTCGCGCGCGGCGCGCTTGATGCGCAGCAGCGAGCGTTCCGCGAACGGCTCCAGTCCGGCATCGGTGAGCACCACGTCCGCCGCCACCTTGATCACCGTGAGCGGGCTGCGCAGCTCGTGGCTGGCGTCGCGCGTGAAGTTGCGCTCGCGCTCCACGAACGCGTCGATGCGCTCGGCGAAGCCGCGGATGGACCCGGCGAGCAGGCGCACGTCGTGGTCGGCGTCGGAGGGCAGGTTCGCCGGCTCCAGCACGGTCAAGTCCGGCCGCTTGGGATCGAACGCGCGCACCTGGTTCGCCAGCCAGATCACGGGGCTCACGGCCTGTCGCGCACGCCGGTAGGTGAACCAGCTCGCCAGGTAGATCGCGAACAGCACGAAGGTGAGCGGCACGAAGCCGAACCAGAACGCGAGCCGGGACACCTGCTCCTGGGCGAACACCAGCCACAGGCGGCCGTGCACGCTGTCGCTCACGTACACGAGGTCGTCGCGGTCGGCGAGGTCGTGGATGCGGTGGTAGCCCAGCGGCAGCGCGCCGATGTCGCGCGGGATCTGCGTGGGCGTGCTGCCGTCGGGCGCGCGCAGGTAACCCTGCATGTTGTAGGTGTCGGGCAGGCTGGCCTGGGGATTGCGCTCCAGGCGATGCCAGTAGTGCTCGGATTCCTGCGTCAATGCGCGCCGGATCAGCACGTCGCGCAGCACGATGGACGCGCCGTACACGCCGAACAGCGTCGCGCACGCGATCGCGATGCCCTGCACCACGAACGCGAGCCAGAGCTTGCCGCGCAGGCCGCTGCGACGCGAGGGGCGGAAGTGGTCGGGGTCGGTTGCGGCCTTGGATTCCGGCGTCATGGGGCTCACGATACGGGGAGTGCGATGGGCCTGCCAGCGGCAACCTTCACGTCGCAAGCGGACTGCGCGTTCCATGCTGTCGTAGGAGCGCGCATCGGCGCGCGATCTTTTCGCCGCGCCTCGGCGCTGCGCAGAATCGAAAGGATCGCGCGCTGAAGCGCGCTCCTAA
>Ga0315912_10002974_pt1 | contig 17342 bp, 11 predicted proteins | sample VfabasoilMG_FD_204469 | JGI IMG/M metagenome (GOLD analysis project Ga0315912, IMG submission 204469) | Garden soil microbial communities collected in Santa Monica, California, United States - V. faba soil | ecosystem: Environmental > Terrestrial > Soil > Garden | place: USA: California...
AGCGCGATCACGCCATGCTTCAACTTCTCTTTGCCTCCGGTCCCCGCGTCTCAGAACTGTGTGGCGCACAACTCCGCGATTGGAACCCGGATATGGGGTTGCTGAAGCTGACCGGTAAAGGAAACAAACAGCGTATTGTCCCGGTTGGTACCCACGCCGTAAAAGCTCTGCTCGCTTACCTGAGTACAGCCCGTCCGGCACTTCTGCGCGGCAGGGCCAGCCGCTTCTTTTTTGTTACTGCGCGCGGGGGACCCTTAACGCGCCAGGCGTTTTGGAAACTGATTCGCCTTTATGGGATCAAGGCCGGTGTAAGCCGTCCCCTGACTCCCCACCTGCTGCGGCACAGCTTCGCCACCCATCTTTTGGAAGGTGGGGCCGACCTCCGCAGCCTGCAAACGATGCTGGGCCATGCCGACATCTCGACCACCCAGATCTACACACACGTGCTGAAATCAAGGCTGAGAGCCACCGTAGACCAGCACCATCCGAGAGCGTAATATGCGCCAGAGGGAATAGCGCCAGAGGGAATAGATGAGCGACTACATTTACATGCTAGAGAGCCACTTGAGCCAGGAGCAGAACCAAGCCGTTGCTTTGGTCAGCTCCGTGGCTGGCCAAATGGGCGTTACTGCCTTTCTGACAGGCGGAGCGGTCCGCGACATGATCGCCGGCCAGCCGATTCGCGATCTCGACTTCACCGTTGACGGCAGTTCTCTGAAACTCGCCAAGATTCTGGCCGACAAACACCACGTCAGGATTGTCTCGACGGACGAAGATCACAAACTGGTTGAGGTTGTTTTCCCGGGCGGTGTCGTGGGTAGTATCGGGATGTCTCAGGAAATCAAGTACGGAAAGTCTGGCGGCAAACCTCAGATCCGTTCGGCGTCTATTCATGAAGATCTCCGAGGCCGTGATTTCACCATTGACTCGATAGCACTCTCCCTGAATTCGGGATCGCGGGGGCTCCTCCAGGACCCCACCAACGGCCTCGGTGATTTGGAACGCCGGGAACTCTGCGCCAATTCCAACTACACCCTCTACGATGATCCTGCGCGCATCTTGCGCATGTTCCGCCTCCAGGTACGTCTGGCTATGACCATCTCCGAGCGAACCTTGTCGCAGTACCTGAACGTGCGTGAAGCCAAGCTGGAAGAAAAGATTCCCGCAAAGGCTTTCGCCAAGGAACTGAAACTTATGGCCGATGAGCCGAACCCTGGTGAGCTTCTGTCCGTTCTGGATCGCGAAGGCTTGCTAGCTTTGTTCAGCCCATCGCTGACAGGAGAAAAACTCAACATTAGCGGCTTTAAGAAGCTTCAAGCCACTCAGCAAATGGTTCCCTTTGGCGTCAGCTTTACAGCCAAATATCTCGGGCTGTTCCTGTTCATCCTCACCGAAAAACTAAGTGCAAAGGAAAAGGCAGGACTCACAACTAAACTAAGCCTCAGTAAATCCGAAGTCGAGGCTTGGCAGAAACTGGAGGCGAGATCCAAGAAGCTGGAAACCGCACTCAAATCCGCCAAGCTGAAAAAAGCTTCGCTCGTCTACCAACTTCTGCGGGACGCGCCGGGCGAAGAAGTCCTCTTCCTGATGATGCGGACTTCGCAACGATTGGTCCATGATCGCATCAAGAACTTCCTGACCAAATACCTGACCGTGGCTCACGAGGTTCCGGAAAAGGACCTGGCAGCTTTGGGACTGGACCCTTCAACTGCCAAATACAAAAAGGCCAAAGACGACTTGATCTTTGCCTACCTCGACGGACGTATCCGCAAACCGGAACCACCACCAGAACCGTTGCCAGGCCCCGGCGGTCCAAGAGGGGCCATGAGGAAGTAGAGCCTTACCAGAGCCGTATTTTTATCAGGATGCTGGCTATCAGGATGCGGGAAAGAAGCGTCCTACTCGCTTCATGTAGCTAAGATACTGTTCTCCAAATCGCTCAACTAAATACTTCTCTTCGGTCCGTGTCCGAATCGCCAGAATCGTAAACGTCAGGCTCCCGCAAACCGGCAACAACCAGGTCCCCAACGCAAGCCCAAGGCTCAGCGACACACCAAGTATCCCTGTGTACATCGGATTCCTCACCCAGCGATAGGGCCCATGTTCGACAAACACCGCCTCCCGCCGGGCTAAAACCGTATCCGTCAAATTCCGACCGAGCAAGACAAACATCCACATCAACCAAACAACGCTCAATCCGTAAGCGACCACGCCCATCCATCGCACCCAATCTGGCACCGGAACCGCCGCCCACGTGAACCAAGATGGATTCCAAAGCCAAGCCCCCGCCAACCCGAACGTGCTGATCCCCGCCACCCGCAACCCGATCAGTACCGGCCACCCCTCTTTGGTTCGATCCAATCGCTCGCCCGGTCGGACGGACTGAAGCCGGTGGTAGATCGCAACAATCAAAAACGCAAGACTGAACCAGACAAGCAGGGAATGAATACTGTTCGACATTGGTTAACTATAGATAAGTATTTATAAGAAGTCAAGGTTAAATTAGTGTGACTCGCTTTCAGCCTCTGGGTGATTGAATCTCAGCCCAATCTCTAATATGATGAATAGCCGGGGCTTCACACCCCTGAGACCAAAGTTCAAAAACTGGGAACCATGAAACACTACAAGATTAAGTCAGCACTTTCTACGCTGCTGTTGTCCGCGCTGTCTGGCACTGCCTACGCGCAGGCACCGGCACAGCCCACTGGGCAACCTGCACCGCCCCCTGCCGTTGGAACCGCGATTGCTCAGCCAATGTCCATCAATGGACGGCCGCTGCCTCCGCTGCCCGCCGCCATGTCGCTGCCCAAGCCCGCGCCTGCAACCGACGCCCCTTACGCTCCTCAGCCCATCTTGCAGGGCGGGATTGTCGTCCCGATCTTTGCCCCGAATTCTCCGTATTTAAATGCTGAGAAAATCAAGCTCCCCGAAGTCTATAACATGAGCCGCGCCGTTCCCGGACGTGTCGGCAGCATCGTCAGCATTCACAACCCTTCCATTGAATTTCACCCCGTGGACCGCAGCCTCAACACCGGAGCGGTCATCATCCTCGTCGCAGGCGGCGGACATCGCACCCTGAACGTGGGTACCGAGGGCTCTGATTTCGTTCCGTTCTTCTACAATTACGGCATCAATACCGTGATCCTGCGCAACCGCATGCGCGTTGACGGCTACAACGCTGCAACCGACTCCGTCTATGACGCTCTCCAGGCCATCCGCGTTGTGCGCGCCTATGCCAAGGAATGGAACATCGACCCCAAGAAAATCGGAATCATGGGCTTTTCCGCCGGCGCCGAACTCTCTGCGCCCGCTGCAGTTCTGTACGAAGATTTCGACAAGAAGAATAGTGACCCGAATGATCCCTTCTTCGGTATCAGCTCACGTCCTGATTTCACCGGCATTATCTACCCCGGCCCCACGCCATTCGCGGCCGGTCGTACAGCTCCCCCCATTCCCCGCAACACCCCTCCGGCTTTCCTCGCCACTGGCGGTTCCGGTGATCGCGGCCACGCCGTGTGGGCCATGGAATACTTCGATGCCATGCTCAAAGTGGGCCTGCCTAACATCGAAATGCACGTCTACGGCAACGGACGTCATCCCGGCGATCCTCTCCCCGACGGCACTAGCCAGACCGGCGGACTTACTGATCGTAATAATACTCCCTTCGGGACCTGGCAGTATCGTTTCATCGACTGGTTCCGCGACCTCGGTTTCATGGGTAAGCCTGGCGTCGAAACTAAAGCCGCAAAGGATCTGGCCGTCTATCAGACCCAGCCCCTCCCAGGCCAAGGCAGAGGTGGAGCGGGACGCGGCGGCGCGGCAGCTCCCGGCGCAGCAGCCCCAGGAGCAGCCCCAGTAGCCCCAGGCGCAGCCCGCGGCAACTAACATCAGTAGTCATCAAGAAAAAAGCGGCCTCCATCGGGCCGCTTTTTTCTGGTGCATACCTGTGGACATTCTACAGGAAATAGGGTACACTCATCTATACAATCTACAGGAGAGCGCATGCCCGAAACCAAGTCCGATATTCTGCAAGGCACCCTGGACCTGATGGTCCTCAAAACGCTCGACGCCATGGGTCCCCTTCACGGCTACGGCATCGCCCGCCGCATTGAACAGGTCAGCGACGAAGCCGTCCTCGTCAACCAGGGCACCATCTATATCTGTCTGGTGCGTCTCGTCCAAAAGGGCTGGATCGGAACCGAGTGGGGCACCTCAGAAAATAACCGCAAGGCTAAGTTCTACTCCATCTCCAAAGCGGGCCGTAAACAACTCATCGCCGAAACCCAGAACTGGCAGCGCATCTCCGGCGTAATCGGACGCCTGCTGCAACTCGGCACCCAGAGGTAACTTCGATGTACGCAACACTCAGGCAGCTGGCGGCCCGCCTCCGAGCATGGCTCCGTCCGACTTCGTTCGACCAGGACCTCAACGACGAACTTCAGACCCACGCCTCGCTCCTCGCAGAGGAGCACGTGAAAGCCGGACTCTCGCCGGAGGAAGCACTACGCCGAGCCCGCGTCGAACTCGGCGGCCTGACCCAGATCCGCGAAGCCCACCGCGATGTCCGCGGCATCCCCTTGTTTGACTCTGTCCTCCAGGACATCCGGCACTCCTTCCGCTCCCTCCGTCGTGACCCCGGGTTCACCACCTTCGCCATCCTGATCGTCGGCCTCGGCATCGGTGCCAGCTCGACAATCTTCAGCACCGTGAACGCGCTACTGATCAAACCTCTTCCGTTCCACGATTCCTCACGCCTTGTCTGGATTGCCAACGACGGCGAGCAGGGAAATCTTTCTAGCCAGACCGTGCCCGTGAACCCGTTTCTCGATCTGAGAAGTCAGTCGAAATCATTGTCCGAGGTCGCCGCCTACTATGCCTTCTACGAAATCGGCGACAAGATGATGACCGGAGAAGGCGAACCAGAGCGCTTCACCGCCGTGCCTGTCTCGCAAAATCTATTCAAGGTCTTAGGCGTACAGCCCATCATGGGCCGATCTTTCACAGAAGAGGAGTGCCGCAGGTACCTGCCCGTTGTCGTACTCAGCTCAGCCATGTGGAAGCGCCGCTTTGCATCCGACCCCAACATCCTCGGACGCAAACTCACCTTCACCAACCGGGTCTATCAGGTCATCGGAGTCATGCCCCCCGGCTTTGATTTCTCCTCGGTATTTGCGCCTGCCAACCGGGTCGACTTCTTTCTGCCGTTCCCGCTCACCAACGACACCAACAAAATGGGCAACACACTCTCCATGGTGGGCCGTCTGAAACCAGCATTCACCATCCAGCAGGCTCAGGCAGAGCTCTCGACATTAAGCGAGCCCATACGTCTCAAAAACAATCGTGACGAGTTACGTTTTAAAGCCACGCTCCTCGAAGACCAAGTCCGCGGACCTTTCCGTCAGGCATTGCTCGTCCTGGTCCTGGCGGTCGGCGTCGTGATGCTAATCGTTTGCGCCAATCTCTCGAACCTCCAATTGTCGCGGGCCGCATCCCGCCAAAAAGAAATGGCCGTGCGCGTAGCGCTCGGAGCCGGACGCGGACGCCTGATCCGCCAGTTGCTCACCGAAAGCCTTGTCCTGTCGTGCTGCTCGGCAGTGCTTGGCCTCATCGTGGCAATCGCCGGAACACAGGCACTGTCGCGCCTCGAAGCACTGGTCCTCCCATTACGCGACACGGTCCAATTTGAAGCCAGTTCGTTTGCCTTCACCTTTCTCATCGCTGTCGCCGCAGGACTCATCTTCGGAGCATTGCCAGCCCTCCGCATCCCCTCCGCAACAGGAGCCACACGAGGTTCTACAGAAGGCAAAAGCCACGGCTGGATACGCTCCGCACTGGTCATCTCAGAGATCGCCTTCGCTTGCATCCTGCTGGTCGGAGCCGGATTGCTCATCCGCAGCTTCCTCAACGTCCTCGACGTGGACATGGGATTCCGTCCCCAAAGCGTAACGACACTTCGTATCGACAGAGGCCGCGGCAACTATTACGACGAGGTCCTACGCTTGACCAAGACCATTCCAGGAGTCCAGTCTGTCGGCCTCACCGACGTTCTCCCGCTTGGACACAACCGCAGTTGGAACGCCGGTGCCAAGGGCGTCACCTATACCCGCAGCACTCCTCCGCCGGAAGTGTTCGTTCGGATCGTCAGTGAAGGCTACCTCAAATCGATGGGGATTCCACTCCGCTCCGGGCGCGATCTCAGCGATCACGACACCGCCACCAGCAAGCCCGTCATACTGATCAACGAAACACTGGCCCGCAAGCTGTGGCCCGGTCGGGACCCCATCGGCCAAACCGCCATCCATGTAGACAAGGACCGCGAAGTGGTCGGTGTAGTTTCCGATGTCCGTCATCTAACGCCGGAACAAGGCTCCGGCAACGAGATGTACATCCCCATCCGCCAAACCAACGACTTTCCATCAGTCGAACTGGTTATCCGTGCAAACCTGCCCCCTGCAGCGCTGGCGACGGCTGTCCGCAGGGAGCTGAAACCGCTCATACCAAATCTGCCCGCCGAGTTTCGGACACTGCAACAGCTAGTCGATAACTCCACCTCGCCACGGCGCTTCCTGGTTCAACTCCTCACCGGGTTCTCCGCCTTCGCTCTGCTACTAGCTTCGCTCGGCATCTATAGCGTTGTCTCGTATTCGGTAAGCCAACGCTCTCACGAAATCGGAATCCGTATGGCGCTGGGAGCCACTGCCGCAAACGTGCAAAGAAGCATCGTGAGCAAAACACTTGGCCTCGCCGGAATGGGCATTGCCATAGGTTTGATTGGCTCCTGGGCACTTTCCAAAATACTCAGCGGCATGCTCTTCGGAGTAACCGCTGCCGACCCGATCACGTTCCTGTCTACACTCCTGCTGCTCGCGCTCGTTGCGACAGTAGCCAGCTACATCCCCGCTCGCCGCGCCTCGCTAACTTCGAGTTTACAAGTCGGAAGTGTGTCTCCTGCCAATTGGTGATAAATTAATAAACCAGCAGCACTTTGGGATGGAGAACTTGTATGCAGAGGCGCTTTTTCTGGACCGGCCCAATCTTGGGCTTTGCATTGGCAATCACCGGGCTTATTCCCGCACTCGCGCAGGACGTCGGAAACTCAGCAGATACGCTCCGCGCTCTTCGTGAAGCTGCGGACGCTCGTAACGCGACCGAGCCAGCGCTATCGGCCTACGCCGACTTCCTCGACCGTTATGGCGACCCCGGCGCTCGTGCTGCCTACGCGAAAGCACTTCCTCTGATCAGTGACGCGGCCCGCAAGCGAGCCACCCTTCGGAGGCTTGTCATCCTGGACTTGCAGGCCGGAGATCAGACCTCAGCTTCCCGTCATTTGACCGAATACCGCGCAGCCGGAGGAACTGATCTCCCAGAGCGGATTCCAACGCCGACGCCCGCCAGCCCAAATCAAACGATCCCCATTCCCGGACCAATCACCGGGTTCCTTCGCATGGCCGCGCTATCTCCAGACTTGAAACTCTCAGACCTCCTGGCCGCGCTAGGCCGCAACGTCGTCATCAATGGATATCAGTCCGCCAACAGCCAAAACGGTCTGGAGCAAACCGAGTACATGAAGCTCCTGATCCGCTATCTCTCGCAGGCCAGGGAACTCCAAACCCTAGCCGGAGAATCCAGGAAGCTCAGTGTTCCAACCTGCGAATCGGCAATCACCGCAGAAGTTCTCCGCATCCTCGGCTACCGTATGCGCGGCACCTGCGGCGGCGAGCTGGTCCTCGAAACGGTCAATGCCAGCCGAGCATTCCTCACGATCGACAGCGGCTTCCCGCTAGCTGAACTGGAGCAGGCACTGCGCAACAATCGACCCTTCGAGCTTGACTACAAGTCGAATGCGATTCCAGTTCTATTCGGCCCTGAGTATTGGCTCACCGCCAAAGACAAGCCCGACGACTTCATCAACACCTTTCTAGGCGACCCTGCTCTCTGTCGCCTCTACATCGGAATGTCCAAGCTTGACAGCGAGACCGCATCCGAGCTTCGCAAGGCACTGCCAGTCACAAGACTCAAAGCCTTTGCCCACGTACTGGACTTCTTCGGCGGAATGTTCGTTGTCCGCAACGGCAAAGTCCCAGTCCCCGGCGGCGACCGAAGCGCCGGGGCATGGGCCGATCTAGTGGGAACCTCCCCCAACACAGGCGCCAAGTTTCTGGAGAATCTGCTGACCAAAGAGGACGGCTGGCTGGCCGGGTACTTCGATTCGCTCTCGCGCATTGAAGGTCCGCTTGCCAACTACCTAACTGAGCCAGAACGTTTAAAACGTTTCTACACTGCTTTGCGAGGTCGCGTGACCAGCCCCGGCCCGGCGCGCCCGGTATTCCGCTCCAACACGGACCTGATGCTGCTCACCAACCGCCTGCAGATTGACGCCTCCGGCAAGCCGGTATTGCCAGGTGATCTCGAGGTCTGGAAGAAGCTTTTCATCGACCACCCACAGGCCAAATACGATGCCAAACTCACCAAGGCCGCCGTAGCGTGGAAGGAGCCAGACGATATTATCGAAGCCCTCTTCGCGCTTTGTAAAAAGCTCGTCGAGAACGAGCCACTCAAGATCTTCATGGCCGTCAGTGACATCAACCGCGGACGCCCCACGCCACTCAAGCCCGCCACAGTGGACCGCATGATCCTGTCCTATCGCGCCATGGAAGCGCAGTACCCGATCTTCGCAGACCTTCCCACGCTGTCCGACGAGGCGATCATCAAATATCTAGACACCGCCACTGCCATCGGTTCCATTCGCGATCTGGCAAGGCGAGCCGAGACCGCTGGCACCTTTCAATCCCTGATCGGGATCTGGCAGATTCTCACCCGCAATGAGCAGTTGACTCCTGCCGCATCCGAGGCCACCTTCCAGGAGCTTATCACCCTTTTCGCGGCCACCAAGGATGAACACGAAGTCTTCCGCGCAGGCATCACCGGATCACGCGCCTTACTCAAAGCTGCTGGCGTTGCTGCAACCGATTCCCCGCAAGACCGCATGATGGAGTTCCTCGTCGGTACCGCGAAACCGAACGACGAAGAAGCCCACGCGATGCTGCTGTCCGAGTTGAACCGGCTCTTCGAAGCGCAGAACCTGATCTCACTCAAGTTGCTCTCCGATGTTGCCGACCACCTGGACGCGCGCGCCAAGGGCGAGCCTCTCAACGCCGCTCTGTTGAACCGTCTGAATTCGAGGCTTACCGAAATCAGACTGCCGAGAGCATCTCTGACCGGCGTCGAAAAGAGCGCCGCCAGCTACGGCTTCTATAACGAGCGCCACATTGAACGTCAACGCAAACTCAGCCTTCGGGCCATGGTGGAACGCGCCGGCGTCGATCCCGGAAAACTGAACGACGTTCGCAACGAGCTTGCTGCCGTGCTGCGCGACACGCTCGTCGGCTTCAACTATCTCTACTACGCGCCGCCCGGTGCCGAGTTGATCCGCACCAACCCAGTGTTCGTCCGTAGCCACGATTTCCTCGGGATGACGTCCAGTCCGCAAACCTGGAAGGCGACGCTGGTGCAATCCGGCGGCTGGCCCACCAGCGGTGGCGGACGCCTGGTTGGGTCACTCGTAAATCTCCCGTATGCGCTGGCCGATGCCGAGCAAAACTTCCTGGTTCCAACCAGAGAACAAGCGCTCATCTGGAGTGACCTGGTGCCGCAGATGATCATCAGCGCCAAGCTCCCTCGCTGGTGGAAAACCACTCGGCCCCAGATGCACTGGGTCGGCTTGCACCTCCGTTTAGGCGGATCACTCGTTGCCGAATCCATCGTCGACGCGAAGCTCCGGGATCAGGTGATTCGGTCGGTGGAACGGCTGGCTCCACCTTCGCGCGCCAGTGATGTACGCGGAGCCATCATGGCGGCGGACTTCAAGACCGCCATGGAAAACCTCACCTCATCCGAACTCTATCTCATCGCCACCGAGCATATGAAGAGCAGCCCACAGGGCGGCGGAACTCTCGAACAGGACATACGGCGACTCGCTCCTTCTATCAGCGCAACAGCGATCAGCAGGGCTTTCGGAACACCTAAGCCGACTCTGACAAACTCGTATCGTCAGGAACTTCTCAATCTGAGAACGTTCCCGACCTTGATGGGCTACTCCAGCCGCATCATGGCGGAGAGTTGGGAATCGAGCACACTCTACTACGTCGCGCTTGCTGACGAACTGCACCTCAATCCCGGACGTCTCAACGTCGTGATCCCACAATGGACACAAAGCACCGTGGAGCGGATCTTCGCTTCGAACCTGGAAGACTGGCCAGCGCTTCTTCGTTCGCTCTATTACGTTGGCACCGAAGTGAGAGCCAAGGCCAAGGAATAATCCATGAACAACCCACTCAGCACACTCCTAGCTGTAGCCGGTACTGTCACCATTGCCACCGTCCTGGTGGCACAACAACCCGAGCGAACCACGTTCCGCGTGGACGTAGGCCTCGTTGTCCACGGCTTTACCGTTCAGAACTCGAAGGGGCAATACGTCAACAATCTCAAGGCCGCTGACTTCCGAATTCTGGAAGACGGCATTCCTCAAAAGATGAACACCTTCAGCGAGGGGAACAACCCGCCGGTTCAGGTGAACGAAGACGGCACGACAAAACCGCTGCTCGCCGGAGGAGGCGACAACGCCCGGCCCGATGAGTTAACCGGCACCAATGTCTTTGTGCTCTTCGACACCAGCAATTACATGTACCGCGGCTTTGTCTACGCCTCCGACGCCATTGCCGATTTCGTGCGAGGTCTGGACCGCGCCGACAAAGTGGCTGTCTATACTTTCAGCCGCAATCTTTCAAAAGCCGCACCGCTCACCAACGATCGCAACGACGCGATTGGCGGTTTACGGAAAGCCGTAGCCGGTGACGACGCCGCACTCTACAACGCGCTGCTGCTGGCGGTGCGTGACGCAGCCAAAGTGCCCGGACGCAAAGTCGTCATCGTATTCTCGAACGGCCCGGACAACGCCAGCATGGTCGCACCCGACGACGTGCAAGCCGTCGCCCAGGATGAAGGCATCCCGATCTACGTGATCTCAACCTCGGACGTCAGCAAAGACGCAATATCAAGCAACGTCTTCAAAAGAATTTCACAGCGCACCGGCGGACAAGTATTCTTCGCCAAGACCTGGCAGAAACAGGTAGAAGCGTTTGAGAACATCCGCGAATCTCTCGGCAATTCCTACACGATCACGTATTACCCGCAGAAAAACAGCAACGATAATTTTCGCAAGATCGAAGTTCAGATCCTGAGTGATCCAGGCAAAAAACTAAGAATCCAAGCAAGGCCCGGATACCGCCCCAGTCGGGCGTTCTGATGGAACAAGCCTAATGTAGCATGGCGTGTCAAGTGCTCCTATACTGGAAGGATCATGCGAACCGCTATTTGTCTTGCACTCACTCTGGCTGCTTCGGCGGCCTTTGCTCAAACACCTAAGCCTTTGGTGCCTGGTGGCCAAGTGGTTACCCTTTGGCCTGCTGGTCATTCGACTTTGAAGACTCCCGAGCAGGAAGAGGTTATGACTGCCAGGGCGAACAAGCCCGGGTATTTTTGGCGTGTGGTCAACATCCACAATCCGTCGATTGAGCTGCATCTTGCTCCGGCGGAGAAGCGGAATGGCTCGGCTGTGATTTTGGCGGCTGGTGGTGGTAATCGGGAACTCAATGTTGGACCGGAAGGTTATGAAGTGGCGGACTGGCTGAATACGCTGGGCATCTCTGCATTTGTGTTGCGCTATCGCTTGCAGCCGTACCGTTCTGACGTTGAGGCGCTTGCCGATACGCAGCGTTCCATTCGTTTGATTCGCGCCAATGCCAAGGAATGGGGCGTTGATCCGAATAAGATCGGCATCATGGGGTTTTCAGCGGGCGGGGAACAGGCGGCCCGTGTTGTGTTGAACAATGACGCAGGTGACCCCGCTGCTAGTGATCCGGTGGAGCGATTCAGCAGCCGTCCCGATTTTTCGGTGCTGATCTATCCGGGGTGGGGAAGTTTGGATTTGACGAAGGTGCCAGAGAATGTTGGTCCTTCATTTATGACGAGCGCAGGCATCGGCGATGCGTCAGCCGCCCAGACGTCGGTCAATTTCTACAACGCGCTGTTCAAGGCGAAGGTGAACGTCGAGCTTCATATCTACGGACGCGGGGTGCATGCGGGCGGGATCAGTCCGCGTAACGGAATTCCGTTCGGGGCCTGGCACATGCGGTTTGCGGATTGGTTGTTTGATTTGGACCTGATGAAGAAGAAGTAGCTTTCTACTTGGTGAGCTTCTTCTTGAGAAACTTGTCGAGCAGGCTGAGCCCTGTGGATACGGCGGCTTTCTTCACGTTTGGGATTACTTTGGGCGAAGCGGTGGTTCCTTTGATTTCTACTGGGATGGGTGTGTTGCCGGAGCTTTGGACGTCCAGCTTAAAGTCTAGGGTTTGGTTGGCGTTGATGCGGCCTTCTCCTGTTGCGCTGGTTACCGGGCTCTTGAGGTTGATGTCGGTGAAGTTGAGCGCGCCTTCGGCGATGCGGAGGTTGCTGGTTAGGGTTGAGAACGTTGTCTCTCCGCTTGCGGTTCCCATTACTTTGTTGATGGCGTTTTGGATGCTTCCTAACAGGTCCAGGACTTTGATGCTGCCTTTTTGGATGTCTAGGGCTGCGGTTCCGTTTATGTCGTTGTTGGTGAACTGGACGTCGTAGTTATTGATGGCTAGTGTGCCTTGCATGGCGTCTTTGGACGTACTGAACTTGGTCAGGAACTCGTTGATGTCCACGTTCTGAATGGAGCCTTTGCTGGTTCCTCGTATGAGTCCGTTGGCCGCGCGGAGATTGAGGGTGCCTTTCCAGGTGCCTTTGCCTAACTGCATTTTGGCGTTGCCGATGTGGATTGTAGTTTGGGGTGAGGACATGATGCGGGAGACGGAGAAGTTGCCTTGCGCATCGCCGGTGAGTCCTAGATGGAAGCCGGTGAAGTTGAGTGTGGCGGGACCGGCCAGGGTATCGTTGAGATCGCCTTTGAGTCCGATGTCGAGGTGGGCTAACGCGTCCTTTGGTGCATCCATTAAACCTTCTGGAAGTTCCGATGGTGCCACTTTGATCTTGGCGTCTCCGTTGACGGGCAGGGCAGTTGCTGTGAAAGGTCCGATGGTGCCTTTGAATTCTATGCGCGAGGTCTTGCCTCCGAAGGGGCTGGCTTTGATGGTGACGTCGCTGGCTTTGCCTGGTGCGAGTCCGGTGAGGTTGATGTCGATGCCGGTGAGCGTTGAGTCCAGTTCGCCTTGTGTGATGGAGAGGCTTTGAATGCTGACTCCTCCGTCTCCTGATGATGGCTTTGTCGAGAGCCCTTGCATGAGCGCTTCGATATTGGACAGGCCTGCGCGGTTCTTCTCGATGATGATCTTTGGTTTGTCTATTGCCAGTGAGTAGACCTGGGGCTGCGGTGAGAACAGCGACAGCAGGCCGACCTTGGCTTGCACACTTCCTGCGGTGAGCAGGTTCGGTGCGCGGAAGCCTTGCGGGTTGGCTACGGTGACGTCCGTTAGCGCGATGGCAGGTTGGAGTCGGAACCAGGCGGAGAGGTCGAAGTCTGCGGACTGGAATGCGATGGAGACTCCGGTTGCTTTGTGGACGGATTCGAGGAGCGATGTCTTGGCAGTGCCTGACAGCATGGACTTGATGACGAGTCCTGTGCCGGCGAATAGGAGGATGGGCAGGAGCAGGAGGAGGATCAACCACTTCAGGAGGCGCATGGAATCACGGTACCACGACAAAAATCCTTAGGTGGTGGGTTCGCGGAGGGGACACAGCTTTTTCTTGGTGTTCAAGGATTGAACGGCCTTTGGGCGCTATGTCCCCGATGGGCTTTGTAGGTTGCAGATAGCAGGGGCCGGAGTTCAGGATAATGGAAGGCATGAAGAAACTGGCTCTCCTTCTTGTTTTGGCCGTGGCCGCGCTGATGGCACAACCGGCGGACGTTGATATTCCGTTTGAGAAGTTCACTTTGTCGAATGGGCTGACAGTGATTGTTCATGAGGATCATAAGGCTCCGATTGTGGCGGTGAATATCTGGTATCACGTGGGGTCTAAGAATGAGAAGCGGGGGAAGACCGGCTTTGCTCACTTGTTTGAGCACCTGATGTTCAACGGGAGTGAGCACTTCAACTCGGATTACTTCAAGGTGTTGGAGAAGATTGGTGCTACGGATTTGAATGGGACCACTAGCGAAGACCGCACGAACTACTTCCAGAATGTTCCTACTTCGGCGTTGGATACGGCTTTGTGGATGGAGTCTGATCGTATGGGTTATCTGCTTGGTGTTGTGGATCAGGCGCGATTGGATGAGCAGCGGGGCGTGGTGCAGAACGAGAAGCGGCAGGGTGAGAACGAGCCGTATGGGTTGGTTTACAACCTGATTCCTGAGGCGACGTATCCGGCGGGGCATCCGTACTCGTGGAACGTGATTGGGTCGATGGACGACTTGAATGCGGCTTCGCTTGCGGATGTGAAGGAGTGGTTCAAGACTTACTACGGGCCTTCGAATGCGACGCTGGTGCTGGCTGGTGATATCGATCTTAAGACTGCGCGGGAGAAGGCGGAGAAGTATTTTGGGGCTTTGCCTCCGGGTCCGCCTGTGCCGCACTTCCGGTCTTGGATCGCGAAGATGGAGGGTTCACGTCGGCAGGTGTTGCAGGATCGTGTTCCACAGGCCCGTATTTACAAGGTCTGGAACATTCCGCAGATCTATACCTTTGAGGGAGACATGTTGGATCTGGCTTCCGATGTGTTGGCAACGGGCAAGACTTCGCGGCTGCAGAAGCGGCTTGTTTACGACGAACAGATTGCTACCAGCGTGCAGGCTTATGTAGCGCTGTCTGAGATTGGAGGGCAGTTCGTGGTGATTGCGACGGCCAAGCCTGGCGGTGATTTGGCTGCTGTTGAGAAGGCTATTGATGAGGAGATGGCGAAGTTTTTGCGTGATGGTCCGACGGCGGAAGAGCTTTCGCGGATCAAGACGATTCAGCTTGCGGCGTTTTTGAGGGGCGTGGAACGGATTGGCGGCTTCGGGGGCAAGAGCGATGTGCTGGCGACTGGTCAGGTGTTTGCGGGGGACCCGGCAGCTTATAAGAAGAACCGGCGGAATGTGTCAAGTGCGACTGTCTTGCAGGTTCGGGATGCGGCTCGGAAGTGGCTTTCCGATGGCGTGTACATTCTGGAGGTGCAGCCGTTCCCGGATTGGAAGCCCAGTGCGGTTTCGTCGGTGGACCGTTCGAAGGTGCCTGAACCTGGGGCTGTACCGGGGTTGCGTTTGCCTGAGGTGAAAGAGCGGGTGTTGTCGAATGGATTGAAGTTGAAGGTTGCCGAGCGGCACGAGTTGCCGCTGGTGTCGATGCAGTTGTTCGTCAATGCTGGCTATGCTTCGGATCAGTTTGGACAGCCGGGTACGGCGCGGCTCGCGATGGCGGTGATGGACGAGGGCACCAAGCTGAGGAACTCGCAGCAGATTGCGGATCAGTTGGAGCGGCTGGGCGCGACGTTGGGAACCTCCAGTGCTCTGGACTATTCGTATGTCACGATGTCGGCGTTGAAGGCGAATCTGGATGCATCGTTGGAGATCTATGCCGATGTTATCTTGAATCCGGCGTTCCCTAATGCGGACTTTGAGCGGGAGAAGAAGCAGTTGTTGGCGGCGATTCAGAGGGAGAAGTCCGAGCCTGATACGGCGGCGATGCGGCTGCTGCCTGGGTTGTTGTTTGGCACGGGGCATCCTTATGGGAATCCAACAAGTGGCTCTGGGAATGAGGCGAGCGTTGGGAGGATCACGCGGGCGGAGCTGGCGAAGTTTCATGAGACGTGGTTCCGACCGAACAATGCGACGTTGATTGTGGCCGGTGATACTACGCTGGCCGAGATTGCTCCGAAGCTGGAGCGTTTGTTGGCGGCGTGGAAGTCGGGCGAGGTGCCGAAGAAGAATCTGGCGACGGTGGCGCAGCCTTCGAGGCCTGTTGTTTATCTGGTGGATAAGCCGGGTGCTTTGCAGTCTTATATTGTGGCTGGGCAGGTGGCTCCTCCCAAGGGTGACCGCGATGATATTGCGTTTGATGGGTTCAACTTTTCGTTTGGGGAGGCGTTCAGCTCTCGGATCAACATGAATCTGCGTGAGGACAAGAAGTGGTCTTATGGTGCGGGGATTGTGTTGAACTATGCGGTTGGGCAGCGGTCGTACTACGCTTATGCGCCGGTGCAGACGGATAAGACGAAGGAGTCGGTTGTGGAGTTGAATAAGGAGATGAACGAGGTGTTGCGGGGGCGTCCGATGACGGCGGAGGAGATTGCGATGGCTAAGGACGGGTTGGTGTTGTCGATGGCGGGTTCGCGTGAGACGGTTGGGTCGGTTGTGAACGCGGTGTCGGAGGTGGCGCGGTATGGGTTGCCGCAGGACTATTGGCAGACGTACGCGGGGAAGGTGCGGGCGTTGACCAGTGCGGACTTTTCAGCGGCGGCGGAGCGGTTGTTGAAGCCGGACCGTTTGGCTTGGGTGATTGTTGGGGATCGGGAGAAGATTGAGGCCGGGATTCGGGCGCTGAATTTGGGCGAGGTTCGGGTTGTGGACGGTGACGGGAACCCCGTGCAGTAGGTTGGCCGGGATGTGGGGCGGGGTGCTGGGTGGTTCCTCCTGTTGGTTTTTGGGGTTCAGACGCCGTTGAAGGCGGCCATGTCTGGGGTGTGGCCGAAGGTTTGGGTAGTTCGTTTGGTTAAAGTGAGAACTTGTTGAAAATTGATGAGTCCTGAGACGGTTTTGCCTGCCAGGATTTCGGGCGGGAGCATCTCCTGGAGCAGTTGGGTGGTTTGGAGAGCTTGGAGGAGTTTGAGGTTGGTGCGGTAGCTGGCTTTTGCGCGCATGAGATTGCGGTGGAGTTTGTCGAAGTCCCATTTGTTCATGGGGTCGTCCGGTTGTTGGCCGTTGATGTTGGCGATGAGGATTTCGATGCGGTAGACGTTCCAGGCGTCTTTTAGAAAATCTTCAAAGATGATGACTTGGGCTTCGGTGGCATTGGGGAGAAGGAAAGCGGATTCGTAGCGGTCGTGCATTTCCTTGTAGTCTTGTTCCATGCCTTTCGGGATGAAGGCGGTAGCGGCTCGGAAGCCGTGTTTGGTGGCGTTTTTAGATGAAGTGGCTTTGCCTTCCGGGGTGCGAGGTCCGGTGGAGGCGGCGGCTGCTGCGGTGTTCATAAGAATTCTCCTTTGATTTGGATAATGCTATGGGTATGCTATGCAAATCCAGATCATTATGCAAGAGAATAATTATCATTTCTTTCCAGGTTTGTGGAATCAATAAGTTGCGGGGTGTGAGGGGGTTTGACTTTCGCGTG
>Ga0315912_10002975_pt1 | contig 17342 bp, 16 predicted proteins | sample VfabasoilMG_FD_204469 | JGI IMG/M metagenome (GOLD analysis project Ga0315912, IMG submission 204469) | Garden soil microbial communities collected in Santa Monica, California, United States - V. faba soil | ecosystem: Environmental > Terrestrial > Soil > Garden | place: USA: California...
GCTGGGCCAGGTCTCTCGTTCTTGGCGGCCTGCGCGGCGGTGGCCATCTGCGCCCTCTGCGGCCTGGTGAACGGGGCCCTCACGGCCTATCTAAGGATCGTCCCCTTCATCGTGACCCTGGGCACCATGCAGATCGTGAGGGGCTTGGCCAAGGGCCTGGCGGACCAGACCACGGTCTCCGCCCCGGAAGGTCCCCTGAACGGTCTGATGGTGGTGGAACCCACGGCCGACGCTTGGTGGTCCTTCGCGCCGGGCCTCTGGGTGCTCCTGCTCTTGGCCGTCCTGCTTTGGGCGGCCCTCAAATACACGGTCTTCGGACGGTACGTGAAGGCCATCGGATCGAACGAGGCGACCGCCCGGCTTTGCGGCATCCAGGTGGAGCGCTACCGCCTCTATATCTATTCCCTGGGAGGGGCCTTCGCCGGGGTGGCTTCCGTCATGCAGTTCTCGAACCTCACCTTGGGCGATCCCACGGCGGCCGGGGGCATGGAACTGGACATCATCGCGGCGGTCGTCATCGGTGGTGGCTCCCTCTCGGGCGGGAAGGGGAGCGTGGCGGGTTCCGTGACAGGGGCCCTGCTCATGGCGGTCCTGCGCAATGGTTGCAACTTGGTGGGCATCCCCAACTACGTACAGAACATCGTGATCGGCGCCATCATCATCGCGGCGGTTGGGATGGACCGATTGAGGGCGAAGAGTTCCTGATGCCGTTCAAGGAGGCTGTTCGATGCGTTCCTGGTCAAAGGGCCTGGTCCTGATGGTGGCGCTGTCCTGGGTGGGCACAGCCAAGGCCGATCTCCAAGTCTCCCCTCTTTTCGGCGACCACATGGTCCTCCAGCGCGGCAAACCCATCCAGGTCCTGGGACAGGACAAGCCAGGCCAGAAGATCAAGGGCTGGCTTTGGGGGAATACCGCTTCCGCCAGGGCCGACGAGGAGGGGGAATGGAAGCTCAAGTTCCCCGCCATGCCCGAGGGCGGCCCCCACGAACTGGTCCTGGAAGGTTCCTCCTCCGTCACCTTGAAGGACGTCCTGGTGGGGGACATCTGGCTGGGGTCGGGCCAGTCGAATATGGATTATCCGATGAGGGACACCCATGACGCCGCCAAGACCCTCCCAGCCGCCAAGGACGGCTCCCTCCGTCTTTTCAAACAAGCCATGGTCATGTCTCCCAAGCCCCTTTCGGAACCCAGAGGCCAGTGGGTCGTTTGCTCCCCGGAAACGGTCAAGGATTTCTCGGCCGTGGCCTATCACTTCGGGCGGGAACTGAGGAAAGGGTCGAAAGTCCCGGTCGGGCTCATCGAGAGCTGTTGGGGCGGGTCCTATATCGAGAGTTGGATGCCAGGGAAGGAACTGGCGAAGAAGCGGCATGGGAAGGTCCGGGAACGCTGGTTCAAGCTCCCGGCGAACAAGAGGCGGATGTGGGAGAAGGGCGGGGCCCAGGCGGACCTGCGGCTCGCCGACCTGGAGGTGGTGTCGGAAGGGAAGGGCCGCAAACCCCTTAAGGTGCCTTTCTTGGCGGCCTCGGTGGGGAGCACCCAGTCCGACCCGCCAGGGATCTGGTCGAGCGGTGTGAAGGAAGGCTCTGTCATCAAGTTCGAGCCGGTCCAAAAGAAGGGATGGGCCCTGGGACGACAGGCCCATCTGACCGGGAAGATGCTCCCGGACGCTTGGGGTTGGATCAGCACGCCCCTCGCGGGGGCGGGAAAACCAGCGGACCTGACGGGGTACGATGCCTTCGAGTTCCTCGCCAAGGGTGAGGGGAAGTACATCCTCTTCGTATCGGAACCTTCCATCACGGATTGGGACAATTACCGCACGGAGACCTTCGAGGTCGGGTCGAAATGGAAGAAGGTCCACATTCCCTTCTCGAGCTTGAAGCAATCCGGATGGGGGAAGCAAAAGCCCTTCACGAAAGAGGCTGTCTCGAACGTCTTCTTCGGCATCGACCCCAAGCCCCTCTCCGAGTTCCCCTCGGGGCTCTACAACGCGATGATCCATCCTTTCCTGTCCTTCCCGATCAAGGGGGTCCTCTGGTACCAGGGAGAGGCCAACACGGTCAGGCCTTCGGAGTATGGGACGCTCCTCAAGGGCTTGATCGAGGGATGGAGAAAGGCTTGGGACGACAAGGAGCTGCCCTTCCTTTACGCCCAACTCCCCCTTTTCATGGCAGGGAAACCGGAGCCGAGCGAGAGCGCTTGGGCGGAGGTCCGGGAACAACAGCGCTTGGCCCAGGCCGTGCCCCATACGGGCATGGCGGTCCTGATGGACCTGGGGGAAGCCGGGGACATCCACCCCAGGAACAAGACGGACGTCGGGGCGCGGTTGGCCAAGGTGGCCCAAAGGAACGTCTACGGAAAGAAGGAGGAATCCCTCGCTCCCACTTTCGAGGACGCGGTCCGGGAAGGCGCCAAGGTCAGGGTCCGCTTCAAGGACTGGGGGAAGGGGCTCAAAGTGAAGGGTGGTCCCAAGGGCTTCGCCCTGGCGGGTAAGGATGGCAAATATCATTGGGCCGAGGCCAAGATCGAGAAGGATTCCGTCCTCGTCTGGAGCCATGAGGTCCCCGAGCCCCTGTCCCTGCGCTATGCCTGGGCCGACAATCCGGTCCTTACCCTTTATGGGAAGAACGACCTTCCGGTCGGTCCCTTCCAGGCCCAGTTGCCAGGGCCGAAGTAAGGGAATGACCATGGGGGACCGCATCCTCCTCTTGAACAAGCCCAAAGGTTACGAAGTCACCCGCCCGAAGTCCTTGGACCACAAGACCTATCCCGGCCAAGAGACCGTCTATTCCCTCCTGCCTCCCGAGCTCTACGAGGAAGGTTGGGTCCCCGTCGGACGCCTGGACAAGGACTCCTCGGGACTCCTGCTCTTCGTCAAGGAAGGCTTCCTTGTCGCCCGTTTGCAGAGGCCTGGCAATATGGACAAGGTCTATGAGGTCTTGGTCAATGGAAGGGTGGAGGAGGAGCATCTCAAGAGGATCCTCAAGGGCGTAACGACGCCCCTGGGGCCCCTTTCCGCCAAAGCCGTGGAGGTGTTGGGTCGGTTGGGGTTCCAGACCTCCCTCCGGGTGACCCTTTCGGAGGGGAAGAACAAGCAGATCCGCAGGATCTTCGCGGGGTTGAAGGACCAGGAGGGGAAGTCCATGAGGGTCCTGGAGCTGAAACGCATGAGGTTCGGCCCTATCGAGTTGGACGGGGAGGTAGGGACCTGGAGGTATCTTTCAGAGGCGGAAACAGCGAAGCTCCTGGGAGCCATCCCGCCGAAAGCGAAGAAGGGAACTTAAGCGGACTTCGTCCGTTGGGGACGGGTCCCGACCTCTTCCAACAGCGCCACTAGGTTCTCCAGGGGGAGGATAGGGTGGCTTTCCACGGTGTAGCGGGACGGGTCGAAGGCGGAACGTAGGACCGAATCGAGCTGACTGCAGGAATCAGCTTCCATCAAGAGGAACCCTCCCCGGTCGTCGGCCAAGAGTCCCCCCTCCAAGAGCGTTCCCGAGTCCCTGAGGTCCCGCAACACTTGCAGGAGTTCCCCGGGCGAACGACGGGAATCGTCCCCGTAAAGGGTGGAGTCGAGTTCGGGGATACGCACGATGAAACGCATGACGGCCTCCGACGAAAAAGGACGAAAGACTTCCGTGCCAAGTTGGGTCTTTGTCAGAAGGCCAGGTGTGGAGAGTTCGAGAGAGGGACCAAGGCATTGGTCCCGCGGGGTGATGGGCCAAAAGAAATGCATAGAACATGCCGGATGGGGCACCTTCTTTCTGAAAAGGGGAAGGCCTTTGGTTTCAGGTTAAGACAGGGAAGGCCCCTTGGGTCCTGCGACGGATGGGCGGGCGGAAAGATGTCGGGACTTGGACGGAAAGGGGCCGATGGGCCCCGCTGGGTCCCTCAAGCTTGTTGAAAATGTGGCAAGGGAAGAGGGGGTGTGAAAGCGTCGGCGCCGCTTTCAGCTGGTTTTTCTCAGCGTTTTTTCTTGGAGCCGGTCTTCTTCTGGTGCCAGGCCCAGGCTGTTTCCAAGATATTCGTCAGCTCCGAATGGATCGGAGCCCACTTCAAGACTTCCGAGGCCTTCCGATTGTCGGCCACGAGCTGGGGCGGGTCGCCCGCTCGACGGGGGCCCAGGACCACCGGCACCTTCCTTCCCGTCACCTTCTCCGCTTCGGCGATCAATTCCTTCACTGAATAACCCCGTCCCGTCCCCAGATTGAAGGCATCCCCCTTGTTGCGGTGCATCATGAGCTCCAGGGCCTGGAAGTGGGCCTCCGCTAGGTCGGTCACATGGATGTAATCGCGGATACAGGTGCCGTCCGGGGTGGGATAGTCCGTCCCGAAGACCGTGATGTGGGATCGTTTGCCGGCCGCGGCGTCCAGGACCAGGGGGATGAGGTGGGTCTCCGGGTCGTGGACCTCGCCGGTGCGGCCTTGGGCGTCGGCCCCGGCCGCGTTGAAATAACGGAGGAAAGTGGACTTGAGCCCGTAGGCCTTCTCGTACCAGGTGAGGATCTTCTCTAGCATCAACTTCGAGTCCCCATAGGGGTTCACGGGGTCCTGGGGGTGGGTCTCCGACATGGGGACCTGCACCGGGTCGCCATAGGTGGCGCAGGTGGAGGAGAGGATGAAGAACCAGACCTTGGCCTCCCTCATGGCTTGGAAGAGGTTCATGGCGTTGGTGAGGTTGTCCCTGTAGTACTTGGCGGGGTCCGTGACCGACTCCCCCACGTAGCAATGGGAGGCGAAGTGCATCACCGCGGTCGGCTTCACCTTCTTGAAGGCGGCCTTGAGGGACTTGGGGTCGGAGAGGTCGCCCTTGATGAGCGAACCCTTCTTGACGGCCCAGGCGTGGCCCTCCGAGAGGTTGTCGAAAGCGAAGGGTTCGAAACCGTGGGCGGAGGCCGCCAGCATGGCGTGGCTGCCGATGTAGCCGGCCCCGCCGGTGATGAGGATGGTGGGTCTCTTGGGGGACATGGGGCCTTTTCCCCGGCTGGCGCTCGCCGACCGGAACATGACGTTTGGCCATTATTAGGGGCCATTCCTCCGCTTCTCAAGCCCAAAAACGGGTGGCATAATGCGTTCCCACAGCGGCCCGGATCCCCGACCTAAAGGTCCTCGATGCCCACCACAAAAGCCCTCTCTTCCCCCTATCGTGTCACCCTTTCCCCCGCTCGTTGCTCCCTGGACCTCGGGGATGGTAGTGAGCGTGGGGAGTACGTGGACCAGGATTATGTCCTGCGGACGCTCGGCCGGCCGCATCGGGCCGTCTCCCTCATGTATTGCTATTGGCCCTTCAGTCCCGGCTGGCCCAAGCGGGCCTCCGTGGCCCACAAGAACAAGGGAAAGCACGCCTGGGGCTACCCTTACGACGATTATTTCCCCTTCACCGGCGGGCCCAAGGGCGATCCTGAAAGCGGGGTCTTCCAACAGATGCGGGACATCCGCCGCCATGGGCAGGACGTGACCCTCACCATGACGATGGATTGCAAGGTCCCCGACGACCACATCCGGGTCATCGCCCGCCAGCTCCGTCCCTATGGCAACATCCGTCTGCGCCTCAACCACGAGTGCGACGGCTATTGGTTCAACTTCAACAAGAAGTATTCCTATGACGAGGTGGGTCGTTTCTTCGTGCGTTTCGCCGGGGTCATGAAGCGGGAGGCCCCGAACGTCAAGGTGATCTGTTGCTGGGGCCATGTGGAGGACCACAAGACCGGGCGCCTGCGCGCCGAAAGGGAGTTGGCCCCCACGCTCGAGGCCGCGGACGTCTGGTCCGCCGACCATTACCTGACCCTCCATTATGGTTGGCCCTTCCATCCTTGCGAGCCGGAGCACGAGAACAAGTACTTCAAGCACACGGGGCTCCGGGAGGTCTGGGAACAGATGGAGGGGGTGCACCGCAGGTTCGTCGAGCTGACCGGGACCGACAAGGGCCTGGAATTGGGGGAACTGAACTCCGACGGGGACGTCGGCGGGGAGCTGTCCCAGTCCAAGCTCACCGAGTCCTTCTACCGCAAGGTCCTCAAGGACAAGCCTTCTTATCTGAAGGGCATCACCTTCTATCAATTCCGCGACCGTGGCAGGCTCGGTTTGGAGCTGGAGTGCCCCAATAACGCCGCCCATGGTTCCCCCACGCCCTTCCTGGACGTCTACCGGGACCTGCTCCAAGAGCCTTACTTCCTGCCGAAAGAGGCCTGGACCCGCCTGAAGGGCGGCCTGAGGATGGATTGGCGCTCCTCGGAGGATTCTGACGGCCTGGGTTGGAAGGTGTCCCTCAGGTCCAAACCTCTGTTCCTGGAGCTTCTTTTCGATAAGAAGGACAACCTGATGGTCCGGGTGGGGAAGCGCTGGTTCTACAAGAGGCCGGGGGTGGAGAGGGTGGACGCCACGACCGAGGCCGCTTCTTGGGGTCGGTCGAAGCCCCTTCCCATCATGGTCTTCGCGCCGCCCGCTTCCGGCATGAACCCTGGGAATTCCTCTCACGTGGCCACGAGGTTGTCGAAGCCCCCGAAGATGAGGCTCTTGTACAAGTGGTAGGCCTGGGCTCCCGGAAAGGCGTATCGTGCTGAAAAAAGGCATCCTGAACCCGCAGTTGAGCTCCCTCTTGGCCCGCGTGCGTCACACCAACGCCCTCGTCCTGGCGGATAGGGGATTCCCTTCCTGGATGGCGGTGGAGACGGTGGACCTCTCCTTGGTGGACGATGTCCCGACGGTCCTGCAGGTGCTCAAGGCCATCCAACCCAATTTCTCCATCAAGCAGGCCTACATGGCCAAGGAATTCAAACAGATCAACGATAAGACGACCCAGTCCCGGTTCGCCAAGGCCTTCGGGGAAGTGCCCCTGACCTTCGAGCCCCACGAGAAGTTCAAGAAGCGTGTGCCCAAGGCCGTGGGCCTCATCCGCACCGGCGACACGGTCCAATACGCCAACATCATTTTGATCTCAGGATGACAGCTTCTTTACCGCAAAGACCGAAAAGAACGACGATCCAATTTTCTTACTGATGTGTCATTGGATTTCTTTGCGAACTTTGCGGCTTCGCGGTGAATGATTTTTTGGAGTCGGCATGAAAATAACCGGTTACAGCGTCCGCGACATCCGTTTCCCCACGGCCAAGGAGAAGGACGGTTCCGACGCCCTCAATCTTGGGAATTACTCCGCCACCTATGTGACGCTCGAGACCGACGGAGGTCTGAAGGGCTATGGCCTCACCTTCACCAACGGTGATGGTAATGAGGCCTGCGTGTTGGCGGCCAAGGCCTATCTGGAGCGCGTGAAGGGCCTGACCCTCGAGGCCATCACCTCCGACCTGCGCGGTTTTTACCATAAGCTGGCCCAGGACCCGATGCTCCGCTGGGTCGGTCCCGAGAAGGGCATCGTGCACATGGCCCTGGGGGCGGTCATCAACGCCGTCTGGGACCTTTGGGCCCGCCGTGAGAAGAAACCCCTTTGGAAGCTCCTCGCCGATATGACCCCCGAGCAGATCGTCTCCGCTATCGACTTCACTTGGATCACCGACGCCCTGACCCCTGAAGAGGCGCTTTCCATCCTCAAGAAGCACGCCTCCGGTAAGGCGAAGCGGGAGGAGGAGATGCGCCGGGACGGGTACCCGGCCTACACGACCTCCACCGGGTGGTTGGGCTATAGCGACGAGAAGGTGAAGCGTCTCTGCCGGGAGGCCAAGGCGGCTGGTTGGCGCCACTTCAAGATGAAGGTGGGGCAGGACCTGGAGGCCAACCTGAAAAGGGCCGCCCTCATGCGCGGCGAGATCGGGGACGATTGCTTCCTCATGATGGACGCCAACCAATGTTGGGACGTGGCGGAGGCCATCCGCCAGACGAAGGCCCTCGCGAGATTCAAACCCTGGTGGATGGAGGAGCCGACCAGCCCGGACGACGCCCTGGGCCATGCCGTCATCGCCAAGGCCGTGGCGCCTATCCCTGTGGCCACCGGCGAGGCCTGCCAGAATCGGGTGGTCTTCAAGCAATTCCTCCAAGCGGGGGGGCTTTCCATCCTCCAGCTCGATTCCTGCCGGGTGGGGGGCGTCAACGAGGTCCTGGCCATCATGCTCCTGGCCGCCAAGTTCGGGGTGAGGGTCTGTCCCCACGCGGGTGGGGTGGGGCTCTGTGAATATGTCCAGCACCTGGCCATCTTCGGTTACATCGCCGTGGACCCAAGCCTCGAGGACCGGGTCTGCGAGTACGTGGACCATTTGCACGAACATTTCGTCGAGCCGGTCAGGATCATCAACGGCCGCTTCTACGCCGCCCCCACGACCCCTGGCTATTCCATCGAGATGAAGGCGAAGTCCCTGGACGACTACGAGTTCCCGAACGGTCCGGCCTGGAAGAGTTAGCTGGGTCCCTGGGACTGAATTTCCCTCGCCTTTGAACGACATCCATCTTGGCCTGGCCAGGTTTTATCGGCCTTCCCGCCACCCTGGCCGGTTAAAATGACCCATCCTTGAAGGAGTTTCCCGTGTCCCTCTTCAACTTGAAAGGCAAGGTCGCCGCCATCACCGGGGCCGGTTCCGGCATCGGTTACGCCATCGCCAAGCTCTATGCCCAACAGGGCGCCCAAGTGGCGGTCCTCGAGATCAATGACGGCGCCATGAAGGACATCCTCGCCGACATCCGTAAGGATGGCGGTGTGGCCGAGGGCTTCGTGTGCGATGTGGGGGATCGGGAGCAGGTCCAAAAGGCCATCGGCTCGGTCGTTGCCAAGTTCGGGAAGCTCGATATCCTGGTCAACAACGCCGGTATCGCGCATGTGGGCAATGTGCAGAACACCACTGAGGCCGACTTCGACCGCCTCTATCGGGTGAATGTGAAGGGGGTCTTCCTCTGCACCCAGGCCGGTGTCGAACAGATGCTCAAGCAGGGCGGGGGGGTCATCCTCAATATGGATTCCATCGCCGGCCTCATCGGCCTCGAGGACCGTTTCGCTTACTCCATGACCAAGGGCGCGGTCTTGGCCATGACGCGCTGCACGGCGGTCGACTACGTGAAGAAGAACATCCGTTGTAACTGCATCTGCCCCGCGCGCGTCCACACGCCTTTCGTGGACGGTTTCCTCAAGAAGAACTACCCTGGCAAGGAGGCGGAGAAGTTCAAGGAACTCTCCGAGTACCAGCCCATCGGACGCATGGCGGAGCCCAAGGAAGTGGCCCATTTAGCGCTGTATCTGGTCTCGGATGAGGCGTCCTTCATCACGGGCCAGGCCTATCCCATCGACGGCGGGGTCTTGATGGAGTAGGTGTTTGGGTGTCATTGCGAGGAGCGAACTTCGCGACGAAGCAACCCCAGTCCCTGGGTTGTTCACGGTTCAAGGTGTTGAAGGCGAACGGCATATTTATACTGAGGTTGCTTCGTCATGAACGACCGCCTATTCGGCGGTCATTCCTCGCAATGACAGCGAATAAAATTTCAAGGAAGCTTCATGAAACTCTTCAGGTTCGGGAACATCGGCAAGGAAAAGCCTGGGGTCATCCTCCCCAACGGGGACTGGGTGGACGCCTCCGAGTTCGTGGAGGACTATAACGAGGAGTTCTTCGCCACCGATGGCATGAGGCACATCAAGGATTGGGCGGTCCGCGAGGGTGGGAGGGCCAAGAAGATCCCCATGGGTTCGCGCCTGGGTTCCGTCGTGGCGAGACCCTCCAAGATCGTTTGCATCGGTCTCAACTATATCGACCATGCCAAGGAGACCAACGCGGAGGTGCCCAAGGAACCGGTCCTCTTCATGAAGTCCACCACAGCCCTCTGCGGGCCCAACGACGACCTGCTCATCCCCCGGGGTTCCCAGAAGACCGACTGGGAGGTGGAGTTGGGGGTGGTCATCGGGAAGAGGGCCAAGTACGTGCCGGAGGGGAAGGCGCTCGACCACATCGCTGGCTTCTGCCTGCACAACGACTATTCCGAGAGGGAGTTCCAGATCGAGCACGGGGGGCAATGGGTGAAGGGGAAGAGCTGCGATACCTTCGCGCCCCTCGGGCCCTTCTTGGCCACCCCTGACGAGGTGGGGGATTTCCAGAAGCTCGATATGTGGCTCACCGTCAACGGACACTTCATGCAGAAGAGCAACACCTTCAACATGATCTTCAAGGTACCTTTCCTCATCAGTTATGTGAGCCGCTTCATGACGCTGCTTCCCGGGGACGTCATCAGTACCGGGACCCCGGCGGGCGTGGGGCTTGGTATGAAACCCAACGTCTACCTGAAGGCAGGGGACGTGGTGGAACTGGGCATCGACAAGCTGGGTACCTCGAAGCAGAAGGCCGTTCAAGAAGCATGAACTGCTGTCATTGCGAGGAGTGACCGCCGAATAGGCGGTCGGTTACGACGAAGCAACCCCAGTTTAAATATGTTTTCGGCCGGGAACATCGAGCTGCGACACAACCCATGGACTGAGGTTGCTTCGTCACGAAATTCGTTCCTCGCAATGACAGATAGGCACGGCGAAATCCCTTGAACATCGATAATCTCCCTCAAAACTGGCCTTTGCCTAAGCGCCCGCGTCCCATCATCTTCATCGGGGCCGGCGGCATCGTGCGTTCCTGCCACATCCCGGCCTATCGCAAGGCGAAGTTCCCCCTGGAAGGTCTGGTCGACCTCGATCTTAAGACGGCTTGGGACACGGCCAGGGCCCACAAGATCCATCGCATCTTCAACTCCATCCACGCGACCTGGGATATCCCCGGGGTGGTCTATGACGTGGCGGTCCCGGCCACAGGGATCGAGTCGGTCCTACGACAGGTCCCCAAGGGCTCCGCGGTCCTCATCCAAAAGCCCTTTGGGGTGGACCTTAAGTCCGCCAAACGTCTCCTGGCCCTTTGCCGAAAGAGGAAGCTCACCGCCGCGGTCAATTTCCAGCTCCGTTACGCTCCGAACATGATGGCGCTCCGGGCCCTCTTGGCCAAGGGCGCCTTGGGGAGGGTCACGGACGTGGAGGTGAGGGTCAACCTCTTCACGCCTTGGGGCCAATGGAAGTTCCTGGAGGGAATCCCCCGCATGGAGATCCTCTACCATTCCATCCATTACCTGGACCTCCTGCGGTCCCTCTTCGGGGAGCCGAAGGGGGTCGTCTGCCGTACCTACAAGAACCCCCGACTCCCAAAGAACTACGCGGATGCGGGCCATTCGGCGCTGCTCGACTACGGTCCTTTCATAAGGTGCTCCCTCCACACCAACCATGCCTTCGATCGTGGCCCGCGTCATTCGATGGTTGAGCTCAAGGTCGAGGGGACCAAGGGTGTGGCGGTGGCCCATATGCAACAAAAGCTCAATTCGCCGGAGGAATCCAAGGGGCATGACGCGCTGGAAGTTTCCTTGGGGTCGGCCAAGTGGCGTAAAGTGAGGTTGAAGGGCGATTGGTTCCCGGATGCCTTCCAGGGGCCCATGGCCAATCTCCAGCGCTACGTTTCAGGGGAGGACAAGGTCCTCCATACCCGTGTCGAGGACGCGGTGAAGACCATGGCGCTTTTAGAGGCGATGTACACTTCCAGCCGGACCCAAGGAACGAAGATCCCGTGAAAATAGACTCCCACCAGCACTTCTGGCATTACAGCCGCGAGACCTTTCCCTGGATCGACGAGTCCCGGGCGGTCTTGAAGCGCGACTTCCTGCCGGAACACCTCAAGAAGGAACTGGCGAACGCTAGTTTCGACGGGGCAGTGGCGGTCCAAGCCCCCCAGACCTTGCAGGAGACCCGTTGGCTCTTGGAGCTGGCCGCGAAGTCCTCTTTCGTCAAAGGTGTCGTGGGTTGGGTGGACCTGAGGGCCAAGGATGTGCGGGAACAGCTCAAGGAATTCACGGGGGATCCCAAGTTCAAGGGGGTCCGACACATCGTCCAGGACGAGCCTGTGGATTTCATGTTGGGCAAGGAATTCCAGGAAGGCATCACGGCGCTAGGGGAATCCGGCCTCACCTATGACATCTTGGTCTTCCCCAAACAGCTCCCGGCCGCCATCGAACTCGTGAAGAAGTTCCCCAAACAACCCTTCGTGCTGGACCATCTGGCCAAGCCCGAGATCAAGGCGGGAAGGGTCATCCCATGGCGCGACCAGATCAAGGAACTGGCCAAGAATCCCAATGTCTTCTGCAAGGTCTCGGGGTTGGTGACGGAAGCTGATTGGAAGAATTGGTCCCCCAGCCAGATGAAACCCTACCTCGATATCGTTTTTGAGGCCTTTGGGGCCCAACGTCTCATGATCGGTTCCGACTGGCCTGTCTGCATGACGGCGGGGGATTATGGGACGGTGATGCGCATCGTGAAGGGCTATATGGCGGACCTTCCCAAGAAGAGCCAGGAAGCGGTCCTGGGCGGTACGGCGGTGAAGTTCTACAAGTTGTGAGAAGGGCCCGATGACCTCGAAGCGAACCGACTTTCCCAAACCGAAGACCATCACTCTCTTTTCAACCTGCTTGGCGGACCTCTTCTATCCCCAAGTGCGCCATTCCACCCGTTCTCTCCTGGAGTCCCTTGGCTACCAGGTGACCCTTCCCAAGGACCAGACCTGCTGCGGCCAACCGGCCTTCAATAGCGGTAAATGGGACGATGCCCGTCCCGTGGCGGAAGCCTGGCTCAAGATCTTCGCGGGGGCCGAATGTGTGGTGGTGCCTTCCGGGTCTTGCGCGGCCATGGTGAGGGTCAACATGGGCCACCTTTTCGAGCATGAGCCGAAGAAGCTCGAGGCCGCCCGGGAACTGGGTTCCCGTACCTTTGAGCTGGTGGAATTCCTCACCTATGTCCATCAGGACGAAAGCATCGCGTCCCGGATCCCCTCCGAGCCCCTCACCTATCACTATTCCTGCCATCAAAGGGAGCTGGGTCTTTCCGGGGAGACCGAGGCCCTTTTGGAACGCTCCGGTGTCCCTTGCCATGAACTCAAGGGAAAGGACGAATGCTGTGGGTTCGGAGGGGCCTTCTCGGCCAAGGTGCCGGAAGTCTCCGCCGCCATGCTCAAGAAGAAGCTCTCGAACATCCAGGCGACAGGGGCTTCTTGCGTAGTGGCCAACGACCTGGGGTGCCTGATGAACATGGAATGCGCCGCCAAGAAGGCGGGGCTGAAGGTCGGGTTCAAGCACATCGCGGAACTGTTGTCGGGAAAGGGGTCCTGAGATGACCTCGCCCATCGGGAAGTTCCGGGAGAAGAGCCGAGAGGCCATGGCCTCCCCCGTGCTCACGAAGGCCCTCAAGAACGCCACGGACAAGTTCATCGCTGGGCGGACCGGGACCTTACCGAAGTTGGGGGATCCCATCCGGCTCAAGGACGAGGCCAGGGCCGTCAAGGTGCGCTGTATCGCCCGTTTGGACAAGTTGGTGGCCCAGTTCGCCGAGAACTACCGAAAGAACGGCGGGCAGGTCCATTTCGCCTCCGACGCCAAGGAAGCCCGGGAGATCCTCCACTCCATCGCCAAAGAGAACCAGGTGAAGCTGGTGGCCAAGTCGAAATCCATGGCCACCGAGGAGATCGAGCTCAACCATTTCCTGGAAGGGAAGGGCATCCAGGTCGTGGAGACGGACCTGGGCGAGTACATCATCCAGCTCGCCAAGGAGAAGCCCTCCCACATCATCACCCCCGCGATCCACAAGACCAAGGAACAGGTCTCCTCGCTCTTCCATGAGAAGCTGGGTTCCCCTGAGACCTCCGACATCTCCGAGATGACCCGAACGGCCAAGAAGGTCCTAAGGGATGTCTTCCTGACCGCCGATATGGGTGTGACCGGCGCCAATTTCGCCGTGGCCGAGACAGGGACCCTGACCCTGGTCACCAATGAGGGGAATGGGAGGATGGTCACCTCGCTCCCACGCGTCCACGTGGCGGTGGTAGGGGTGGAGAAGATCGTGGAGACCCTTTCCGACGTGCCGCCGCTCCTGAAGGTCCTTCCCGCTTCCGCCACGGGTCAGAAGATCACGGTGTATTTCTCCATTATTTCAGGTCCTCGTCGACCAGGGGAGACCGATGGACCGGAGCAGTCCCATGTCATCCTTTTGGATAACGGTCGTATCGACATGTTGGGGAGCGATTACCGCGAGTCCCTCTATTGCATCCGTTGTGGGGCCTGTTTGAACGTTTGCCCCGTGTACCAGGCGGTCGGGGGCCATAGCTACGGCGGCACCTATCCCGGGCCCATCGGGGCCGTGGTGACCCCTCTCCTGCATGATGAGGACGCCAAGTATCCCGCGGCCCTGCCGCAGGCCTCTTCCCTTTGCGGGGCTTGCCGGGACGCTTGTCCCGTCAAGATCGACCTGCCCCGCATGCTGGTGTCCCTACGCAAGGATGGGGTGAAGAAGGGGGAGAGTGCCTTCTGGGAGGGCTTGGCCTTCAAGCTCTGGGCCTGGGCCGCGAGCTCGCCGTCCCGGTTCCATTTCGCCGCGAAGACCGTTCGGTTCCTGCTCAAGGTCCCAGGCCTGAAGGGGATGGCGAAAGTCCTCCCGCCTGGGTCCGGTTGGGCGATGGCGAGGGAATTGCCGGAATTCCCGGAAAAGTTCGGGTGGGAATGATGGAAGAAAGACAGTTCCTCCAGAAGATGACCTCCGCCCTCTCCCGTTATTCCACGGCGGAGGAAGCGCGTGTGCTCGCCTCCGGCGTCCGACCCCAACCGGGACCCAGGGCCGGCTTGGAGGACAAGATCGCCCGTTTCGCGGACGAGGTGGCCGAGCTCCACAAGGTGGAGGTCATCCGAGCGGGGAACTGGGACCAGGCCCGCCGGCATATCGCTTCCATGTTGCAGGAACGGGGCGTCTCTTCCATCGCCCTGGCGGGGGAGGACCTGAAGCCCTCCTTGCCTCTCTGGGGCAAGTGGAAGGTCGCGGGGGACAGGGATTCCACGGAGCGGGCCGAAGTGGGTGTGGTGCAGGCCGACTATGGTCTGGCCGAGACAGGCTCGGTGGTGCTGGTGGCCTCCAAGGACAAGCCCCGTTCCGTGTCCCTCCTGCCTCCTGTCTGCATCTTCGCCTTGTCCGTCTTTGGGATGCTGGATTCCATGGCCCATCTGATGAAGGAGTTGGAAGCCCGTCACGCCAAGGAGGGGATGCCGGCCACGGTCAACGTGGTGACGGGTCCCAGCCGAACGGCGGACATCGAACTGTCCTTGACCGTTGGGGTCCATGGTCCCGGCGAGGTGCATGTGGTGTTGGTCGGTTGAATCCGGAGAACCCGTGACCATCGTTAAGAAGAATTTCATCCTGGGTATCGTGAGCGAGGCTTTTTGGGGCGCTGGGTTCGGGCTCTTCATGCCCCCGACCCTGCTCAACCTCGCCTTGGTGGACCTGGGTGGGTCGGCCGTCCTGGCGGGGTTCCTGGTCTCCATCTTTGCCACCGGCATCAACCTTCCCCAGGCCTTCTCGGCCTTGACCCTCTCCCCAAAGTTCTCCGACCCACCTCGCGCGGCGCTCTTGCACATCCCCGCCCTCCTGGGGCCCCTGGTCTCGGGTCTTTCCTTCTTGCTCATCCCGACCTCCGATCCTTTCGCCCGCTTGATCGGTTTCCTCTCGGGGTTCGCGCTCTTTTCCTTCGGTATCGGTCTGGTCGTGCCCCATTGGGTGACGGGTATCAGTCGCTGTCTGCCGGAAAAACTGCGAGGGCGCTATTTCGGGACCAGCTTCTTCGCCTCGGGTCTTTGCGCCGCTTCGACCGGTTGGTTGGGGGCCCGATGGGTCTCTCAGGGTGGATTGGAATGGGGCTACGCCTGTTGCTTCCTCTCGGCCGTGCCCTTCATGGTGATGAGTTTAGTGGTCCTTTCCCTTCTCAAACCCATGACGGGTCGGCCCAAGGCCCAGGCCCCCGGGACTTGGAAGAAAAGTTTCCATCTCTTGAGCCGCAAATTGGCGGAACCAGGTCCCTTCCGGGTTGGACTGGTCTTGGTCTTCTTGATGATCCTGGTGGCCGCTTCAGGGAACCTCTTCACGGTCTACTTGCGCGAGCAGGTGAAGATGGAAGCCTCCTCCTTCCAGTTCTTCTCGCCGGCCCTTTCCTTGGGAGCTATGGCGGGCTCCTTCCTTTTGGGCTGGTTGTCCGATCGAAAAGGTCTCAGGGTCGCCTATGCCTTGGCTTTCGCCGCGGGGCTTGTCTCGATGGGGTCCATTTTTCCGCAGGGGATGGCCTTTTCCACCTTGTCCTTCGTCGGGTTGGGATTCTTCGAGTCCGCTTTCCCGGTCCTTGGGCTGGTCTTGGTGTTGAAGCTGGCGGTGAACCGGGACGCGCCGGTCCAAACCGGCCTCTTCAACACCCTCATGAGTCCCTGGAACTTCCTGGTGCCTTTGGGGGTGGGGATCCTGGCTTCCCACGCCGGGTACCACTCGGTCTTCTTGTTGGGAGCTGGTTGTAGCCTGGTGGCTTTCTGGATCCTTTGGCGGTTCGGGAGCTTCGGGAAGGTGGGAAAGGGATCATGAAGGAGGGTGCGATGCAAAAGAAAGACAAGGACCTAAAGGTCATCCTCTTCGGGGCCACCGGCATGATCGGTTCCGGCGTCCTGCAGACCTGCCTGGACGATCCAGGGGTCAAGAAGGCGCTGGTGTTGGGTCGGAGTGCCTGTGGGAGAACGCATCCAAAGTTGAAGGAGATCCTGCACCAGGACTTCTTCGACCTGAAGCCCCTGGCCAAGTCCGTGAAGGGCTACAACGCATGCCTTTTTCCCCTGGGGGTCACCTCGGTGGGAATGAGCGAGGATCGATACACAAGGATCACCTACGACCTGACCCTGGCGGTGGCCCAGGCCCTGCTCAACGCGAATCCCGGCATGAGCTTCTGTTACGTATCGGGAAAATCCACCGATAGCAGCGAGACAGGTCCGGTCATGTGGGCTCGCGTGAAGGGGCGTATCGAGAACAAGCTCCTCTCGATGGATTTCCGTCCGCCTGTCATGCTCCGGCCCGGCGCCATCATCCCGATGGAGGGGGTGAGGTCCAAGACCGGGTGGTACCAGGCCTTTTACACGGTCTTCACCCCCTTGCTGAGGCTCTTGTTGCCGGTCCTGCCTGGGTCCATTACGACCTCGGAAAGGGTTGGCCGGGCCATGTTGTTGGCCGCCCGGGGCGCGGCGCGGATGAAGATCATGGAGTCCGTCGACATCAATCGGTTGGGAGCCTGAGGGAAAAGGGCTTTTTTCATCGAAAACCCTGCAACCTTCTAGGTCCCCCATCCGTCCTATAATCGTGGTCGGCTATCAACAAACTTGAGGAGAGAACCATGCGTTCCTTTGGCAAGGCCTTGCCGTGGAAGTCCGCCCTTTTCCTGGGGGCCATCCTTCTGGTCCAGGGTTGCGCGCCCCCCGTCCCCAAGCCGCCCGCTTTCAATCTCTACCAATACAACCGCGTGGCGGTGCTCCCCTTCGTGAACGACACGAGGGAC
>Ga0315912_10002976_pt1 | contig 17337 bp, 16 predicted proteins | sample VfabasoilMG_FD_204469 | JGI IMG/M metagenome (GOLD analysis project Ga0315912, IMG submission 204469) | Garden soil microbial communities collected in Santa Monica, California, United States - V. faba soil | ecosystem: Environmental > Terrestrial > Soil > Garden | place: USA: California...
GAGCTCCCCGCCGCCGATCGCGAGCGCGGCTCCGAGCAGCACGAGCAGCTCGCCGTGGCCGCAACGCGCGAGCAGCCAGGCGATCGCGGGTCGGGCGAACGGCACGAGCAGCAGCAACAACGCGAACGGCGACGGCGTCTCGGTGTTCACGAACGCGAGCAGCACGACGGCCACGACGTCTTGCACGATCAGGATGCCGATTGCGACGCGGCCGTGCACGGCGCGCAGCTCGCGGTTGCCATCCAGCACTTTGGCCGCGAGCACCGTGCTCGAGAATCCGAAGCTGACGGCCAACGCGAGCGCGAGCCACGGCGAAAGCCAACCGCCGACCAGCGCCGCCGCGACGCCGATGACGCCCGTCAGCAGGAGATGCCAGACCGCCGTGCCCCACACCTCGTAGCGCAGCAGCGTCTTGATGCGCAGCTTGAGGCCGACCGCGAACAGGAGCAGCAACACGCCGGCGTCTGCGAGCTCTTGGAGCATCGAGGTGCCGTCGGGCCGAGCGGCGTCGAGACCGACCGCCGCGAATACGAAACCGGAGGCGAGGAAGCCGACGAGGGGCGGCAAGCCGATGCGCGAGACTGCGAGCCCCAGCAGCAATGCTCCGGCAATCCAGACCGCAACCATCCCTGAATCCCTCGAACCCCCTCCGAGCCATTATGCGGAGGTCCGTGAACGAGTGCTCGTGTTTGAGACACCCGTCTCCCGACCCGCACGTCACTCAAGTAGGATGGCGCGACAGCTGAGGCTTTGACGAAAGAGCATTTTTCGGAGCACGGATGGAACGACTGCAGGCATGGGGAGCGCAGCTGATCGGCGTGTTCAGGGACACGCTCGAGAGCATCGTCACCTACCTGCCCGTCGTCTTGACGGCCGTCGCCGTGCTCGCGATCGGCTGGCTGCTCGCGCTCTTGATCCGCACGCTCGTACGCCGCGCGCTCGAGAGCATGGACTGGCTCTTCGCTCGGTTCGCGCCGCGCTCCGCGGGCCGCTCGGAGTCGCTCGCGCGCGCGACGAGCCGCGCAATCTCGACCGTCGTGTTCTGGATCGTGCTGCTCATCTTCGCCGCGAGCGCACTGCGCATCCTGGGCGGCACGCTGTTCGAGCGCTGGACCGAGAACCTGCTCGCGTATCTGCCCTCCGCGATCGGCGGCGTGATCATCATCGTCGTCGGATTCACGGGCGGCACGTTGGTGCGCCACGTGCTCGAGCAAGCGTCCGTCGGCCTTGGGGTCGGCCAGAGCAGCGTGCTCGGGCGCCTCGCGCAAGCCGTCATCGTCGTGAGCTGCATCGTCATCGGCATCGATCAGCTCGGCGTCAACGTCGCGTTCCTGATCCAGCTCACGACCGTCACGGCCGCGGCCGTGTTCGGCGGCATCGCGCTCGTGTTCGCGCTCGGCACGCGCCAACACCTCGCGAACCTGATCGGCGCGCACTACGCGCGCAAGCACTACGCACCCGGCGACTTCGTGAAGATCGGCGCCGTCGAAGGGCGCATCGTCCAAATCGCCGACGGCTGCGTGTTCGTCGAGACCGACTTGGGCGACGTCTCCGTTCCGGGTCAGCACTTCAGCGCCGAGCCGTTCATCAAGATCCGGAAGACGACATGAGCGGCCGCGAGCAGCTCGTCGCCGCCTATTTGCGCTTGCATCCGGAAAACGCGGCGCGCCTTCTCGAGTCCATGCCGGCCGACCAAGCGAACGCCGTGTTGAATGCCGTCGATGTCGCCACCGCCGCGCCGGTCGTCGGTCACATGCTGCCGACCTGCGCCGCCGAGTGCATCGAACAGCAGCCCCCGGCGGACTCCGCGCTGCTGCTGGAACGGCTCGGCAGTCGCGAATCCGTGGCCGTGCTACGGCACCTTTCCAGCGAGCTGCGCGAAGCGGTCTTGGGCGCTCTCGGCCCGCAGTGGCTCATGGCCTTCAAGCTGCTGTTGAGCTACCCGACGAACACTGTCGGCGCGTGGGTCGAGCCGCGCGTGCTGACGTTGCCCGACGACTGCACGGCCGGCGAGGCGCGCGACCGCATCGCACGCAGCGCGAGCCAAGCCCAGGCACGCATCTACGTGCTCGACCGCTCGCGCCGCCTGCGCGGCGCGGTGCCCGGTCTCGCGTTGCTGCAGGTTTCGAACCGCAAGAAGATCGCGTCGATTCTCGAGCCCGCCGACGCGCTGTGGGCGCGCGACCCGCTCGCAACGGCGCAAGAGCACGCCGTTTGGGAACGCCATACTGAAGCGCCCGTCGTCAATCGCGACGAAGAGTTCATCGGCGTCATCTCGTATGCCGACCTGCGCAAAGCGTTTCGTCAGGTCAATAGCGTCGAAGGTCAGAACGGCGATCGCGAGATCGCGGAAGTCACCGAGCTCATCGCCATCGGCGCGGGCAGCGTGTGGCGCAGCATCGGCGATCTGATCGGCAGCGAGCGGCAACGGTGACTGCGGCCCTCGACGCCGACGCGATCCGCGCGCTCGCGCTCGACCGCGTCAACCGGCAGTTCCTGCTCGAGCATGCGGCGCAAGCCGCCGACGTCATCGACGGGTTCGGGCGCGCAACTGCCGTCGAGTTCCTGGCCGAGCAGCAAGCCGACACGCTCGCGAACGTGTGGCGGCACCTGTCGCCCGCGCGCATCGACGAGGTCGTGCCAGAGTTACCGGAGAAGCTGCTCCGGCAAGCGCTGCACGCGCTCGATCCCGGCGTGCTGGCCATCTCGCTGCCGCGCATCTCCGAGGTGTCGCGCAACCGCTGCCTTGCGCTCTTGCCGCGGCGCGCCGAGGCCGAGGTGCGGCGGCTCATGGATTACCCGGCCGGCTCGGCCGGCCGCGTCATGGATTCGCGAATCCCGAGCTTCCGCGGCGAGCAGCCGGCCGCGGTGACGCTCGAGCAGCTTCGCCAAAACAAGCCGAAGGACCTGCGCCAGCTGTTCATCGTCGACGCCGAGCGCCGCCTGATCGGCGTCGTCGACATCCACGACCTCATGATCGCCGAATCGACGGACATGCTGCGCGAGATTGCGCGGCCGCCGAACGCGGTGGTCTCGCCGTTCGACGACCGCGAAGAAGTGGCGCAGAAGCTGCGCGACTTCCAGCTCGACGTCTTGCCCGTCGTCGACATCCACGGCCGCTTGATCGGCGCGATCCGCCACGACGCGCTGCTGAAAACCCTCGAGGAAGCCGCATCGGTCGACATCCAGATGATGGTCGGCGCCGGCCGCGAAGAGCGCGCGCTCTCGGAGCCCGTGTTCGCCGTGCGCAAACGCCTGCCGTGGCTGCAGATCAATCTCGGGACCGCGTTCCTGGCGGCTGCCGTGGTCGGCTTGTTCGAGTCGACGATCGCCCAGTTCACGGCGTTGGCCGTGCTGCTTCCGGTCGTCGCGGGCCAATCCGGCAACGCGGGCGCGCAGGCGCTGGCCGTGACGATGCGCGGCCTCGCTCTTCGCGAGATCTCGACTCGCCACTGGTTCCGCGTGCTGTTCAAGGAGATGCGCGTCGGCATCATCAATGGGCTCGCGATCGCCGCCACGACCGCCGCGGGCGTCTTGCTGTGGAGCGGGAACTCGGGCCTCGCCGTCGTGATCTGTATCGCCATGGTGTTATCCATGGTCATCGCGGGCGTCGCCGGCGCCATCATCCCGATCGCCCTGACCCGCCTCGGCCAGGACCCGGCCCAGTCGTCGACGATCGTATTGACGACGGTGACCGATGTGGCAGGCTTTCTATCGTTCCTCGGAATAGCCGCCTTGCTCTCCAACCTCTTGTAGGAGGGGCCATGCGCGCCGTCAAAATCATTCTCGCTGCCCTAGCGGGCATCGTCGTGTTGCTGATCATCGCCGTGGTCGTCGTCGCGTCGACGTTCGACCCGAACGATTACAAAGGCGTCGCGGGCGACGCGTTCACGGCGCGCACGGGCCGTACGTTGACCGTCGACGAGGACTTGCGGCTCACCTACTTCCCTTGGCTCGCCGTCGAGACGGGCGGCGTCACGGTCGGCAACGCGCCGAACTTCGGTCCCGAGCCGTTCGCAACTGCACGCCGCATAGCAGCGCGCGTGAAGCTCATACCGCTCTTGTCGCGCCGTATCGAGATCGGAACCGTCGAGCTCGAGGGCGCAACGTTCAACCTCGCGCGCGACGCGTCTTTGCGCGGCAACTGGGAAGACTTGCTCGCTGCGTCGAACGATGCTGCGCCCGCCGCGCCAGCCGAGCCCGCGGCCGGGTCGTTCGACGTCAACAACCTCGCAATCGAGGGAGTGCGCATTCGAGACGGCAACGTCTATTGGCGCGAGAACACGAACGAGCTGCGCTACAGCGTGACCGGGCTGTCCTTGACGACGGGGGGCATCGGCCGCAACGAGCCCGTGGAATTCGAAACGGCGCTCGATTTCGCCGACGCAGCCGGGCTCAAAGCGGCGCTCACGCTGAGCGCCGTCGCCGCGGTCGCCGCCGACACGTCCGTGACTGCGACGGACTTCGAGACCACTCTGCGGCTCGACCTGGGCGACGGCTCGCCGGTGCGCGAGCTCGCGGCGTCGGCGGACCGCATCTCGTTCGATCGAACGGCCGAGACGCTCGCGGCCGAAGGGCTCGTCACCGAGGTCGCCGGAGCGCGAGCGACGTGGCAGGTCTCGGGCAGCACGCTGATCAGCAACCCCGCAGTCAAGGGCACGGTCGCGCTGGAAGCACCCGATCTCGCGGAGGTGCTGAAGCAAGCGGCAGTCGCGCTGCCCGCAGCGCTCGACGGAGCCGAGCTCGGCCCCCTGACGCTCGGCGCGCAGTTCGCGTTCCAGTCGGACCCGCAAACCGTGCAGCTGAGCGCCGTCGACGTTGCCGCGCTCGGCCTCCGTGCGACCGGAGAAGGGACACTGACAGGTGGCAAAGAGCTGGCCGGCCGGGTAGCCGTAGCCGAGTTCACACCGAACGCAGAGCTGCAGGGATTACTGCGCGCCTACGTGCCGGCGACCGTCGACGTCGGCGCGCTCGGCGCGGTAGCGCTCGATACGCGCTTCGATACGACGCTCGACTCGGGCCGAACGGCGCTGCGCGACCTCACGCTGAAGGCTCTCGGCGCTACCGTCAACGGCGCCGTCGAGGTCGTGCCCGGCAACCGCGGCAACGTCATTCGCGGGCAGATTCAGACCAATCGCTTTGCGTCCGAAAACTTGGTCAAGGCGTTCGCGGCCTCGCTCCCGCCGAATCTCACGGCCGCCGAGCTCGGCGCGATCGAGCTCGCCGCGAGCTTCACGCTCGACTCCGGCGCCGACACGCTAGCCTTGCAATCGCTGCGCGCGGAAGCGTTCGGGCTCAAGTTGAGCGGTAACGTCGCGGGCCGCAACATATCGAGCGCGGCAACGTGGACCGGCGCGGCCAGCGTCGCGCAGTTCTCCCCGCAGGCGCTGCTGCAGCGCTTCGGCTTGCCGCCGCAGCCGACGTCGGACCCGCAAGCCCTGACGCGCGCGACAGTCGATTCCCGCTTCACGATCACGAACGCGTCGGCGGAGCTGACCGGCCTCACGCTCGCGCTCGACGACACCACGATCAAAGGCTCGTTCACGCTGCAGGGATTCGAGGCGCCGGCCTACCGCTTCGTCCTCGACGTCGACGCCGTCGACGCCGACCGCTACCTACCGCCGAAAGCGCGCGACGCCGAGGCAGGCGAAGCGACGGCCGGAGACATCGAGCTGCCGCAGAACAACACGATGAATCTCGACGGCACGATGCAGGTCGGTTCGCTGAAGCTTGCGGGAATGCAGTTCGCGAACGTCGGTGGCCACATCGTCATCGGCGGCGGCAACCTCGCCGTCGAGGAAGCGCGCGCGAATCTATATGGCGGCACGTTCGCGGGCAATTTTCGCGTGCAGGCGGCCGGCGGCGATCCTGGGCTTTCGCTGCAAGGACAAGCCGCAGGCCTGCAGCTCGAGCCGTTGATCGCGGCGCTGACGGCCAGCGAGCCGAACTTCAGCGGCACGGGCAGCTTCGACCTGAACCTCGCCGGCAAAGGCCGCACCGTCATGCAAAACGTGCAGACGGCAGGCGGCAACGTCAGCTTCGACATGTCGAGCGGCGCAATCAAAGGGTTCAACCTGGGCCGCACGTTGTGCGCCGCGTACAACGTCACGCAACGCGCACCAGGCCCGCCCGATCTGCCGGCGGTGACGGCGTTCGAGAGCATCCGAGGCTCGGCCGTCGTGTCGGCGGGAACCGCTTCGAGCAGCGACCTGCTCGCTCGGACCTCGTTCATGGACGTCAACGGCACCGGAACTCTGGCGCTCGTGACGCAAGAGCTCGACTACGACATGGCAGCAAAGCTGACCGGCCCCGTAGGCATAGCGAATTGCGAGACGCTCGATCGGCACGCTGGCGCCGAGCTGCCGTTCACGATCAAAGGCGCGGTCACGTCGCCGTCGATCGTGCCGGACTTCGGCAAGCTCCTGCGAGAAGGTGTCCGCGACGCGATCCAGGAGCGGCTTCAGGATCGGCTGCGCGATCTGATCCGCTGAGCGAGCCCTAACCTGCTCCCGCGGGCGCAGGCACGCAGCGCGCTTCGTTGAGCTCCCACTCGCGGCCGTCGGTCTCGCGCACGAGAAAGCAGCGAGTGCCGCGCAGGACGAGAATCAGACGCTCGGGCACTCCGAGCGTCCGACCCGTCGCTGCGCGCCCCTGCGCGCCCGGCGGCGTGCTCCGCTCGACCAGCAGCACACTCTCGCGCGACAGAGCATCGTCGGCGAGCGTGACGGGCTGACCGTTGAAGGCCGCCGACACGACTCGCGCGAGCTCGGCACGGCTTTGCTCGGTGTGCGCGGCGATCACCGCGAACTGCTGCTCGGGCAGCGTGCTGCACGCGGCCAGCATCAGGAACGACACCGCGATCAAGCCCCGCGCCGTCACAGACCTTCCAGTAGCCGGTTCGTGAGCCACGGCGGTTTCAGGACCACGGCGCCGGCTTCTTCACCGACGGCTCCGTTGAATGGCTTCGTGAACGTGGGTTTCGAGCCCGTCGGAGTCGGGCAGCTGGCGCCGAGCCGATGATTGAGCGCCGTCTCGAAGAGGTTCTCGTTCACGTTGCCGAGTGCAACGCTGAAATCATCGGCCACGGAGCAACCGTTGATCGACGTGCCGCGCGCGCCCGCAGTGTTGCTCGGAGAAAAGCCGTCGGTGTAATCGCCGAAGCCGGCGGCATTGACGCCTTTGAACTGGATCGTGAAATAGGTCGTGCCGCAATGGTCTTGCGGATAGAAGCCGTAAGGCTTGCCGCACGTCGTCGAGCCGATCTGGATCACTTCGACGCCCACGCCGCGCAAGCCGTTGATGATCGACTCGCTGGCCGAGCATGTCGTGCCGCCCGTCAGCACGTAAACACGCGGCAAGTTCAGGGTGGGTAGCGGCTGACCCGCGCGCGTCGTCGACAGGAACGGCGCCGGCGTCAGCGGCTGCCCCGATACCGGATCGATCGACGTGTGCTTGTCGTTGAACTGGATTCGTTCGAACGTCTGTCCGGTGCTGCGCGCCGGCCCGGCGATCATGTACGCGAGCTGGCTCGCGATGAACAGATAGCCGCCGCCGTTGTAGCGCAAATCGAGAACGAGGTCGTTGATGCCGCCACCGGTGCGCAGCTGCTCGACTGCCGAGACCAACGCTTGCTCGGCCGTAAGGATGTGATCGTGGAAAGCGAGGTACCCCACTCGGCCCGACGTCGTCTGAACGACGCTGACGAGGGGCACCGGTGTCTTCGTGATCGAGACGGACTGAAGCGTGATCGTCCGCTGGCCCGAGCTCGGCGTATCGCGAACGACGAACGTGTGCTGCTCTGCGACGGAGCCGGGGTAGAGGCCGTCGAGGAACGTATTGACGTCGGCCTGGGTGTTCGAGCTCACGACGTCGACGCCGTCGACGCGCAAGATCTCCGCGCCGCGCGCGAGCACGCCGCTCGCCGGTGAGCTTGGCTCCGTATAGGCCACGACGATACGCCGCGGCGGCACGGGCGAGACGACGGCCCACGAGGCGCCGTAACCGGCTTCGACACCGGACTGGGAAAGACTCAGCCACTCCGCCGTCGAGTACGTGAAGTGAAAGCGATCTCTTGCGCGGCCCGAGTCCGTGACGGCCGGCGTCTTCAGCAGGTTGAAGTAGTCGGGCGTCGGATACAGGCCCGGATCGCGATCGGGGACCTCGTTGTACCAGAGGTAAAGATCGTTGCTCCACGAGCGCAGAAAATTGTTCTCGTCGGTCGCCGTGCCGCGCGTCTCGTTGTACGGCAGACCGCTCGAGGGATTCGTGCCGGAACGCGGATTCACGCATTTGCCGGCGAAGCTCGAAGCCGGCAAGAACGAGCCCGAGACCCAGCCGCCGGCAGGCGGAGTCGTCGAGGAGCCGCCGCCGTCACTGCCGCCACCACAACTCGCGACGCTTGCCGCGACCACCATCACGACCGCACAGCCGACGACCTTGTGCCACGGGCTCAGGCGCATCCGACGTCAACCCTCGTGCGGCTTCCAGAACCGCTCTTCCTCGAATGTAAATCCGGTTCCCGTGTAGCGCGTACGCAAGTCCTCGATCATGCCGGGATGCCCGCAGGCATAGAGGCACGTCTCGGCAGGAGTTAGTCCCCACTCGCGCACGTAACGTTCCACGATCGTGTGCACGCGGCCGACTTGTCCCGTCCACCCCACGTTGCGCGGATCGTCGGGACGAGAGCAGGTCGGGACAAACGTGATTCTAGGCTGGCGCTGCGCGAGCGCGCGAAGCTCGTCGTCGTAGCCGAACTCGTCGAGAAAGCTCGCGCCTTCGAGCACGTACATGCGCCGATCGTCGGCGGGCCCTTCGAGCCAATGGCGCAGCATGCTGACGAACGGCGCAACGCCCGTGACGGTCGCCACCATGACGTGATTGCGAAACTCCGGCCGCAGCAGGAACACGCCCTTCGCGCGCGGCCGCAACGTCACGGTGTCGCCGACTTCGAGCGCGTGCAGGAGCGGTGTCAGGTGACCGAGCGGCGGCGGAATCAGCTCGAGGAAAAGCTCGAGCAGCGGCTCCCGCGGCGACGACACGATCGAGTACGGCCGCTCGATGCCGCCGCTGCCGATCGTGCAGTACTGGCCCGGCTCGAACGGGAACGGCTCGGCGCAGCGCAACCAAATCTTGAAATGCTCGGCCGTCAAATCGACGCGCTTGACGATCTCGGCGCTCGTGACTTTGCCTTTGATGATATGCGGCCGGTCATGCGTCACGACGTTCTCCGCTCAAGAGCACGTGACGTGATACTACACGGCTCGATTGCGCGAGACCTCGCAGATCACTGCAGCGTCAGCGTCGCGACCGCCGTCAGCGCGCACGTCGTCTGTTTCACGGAGAACGCGTCGTAAGGCGACCCCGGCAGCGGCGCAACGGCGCCGGTCGCAACGTCGACCGAATAGCCGTAGACGCGCTGCGCAAACGGTGCCCGTGAACGCCCGGTACAGCGTCTGCCCGTCCGGAGAAAGCCGCGCGACCCTACGAAGAATCCGGCGCCCGCTTGATGTAATAAGGCGACTCATGCAAGGTGCCCGGGATGGCGCGCAGCTCTCGATCCAAGACCCGTAAACCCTCCCGCATCAGGGGCTTAGTGCTGCGCCTGACGGCGGTTGGGTTCATCCTGGCGGTCGCGTACGGCGGGTACCTCGCGTGGCAAGCGACCAGCGAGTTCGAAGGCCGCCGCTGGGACATCCCGGCTCAGGTCTACGCGGCGCCGCTCGAGCTGTTCACGGGCCGCGCGCTGTCTGCCGAGGACTTGGTCGGCGAGCTCAAGCGCTTGGGTTATCGCGAGGACCCGCGGCTGGTCGGCCCCGGCACATACCGCGTCGGCCTGGGCAGGCTCGAGATCGCGACGCGCGGGTTCTCGTTCGGCGGCGACACCGAGCCCGAGCAACTCGTCGCCATCACGTTCGTCGGGGGACGCATTGCCGCGCTGCGCGACTCGAGCGGCAGCCGCGCCGCGATCGTTCGGTTGAACCCGCTGCTGATCGGCAGCCTGTTTCCCTCGCACGGCGAGGATCGATTGATCGTCGCGCCGGCCGACATTCCCCCGCTCTTGACCGACACGCTGAAAGCCGTCGAAGACCGGCGATTCGACAGCCACTTCGGCGTCGACCCCATCGCCGTCGTGCGCGCGCTGTTCGTGAACGTCACGTCGGGCGAGATACGCGAAGGCGCGAGCACTCTGACGCAGCAGCTCGTTCGCAGCTACTTCCTGAGCAACGAGCGGACCTGGGGTCGCAAGCTTCGCGAAGCGTTCATGGCCGTCGCGCTCGAGCTTCGCTACGACAAGGCCGATCTGCTGCACGCGTACGTCAACGAGATCTACTTGGGCCAAGACGGCGCGCGCGCGATTCACGGCTTCGGGCTCGCGAGCCAGTTCTATTTCGGCAAGCCGCTCAGCGAGCTCGAGCTAAACGAGCTCGCGCTGCTCGTCGCAGAGGTGCGCGGCCCGACTTACTACGATCCGCGTCGCCACGCGGACCGCGCGCTCGAACGGCGCAACTTCGTGCTGCAGCGCATGGCCGACGAGGGGCTCGCAACGAACGACGCCGTGCAGGCCGCGGCCGAGCAAAAGCTCGGGCTCGTCGACGACAGCCGCCGCGGCGCGATGCACTCGGCGTTCTTGGGCCTCGTGCGACGCCAACTCTCGGCCGACTATGCGCGCGACGACCTCGAGCGCACGGGCCTCGTCGTGATGTCGACGCTCGATCCGGCCGTGCAGACCGCGGCCGAGCGAGCGCTCAGCAAAGGCATCGAAGGGCTCGGCAAGAACGCGGCCGAGCTCGAAGGCGCCGTCGTCGTCACGAGCCCTCACACGGGCGAGGTCAAAGCGCTCGTCGGCGGCCGCAACGCGAACTACGAGGGCTTCAATCGCGCGCTCGACGCGCGGCGGCCGATCGGCTCGCTGATCAAGCCCGCCGTGTACCTGACGGCGCTCGAATCCGGCCGCTACTCGTTGGCGAGCGTCATCGACGACGCGCCGATCGTCGTCCAGCTCGACAACAAGAACACGTGGACGCCGAGCAATTTCGACGACAAGGCGCACGGGCTCGTGCCGCTCGTGCGCGCGCTCGCGGAGTCGTACAACATGGCCACGGTGCGCCTCGGCCTCGACATAGGCCTCGAGCCGATTGCCGACACTCTGCAGCGGCTCGGGCTCAAGCAAAAGCCGACGCTGTACCCGTCGATGCTGCTCGGCGCTCTCGCGTTGACGCCGATCGAGGTCGCGCAGATGTACAACACGCTCGCGAACGGCGGCTTCCGCGTGCCGCTGCGCGCCGTGCGCAGCGTGATCACGGAAGAAGGCGAGCTCAAGCAGCGCTACCAAATCGAGATCGAGCAAGCCGCGAATCCCGGCGCCGTCTACGCGCTGAATCACGCCTTGATCCAAGTCATGGAGCGAGGCACGGGCCGCACGGTGCGCCGCACGTTGCCCGACGAGATCGTCGTCGCCGGCAAAACGGGCACGACCGACGATCTTCGCGACAGCTGGTTCGCAGGCTTCACGGACTCGAACCTGATCGTCGCGTGGCTGGGCGCCGACGACAATCGGCCGATCGGGCTCACGGGTTCCTCGGGCGCCGCGAAAATCTGGGCCGGCGTGCTGACGGCGATCGAAGCGAACTCGTACAGCGCCCCTGCGCCCGAGGGCGTCGACGAAACTTGGATCGACTACCTGACGGGCGCGCCGACGGCCGCGCGCTGCCCGGACGCCGTCGCGGTGCCCGTGCCCGAGACCGACTATTACCCGCACGTCTTCGGTTGCAACGGCGAGACCGGCGTCGGCGCCCGCATCCGCTCCTGGTTCGGCGGTAACGAGCGATGACGCAGGCGCGCGGCTCGGTTCTCGCGCGCTGCGCGCTGCTCGCGTGCGCGTGCCTCGTCTCCGCCTGCGCCACGGTGTCGGCGCCCCCGCGCACGGCTCCGAGCCCCGCCTCGCGGCCCGCGCCGACGGCCGAAGACACACAGCCCGCACCCGCGCCCATCCCGCTGCCGCCGCCCGCGGCTTCGACGTCGCGCACAGAGCCGCCCCCGCCACGAAGCACCGACGTGCCGCCCGCGCGGCCGCAGAGCGACGCGAGCGGCGCCAGCGGCGCATTGCTCGAGCAGAGCCGCGCGCAGCGTGCGGCGGGAAGCTTGCCGGCCGCGCGAGCGTCGCTCGAGCGCGCGCTGCGCATCGACCCGAACAACGCCGTGCTCTGGCTCGAGCTCGGCGAGCTCGAGCTGCAAACCGGCAACACGGCGCAAGCCGCCACGCTCGCGCGTAAAGCGATGACGCTTGCGGGACGCGATACTCGCTTGTCGGCGCGGGCCGAACGGCTACTCAGCGCCGCCGAGTAACTCGACAGGCAAGTCCACACTCTTGATCGCGTCGATGAGCTTGCGAACGGCGCCCGGCCGAGCGCCGGCCTTGCGCCATGCGACCGCGATGCGGCGTTTCGGGCGCGGCTCCGCGAACGGCACGGACTTCACGAGCGGCGAGTCGTAGCGCTCGGTCAGCGCGGTCTTCGGCAAGACGGTCACACCGAGCCCCGACGCGACCATGCTGCGCAGCGTCTCGAGCGAGTTGCCGAGCCGCCCGGCCGGTGGCGGCCGCGAGAACTCCGTGCAGGCGCCGAGCACCTGATCTCGCAGGCAGTGCCCGACCGGCAGCAGCAGCAGCTCGCCGGCGTCGAGCTCGTCGACCGGAACGGCGCGCCGGCGACCGAACGGATGACCCTGCGGCACGACGACCAGGAACTCCTCGTCGTAGATCGGCTCCACCTCGATACCGGGCGCCTCGTAAGGCAGCGCAAGGATCACGGCGTCGAGCTCGCCGGATTTGAGCAGCCGGTCGAGATTCGCCGTCATGTTCTCCTCGATGTCGAGCGACATCTCGGGCGCGAGCTTGCGCAACGCGACGACGAGCTGCGGCAAGAGATACGGCGCGATCGTGTGGATCACGCCGAGACGCAGGCGATGGCGGCCCCTGCCCTGCTTTGCCACGGCTTTGATGCGCGCAGCCTCGTCGAGCGTGCGGCGCGCTTGCTCGACGATCTCGGCCCCGACGTCGGTGAGCTCCACGCCGCGCTTGCTGCGCTCGAAGACGCGCACGCCGAGCTCCTGCTCGATGTTCTTGATCGCAGCCGACAAGCTCGGCTGGCTCACGAACGAGCGCTCTGCGGCGCGGCCGAAGTGCTTCTCGTCGGCGACGGCGATCAAGTATTTCAGCTCGGTCAGGGTCACGAACGCTCAATAGGTTGTGCCTATCGATCGGATACTAACAAAGTATTGGCCGTCGCGAGGATGCAGCCACTAGAGTGCGCGTCATCCACAGGAGGTAGGGCAATGGCAGAGCAGCAAGAAGGCAAGCGCATCCCGAACGTGACGTTCCGCACGCGCGTGAAGGGCGAGTGGCGCAACGTCACGACCGACGAGATCTTCAAAGGCAAGACCGTCGCGGTGTTCTCGCTTCCCGGCGCGTTCACGCCGACGTGCTCGAGCACGCATGTCCCGGGCTACAACTCGCTCGCGCCGGCGTTCTTCGAGAACGGCGTCGACCGCATCGTCTGCATCTCCGTCAACGACGCGTTCGTCATGAATGAATGGGCCGCGGACCAGGGCGCCGAGAACGTCTTGTTCTTACCCGACGGTAACGGCGAGTTCACGGCCGGCATGGGCCAACTCGTCGACAAGGGAGACCTGGGGTTCGGCAAGCGCTCGTGGCGCTACTCGATGCTCGTGCGCGACGGCGTCGTCGAGAAGATGTTCGTCGAGCCGAACAAGCCCGGCGACCCGTTCGAAGTTTCGGACGCGGCGACGATGCTCGCCTACATCAACCCGCAGGCGCGCAAGCCGGATCAAGTCGCGATCCTGACTCGCGACGGCTGCACCTACTGTGCGCAGGCGAAGGCCCTGCTCGCCGATCGCGGTATCGACTACGTCGAGCTGCCGCTGACCCACAACATCCGCAACAAGGCGCTCGGCGCGATCGCGGGCTCTCAAACGGTGCCGCAGATCTTCATCAACGGCCAGCGCATCGGCGGCTACGAGGAGCTCAAGCGCTGGGCTGCGCGCGCGGCGTAAGATATTGGGACCCCTCTAAGGAGACCCCATGAGCAAGAAGCCCGTGAAGATCGACATCGGAATCTCGGCGAAGGATCGCGGGGTGATTGCAGACGGCCTGTCGCACCTCTTGGCCGACAGCTACACGCTGTACCTGCAATCGCACAACTTCCATTGGAACGTCACGGGGCCGATGTTCCAAACGCTGCACGTGCTGTTCATGGACCACTACACCGAGCAGTGGAACGCGCTCGACTTGATCGCCGAGCGCATCCGCTCTCTCGGGCTCCCGGCGCCCGGCACATACAAGGAGTTCTCGCGGCTCGCGTCGATCAAGGAAGTCGAAGGCACGCCCTCCGCCACCGAGATGATCCGCATCCTCGTCGCGGGCCAGGAAGCCGTCGCGAAGACGGCGCGCTCGGCGTTCACGGCCGCGGACGCCGCGAACGATCAGCCGACTTGCGATCTCTTGACGCAGCGCATGCAAGTTCACGAGAAGAACGCGTGGATGCTGCGCAGCTTGCTCGAGGACGGCGGCAACGCCTGAGCGGCTCGGCGCGAAGCGAATCTCAAGACTCTAGAGATAGCTCCGCGAATCTTTAGCTGCGCTAAGTCTTTCTTCGGGCCTTCCGCATGTTTCTACAGACGGAAGAGGCCTACCTTGTCATCCATCGGAGATGACAAGGGGTGTGCCATGAAGACGCTGCGAATGTTGACTGTCGGGTTGTTGTTCGGCGCCACGGCGCTTGCGGCGACGGCGGCTGAAGAGCCGCGCGTTCCCACGATCACAGTCATGGCGAAACGGCACGCCACGCTGCCGGCCACGGAGCGTGTAGCGCCTCGCGAGGACGTGCAGTTCACGTTCGAGATGCCGCTCGACATGCCCGAGGCCGCTATCGATTCTCACCTGACGCCGATCGGCGCTCCCCCCGCGCCGCCCGTCGAAGGGTGACCTGCCGCCCGCTCGGACGCCGAGGCGTCCGGGCGGGTGGGTATTTTCCGCAAACGTCGAGCTCGTTACCGCTAGGTGTCGCGGCGCAGCCTATAATTCCTCCGTGATCGACGGCGTTCCCGCCGTTCGACCATTCACGAGCGAGGAACCGCCACGCTTTCCGAGCGTTGCGTCTAGGTATGCCCGCGGGCCAATTTTCGAAGGACCCCGTCGTCGACAAGGCGCTGCGCCACTCGGTGCGCGACGGCATGGCGTACTCCGTCCAGGTCGGGGCCGGAGAAACCTACTTCTCAGCGTTCGCCTTGTTCCTACGCGCCACGGCGCCGCAAGTCGCGCTGCTCTCGACCCTGCCGCTGCTGCTCGCTTCGAGCGCGCAGATCTTCTCGGCGTGGATCGGCAACTACGTCGGCCGCCGGCGGCTGGTGCTAATGGGGTGCGCGCTGCAAACGCTGCTGTGGCTGCCGATCGTCGTGCTGCCGGCCATCTTCGGCGAGTACTCCGTCCCCGCTCTGCTCGTGCTGCTCGTGCTGTATCACAGCGCCAACAACCTCGCCGCGCCGCAGTGGACGAGCATCATGAGGGATCTCGTTTCGGAGCGGCGGCGCGGCCGGTACTTTGCGCACCGTACTCGCCTGACGACGATCACGACGTTCGTGAGCCTCGTCGCGTGCGGCTTGATTCTGCACGAGCTCGACACGGCGGGACGCACGTACTTCGGTTTCGTCGTTATCTTCTTGGTCGCGTTCGTGGCGCGGTCGATCTCCGTCTATCACCTGACGTTTCTGTACGAGGCGCCTCCCACGACGACGGCGCCCGACATGCACATCGAGCACTGGTGGCGTACGTTGCTGTCGACGGGCGCGATCGGGTTCTCGGTCTACGTCGCTCTCATGAACGCGGCCGTCGGCATCTCGTCGCCGTTCTTCACCGTTTACATGTTGCGGGATCTCGATCTCAGCTATTTCGAGTTCACCGTGCTCACGGGAACGAGCGTGCTGTGCCAATTCCTGATGCTGACGACGTGGGGCCGAATCGCCGACGTCTACGGCAACCGCTTGATCCTGATCGTGACGAGCATCTCGCTGCCAATCGTCCCGTCGCTGTGGCTCCTGTCCGACGACTTCTGGCTTCTGATGCTTTTTCAGGCCCTCGCGGGCCTGTCGTGGTCCGGGTTCACGCTGTCGGCCGGCAACCTGCTGTACGAGCTCGTGCCGCAAACGCGGCGCGCGGCCTACGTGGCGTTCCACAACGTCGGCACGGCAGCGGGCGTGTTCGGCGGCGCGATGCTCGGCGCTCTGCTCGAGGTCGTGCTGCCGCCTCGCGGCGTGCTTCTCGGCGATTCGGCCGTCCTGAGCAACCTCCTGTACCTCTTCGTCATCTCCGGCATCGCACGCGCGTTCGTAGCGGCGCTGCTCGCGCGCCGTGTGCGCGAGCTGCGCAAGCCGCGCCGCGCGATGTCGGCGCCCGCGCTCGTGCTGCGCGTGACGGGCCTGAATGCCATGGTCGGCTTCATTTACGACTTCATCGGCCGGCCTGCGACGGACGGCGACGACCGCGACGAGCCTTCGCCCTCGCAACCCGAAGCGGCGGCGGCAAAAAAAGGCGACAATGGCGCTTGACCGGAGCGACCCGAGAGGAGCGGCATTCATGGCGAAGAACCGACCGACGGAAGAAAAGCTCGACGAGCTGCGCGAGTCTTTCGACTACAACGATCGTGACGGCGACGGCCGCATTCAGCTCGAAGAATTCTCCGCGATGCTCGACGAGCTCGACTCGGAAATGTCCCCCCGCGAAGTAGAGGTCGGCTTCAAGGACATCGACACGAACGACGACGGGCTCATCGACTTCGACGAGTTCGTCGCGTGGTGGACGGAAGACTAGCCGCGCGGCTGCGCGTCGGTTAGTGTGTCCGCGCCAAGGAACAGGGAGTTAGTTCATGCGCCATCGTCGTCGCAATTGGCTCGTCGCGGTCGTCTCGACCGCGTTTCTGGCCGCGTCGCTGCAGAGCGCCGCGACTGCCGGCGTCATCAGCACGCAGCAGTACCTGACGGCGCAAGATCGCGAGGCAACTCGCGCGCGCATCAGCGCCGTGCTCGCGCGCGAAGAAGTGCGGCGTCAGCTCGAACAGTACGGCGTCGACTCGGCTGCCGCCGACGAGCGCATCGCGGCCCTGACCGACCAAGAGCTCGAGCAGCTCGCGACGGACTTGGAGAGCATGCCGGCCGGCGGCAGCGTGCTCGCCGTCGTCGGCATCGCGTTCATCGTGTTGCTGATCCTCGAGCTCGTCGGCGTCATTGATATCTTCAAGAAGATCTAGCGCGGGCGCGCTCGCGGCG
>Ga0315912_10002977_pt1 | contig 17336 bp, 18 predicted proteins | sample VfabasoilMG_FD_204469 | JGI IMG/M metagenome (GOLD analysis project Ga0315912, IMG submission 204469) | Garden soil microbial communities collected in Santa Monica, California, United States - V. faba soil | ecosystem: Environmental > Terrestrial > Soil > Garden | place: USA: California...
TTATTTATAACTTCATACGATTTAAAGTTTCATCTTTATCGATAAATTTATGTTTTAAGGCGCCTAGAATATGGAGAACTATAATAAACAACAGAATGAGGCCGATGAATTCGTGTACTTGTACCCAAAAGTCGCGCGCAGATTTATTATCGGAACCTGTAATAAAAGGCATACCAAACCATTTGATGCCGTATTTGCTATTAAGTGCCATCAGCACGCCGCTTAGCGGTAATACCACCATCAGCAAGTAGAGCAAATGGTGTGCACCAGTTGCTAGCTTTCTCTCCCAACTTTTGTAGCTTGATAATAATGCCGGTGGTGTGTGTGTGAAGCGCCATAAAATTCGGATAATGACAAGTGCTAGAATGGTGACACCTATTGATTTGTGCAAATTAAAATAAAATGTTCTGGGTGAGGCTTCTTCGGTGAGTTGCCAAGTGTAAATCCCCCAATTAAACAAATCATAAGTTAATTGTTTGGGAGCTTCTTTCGGTAAATCGCTCATAAACCAGCCCAGCGCAAACATGCTAAATATACCTAGCGCAATTAGCCAATGTAAAATGACAGCAACTTTGGTATAACGATTCGTCATCAGATTCCCCTTAAAATTTATTATAACTTTCGATTTGTGTGACAATCATCACAATAATATTGTTCTATTAATCATAACATTTTAACTTGTAAAAACTGAAGGCACTATTTATGAGAACTTTAGTCCAGTTGTTATTAGCGTTACTGCTTGTTGGATGCGGAGGCAAAGCTAATGTGGCTAGCGCTGCATTTTTACAAGATATTGGTGATGGTATTTATGTCCATCAGGGCAAACATTTAGATATTGATACCGGGTATCAGGGAGATATTTGCAACATTAGTGTCGTGGTGGGCAGCAAAGGCGTGGCGGTGATTGACACAGGGGGTAGTTTGAAGGTGGGCAAGCAACTTCGCGATGCGATACTGCAAGTAACGAAGCTACCTATTTTGTATGTGGTTAACACGCATGTGCATCCCGATCATATTTTTGGCAATGCAGCTTTTATTGAAGATAAACCTCAATTCGTCGGTCATGTGAAGTTGGCAACAGCAATGCGCTTACGTGAAGAGGCATATGACAAGCTGAATGTGAAATACTTGGGCAATGATGCTAAAGGTAGTGAAGTTGTTGTACCAACACTAGAAGTTAAAGATAGCTTAGAACTTAATTTGGGTGATAGAACTCTGAAGTTAACAGCATATTCCGTTGCACATACCAATACTGATATTGCTGTGATGGATAGCAAAACGAGCACTCTTTTTACAGGTGATTTATTATTTATCGAGCGGACACCTGTGGTGGAAGGCGATATTAAAGGTTTGATTGGAGCTCTAGATGCGATTAAAACCTATCCAATTAAGCAAATAGTCCCAGGTCATGGCTCACCAACTAAAAATTGGGCGATTGCAATTGAAAACGAGCTGAGTTATTTAAATACACTATTAGCAGATGTTCGTGCCAATATCAAAAAAGGCATTAGCATGGAGGCCACGATGGATACCGCAGCTGCAGCGGAAAAAGACAAATGGCTGCTGTTTGATATAGCGAATCGACGAAATGTAAATACTATCTATCCGCAGCTTGAATGGGAATAAAAAGCGGCTCAAAGCCGCGTTTATTAGTAGTTATTTCTTAAGATTATCTATACTACAAGCTGTCTGGGGATATATGCTTAATAACAGCATCCCACCGGCGATGCCCATGTATAAGAAAAATACTTCGGGTAAAACCCTACCCAAAACAATAGCCAAGAATATGGCTAATGCAGCTAGAATACGTGCAAACAGCTGTGTTTTAAAGCCTAAAAGTAAAGCAAGCCCGCCTAACAATTGAATTAAGATTAACAAAGGTGCAAATATACTAGGTAGACCAAACTGACCTAAAGTTACTTGATATTGTAAATAGCCATCCGGATTAGACATGATGGCGCTTAGGCGCAATAAAACCAGACCCAAAAAAACGAGACCAAGTAAAATACGTGCAGCCGCTGTTTGATATTTTTGCATCAGAAATCCTTATTATTCCCCAATTTCATGTTCATTAAACTATTACAAGGCTGCATAATGCCTGTTACTGTAATCTACTGCAATAGCTAACAAAAATTTATGGCTAACTTTTATATCAAACAAGTGACTTGGGCGAGCCACGAGGCAGAGTTGCGTTTGATTCGCGAGCAAGTGTTCATTGTAGAGCAGCATGTCCCTGTTTGGGTGGAGTGGGATTCATATGATGCAACTGCGATCCATTTATTAGCTTTTGATGAGAAGCATCAGCCTATAGCTTGTACGCGCATTCTACAAACCGGGAGAGTCGGGCGTATGGCCGTATTTAAAGCTTGGCGTGGAGTCGGCGTGGGGAAAGCGCTGCTGCTAAAAGCAGTGGAAATTTGCAAAAAGAGTAACTTTAAGCAGGTGATACTTTCTTCACAAACGCACGCAGTAGCTTTTTACGAAAAGGCTGGTTTTGAAGTTATTAGCGAAGCTTATATTGATGTCAATATTTGGCACGTAGATATGCAGCTGGTACTTTAGTTAAAATGTTTTAAGTAAGCACGCTAAAATTGTATAATTTCAATTCAAATTTTTGTTTATTTTTTAAGGATATTTCATGTCAAAAATCATTTTCAAAGCAGGCGAAGCGACAGTTTTTACTGAGGGTAAAGACGTCACTGCAGCAATGCCAGAAATCTTAATCGGCGCTGTAGATGGCCCAGTGGGTACGGCGTTTGCAAACATGATGGCACAAAGTAAAGGTCATACAGCGATGTTTGCAGTGCGTGATATCAACCAATTGGTGCGTCCTGCTTGTATGATGGTGCCAAAAGTTACATTAAAAGATTCTGCGAATATTGAGTTATTTGGCGGCTTGGTACAGGCTGCTACTGCAGATGCCATTTTGGACTGCGTGATTGAAGGAATTATCCCAAAAGATCAGGTAAACGATTTATGTATCATCAGTTTGGTATGGATTGACCCAGGTGCGGCTAAAGAAGTCAATCTGGACAAGGCCGATATGTATAAAAATAACTATGAAGCAACAAAATTAGCGATTAAGCGCGCGCTTAATGATGAGCCTAGCATTGATGAGCTGATTAAAAATCGCCACAAGATCAAACATTGCATGTGGGAAGATAGCTGGGATCAGAAGTAATTTAGAAAAGTATCAAAGCAAGAAACAAAAACACTAAACTCTTGCCAAACAGCTTAAAGGTTTTTACTATAAACTATGTAGGTGAAATTCGGAGGAGCTATGGCTGAGCAAAATGTATGTAAAGAAGCGTTCGATAGACTTTGCGAAGATGTGAATTCGGACAAAAAATCGGCAATTGATGAATCAGATTACTGGCTGTTTGAACTGGGCTTTCGCTCTGCAATTGAAGAATTATTAACGATTGCCGATGCAGGCTCACAAAGTAGAAAATTTGTGTCGCCGCGCTTTCAAATGTTAGCAGAGCGGATTTTACATTCGCGGCCGCATTGAAAATTGAGCAATAAAAAATAGCCTAAATTGATTTTAGGCTATTTTTTTGTATGGGTAATGGCATGAAAAATCTATTCTATATATTTTTTCTTACCTTTTCTCTTTTGGCATGCCGAGCAGAAAAGGTGCCTGCTATTCCTGTAGGCACGACCGTCCTAATTCTTGGTGATAGTCTAAGTTATGGTACAGGAGCTAACAAAAATGAAGATTATCCGACCTTGCTGGGTGCCCATACAGGCTGGAACATTGTAAATGCGGGTGTACCAGGCGATACTACTGCAGATGGGTTGGCGCGTTTGCCGGATTTATTAAATGAGCATCAGCCAAAATTATTAATGATTGAACTAGGCGGCAATGATTTTTTACATGGGGTACCTGTTGGACAAACGATCGCCAATCTCAACAAAATCATTTCACAGGCAAAATCAAAGAATATCACTACAGTATTGATTGCAATCCCGGAGTTTAAGCCGCTTAAAGCTGCAATGGGTGGGTTATCCGATCATCCGCTATATGAAAAAATGGCAGATGAGACCAAAACATTTTTAATAGAAGATACGTTTTCTGAGGTGCTATCAAAAAACTCGCTAAAGGCCGATTACATTCACCCTAATGCACAGGGTTATCGCGCAGTGGAAGAAAAAATGCGTGAATCACTTACCGAGCTGGGTTTGTTTGACGCCAAGTAATATTTTACGTACCGGCGTGGGAATTGCCGCGCCGATTGCATCGTCTATGTTTAGCCAAATAGTACGCGGCTCATTTATTTGATTGGTTTTGTTGGTATGCATTAGTTGCGGTTGAATATGCAACTTAAAGTGCGTAAAGGTGTGGGTGAGTTTTTCTAAAGGCTGCGCATTGCCTATATTACAATTATCTGTCTCGGGGAAACTCCACAAACCGCCCCAAATGCCTGTTGGCGGACGTTTCTCCAACATTACCTCATCGTTATTCATCATTACCAACATGATTGTGTTTTTCTCAGGCAAGATTTTACGTGGTTTAGGTGTAGGTAGTTTGTGAACGGAGTTTATTGCTAAAGCTTTGCAGCTAGAACTGACGGGACAAATTCCACAATTTGGTTTGCTGCGTGTGCATAAGGTTGCACCCAAATCCATCAAGCCTTGTGTATAAGCGGTAGCCTCTTCAAGTGGGTTTTCTCGCAATGCAATTTGCCACATTTTTTGCTCGATTTTTGGGCTACTCGGCCAGCCTTCAATCAAAAAATGCCGTGCAAATACACGCTTTACGTTACCATCTAAAATAGCCTGCGGGTTATTGAGAGCAAAGGTAGAAATAGCTGCGGCGGTAGAACGGCCAATACCAGGCAAGCTTAAAATGTCATCGAATTTTTGCGGGAAAATTCCAGAAAACTCATCGATGATTTTTTGGGCTGCATTGTGCAAATTACGCGCCCGAGAGTAATAACCAAGACCACTCCAGTATTGCAAAACTTCCTCTTGCGATGCTCTGGAAAGCGCATGGATATTGGGGAAGCGGGCCATGAATTTGGCATAGTAACCAATCACTGCGCTCACTTGAGTTTGTTGCAGCATAATCTCTGAAACCCAAATCGCATAAGGATCGGTTGTATTTTGCCATGGCAAATCGTGACGTCCATATTGCTTTTGCCAATCAATGACTGCAGTTGCAAAAGCCGTCATGGGCTAAAATTTCAGCAATTTTTTAAGTTTTTTCTCAGCTTTTTCTTTAGCTTTATCTTCTGCCGATTTTGGTTCTTCAGCTGGTGCTGCTGGAGTTGCATCAGGATTGGCCGAATCTGCAGGTGCGGCAGCCGGCGGAGTCTCGCTGGCTTTTTTCTTACCGAGCAGATCTTCTAAAGCCTCTGCTTTATTTTCGCCGTTGATTAATTCTTTAACGGCGGCACCTTTCCCACCACCTGCCTTATCTAATAACTTGGATTGAGCAAGCGCAGTTGCGATTGCAGCAAAATCCATCGCATATTTAGGGTCGGAAAACGAGCCTGTGATTTTGATCGGAATAGAAAGACCGTTTAATTCATCAAGGTCTGCACCGCCCTGCCCCTTGAGTGATTTTACGATTGTAGGCTTGGCGGTGTAATTAATTTTTTCATTGCCAATATCTATGTCGCCACGGCTGTCGCCTTTAGCTAAGCGTAATATTGGTGCTTTCATGGCTAAGTCATCATTATGTGCCACGCCATTCTTAATATTAAAAGTAGCGGTAAGCTCACTAAAATCAGTTTTTTTTGTTTTATCGGCGCTGGCATCTTTGGCTTTAAGCACATTCACTTTGTTTTTAAGCTCACGAATACTACCCGCAATATCCACGCCCTTGAGTGCGCCATCAGCAAGCGCTAAAGAAGCGTTGCCCTGCAAACCCTTTTTTAGCGCACCTACGCTGTTGCCTTGAGTGGTCACATCTACATTGACGGTTCCTTTGCCTTCCAGCATATCGTTATTGATCGCATCGATCATTAAAGGGCCAATACTTACATTTTTCATATTTTGCTTGAAAGTGATAGTAGGCGTGGCGCGTGCATCGACCTTAAGCATGCCATCCATGCTGCCTTGATACAAATTGGCTGCAAAAGGTGAAATTGTCGCAACACCGTTGTCGGCTTTTAATCCCACTTTTACATTCTCAGTTTTTATATTGGCGAGTTTAAGCCAGCCAATTTTGGCCTCGCCAGCGGCATTCAACTTTTTTAGCGCGCTCAAATCTATATTAGTGTCGCCAGTATCTTTGGCGGTTTTTTGCTCGCTTTTGGTAATGTATTTATCAACGTCTAATTTATCGATGTTCACATCAAAGCTATAGATCGGGTCTGCAAATCTCGTGATGCCTAAACTCGCATTCACTTGACTGTCATCTACTTTTGCTGCGAATGGATTCAAACTTAATTTTTGACCATCTGCTTTCAAATCTATACGGACATTCGAGGCCTTGGTTTTTCCGTACTTCATTGTGCTGATACGCAAAGAGCCGTCTGCATTCAGTGCTTTAAGCGCACTTAAATCCAGAGGCTTCTCTGCTGATTTATTTTCAGCGGGTGCCTTGCTATTGCTGGCATATCTATCAAGGTCAACTTGGTCAATATCTATATCGAATGTATATAAAGGCTTAGCAAAATGACTAATACCTAGACTTCCCTTAATTTGGCTATCGTCCACTTTAAGGTTCAAGCCGGTTAAATTAAGTTTGTCGCCATTCGCTTTAATAAGGACATTTAGACCTGAAATGTGGTATTTATCATAAATGATACTACCTGCGCTCAGCTTGCCATCTAAAGTTAAATTATTAAGTGCGGACAAATCTGCGGGTTTTTCACTGGATTTAGTAGCGGAAGTACTGGGTTTGCCGAGTAATTTGTTTACATCTAATTTGTCGGCATTCAAGTTAAATTTAATGTTCGGTTTTTTAAAGCTCGCTACATCGATATCGCCTGTGAGCTTGGTGTCGGCAATGGTCAAATTAAATTTGCTGTTGGCTAATTCGTTTTTAATGTCAGTGTGGGCACCCAAATTGAAGGTGCCTTTCATGCCGCCATTGGGCAGGCTCGGGTCTTTAATATCCAGATTGCCGGCGAGCTTAGGCAAATCAAATATCAAATTCTCAATATTGCCGTTAAAAGGTGAGGAAAAAGCGCCGGTGACTGTGCGTTTGCCTTGCACCATAGATAAATCGCCGGTAATGCCACTGCTTTGAAGGGCTGTTTGAGAGCCTTTCATATCAGCCAATACCATATTAACTTTTAGGCTGTCGCCAGCTTTATCTTGCGCTAAACTTACGGTGATTTTTTTGCTGCTCACTTCATTTTTTTGAATCACGAGTTCTGGTGCGTTTAAATCAACCGCTTGTTTTGCACCGTCGAAATTACCAGAAGCCACAAGTTTCAAGCTATTTACTAAAAATTCCGTTTGCTCTGGTCTGGCGTCCACATCGCCGGTGATTTTAATCTCTACATTCTTGCCTTTCAGCATGTCACCCTGAATATGGCTATCCAAGCCCTTCACTTTAAAATGCTTGGTTTCTGGGTCGACCAAGAAATTACCTTTAATATTTGCGTTCGCCGCAAGCTCGGGTTTATTGGAGGCAACGGTAAAATCAGTCGTTAAGTCGACAGGTTCGGCCAAAGCGATATGGCCGGATTGCAGATTGAATTTGCTAATGGCATATTTGGCGCCATTGCTTTCGTCTAAATAGCTCACTTCAGAATTGGTGACATTCACGCCATCAATGTCAAATTTAATGGTTTCTGACTCTTCTTCTTTGCTTAATAGATCATCAAAGTTGGTAGAGCCGTCTTTATATTTAATGATATTGGCTTTCGCACCATCGATATAAACGGTATCCACGACCAGTTCTTTTTTGAGTAGCGGTAACACGGCTAAAGCCACTTTTACGCTGTTGACCGATGCAAATTCTTTATCCGATTTGTGTTCAGAGAGTGAAAGTTTGCCCAGGTCGGCACCGATTTTAGGCCAAAAACTGAGTTTGATATCCCCATCAATCTTAAGCGTGCGCTCTTTTTTCTCTTGCACCAGCTTGATAATTTCGGCTTTGTAGTCGTTGGGGTTAAACGTCGCCGCAAAGTAGCTAACCACCAGCAGAACCAGTAATACGATACCGCCGATGCTAAATAGCAGATATTTGATGATTTTTTTCATGTCTGCCTCATTTTTAGAGATAGGAACAAATTGTTAGAGTCAATTTCTATGACTTACGTGCAGGTGAAATAGTTTACCAATAATACGCTAACACTGCCAAACCAAAGACAATGCGATACCACGCAAATAGAGTGAAATCATGGTTAGCGACATAGCGAATCAACATGCGGATGACCAGTAGCGCCGAGATAAAAGCAGTGACAAATCCAATAATAAATATCGGAAAATCTACCGCATTTAGAAATTCACGGCTTTTAATAAGCTCAAACCCAGATGCGGCAACCATAATGGGAATCGCCAAGAAAAACGAGAACTCCGTTGCTGCCTTGCGATTTAAGCCAGACGCGATGCCGCCCAAAATAGTCGCACCCGCCCGCGAAACACCGGGCACGAGCGACAAGGTTTGTGCCAAGCCGATTTTCAATGCCTGCATCGGCGTCATGGCTTCTACAGTTTCAGTTTCACCCTGTTTCATATATTTTTCTATCAGTAAGATCGCAACGCCGCCAATTATCAAGGCGCACGCCACGGTAAAAGGTGAGAAAAGATAGACCTTGATTTGCTTATGGAACAACAAGCCAACCAAAGCAGCGGGGAAAAATGCAATCGCCAGATTGATAAAAAATCCGCGCGCGCCGGCTTGGTCGCGTAAATGCACTATTTTGCTGATAAGCCGCTGACGATACTCCCAGCAAACCGCTAAAATCGCGCCAAGCTGAATCATGATCTCGAACACATCGCGTTTTTCTTTGCTCAAAAAATCGAGTAGATCGCCAGCGATAATGAGATGACCTGTGCTGCTGATGGGGAGGAACTCGGTGGCACCTTCGACCAAGCCCATGATGATTGCTTTTAACGCTAAGAGAATATCCATGCTGGCATTCTACCAAACAAAAAGTGCGTCACGTGCCCTTTTTGAAATCGAAATAAATTACTTGAGCATTCCTAAAATCGTGCTTAGCAAGTTACCAGAGCTGTTATTCACTTCGCCATCCGGCGTCATTCTATCAATCACTGTTGGCAAATGTTCTGCGATCTTCGCACTTAATGTCTCAGCAGAGATACCAAATCTAGCCGCCATTTCTGCAATTGTAGTACTACCAATCACATTAGAGATTTGCTCGGCTGTCACGGGCAGATTCTCGCCTTTGCTCACCCACGAGGCCGCCTGTTCTGCCAAGCCACTTTCTTTAAATCTATCCAAAATGCCGCTCAAACCGCCATTCTGGTTAAACATTTCCACAGCGGCCTGCGCCATAGCCCCTTTTTCGCCGCCTAATTTTCCTAAAACCGCGCCGGCTACATTGTCAAATAGTCCCATTCATATCCTCACTCAAAATCATTAAAAACGTTCATCGGCTCTCAGGTAACGCCATTGCCCAGCGGGCAGCTTGCCCAGCGTCACGCTGCCGATACGGATTCTTTTTAAACCGATTACCGTTAACCCCACCATTTCGCACATGCGGCGGATCTGGCGTTTTTTGCCCTCACGCAGCACAAAGCGCAATTGGTCTTCGTTTTGCCAGCTTACTTTAGCAGGTTTCAGTGCAACGCCATCTAGCTCAAGCCCGTGATTGAGTTTCTTTAGACCTGCATCACTTAATTCACCTTCCACGCGCACTAAGTATTCCTTCTCAACGCTAGAGTCTTCGCCTATCAAATGGCGCGCGATTCTACCATCTTGAGTGAGCACTAACATGCCTGTAGAGTCAATATCCAAGCGGCCTGCAGGGGCAAGGTTTTTTAACATCCCGCGGTGGAATTGTTTAGGGTTATGTTGATGCAATTCAGGGTCATCCGGCCATTGGTTATCGGGGTGCACCAGCACAATCGCAGGTTGGTAACCGTCTTCCGCCTGTCCGCTCACATAGCCCACAGGCTTATGCAAAACAATCGTCACATTTTCCGCTTGGTGTTCTTTGGCATAACCGCTAATCACAATCTCGGCATCGGGTTTAATGCGTGTGCCTAAGGTGTCAATGATCACGCCATCCACTTTCACCCAGCCGTTCGCGATCCATTCATCCGCCTCGCGGCGTGAACATAAGCCCAGCTCTGCCATTCGTTTAGATAGACGTGGCAATTCGGCGTTTTCGGTTGCAGGTTTATGGGCAAATCTTTCTTTATTGCTGCGGTTTTTATCAAACTCGCTTGCCACAAAACCATCGCGTGCTTTGCCACCGCGCCGTGGCGGGTTGCGATATGCGCCTTCGCGGTCAGCAAACTGGCGTGTGGTATCCGCCCGCGCGTTAGCTTTTGGGCTTTCACTCGCGCGGTCTCTACCTTTATATTCACTGCGCAAAATGGCGCGCTCAGCAGGTGCACGGCTATCTGGTGTTAGTGGTTTTTTAGTTTCAGTGGGTGCTTCGTGGAGTGTTCCATCGTGCCTATGATTGCGTTGGCGTGTAGCTTGCTTATCAGCAGGTGGCGTTGCCTTCACAAATGGCTTGCTGCGGTCGCGTTTTGAAGGCTCAGTCCGCCGCACAGGTGGTCTGGAGCCCTTATTCTGTGCGCCTTCTAGGGCAGGTTTATTGAGTTTTATAGTGGTCAAAATAGGCTAGCAAGTTTTGGGTGGGTAGTCATTTTAACAAACTTAAGCGGCAAGCCCTTAATTATAACAGCTTGGATCTAGGCTCCGTCATTTTATAATGTGCATTGTGCACACAGCTGGAGCGTGTCATGGGCTGTCGTATTTTGCAGCCTGTGTTACATAAAACGGGAGAATTTAGATGACCGAATATTCCTCAATTGGAGTGTTCTAAGCGAAGATTGCGACGAATCACTTGTGGTGGCTGGCCGAACGCCCGTAAAAAGGCACGTCGCATGCGATCAGCATCATCAAACCCCGTTTGTCTTGCTATGGTTTCTAAAGGATGCTGACTCTGCTCCATTAAATTTTTTGCAGTTTCAAGGCGTAAATTTTCTATCGCCTTTGCTGGTGATTGACCTGTTTCCATCTTAAATGCGCGACTGAATTGCCGAGGGCTCAAATGAGCAGCGCTAGCTATCTCCTCCACACTAAGTGGGTTTCGAAGGTTTTCTCGAGCGTAAGTGAGCGCCAATCTAATTCGATCCGATTTTGGCTCAAGCTCCAGCAATGCAGAAAATTGTGACTGACCTCCGGCACGCCTATGATAGACAACGAGTTTGCGTGCAGTAGACTTTGCAATAGCAGGTCCCAAGTCATTTTCAACTAAGGCAAGTGCCAAATCCAATCCTGCTGTCATACCAGCTGACGTCCATATATTGCCATCGTTAATAAAAATTTTATCTTCATCCACTTTAGCTTTGGGGAAACGTTTCTGTAAATCACGTGCATACTGCCAGTGAGTGGTAGCACGACGTCCATCTAGCAATTCAGCTTCAGCTAACAGAAATGCGCCTGTACAGATAGAGGCAACTCTTCTTGTATTTTTAGCCGCTTGACTAATATACTCTACCAATCCTGAAGAGAAATGCGAGTGATTGGTAGCCCCACCTACTATGAGCGTGTCAAAAGTCTGATTGACTACAGCATCAGTTTGAATGGTAAGCCCTGATGATGACTTGATGATGCCCCCGCACTCAGATACATAGCTTACTTCATATTTTTGCTCATCACTTATGTTATTCACTGTTTCAAACACGGATGCAACTGAAAGTGCCATTACCGAGAAACCCGGATAGACAACTAAGCCGATTCGCTTCATAAAAATCTCCAAAATAAAATGGCATAAATTGAAGGATATATGACATTTAAGACTTTGCCAAGTTATTTTAATATCTCACCACTACCGAACTATCTCGGAATAATTCTAAGGAGATTTAAATGACTTCAACATATGGCACAGCAGTGGTTACGGGCGCATCAGCTGGTATTGGCGCTCTTTATGCTCAGCGTTTAGCAAAGCGTGGCTATAACCTAATTCTTGTAGCAAGGAACATTAAGCGTTTAGAAGCATTAGCAAAGAAAATCGTTGATGAAACTGGCAGATCCGTCGAGGTTTTGTCTGCTGATTTAACCAAAAAAGAGGATATGAAAAAAGTGGAAGGAGTGCTGAAAAGCGACGCAAGTATTAGCATGTTAGTGAACAATGCTGGGATTGGCTCTGTTGCAGGCACTCTGGAATCTGATGTCGAGACCATGGATGACATGATCCAGCTCAATATCACTGCATTGACTAGACTGACTTATGCAATTGCCCCTATTTTTGTAAGTAAAGGGAGTGGGACGATTATCAATATCAGTTCAGTGGTTGGAATTGCGGTTGAGATGCTAAATGGTGTATATAGCGCTTCAAAATCTTATGTATTAAGTTTTGGTCATCGCTTGCAAAAAGATCTAGCTGACAAAGGTGTACGCATTCAAACTGTATTGCCAGGCGCAACCGCAACGGAATTCTGGGATATTGCTGGTTACTCTGAGCAAAAGACCAGACCGAACACAATGTCTGCGGAGAATTTAGTTGACGCTGCTTTAGCTGGCTTGGATCAGGGCGAAACCGTCACGATTCCGGGTTTGCAAGATCAAGCAGATTGGAATAATTGGGATGCAGCTCGTAAAGAGATGGCGGATAAATTCAGACATGCTCAACCTGCTCCCCGTTATGGTATTGGAACAAATGCAGTTGGTGTTTAAATAAAAAAGCCAGCTAAGCTGGTTTTTTTATTAGCTGAGCATATTGAAAGGTGATTAAACCTTCTGGTAAACCTCGCTACCTTTTTTCACAAACTCAATGGCTTTTTCCTGCATGCCTTTTTGTAAAGCTTCTTGTTCCGAAACACCTTGCTCTGCCGCGTAATCACGTACATCTTGCGATATCTTCATGCTACAAAAATGTGGGCCGCACATAGAGCAGAAGTGCGCTTGTTTTGCGCCTTCTTGCGGCAAGGTTTCATCGTGAAATTCTTTGGCTTTTTCCGGGTCGAGTCCTAAATTAAACTGGTCTTCCCATCTAAATTCAAAGCGCGCTTTGCTCAAGGCATTGTCGCGGATTTGCGCACCCGGATGACCTTTTGCCAAATCCGCCGCATGCGCTGCGATTTTATAAGTGATGATGCCGACGCGCACATCTTCTTTGTCTGGCAAGCCTAAATGCTCTTTCGGCGTTACGTAACACAGCATCGCACAGCCATACCAACCTATCATCGCCGCGCCAATACCGCTGGTGATGTGATCATAACCCGGGGCGATGTCGGTGGTGAGCGGGCCTAATGTATAAAAAGGCGCTTCGCCACAATGCTCAAGTTGCAAATCCATGTTTTCTTTAATCAGGTGCATCGGCACGTGGCCTGGGCCTTCGATCATACATTGCACATCGTGCTTCCAAGCGATTTGCGTAAGCTCACCCAATGTTTTTAGTTCAGCAAATTGCGCTTCGTCATTCGCATCGTAAATGGAACCGGGGCGCAAGCCATCACCAAGCGAGAAGCTTACGTCATAAGCTTTCATGATTTCGCAGATGTCTTCAAAATGCTCGTAGAGGAAGCTTTCTTTGTGATGCGCCAAGCACCATTTCGCCATGATAGAACCGCCGCGTGACACGATGCCCGTCATGCGTTTTGCTGTCATGGGGATGTAAGCCAAGCGTACGCCTGCGTGGATAGTGAAGTAGTCCACGCCTTGCTCCGCTTGCTCAATCAAGGTATCACGGAAGATCTCCCAAGTTAAATCTTCGGCTTTGCCATCTACTTTTTCTAAGGCTTGGTAGATAGGCACAGTGCCGATTGGCACAGGTGAGTTGCGGATGATCCATTCACGGGTTTCGTGGATGTTTTTACCTGTGGAAAGATCCATCACGGTATCGCCACCCCAGCGTGTGCCCCAAACCATTTTTTCGACTTCTTCCGAGATTGAAGAGCCAAGTGCCGAATTGCCAATGTTGGCGTTAATCTTCACTAGAAAATTACGGCCAATGATCATCGGCTCGATTTCAGGGTGGTTGATGTTCAAAGGAATAATCGCGCGACCACGGGCGACTTCATCGCGTACAAATTCTGGCGTAATTACTTTTGGGATGCTTGCCCCGAAATCGTGGCCTTTATGCTGCGTTTGCAGTAAATCACTCATATTCTCGCGGCGTTGATTTTCGCGGATGGCAATATATTCCATCTCAGGCGTGATGATGCCTTTGCGTGCATAGTGCATTTGGCTCACGTTCATGCCGGCTTTGGCGCGTAACGGTTTGCGGTGCAAATTGAAGCGCATTTGAGCGAGTTCTGGGTCGATGAGGCGTTGCTGACCGAACTCAGAGCTTGGGCCATCGAGCTGCTCAGTATCATTTCTTTCCGCGATCCAACCGGCGCGCAATGCTGGCAGACCATTGCGGATATCAATACTCACATTCGGGTCTGTGTAGGGGCCGCTGGTGTCATACACGACAACAGGCGGATTTTTATCTGCGCCAAAAGCCGACGGCGTGTCACTTAGCGAAATTTCACGAAACGGTACTTGAATATCGGCGCGGCTACCTTGCACATAGACTTTGCGCGATTTGGCAAAAGGTTTTGTAGCGGCTTCGTCTACAGAAGCGTCGGTATTGATGAATTTGGCGAGATTTTTATCTATGGCGTTCATGGTGCATCCTTAATCATGTAAAACGTAGGATGCAAAATGAATCGCATTAACCTACTGATTTTAATATAGGGAAGCATCAAGATGCTTCCCTACGGCGGCATTATCCGCATCAGGTTCAAAGGGTGATTCTCACTGTTTTAGCTAATAAAACAGACCCCTAGCAATAGGTGGAATGTACGCGAAAACTGGCTAAATAGCAATCTATAATCTTGTGGAAAAAACTTTACAATAAATTAAACGATGTTAAATATTTAGATATTTTTAACAAAAAATGTTATAAATATATTAAGCTTAATTATAAATATATCCTAGGTCACTCATGATACTCATCGCCCTCTATTATTTATTGGCAATTGTGGTGCTAACGCTTCATTTCACTGGTCATTTGGAACGTTGGGGTTTAGAGTGGATGGTTTTTGTGCTTGCGTTGACCGTGTTCCCAGCGGTACTTTATTTATAAGAGTTTAAAAAAGGTTTTGCCAGCCTCGTTTGTTTCTTTAGGCCAATATTTACAATACGTGGTGCTACACCATTTAGCCAAGCAAAAAAGCTTTGCGGTTGACCAATAAATACTTCTTGTTTTTCTTGTTCAATCGCCTTAACAATCACTTCAGCAACATATTCAGGTTCATCAATTTTATTACCAGTTTTTTCCCACATGGCCACTGTGTTTGCATCATTCATCGGTGTTTTTATGCCACGCGGTGCGATATAAGTCACGCCTATACTAGTACCTACAAGTTCACGACGTAATGCTTGCGAAAACCCATGTACAGCGAATTTGGTAGCGCAATAGGTAGCAAAGTGCGGAAAACCGAGTGATCCAAAAATAGAGCCCACAAATACAAAGTGACCCTGATTTTTGGCTTGAAAATCAGGGATTATAGCGCGCGTCAGTTGAATGAGTGCGATAACGTTAGTGTGAATCATTTGTGCGATACGCACCTCAGTTTGATCTTCAAATGCAATAAAATCCAGCACACCTGCATTGTTGATTAGAATATCGACGCCACCCAATTTTTGCAGCGCAACATTTGCGACAAGCTGTGATGCACCTTCCTTGCTCAAATCTACCTCAATGCAAACTGCCTTACCACCATCCGCATGGATACTAGACTGTAGAGCATTTAATTTCTGCATATCACGTCCCACCAAAGCTAAAATTGCACCTTTTTTCGTAAGTAATTTAGCAAGAATTTGCCCAATACCACCAGTGGCGCCCGTGAGTAAAATTCGTTTATTGGCTAGATTCATATTGGATCCTTAATGCATAGTTCGTGCTTGAATGTCTCTAAATATATCACCATAAAGTTTATAAAAGTTTTTCGCCGAGTGAATAAGTAGTGCTTGGTCATCTGCATCGGTGATCTGATTAATAAGACTTTCGTAGAATGAAACATGACTAATGTCCAAAGAGCCGTGAGATAGCAGATAACTAAAAGCCTTTTTAGGCAAGTTGAGTGTATTCATTAATTTCTCACCTGCTTGAGTCGCCACAGCGGTACTGGTGCCTTCCAAAACCAGTACCATGCCAAAAAAGCCGATAGGATTCACACGGTTAATCATGTCATATGCGTAAGACACCATTAATTCAGTTGCAAGGCTAGGTTTATCTGTGATTGATTTCCCAGCACGAACAGACTCTTTATCGCCGCCACATTCACCAATGTCGTTCAATACCCACTCCTGATGCCCCATTTCTTCTTCGATATATTCGCCAATGGCAGCACGAAGCCACTCGTATCTTTCCGGCAGGCGACCGCCACAAGCCATTAACAAGGGGGTGGTATGTTTTACATGGTGATATGCTTGTGTGAGAAATGCCACATAAGTTTGTAGAGAAATATTGCCTACACCACCCTGCTTAATCACAGGTAAGTTCATGAGCGTATTACGCTCGAGTTCAGTTGCTTGCAAAAGTTGTTTGTAAAAATTCATGCTTATCCTTTATCTCTAGTCATTAATATAGTGCCTTGATTTTGGTCTGATAATGTTGCCAAATCACGTCGCGTTTCAAGCGGCCATTTGGCGTGAGCTGATTGTTGGCGACGCTAAACTGCATTTCTGCCGGCAACCATTTGGTAATGCGCGCATAATCCGGAAGTGCTGCATTCACTTCACTAATAGCTGCGTCGATATTGGCTTCCGGAACATTCGTTTTAGGTACAATCAAAGCCACATTCCATGGTTTGGCCTCTCCAAACACACATGCCTGAGCGATAGATGGTGTGCTGGTTAAATCACGCTCCACCCATTCTGGCGATACGTTACGACCAAATGAGGTGATAAAAATATTCTTTTTGCGCCCATTGATGAACAAAAATCCCTCCTCATCCAGATAGCCGATATCCCCTGTCGCCACCCACTCATTGCTTTCTTCTACCTTTCCTGTGTACGCCAAATAGTTCGCGCCTTGCACAAGAGTCTCATTTTCGTCGGAAAACTGGATTTTTATGTGCGGCAAAGGCTTTCCCACGCTACCGATTTTGTTAGCGTTTGGTATGTTGAGCGCGACTACTGATGCAGACTCAGAAAGTCCATAGCCTTCGAATACCGGTAGCCCGACTTTATTTGCGCGTTGCAGCAAAGTTGGCGAAACATGCGCGCCACCTACCGC
>Ga0315912_10002978_pt1 | contig 17333 bp, 15 predicted proteins | sample VfabasoilMG_FD_204469 | JGI IMG/M metagenome (GOLD analysis project Ga0315912, IMG submission 204469) | Garden soil microbial communities collected in Santa Monica, California, United States - V. faba soil | ecosystem: Environmental > Terrestrial > Soil > Garden | place: USA: California...
GTGCGCGTGGCGGCTGCCGGCCGCGGCGTCGATCAGCTCGTCCGCGTCAACGGGCAGTGGCTCATCAAAGCTCGGGACGTCGCACCGCAGTGAGTGGCGGCTAGCTCGCGGCCCCTCCACGGAGGGGTCGTGAGGTATCGAGACAGGGGAACCTGTGCGACTACCCCTCCTCCGCTGTCGTCAGGTCATCGCTGGAGAGGTACCTACGTGCGCGATCAGGGCGCCACGCGAAAACACGTTCGCGCAGTCCCTCACGTGAGGGATTTCGTTCGCGATCTGGCCGTCGCACCTACGCCGGGTTACGTTCAGCGAGCGCGCACGCGCTCGCACGCCGGGTTGTTCGCTTCACTCGTCCGCTCGAAATCCAGGTTGCTCGCGACCGGCAGGACCGAAGCCGTGTTCACCGGAAAGAACGTAACCGCGTTGATGTTTGGCGGCGTCGCAGGCGACTCCGTCAAATCGAAGCGAAAATCATCGACCCACAACGGCGCACTGCCTCGGTACGAGACGCCGTAATAGAGGCGATCCACGTCGGGCGCGATCTCAGCTACCACGGATAGCGTCTTCCAACCTGAATCGACAAGCGGAAAGAGTTCTAGCGACTGCGGTTTTGTCTCGAAAGCCACGCGTAGCCGCTGCTGCTCGGTATTCGCGTCGATGAAAAGTACGACCTCGCCCACAGTCGCGGTTCTAAAGTGACCTGCGAGCTCGACTCGCTTTCCGCGAACGGAGGCAGCGCTAACGGCTTGCCACAGTGTCTTCATGCGGGGCGCTGCATCGCCGTCGATGTTGCTCATGATCACGCTACGTGACCCGTTCCAAATAGTGTTTGCGTCGCTCGAGATGTCGTTCGTACCCTCGGGCCACAGGCACCAGTCCCGCGGACGTTCTGTCACTGGGCCGACCGAAGCCGCGGCGCTCGCACTTAGCTGTCCAGTCGAAGATCCGGTGGCTGCAACAGCATCGCGCGGAACCCGCTCATCTCGTGCAGAGCGCTGCGTTGCAGCGACTGGTGGTTCGCCGTCAACTTGATCGATCGATTCCGATCGAACCGGATCAACTGCAGGAGGCGCCGGCTCGGCTTGAAAAACTGCAGGAGCTGAAGCGCTCACGGCGCGAATCGTGGGCGGTCGCAAAGATGCGTCTTGTCGGGGGTCGCTTGCGCCGGCATTCAGGGCCCCTGGACCGCCGAGCTCGAAGCCATGGAAGATCAGCGCGGCGAGAGCAGCACCGAGCGCGGCCCAAAGAACCGTACGGCCAGCCGGTCTCAGCATCGAGAGATCTCCCTTCGGAATCCACGAATACTAAGTGTGAATGACCTCGCCTCGCACAGACCGTTCACCGACGAACGGATCGCCGTCGCCGACGAGCGGCCACGCGCCGACCGGCGGTAGCCACGAGCCGACCGCTGACCTTCGGCCCGCCGGCCGCATCGCCCTACACTGCTTCGCAGGAATGCAGCGCAGAGGCGCTGCGATCGGAGAACGGCGATGCCAGGGACGACTCCTCACACGCAAAACGGCTTCGTGCAGACAGCCGCCGAGCAGCGCTTCAACAGCGAGATCGACGAGCAGGATGCGGCGACGGACGAGGATCCGACGACGTTGAAGTTCGACGGCAAGGTCGCCGTCTCGGACGACGACTCCGGCAGCGATCCGTACAACCGGACTGGCCGCTTCCGCCGTCTCGTGCGCTGAGGCCGCCTAGCGCGCGGCCCGCATCTGCGCGTACAGCTTGTCGTGCAGCTCGAGGCGTGCCTTCGCCGGTAATTTCTCCGAGCTCGGATCCGCGTCGAGGATGATCGCGCGATCGCTCGCACCGACTTCGTGCGCTTGCCACGTCGGCAACCCCGCGCCGTTCGGATTCCCGCTGCGCGCGAAGTTCACCCAGTATGAGGACATCTGATCCGCGACCTTGCGGTCCGGCGCCGACGCGGCCGATAGCGCCGGATCGCTTGGATCCGGGAACAGCGCCGGCTTGCCCAGATTGTTGAACGCGTACGGGATCTCCGACGCATGCGCGGCCGGGAACGGCGGCTGCCCCGCGGGCGCGGGCGGGTTTTGCGCGAAATAAAAGAGCCACGCCTGCCGGCCTTGCTTCTTCTGATAGTCGGCGAACAGCCGCATGTGCCAGAACGCACCGTCGTTCGCGCTATCGGCCTGCGACTTGCTCGCTTCCTCGTTCGTGGCGTGCGGATACAGGCGCAGGTACTGGTCCGCGAGGGCACCCCAACGAGGGACGGCGCGTTGCTCGAATTGCTCGGGCGTCGCGTTCTGCGGCGCGAACGACAAGTCGTCTCTGTTCGAGCCGACGAGCACGTCGACTGGATTCTGCCTGCCGGCCGCGAACACGTCCGACGGATCCGCTGGAAGGATCCAGCCGTCGACGATCTGCCCCGCGCTGCGGAACTTCGCCGTGACGTCGGCCGTCGACATCGCGCGCAGCTCTCCGACGGTCATGACGCCGGCGTTAGTCGCGGCCTCGAGGCCGTCCTGCTCGGCGCGCGCACGCGTCGGCATTCCGGCCGACGGCCCGAGCCCCATCCACGAGCCGCTCTGACCGATCGCGCGCTGAAAAAGGCCCTTCGTTTCGGGAGACGTGACGAGCGAGCCGATCGCCATCGCACCCGCCGACTGGCCGAAGACCGTCACGTTGCCCGGATCGCCGCCGAACGCAGCGATGTTGCTCTGCACCCACTTCAGCGAAGCGACCATGTCCGCGAGACCGTAATTGCCCGACGCTTGGTGCGCAGACTCGGCGGTCAGCGCGGGATGCGCGAAGAATCCGTACGGCCCGAGCCGGTAGTTCATCGTGACGACGACTGCCCCTTTGCGCGCGAGCGCATCGCCGTCGTAGAGCGGTATCGAGCCCGCGCCTTCCGTGAAAGCGCCGCCAAAAATATAGAGCATCACGGGCCGGCGCTCCGTCGCAGCGCGCGCGCCCGTCCAGACGTTCAGATACAGACAGTCTTCGGACTGCGGCGGCGAGCCCGGCGCCACCGCAATGTTCATCCCTTTGGGCCCTCTCGCAGCGCCGTCCGGCTGAATGCAGACGTTGCCGAACTTGCTCGCGTCGCGAACGCCATCCCATTTCGCGACGGGTTGCGGTTCGCGCCAGCGCAGCGCACCGACCGGCGGCGCCGCGAACGGAATCCCTTTGAACGCGCGAACACCGGGCGACGATTGCGTCGAGTTGCCGACGGAGCCCGAATCGAGCTCGATCGGCTCGCTGAGCTGTGCTTCGAGCGCGCCGCAGAAGAGCAGGCTCGCCGCCGCAAGAACGCCGGCTCGGCCGGCCGCATCGATGTTTCTCATTGTTGCTTTGCCGCTTGCGCGCGCTCGTAGCGCGACGTGACGATGAAGTTGCGAACCGCCGTGTTGTCCTCGTGGCAGGCGTACTCGAAAAACCGATAGCTGTCGTCTCGCTGCATCGGGTAGCGCGCCTTCCAGGGCTGCGTCAGCACCTCGGGATCTTCGACGAGCATTTCGTACTGAATCGTGTCGTCGTCGGTGCGCGTAAACCGTTCCGTAACTTTCGTGTTCAGCGTCATCGGCGTTTCACCGCGCGGCGCGCCGGGCGTGCCGACGTTCGTCATTCCCGCGAGACCGTTGAAGTTCGTCGTCTCGACGACGAGCGTGTTGCCTTCCCAGTGGCCTCGCGATTCGCCCATCCATTGCCGGATCGCGGGATCGACCTGCGGCCGGCCGTCGACGGGGATCACGCGCGCCTCGTGAATCATCTCGAGGCGCACGATGACGTAACCCGGGGCTTGATGAATCTCGATGCCGTTGTTGTAGTTGACGGGGAACATCCCGGGCGGCAAGCCGCGCGTGATGCAGCGGTCCCACGCGTCGAAGTCCGACGGCTCGTCGAACGTCGTGCCGCTCCAACTGCTCTTCATCTTCGAAGAGAGGTCCTTGCCGCGCTCCGTGAGCGCGGGAAACCGGCCGTCCTTCGGCTCGACGAGCAGCGACGTCAGTCGAGCCGCATCGCCGCTGCGGCTGGCTTCGGCCCAGTGGCCTACGCCCATCTTGTTGCTCTGAATCTCTTCTTTGTACCGCTCGTCGCGTGCCGCGAGCCGCTGTTGCGCGGCTGCGTACTCTTCCGCGGTCAGCTCTTCGCGCTCGCCGTAAATCGGATTGCCCTTCTCGTCGAGGGGCCGCTGAAACGGCGTGCTGATCAAGTTGATGATCGGCCACATGCCTTGCAGATCGGGATCGCCCCACTCCGTTCGCGGGTGCCGCCATCCGGACGTTTGCGTCGAGTCGGAGCAACCCACCAGCGCGAGCGCTGCCGCCCCGAGACACAAACGCAAGGTTCGCCCTCTCACTCAGACCTCCACGGACCGCGAGTCCGACGAACAGCGTGGTCGTCGAACGCGCCGTACGCAAGCCAAGTTTCTTTAGGACGCGGACGCGCCGGAACGGTGTATCGTACGCAGCGACTTACTGCAGCAGATCCGTGGGGGAGAAGATCAATGCAGCTTACTCATCGATGTCTCGTCGCAGCTATTGCACTCGCTTTGACGGCTTGCGGCCCGGCGCCCGATCGATCTGCGCCCGAGACGCCGCGAGCTTCCGTCGCGCCCGGAGACTGGCCGCTGATCAATCGCGATCTCAATGCGAATCGCTATTCCCCGTTGACCGAGATCACGGCGGCCAACGTCGCAACTCTTGCGCCGAGCTGGGCGTTTCAGCTCGCCGGGAATTCCTCGGCCGTTCCGATCGTCGTCGGCGGCATCATGTATTTGCCGAGCCGCAATCGCGTCGTCGCGCTCGACGGCGACACCGGTGCGCTCGTGTGGGAGTACGTGCTGCCTGCCCCGCCGGTGCCGGCGGGCGGCGCTGCGCCCGGCGGCGGTCCCGGCGGTGGCGGTCCGGGAGGCGGCGGCCCGACGGCTTCGACTCGCGGCGTGAGCTACTGGCCCGGTGACGGCACGTTGCCGCCGCGGATTCTGTTCACGAGCCGCTCGAACGTGATCGCGCTCGACGCCGCAACCGGCACGCCGGCCGCCGGCTTCGGCACGAACGGCGCAGTCGACGCAGGCATTCCGTATGGCGGCACGCCGACGATCTTCGAGAACGTCGCGATCATCGGCGCCGCGAGCGGCGAAGTGCCGCAAGGCCCCGCCGGCAACCCACGCGCGTTCGACGTCCGGACGGGTGCCAAGCTCTGGGAGTTTCAGACGGTGCCGCGAGCCGGAGAGCCGTTCAACGAAACGTGGGGCAACGGTTGGGAGAACCGCGGCGGCACGAACATGTGGGCGTTCGCAGCGCCCGTCGATGCGCAGCGCGGCGTCGCGTACTTGCCGATCGCAGGTCCTGCCGCGAACTATTACGGCGGCGACCGCCCCGGCAACAACGCGTTCGCGAACTCGATCGTCGCAGTCGACGCGCGAACGGGGCAATACCGCTGGCACTTCCAAACCGTTCACCACGATCTGTGGGACACCGACATGCCGTCGGCCGGCGGGCTGTTCGAGCTCGAGCGCAACGGCGCGCGCATCCCGGCAATCGCGCAGGTCGGCAAGTCGGCGTATTTCTACGTGCTCGACCGCACGACGGGCGAGCCGCTGCACGAGGTGCGTGAGACGCCCGTACCGCAAGGCGACGTGCCGACCGAGTGGTACTCGCCGACGCAACCGATCCCGGTTCGCCCGCCGCCGCTCGCGCGCGTGAGCTTCAGCGAGGCCGACCTCGTGACGGCCGAAGACACGACAGCCGAGCACGCAGCCGCTTGCCGTGCCTTCATGGCACGCAGCGGCGGCTTCTACAACGCGGGGCCGTTCACGCCGTTCATGTACAAGGCGCCCGACGCGCCGCCGAAGTCGACGATTCAATTCCCCGGCGGCACGGGCGGCGTCAACTGGGGCGGCATCGCAATCGATCCGACCACCGGCTACGCGTTCGCGACGTCACACGACGGCGCACTCGTGGGCTGGGTTCAGGACAAGGATCCAACCGTGACGTACAGCTTCGAAGCCGTCGGCTCGAAGCAACCGTACGATCGCGCGAGCATCAACGGCGTCGGTCCGTTCTTCTCGTTCAATGCGCCGCTCAGCGGTCAGTACGACGAGAACGGCAGGCCCTCCGGCCCGAGCGCGCCGTGCCAACGCCCGCCGTGGGGCAAGCTCGTCGCCGTCAATGCCGTCACGGGCGAGATCGCGTGGGAAAGCGTGCTCGGCTTGAACGACGCGCTGCCCGAAGGCAAGCAGCTCGTCGGCAGCGCCGGCAGCGCCGGCCCGTCCGTCACGGCGGGCGGCGTCGTGTTCGTCGGCGCGACGAGCGATCGGCGGTTCCGTGCTTTCGATGCCAAGACTGGAGCCGAGCTCTGGAGCACGACGCTCGCGAACAACGCGAATGCGAACCCGATGAGCTACGCGGGACGAAGCGGGAAGCAACGCGTCGCCATCGTCGCCGGAGACACCGTGAACGTGTTCGCGTTGCCGTAAGGCGGTCGCGGGGACTTGCATGCACCTCCGGAAGAAGAGCGCATGGCCCGTCGTCTTCGCCGCTGTGTTCGCCGCGGCTCCGAGCATGGCGCAGCAATCGCGTCCGGCGGCCCGCCCCGCGCGCATAAGCGGCCAGCCCAACATCAACGGCGTGTGGCAGGCCATGAACTCGGCGAACTGGAATCTCGAAGCGCACTCGGCGGCGAAGCTCGACGCGTTTTGGGCAATGGGATCGCTCGCTGCGATTCCAGCGGGACAGAGCGTGATCGACGGCGACGGCAGAGTTCCTTACAAGCCGGAGGCGCTCGCGCAGCGCGACGAGAATCGCGCGGGCTGGCCGAAATCGGATCCCGAGACGAGTTGCTACTTGCCCGGCATTCCGCGCGCGACGTACATGCCGTTCCCGTTCCAGATCGTTCAAGGCGGCGGAAACATTCTGTTCGTCTACACGTATGCGAGCGCGAACCGCCTCGTGAACATGGGAGAGCCGATCGTGCCGCCCGTCGACACGTGGATGGGACAATCGAATGGGCGCTGGGAAGGCGAGACGCTCGTCGTCGAGACCGTCGGCTTCAACGGAATGACGCACCTAGATCGCGCCGGCAACTATCACACGAGCTCGTTGAAAGTCACCGAGCGATTTACGTTGATCGACAACAGCCACCTGAACTACTCGGCAACGCTCGAGGATCCGAACGTCTACACGCGTCCGTGGACGATCAACATGGCGCTCTATCGGCACATCGAGCCGAGCGCGCAGATTCTCGAGTTCAAGTGCGTGCCGTTCGTCGAAGAGCTGCTCTACAAGGACCTAGAGCTCCCGCAACCGCAATGACGGAAGTCCAAGTCAATGGATCTTGAACCTCTGAGGAGACTTCAGATGGGCAGGAACATGCTCACCCTCGCCGCGGGTGTCGGGCTGTCGCTCACCGCAGCGTGGCCGGTCCTCGCGCACCACTCCTTCGCCGCGGAATTCGATGCGAACAAGCCCGTCACGATCGAGGGCACCGTGAAAGAGTTCCGCTGGGTCAACCCGCACTCGTGGCTGCACATCAACGTGACGAAACCCGACGGCACCGTCGAAGAGTGGGCCGTCGAAGGCGGCGCACCGAGCGCGCTGTTGCGCCGCGGTTGGACACGCGACACGTTGCCGCCCGGCACGAAAGTGAAGGTCGAGGGCTTCATGTCGAAGGACGGCGCGCTGCGTGCCAACGCGCGCGACATCACGTTCCCGGACGGCAAGAAGCTGTTCATCGGCTCGTCGGGCATCGGCGCACCGGACGAGCGCCCCGAATAGCGCTTCGCGACCGTTCAGGCGCTCGAAGTCAGCGAAGTTGCGTCGAGCGTCTTGCGCAAGTCGGCGGGCAACCCCAGGCGCGCGGCGAGCGCGTCCAGATACGCGCGCTCTGCGGGCTCGTCGGGATCGATGGCAAGGCGCGCCGCGAGATAGATTTCGGCGCCCTGCTCGGGCGTCGTGGCCGCGCTCGCGAGCTCGTAGAGATCCACGTCTTGCGTCAGCAAGTCGAAAATATACGCCTTCGAGTCGGCATCGAGGCCAAGCCTCTCGACCTCGGCGAAGAGGCGCTGCTGCTCTTTCGCGTCGATGTGACCGTCGGCCTTCGCTGCGCCGACCATCGCGCGCACGAGCGTGAGCTGGAATGGGCCGCCGTCGGCCGCCGGCCGGTCATGCGGCAGCGGACCGCCTTGAACGTCCGCGAAGCGCGCTGCGCCGCCGGCTTGCTGGCGCTGATAGTTCTGATAGGCCTGCAACGCGATCGCACCGAGCGCCGCCGCCCCGCCGTAGCCGAGCAACCCGCCGCCGTGACCACGCTTGCCGCCGAGCAAGAGGCCAAGCAAACCGCCCGCGACCGCGCCGCCCGCAAACGCGTGCGAGCCTCTCGTCGAGTCGAGCCGGCCCACGACGTCGCGCCCCGCGCTGCGCGCATTGCCGGCCGCCGCGGAGCCCAAGACCTGCTCGAGAAGTTGTTTGGGGTCGAACACGTCACTTACCTCCATTCGAGATTGCGGAATTCGACGCCTGCGCCGCAGCAGAGTTCACGAGCGGCGCCGGCGGCGGCCCGCCGGTCGCCCAGTCGAGCAACTCGACGGTGTGCACTACCGGAACACCGCCGGCCGCAAGCTGCGTGATGCAGCCTACGTTGCCGGTCGCCACGACGTCGGCGTGCGTACGCGCGATCTGCGCGAGCTTACGCTCGCGCAAGCGCTGTGCAAGCTCGGGTTGCAAGACGTTGTACGTACCGGCGGAGCCGCAGCAGAGGTGCCCCTCGCCGATCTCCTTGACGGCGTAGCCGGCCGCTTCGAGCAGCGCACGCGGCGGCCGCTCGACTTTCTGGCCGTGCTGCATCGAGCACGCAGAGTGATAAGCCACGGCGAGCCGGCGAGGCGTCGCTGCGGCGGCCGGCAAGCCGAGCTCCGCGAGCACCTCCGTGACGTCGCGCGCCTTCGCGGCGACTGCCGCGGCGCGGCTCGCAAGCAGCGCATCGTCGCGGAACACGTACCCGTAGTCCTTGACGTGCGTGCCGCAGCCCGACGCATTCGCGACGATTGCGTCGAGACCCGCGCCTTCGAGCTCGGCATGGAGGCGCTCGACGAGCGCGGCGCCGAGTGCGTTTGCGCCCCGTTCTTTCCCGAGATGGTGAACGAGCGCGCCGCAACAGCCGCCGACGCGGACGACTTCCGCACCGCAACGCTCGAGCAGCCGAACGGTAGCTGCGTTGATTTGCGGCGCGATGACGGTCTGGACGCACCCTTCGACGAGCGCGACGCGCATGCGCCGCGGACCCGCGGGTTTCGCGGCGCTTTCGGCGAAGCTTTGGCGAACGGAGGGCGCGCGCGGCGCGAGCTCGAGCATCGCGCGCAGTTGCACGGGTAGCCAGCGCGCAAACGGCCGCACGATACTCGCCGCGGCCAGCGCCGCACGCACACGCCGCGGATACGGCAGCACGGCAGCGAGCGCGGCGCGCAGCCAACGCTGCGCGAGCGGCCGCCGGTACGTGCGCTCGACGTGCACGCGTGCATGGTCGATCAGGTGCTGATAGTGAACGCCGGACGGGCACGTCGTCATGCACGCGAGACAACTCAAGCAGCGATCGACATGCTTTACCACTGCGTTCGTGGCGGGCCGGTCGTTCTCGAGCATGTCCTTGATCAAATAGATCCGGCCTCGCGGGCTGTCGAGCTCGTCGCCGAGCAGCACGTACGTCGGGCACGTCGCCGTGCAGAAACCGCAGTGCACGCACTTGCGAAGAATCGGCTCGCTGGCCGCGACGATCGAGCTCTCGAGCTGGCTTTTCGTGAAGCGTGTCTGCACGGCTCAATCCATTCGGCCGGGATTCAGTATCCCGCGCGGGTCGAACGCGTGACGCAAGCGCGCGGCGGCCGCGGCAACGGCCGGCGGCTGGGGCTGGAACACGGGAGTCGACGCACGCGCTTCGGCCGGCGCTTTCAGCAGCGTCGCATGCCCCGCCGTCAGCGCGCCGCGAACGCGCGCGGCATCGACGGCTTCGTATGCCGCCAGGATCAGGCCGCCGCCCCAATCGACGAGGTATTGCTCGGCTTCGAGACGCTCGAGCACGCGCGGCGCGTCGGTCGGCGGCACCGAGATTCTCCAGACGACGGGGCTCTGCGCGAGCGACGCGCCGCCGGCGAGGCGCTGCCAACATTCGCGCGAAGCCGCTCCCTCGAGCACGTCGCTCGGCTCGCACTTCAGCTCGTCGCAAAGCGCGCGCGTGCGCGCTTCGACGGACGCCGCGAATCCTTCGAGCCGCAGCAGGCTGCCGCGTTGCGGGTCGACGCCCGCCGCCGAAACATCGTGCGGCGAGCGCAAGGCGGCGCCGAGTAGCGCCAGGCACTCGCCCACCGAGCCGGCTGCCACCACGAGCGTGCGGTCGAGCTCGGGCGCCGGCGCGACGCGGATCGTCACCTCCGTGAGCACGGCCAGCGTGCCCCACGAGCCCGCGAGCAGCTTCGGCAAGTCGTAGCCCGTGACGTTCTTGACCACCTTGCCGCCCGCTTTGAACGACTCGCCGCGCCCGTTCACGGCGCGAAACCCCAAGAAATGATCGCGCGCGGCGCCCGCCGTCACTCGGCGCGAGCCCGCGAGATTCGCCGCGAGCACTCCGCCGATCGTCTGCGGCTCGGCCATCCCGAGCAACGCACCGAAGTCGGGCGGCTCGAACACGAGCCGCTGCGAATGCGCGGCCAGCACGCTCTCGAGCGCGGCCAGCGGCGTGGCCGCTTGCGCCGTCAGAACGAGCTCGGCGGGCTCGTAGCTCACGATGCCGGCCAGCGCTCGCAAGTCGAGCACGTCGGCCGCGACCGGTTTGCCGATCTGCCGCTTCGAACCTCCGCCGACAGGCTCGAGCGCCCCTGTCGCAGCGGCCACGATCGCCGCCACGTCGGCAGCGTCGCGCGGCACGAGCCGCGAGGTCTCGGTTCGTACGTTCATGGGGCTAGAACCGCGGCAGGTGCGCGAAGCGCTCCGTGCCCGCATGCACGTGCTCGCGCCCCTGCTCCGCGCAGCGCCGGAGCGTCGGAAATACCTTGCCGGGATTGAAGCGCACGTCGGGATCGAACGCGTGCTTCACGCGGTGCTGGACCGTAAGATCCGTCGCGTCGAACTGGTACGTCATGAGGTCGCGCTTCTCGAGGCCGACGCCGTGCTCGCCCGTCAGCACGCCGCCGACGTCGACGGAGAGCTTCAAGATTTCGAAACCGAACGCTTCCGCCCGCTCGAGCTCGCCCGGCACGTTGGCGTCGTAGAGGATCAACGGATGCAGGTTGCCGTCGCCTGCGTGGAATACGTTCGCGACGCGCAAGCCGAAGCGCTGCTGCATTTCGGCCATCGCGCGAAGCACACGCGGCAGCTCGCGGCGCGGGATCGTGCCGTCCATGCAGTAGTAGTCCGGGCTCAAGCGGCCGACGGCCGGAAACGCGGCCTTACGCCCGGCCCAGAAAGCGAGCCGCTCGCGCTCGCTCGTCGAGACGCGGATACCGCGCGCCGCGTTGCGCTCGGCGATCGCGCGCACGCGCTCGATCAAGTAGTCGACCTCGACCGCCGGGCCGTCGAGCTCGACGATCAAGAGCGCCTCGACGTCGAGCGGATAGCCGACGCCGACGAACGCTTCGGCCGCGTGAATCGCGGGCCGGTCCATCATTTCCATGCCGGCCGGAATGATGCCGTCGGCGATGATCGCGGCCACGCAAGCGCCCGCAGCCTCGACGTCGTCGAAGCCGATCAAGAGAGCGCGTGCCGTCTGCGGCCGCCGCAAGATCCGCACCGTGACCTCGGTGACGACGCCGATTAGACCTTCGGAGCCGACCGTGAGGCCGAGCAGATCGTAGTGGCCGCTGTCGAGGTGCTTGCCGCCGAGCCGCACGACTTCGCCTTGTGGCGTGACGAGCTCGACGCCGAGCACGTTGTTCGTCGTCAAGCCGTACTTCAGGCAATGCACGCCGCCCGAGTTCTCCGCTACGTTGCCGCCGATCGTGCACGCGATCTGGCTCGACGGGTCCGGCGCGTAGTAGAAGCCCTCTGGCGCGACGGCATGGCTGATCGCGAGATTCGTCACGCCGCTCTGCGCCACGACACACCGGTTCGCGTAATCGATGTCGAGAATCCGGTTGAACTTGCCCAGACCGACGACGATGGCGTCCTCGGCCGGAATTGCGCCGCCCGACAACGAAGTGCCCGCTCCGCGCGGCACGACCTTCACGCCCTCGCGCTCGGCGAATTGGAGAATCGCCGCGACCTCGGCCGTCGTCTCGGGCAACACGACCGCGAGCGGCCTGCGCCGGTAGGCCGTCAGCGCATCGGTCTCGTAGGCCGCGAGCCGCACGTCGTCGTCGACGACCCCGCCCTCCGCGACGATGGCGCGCAAGGCGCGCGCGATGTCACCGCGGCGCGCGAGCAAGCTCGGGTCGGGGTCGGGCAAGCAGATCATAGGGCGCGCTTCAGCTCCGCTCCTGCACGTCAGCCCTTGCGTAGGTGCTGCGGCCAGATGCCGTAGCGACCCGCCGAGAGGACGCCGTTCGGATCGACGGCGTCCTTGATCTTCTCTTGCAACTTGCGAAGCGCGTGATCGTTGAACGAGTACGCCGCCGCGCAGTCGTCCATGAAAGCCGTGTGCGTGCGGTACTCGCCCCAACCGTGCTCGGCCGCCACCTCGACGAGCCGCTTGAACGTGCGGCGCACGGCGTCGTTGTGCGCGGCATCGGGCATGACGTAGAACATGCACAAGATCACGAATGTGCGCGGATGGTATGACTGCGGGAACACGAGCAGCGCCACGTCCGTGCCGAACTCCTGCAGCACACGCTGGAACACGCGCTGCGACTCGATGACATCCTCGCCGCGCATCGGAATGACCGGTGAGAAACCGAGGTGGCCGCGCGTCGCCGGAGCGAAGTTCGAGCGCGCGCCGATCGAGAACGTTTCGAGCGTCGGGATACCCAAGTCCTGCGGATCGCGCACCGTGGCCTTTTGCTCGGCCGTGATCGGAAATCGGTAGAACGCTCCGTCGCGCACACGCGCGCCGGGAATCGACGAGAGGCGCCGGCGCGTGTACTCGAGCTGCGCGCGCACGACCTCCTCCGGGCCATAGAACTTGAAGATATTCGAGTAGAACGGCACGCCGCGTTCGCGCGCGAAGGCATTCAGCTTCGCGATCTCGGCCGGATCGCTGCTCGCGAGCGCGGCGCGCAGCTCGGGATTCGCCGCAGCCGCAAACCGAATCGGCGATTGAAGATTCGTGCCCGCGTTCTGCAGCCCCGTGTTCATGATGTAGTTCATGTGATCCACGAGCGGCACGATGTCGTCGTGCCCGAACACTTCGACCGTGCAATCGACGTAGGCTTCGGGCTGCGGCATCAGCCAGACGCCCATCTTCGTGACGACGCCGAAATTCGACTGCGAGAAGATGCCGTCCAAGTACGGCCCGAAGCCGTACTTGAACTGCTGCCAAGTTCGCGACCCCGGCAGCGCACCCATGCCCGTGCGCACGAGCTCGCCGTCACCCGTCACGACCTCGAGGCCGCACTGCGCGCCCCAGTGGTCGCGGTACGGGTTCATGGTGTAGCCGACCCCGTGATCGAGCGCGTTGCCGATCACGCTGCCCCAGCCGGGATCCGGGCAATCGATCCAGAGCTTGAGCCCCCGCTCCTCGATGTGCCGGTACAAGTCGAAGTAACTGACCCCGGGCTCGACGAGCGCATAGGCGTTGCGCTCGTCGACCTCGAGGATGCGGTTCATGCGCTTCAGATCCAGCACGACGCTGCCTGACAGCACGGGTGCCGAGCCGCCGTACCCCAAGTTGCGCCCCGTCGAAATCGGGTAAAGAGGAATGCGGAACTCGTTGGCAATACGGACGATTTCCTGCACTTGCTCGGCGGACTGCGGGGCCACGGCTGCCGATGCGACTTTCTCCTGCGCCTCGCCCACGAACGGCGAGTACGCGTCGCGGTAGAGCGCGACGTCCTCGTCGCTCGTGAACACCCACTCGGCGCCGACGACCGACTCGAAGCGGGCCACGGCCCGCTGGAAATCCCGCTCACTAACCCCGGGTGGTACGCTCATGCCCTGCTCCTCGAGCTCGAGCGGCGAGACTCGCCCGACGGGAGCAAAATGGCAAGCGACATGCATGAACCTATCGCCGCCGCGTCGCGACTACATCGCAGGCACTTGGACAGATCCGACATGGTCAAGCGCTTCAGGCTCCGGCTCTCCGCCGCCGCCACCTGCACCGCGCTGCTCGCAGCGGCTTTCGCCGCAGCCGCCGCTGCGCAAGACGACGACGACGCTGACGCTGACGCCCCGAGAGAGCCGCGGTCCTGCTTGAATCAAGCCGAGATCCGGCGCACGACGGTCTTTAACGACCGCACCATCGTCTTCGTGACGCGTTTCGAGGAGATCTACCGCAACGAGCTCCCGAAAAACTGCCCCGGCTTGCATAGCAATAGCATCGTGAGCTATCCGATCACGGCCGGCCGCAGCTGCGCCGGCGACCGCGTCCAAGTGCTTTGGGAACAGCAGCCCGGTACCTACCTGCCGAGGGCAATGTGCCCGCTCGGCTATTTCGTGCCGATCACCGAAGCGGAGCTCGAGGACCTCGTCGCGATGACGGAGTCGAACCGCGACAGACGCAGGCGCAGCCGCCGCGAGGCCGTGACGACGGAGCAAATCGAGCTACCATCCGTGCCAGGCGAGCCTGCGGCAAGTGCGCCCGCGGAAACCGCCGCGCCCTCTGAATAGCGCGGCGGTATATCAGTCGCCACCTGGATTTCGTCATAGAACGAGTGCTCGAGAGAACCTTGAAAACCACCATGACCGCGGGTACGGCGCGCGCCGCGGAGCACGATACCGCAGGCCGCCACGACGAGGCTGTCAACGAGCTCGCCCACGCAGCGCAATCGGGCGACGTCGACGCCATGACGGAGCTCGGCAAGCGGCTCGTCATCGGCGATCGGGCGCCGCTGCTGCCGGACGACGGCAAACGCCTCTTGGCCGATGCGATGCAGGCCGGCAGCTCCGAGGCCGCCCTGCGGCTCGCCACGATGGCAGCGCTCGGCGCGCACACCGAGCAGAGCTGGAGCCGCGCGCTCGGGCTGCTCGTTCGGGCTGCCGAGCAAGGATCGGAGTCCGCGCAAAGCCAGCTCCGAATCCTCGCCGGATCTGCGCCGGCCGACCCGGCGTCGGTCGAAGACTGGCGAGACCTCGCAAAGCGCATCGATTTGCGCGCCTGGATCGCGCCAGTGCCGGGCGTCACGCTGCATGCGCGGCCGCTCGTCCGCTGCTTCAGCAAATTCATCAGCGATCAGGCGTGCGACAGCCTGATCGCCCGCGCGCACGGCCGGCTCCGGCGCGCACTGATCTACGATCCCGCCCGAGGCGGGGACGTGCCGGATCAAATGCGAACCAACAGCGTCGTGGGCTTCGACTTGATGGATTGCGATGTCGTGCAGATCGCGATTCAACATCGGATTGCCGCCGTGGTCGGCCTGCCCGTCCAGAATCTGGAAGGCCCGACGGTGCTGCACTACGCGCCCGGCCAGGAAATCACCAACCACTTCGACTTCGTGAATCCGCAGATGCCGAACTACGACGACGAGATCAACCGCCGCGGCGAGCGCGTCATCACGTTCTTGATCTACTTGAACGACGACTATGCCGGCGGAGAGACCGACTTTCCGGAGCTCGGCCTGCGCCACAAAGGCCGTCGTCGTGAAGGCCTCTTCTTCGTGAACGCGTCCGACGGCAAACCGGACACGCGCATGGTGCATGCGGGGCGGCCGCCGAGCAGCGGCGCAAAGTGGGTCTTCTCTCAGTTCATCCGCAATCGCACGGCGCTGAACGCACGCGCGGAGCGCGTCGGCTGACGCTGCGGCATCAGTCCGAGCCGAGCATCAGGTGCAGCGGATGATTCAGATCTGCCTCCATCCGGACGCGCGCGCGTTCCTCGCCCGCTGCGAGCCTTGGCTGAAGCGCACGGAGATCGAGCATTCGATGGCGCTGCAGAGCGCGCACTCCGCCAGCTACGGCGATTGGCAATTCCAGAAGCCCCTCTACTGGGCAACCGTGGAGGATGGGACGCAAATCGTCGGCTGCGCGTTTCGCACGCCGCCCCATCGGCTCGGAATCACGGCGTTGCCGCTAACCGCGATTCCGGCGCTCGTCGAGAGCGTCGGCGCCGTCTACCGCACATTGCCAGGCGTCGCGGGCCCCGAAGCGCCGGCGGCCGCGTTTACCGCCGCCTGGCTCGAGCAGCGAGGCGGAACGTCGTCCGTCAAGGCGCGCCAACAACTGCTCGAGCATCGGGCGCTACTCCCGGCCGCGCGCGTGCCGCCTGGCGCGCTGCGGCCTGCGACTGTCGCCGACGGCAACCTCGCACTGCAGTGGGGTGCGGCGTTTGCGCGCGAGAGCACGCTCTCGGCGCTCGACGGGCCCGTGTGCGTGCGCCTCATTGCGGCCGGACGGCTTTATGTTTGGGACGACGGCGCACCGCGCTGCATGATCGGCGTGCTGCGCGAGACGAACGACGCAGCCGCCGTCGGTATCCTCTATACCCCGCCGCCGTTTCGCGAGCGCGGCTACGCGACGGCGTCGATCGCCGCCTTGAGCCGGCAACTGCTCGAGCGCGGGATGTCACGCTCGTACTTTTGCCTCGATCCGGCCGACGCGGCCACCTATTCTATTTGCGTGCGGCTCGGCTACGGAGTCGTACAGAACACCGTCGATATCGACTACGACCCTGCGTGACGCCATGAACAAGCCGACAATCTATCCGCTCTTCTCCGCGCCGGTGTACGTCAACAACGTCGGCCCTTTCGAGCGCCCGGACCTGAAAGCGCTGGAATACTCATCGACGATTCCGTCCGGAGGCGTCTACAACTTCCGCAGCTCGGTCGACAAGAAAGTGCTCGAGCGACCCGAGTTCCGCCACGTGCACGACATCGTCCTGAAGGAGGTCAACATCTACGCGAGGCAACTCCTATGTGTGAATGAGCGGATCGAGTTTTACGTCACGGATTCCTGGGTCAACCTGCATCAGCGCGGCCACTCGGCCGGGGCACACGTGCATCACAATTCGTTGATTTCGGGCGTGCTCTACTTGCACGTCACGGAAAGGACCGGAGATCTCGTCTTTCACCGCGACGCGCTGAGCCTGGTTCCATTTCCGCCGGCGCTCGATCTCGACATGCACTCGTTCAACATCTACAACTGCAAGAGTTGGAGCTACACGCCGAAGACGAACGACATCTGTTTGTTCCCGTCCGTCGTGATGCACTCCGCCGAGCCAAATGTGTCCGACGAAGAACGAGCGTGCCTCGCCTTCAACGTGTTCGTTAGAGGCGACATCGGAGCGTT
>Ga0315912_10002979_pt1 | contig 17332 bp, 19 predicted proteins | sample VfabasoilMG_FD_204469 | JGI IMG/M metagenome (GOLD analysis project Ga0315912, IMG submission 204469) | Garden soil microbial communities collected in Santa Monica, California, United States - V. faba soil | ecosystem: Environmental > Terrestrial > Soil > Garden | place: USA: California...
ATCGCCGTATCGGGCATCGGCGCCGCCAATCTGCTCGCGCCGCCGCTCGCGGCCTGGTGGATCGATGCCTTTGGCTGGCGCGGCGCCTACCTCGCACTTGCCGCCTGCACCCTGGTGCTCGGCGGCGCGGCCGCCGCCGCCATCCGCAACCGGCCCGCCGGGCAGGGCCGTGCGACTGCCGGGGTCACGCTGGGCGCGGCGCTGCGGACGCGAAACTTCTGGGTGCTGTACGTGACGCTCGTGTTCTCGGGCTTCGGCTGCTTCGTGCCGCTGGTGCATATTGGCCCCTACGCGATGGACGCCGGGCACCCGGAGTCCTTCGCCATCCTGCTGGTGAGCCTGATCGGCCTGGGCAGCCTGGTCGGCCGTTTCGCGATCGGCAGCATCGCCGAGCGTTTCGGCCGCATGCGCTCGCTCGCGCTGATGTACCTGGGCATGGCGCTGATGCTGCTGCTCTGGTGGGCTTCGACCGGCCAGCTCGCGCTGTCGGTGATGGCCGTCGGCTTCGGCATTTGCTACGGTGGTTTCGTGGCGACCTTCCCGACCGTGGTCATGGACCTGTTCGGCGCACGATCCGTTTCCGGCATCATCGGCTGCATCTATACCGCGGCCGGGATCGGCACGCTGTTCGGCCCGCCGGTGGCGGGCGCCGCCTTCGATGCCACCGGCAGCTACGGCCTGCCGATCCTCGGCGCCGCGGCGCTCGCGCTGATGGCGGCCGCGGGCCTGAGGTTGCTGCGCGCCCGGAACTAGGTGAAATCGAATCCAGCCAGAACGGCACGACGGCCCGACCTCGTTGTCAGCGAGGAGCGGGGCGTGCGCCACCTGCACGTCGGCGGCGAGGCGATCCAGAGCGCGATGCGCCTCGAGGACCCGTTCGCGCTCGAGCTCGACTACACACGCTGCATGATGGCCTTCCTGTTGTTCCATCCGCAGCCCCGGCGCGCGCTGATGATCGGCCTGGGCGGCGGATCGCTCGCCAAGTTCTTCCACAGGCGGCTGGCCGGGCTGCGCACGCACGTTGTGGAATACGATGAGCGCGTGATCGCCACGGCGCGCTCGCTGTTCCATGTCCCGGCCGACGACGCGCGCCTGCGGATCGAGCACGGCGACGGCGTGCAGGCGCTGGCGCCCGAGTGCTGCGACCTGCTGGTGGTGGACGGGTTCGAGGACGAATCCACGCCCGCGGCAATGGTGTCGCAGGCGTTCTTCGATGCAGCCTGGTGCGCGCTCGAAGAGCCGGGCGCGCTGGTCATGAACGTCATGGACGATGACAGGGATCTCGACCGCCACCTGCAGCGCATCGAGCACGCCTTCGGCGGCGCGGTGCTCGCGTTCCAGGCGCTGCGCGACCCCAACATCATCGTCGTCGCCCTGAAGGGCGCGCCAGCGAAGATCGAGTGGCGCGAACTGCGCGCGCGCTCGGCGGTGCTGGAGCGCAAGTACGGGCTGCCATTCCCACGCTATGTCGAGCGGCTGCGCAGCATGAATCGCTGGACCACTGATGCGCTGTTCGTCGTGCCGCCCGCGGCGACCGCGGCGGCGGGGGACTGACGTGGCGCTCGACCCGGGTGAAATCGCGGCGCTGGCTGCCGCTGCCTTCGCCGGCGCGGTGATTTTCGGCATCACCGGCTTCGGCGCCGGGCTGGTGACGGTGCCTTTCGCCACGCACTTCGTGCCGCTGCCTTTCGCGCTCGCGCTGTTCGTGCTGATGGACCTCGCCAACTCCGCGCGCATCGGCTTCGAGAACCCGAAGAATGCGGTGAAGAGCGAATGGACGCGAATGGTGCCGATGATCGTCGTGGGCACCGTGACCGGCGTCACGCTGCTCGTCAACCTGCCGCGCGGCGCGGCGACCTTCGCGCTGGGCGTGTTTGTCCTGCTGTTCTCCCTCTACAGCCTGCTGCGCAATCCGGACACGCATCGCATCGTTTCCTCGCGCTGGGCCTGGTTCGCGGGCTTCACCGGGGGGATCACCAGCACGATCTTCGGCGCCGGCGGTCCGCCCTACGCGATGTACCTCTCCCAGCGCGGACTGTCGAAGGAGCAATACCGTGCCACGCTTGGCCTGGCGACGCTCACCAGCATCTCCATCCGCACGCTGGCGTTCCTCGCGACCGGCGCCCTTCTCGATCCGAAAGTCTGGCTGTACGCCATGTTCGTGGTGCCGGCGGGCCTTGCCGGCCTCTGGGCCGCGAGCCACCTGTTCCGGCGCCTGTCGCGCGAGGGCCTGATGCGCGCGGTCGCGTTCATGCTGCTGGCGAGCGGTGCCTCGCTGATACTGAGAGCATTGGCCTAGCCCGCGCTACAATGCCGCTGCCGAGAAGGAGCAAACGATGGCCACCGTGACCGTTCGCATTTCAGAATCCCTGCTCAAACGGGCCCAGGCGACCACCGGGCGGGGAGACGCCGAAGCCGCGGTGCGCCGTGCGCTGGAGATTGCCACCCACGACTATGAGCTGAACGCGGCTGCTCGGCGCGCACTGGAGCAGTCGCGACGCGAAGAACGCGAGGGCAAAGTCCGTCGGTTCAAAACTGCAAGGGAAGCGATCGCGCACCTCAAGCGCGTGTGAAGGAGATTGTCTTTACGCGGCGATTCGAACGCGATTTCCGCCGCCTGAAAAGAAGACTCGCCCGACACGCACTCGACTACGAAACCCTGGAATTCGCTTCGGATTGCTCCGGACGGAGAGTCCGCTACCTGAGGCCTTCAGGGAACACGCGCTCCGGGGCGACCATGCTGGATTCACGGAGTGCCACGTGGACGCGGATTGGCTTCTGATCTAGCGCGTCACGCGCAATCGAGTGGTGTTTCACCGAACGGGAACGCACCGCGAGTTGTTTAGACAGAGAAGAAAGCGCTAGCAACGGCCGCTTGCGGGACCGGTGGGTCGGCAGACACGTAACGTCCAGGGTGTGGCGTAAAGTGCGCGCAGCGTAGCCGCGCGCGAAATTTGTCGCTCACCAGCCGGCCATCAGTTCTTGGGACCCACGGTGTCCAGCATCGCCCCTGAGATTGCCTGCTCACCGCGTTTACGCAGCTCCTTGGCCGCGTTGATGCGGTCTCCCGCTTCTTTGTTTTGACTCAGTTTCCACTTGCCGACCATCTTGGTTACCTCAATTTCAATACCGACGATGGCCGACAGCATCTGGTCGATGTATTCGGGCGACGAATCCGTCATCTTCCAAGGCCGCGGCGATCCGGTCTGCCTTTCATGGGTGCGCGTAAGTCGGGCGACGAGGCCACGGACGAACCGCTCGTCGTCCTTGATATGCAGCTTCCCGTGCACGTGGACAACGCGGTAGTTCCAAGTCGGGACTTGCTTGTGGAAGTCGTGCTTGCTGGGATACCAGTTCGGCGAGATATACGCATCGTCGGCACGGAAGATCACCAATGCCTCGTCACCGTCCTTGGCTTCCTTCCACAACGGATTCGCGCGCGCAACGTGCGCCAAGAGCTTTCTCGGACTTTTGCTCGTCTCATCGATCAGAAACGGCACATGATTGGCATCAAGGCCGTGAGGTCCATTCACCACCAAAGCGCCGAGAGGGTACGTTGCAACGGTCCGCAGGAGTACTTCTTCCCGTGCTTCGTCAAAGTGAGTTGGCAGATACATGCGCTTCCTCTCCAGTATGGACGAAGGGTTTAGGCCTCACGCCTTGCCAGCGCCAGGTAGGCGCCCAACCCCAGCATTGTTACGCCTGACATTCGGGTAAGGAATCGCGCGCGTGCGGCGCGTGCCGCGGTTGACTTGAGCAACCGATCAGCTGCGAAAACCGCTAGGACGTCGATAAGCGTGTTGAGCGCAACGCAGATGCTTCCGAGTACCACAAGCTGCGGAAGCAAGGGTTCGCCCGGCGCGACAAACTGAGGCAAGAACGCCAGGAAAAACAGTGCGGTCTTGACGTTCAAGGCCTCAACAACGATTCCTTCAAAAAGAGCGCGGCGCACACCATGAGAGGCAACAGGCTCGACGGTAAAGACCCGATCACTGCGCAAAAGTAGCCGGATGCCCAGGTAGACCAGATAGGCAGCGCCGAGGTACTTAACCAGGTTGAAGGCCACGGCAGACTGCGCAACTATCAGGGACAGGCCGAGCGCTGACGCCAGTACGTGCAGCATTCCGCCGATCCCGGTGCCGAAGCACGAGGCTAAGCCTTCTGATCGACCACCAGCCACCGTGCGAGCGACCACATAGGCAATGCCTGGGCCTGGAGTAACGGCAAGTATGACAGCGGCGATTGCGAAGGCTAGGAGTGACATGCTGCGGTGATGTCTTTCAGCGGCTAAGGTTTAACGTCGGCCGAGCTGCGCCGCCTGACTTGTGATTGAACGTCTCATGACTGATGCCAGAACGATCCATTAGTGGGCGCAACGATCCATGGGTCGATCGGGCGATATGCCGGCATATTGGCGCAGCTAACCGGTTTTCTCCCGCATGGTGACGAACTCCTCCGCCGCGGTCGGATGGATGCCGATGGTGGCGTCGAACTGCGCCTTGGTGGCGCCGAGCTTCACTGCGATGGCGACGCCCTGGATGACTTCGCCGGCGTCGGGGCCGAGCATGTGCGCGCCGACCACGCGCTGGCTGGCGGCGTCGACCACCAGCTTCATGAAGATGCGCTCCTCGCTGTTGCCCATGGTGTGCTTCAGCGAGCGGAAGGCGGCTTTGTAGATGTCCACCGCGCCGAAGCGCTTGCGCGCCGACTCCTCGGACAGTCCCACGGTGGCGAGATTCGGGTTGGCGAACACCGCCGTCGGCACGTTTTCGTGGTCCACCGGCGTCGGCTTGCCGCCGAACAATGTCTTCGCGAGCGCCATGCCTTCGGAGGTCGCCACCGGCGTGAGGTTCAGGCGATTGGTGACATCGCCGATGGCATGGATCGAATCCACCGAGCTCCTGGAGTAGTGGTCGACGACGACCGCGCCGTCGGCCGCGAGCTTCACGCCGGCAGCGTCGAGGCCCAGGCCCGCAGTGTTGGGCTTGCGGCCGGTCGCGAACATGACCAGGTCGAACGATTGATGTGTGTTGTTGTTGAATTTCGCTTCAATTGAATTGTCTTTTTTCGCCAAACTGACTGGACTGCAATTCAACGTAACGGCAACCCCTTTTCTGGTCATTTCTTCGCCCAGTCTCGTCCCGAGTTCCGAATCGAAGCCGCGCAGCAGCTGGGCGCCGCGGTACGCGAGAGTGGTCTGTACGCCCAGGCCGTTGAAGATGGACGCGAACTCGACTGCGATATAGCCGCCGCCGACCACGAGCGCGCGCGCGGGAAGTTTCTCGAGGTGGAAGGCTTCGTTCGACGTGATCGCGAGTGCGGCGCCGGGAATGTCCGGCTTCTGCGGCCAGGAGCCGGTGGCAACGAGGATATGTTGGGCTGTGTAGGATTTTCCATCCAGCGAAACGGAATGAGGATCAAGGACCACGGCACGGCCACGCAATATCGCAGCGCCGGCATTGACCAGACCGCGCTCGTACACGCCGTTCAGGCGGGCAATTTCACGGTCCTTGTTGGCGAGCAGCTTCGCCCAGTCGAGCACCGGCTCGGCCACGCACCAGCCGAAATCGGCAGCGTCCTTGAGTTCGTCGCGCAGGTGCGCGGCGTAGGAAAACAGCTTCTTGGGGATGCAGCCGACGTTGACGCAGGTGCCGCCGAAGCTGCCTGACTCGGCGATCGCGACACGCGCGCCGAGGTTGGCGGAAAAACGGCTCGCGCGAACGCCGCCCGAACCGCCGCCTATCGTGAAGAGATCGTAGTCGTACTTCAGAAACCGCTACTTCAGGTTCTTGAGATTCATCCCGACGAGGTCGAGCGTGGCGGCCAGTCTCATATGCTGCGGCTTGTCGGCGAGCCACTTGATGGCGTTATTGACGCGTTGCTCGATCTGCGCGGCCGGCATGCCTTCGATGCCAACGAACGTCTTCGCCAGGTCGGTCAGGCCCGCGGCGGCGGCCTCGCCGCCCACCTCGCGGAGCTTGGCCTCGATCGCTGCGCGATCGAGGTTGGTCACCAGCTTCATGGTCTGCTCGTTGCTCATGGCGCGCTCCTGTCCTGTTCGGCGACAAGTATATAGCGCCCGGCGGCGTGCCGGGCGCGTCCTTCGGCGACCAGTTTGTCCAGATGCGCGGTCAGTGAGCGCATCGCAACCGGATGCAATTTCGGCGACACATCGTCGTAGACATCCGCCACCAGTTCCTCCAGGGTGCCGTTGCCGCGCGTGAGGGCTGCCGCGACCTTGGCCTCGCGTGCCAGCCGGTGCGCCATCAGCCGCCGCACTTCCTTGTGCGGGGCGCCGATCAGGTAACCGTGGCCCGGTGCGATGATGGCGATGTCTACGGCCAGCAGTTTTTCCAGCGACGCGAGGTAGGCGCGCATGTCGCCGTCCGGCGGGTTGATGACCACCGTCGAGCCCTGCATGACATGGTCGCCGGTGAACAGCATCTTCGTTTCTTCCAGCAGGTAGCAAAGGTGGTTGGACGCGTGCCCCGGGGTATGGATCGCGCGCAGGGTCAGATCGCCCAACGTGAGCTTCTCGCCATCGGCGGGTATCCGGTCGGCGGCGTAGGCCTGGTCCTGGCTCGCGCCCGCGGGCGCCGGACGCCCGAGCACCTGCGCGCCGGTGGCCGCTTTCAGCGCGGCGGCGGCCGGCGAATGGTCCATGTGCGTGTGCGTCGTGAGGATCCATCGGATGCGACCTGCGCCGGCTTCGAGAATTTTCGCGATATGCGACTCGAGCGCCGGCCCCGGATCGATCACTGCGACCTCATTTTCGCCGACGAGGTAGGTGTTGGTGCCGGGCCCGGTCATCGTGCCGGGATTCGGCGCCGTAAGGCGCGTGACGAAGCGGTCGAGGCGCTTGGGAATGCCCGCCTGGATGACGAAGCAGGTGTCGCCCTTTTCCTCAGGGTCGCTCCAGTGGATCTCGTGATAGGGCGGGTCAGTGCGCCGGAACAGGCGTTGCGAGCCTTCGTGGTCGAGCGCCCAGCAAGCCGCGTCGGCCTCGATGTCGCCCAGGCGCCGCGTGTGTTCCAGCACCGCGCGCGGCGTGATGAAGTGCGCGAGGTCGGTGAGCGTGCTGCGCGTCGGGAAAATGAGTTCGATCTCCTTGCGCTGGCCGCGCTCGAGCGCTTCGCGCGGGCTGACCCAGGCACTGTGTACGGTTTCGGAACGGTCGTGCGCGCCCAACTGGCCCTCGGGCGCGCAGGCGACGAAAAAACGCGTGCTGAATCGACGCGGGCGGCCCGGCGCCGTGATCCAGTGGCTGTAGTACGCGATCTCCTGTGCCGGCACGAACAGATTTTCCCTCTCCAGAAAATCGCTGAACAGGAGCGTGCCCGCGTTCAAGGGTTCCCGCAGGTGCTCGAGAGACGCTGCCCGGTGCGGATCGACAGGATCGCCACGTTCATCCCATGCCAGCAGGATTCCCGACTCTTCGAAGCACTCGCGCGCCGCGGCCACCCAGTAGGCAAGGCCGCCGGAAGGCAGGCCAAGCCGGGCACTCGCCTGCGTGTCGTCCAGGCCGCGCACGCGCCGCGCCGCCTGCTCGCCGGCGTCATCCGGGTCGAGCGCGCCGCCGGGAAAGACGAACGCGCCTGGCAGGAAGGCCGCCTTGCTCGTACGCTCGAGCATGAACACCTCTGGCGCTGCGGAAGCTTGCCGCAGCAGCAGGATGGTCGCCGCCGGTCGCGGCGTCAGTTTCGTCTCGCTCAAGCGCTGCGCTCCGTGCGATCGTCAACCGCGTCCAACGCGGTCCTTTTCGTTCTGCGCCTTGATCATCGCGCGTGCTTTCACCCAGTCGGCGTCGGTGAGCCGATCGAGGTTGGTGAACCCGGCGCCATTGGCGAGGTAACCGGCGCCGTCGACAGCGATGGTTTCGCCGGTGAGCCACTCGCAGCCGTCGGCCATCAGGAAGGTGGCGAGGTTCTGCAATTCGGGCATCTGCCCGATGCGTCGCATCGGGTTGAGTTCGTTCGAATCCTCGAAGCTGCCGCCGGGGCGCAGGCGCTTGGAGGCGCCCTCGGTCGGGAACGGACCCGGCGCGATCGCGTTCAGGCGGATGCCGTAGCGGCCCCATTCGACCGCGAGCGACTTGGTCATCACGTGCAGGCCAGCCTTCGACATCGCCGAGGGCACGACGTAAGGCGACCCGGTATGCACCCAGGTGACGAGGATCGAAATCACCGAGCCCTTCAGCTTGCCTTCGATCCAGCGCCGGCCCACAGCGTGCGTGACATAGAAGCTGCCGTGAAAGACGATGTTGGCGATGGCATTGAAGCCGTTGGGCGTGAGATCCTTTGTCGGGCTGATGAAATTGCCGGCGGCGTTGTTGACCAGGCCCGTGAGCGGCCCGGCCTCGTCCCAGATGCGCTGGACCATCGCGTCCACCGCCTGCGCGTCGCGGATGTCCACCGCATGCGTGCCGACCTTTCCGCCGTGCGCCTTCATCAGACCGCCTGCGGTTTCGTCCAGCACCGTCCCGCGCCGGCCGGCGATCCATACTTCGGCGCCCAGCTGCAGGTAACGGCTGGCGATTTCCTTGCCCAACCCGGTGCCGCCTCCGGTGATGAGGATGCGCTTACCTTTAAGCAGCCCTGCCTTGAACATGGCGTTCCCCGTTGCGAAGAACGCCTATTCTAATCACGCGGCAAAGTACGAATGTGCGTTGTACAGCGCCCTTTCATAAGTGGAACTCGCACATGCGCCTTGCGCGCGCAGTCCTTGCAGCTCGGCGTGCAGGCCTTCGTCGCGAAAATAGCGGGCCAGCGCCCGCTCCTCTCCCGGCCTGGGGCCGGAGGAAGTGAGCCTAAGCCAGAGAGAGCGAAGCATCGGCGAAGGCCTGCACGAGGGTCAGCCCGGGTTTGCCGAGCCGGTAGCAGCTGCCCGGTTCGAGCACGACGTCCTTGCGGCTGTCTTCTTCAGTGATCCAGACCGTACCTTCGCGGGCGCAGATGGTGTTTCCCACCGCGTCCTGGATTTTGAGGGTCTGCCCGCGCGCGAGGCGCAGGGCGCCGGTATCGATTTCAAGTTTCATGGCGGTACTCCTGTGGTTAGCTGGCTTTCAGCCCAAGCGCTCGATCCAACGCGCCGGGCGCAGCCTGGTACGTGCTGCGAGCCTCGATTTGAGGTTGCCGAACAGGCGACCAAGCCCGTCAAGTGCCGCCGCAAACGCGGCGTGAACCGCGCGGGCCTGCTCGCGCTCCGCTAACCTGCGGTACAGCGCGGGATCGTTGTGGAACTCTTCCAGCATGTAACGGTTCATCGTTTTCTCCTTGCTTTTGACATGCGTATGTTGCATCCTTGATCCGGTACGCTCAAACGGTAAATTCTCAGCTCTGGCATGCAAAAAAGTAATGCGAACAGCCGGCCGCGGCTGCCGTCCCTCGACCTGCTGAACGGCTTCGAAGCGGCCGCGCGCCTGCTGTCGTTCACCAAGGCTGGCGAGGAGCTTTACCTGTCGCAGTCGGCCGTCAGCCGCCAGATCCAGGAACTCGAGGATCAGCTCGGCGTGCGCCTGTTCGAGCGCCGCCATCGCGCGCTGGCGCTGACCGAGGCAGGGCAGACGCTCTACGCCGCCGCGGCACAGGCGCTGGCGACCATGCGCGCCGTGACCGACCGGCTGCGCGCCGGGCGCGGGCGCCAGACACTGGCGGTGACCACCACGCAATCCTTCGCCTCGCTCTGGCTGATTCCGCGCCTGGCGGGATTCACCCGCAAGCACCCGGAGCTGGATGTGCGCATCAGCGCCGAGACGCGCGTGCTCGATCTGGAGCGCGACGGCCTCGATCTGGCGATCCGGCACGGCCCCGCGACCATGATCGGTCCGCATGCGTTGCGCCTGTTCGGCGAGCGCGTGTTTCCGGTCTGCAGCCCCAAGCTGCTGAACGATCCGCAAAAGCCGCTGCGCGAGCCGACAGATCTGCGCCATCACGTGCTGCTGCAGTACGACGACCCCGACGGGCGCCACCCGTGGATGCACTGGAAGACCTGGCTGGAGGTCGAACGGCTCACCGACCTGCGCCCCGCCGGCAACCTGGCGTTTTCCGGCTACGACCAGATCATTCCGGCCGCCATCGCCGGCCACGGCGTGGCGCTGGGTCGCAGCCCCCTGGTGCGCAAGCTCCTCGCCTCGGGGCATCTGGTGGCGCCGTTCAAGCGCACCGCCGATCCGGCGCGCGGCTACTTTGCCATCGTTTCCAAGCACTCGGCGGCACGGCCGGAAGTGGCCGATTTCGTCGCCTGGCTGAAGGACGAGGCGAAGATGGAAGCGCGCTGATGTACGCCGGAATGTACGCGGTGCGGCGGGCCGATGCGCCGGCATTCGTCATGGCAGGGTCGGGCGAATCGGTGAGCTACGCGGAATTCGACGCGCGCACCAACCGCCTCGCGCAGCTGTTGCGGGCGCACGGCCTGCGGCGCCTCGACCACTACGCCGTCTTCATGGAGAACAACAGCCGCTACCTGGAGAGCTGCGGCGCGGGCGAGCGCTCCGGCCTGTACTACACCTGCGTCAATTCCTACCTGACGGCCGAGGAGTTGGCCTACATCCTCGGCAACAGCGAATCAAAGGTACTGATCACATCGCAGGAAAAGCGCGCCGTCGCGGAGCAGGCGCTGAAATCATGCCCGAACATCAAGCTTTGCCTTGTCGTGGGCGGGGGAGATGGCGACGGCCTGTTCGCCGATTTCGAAGCTGCCGTCAGCCGCCATCCCGCAACGCCGGTCGCGGACGAATCACTCGGCACGCCGATGCTGTATTCCTCCGGCACCACCGGCCGGCCGAAGGGAATTCTGCGGCCATTGCCGGAGAATCCGCCCTCCGAGCCGCTGCCGCTGTTTCATTTTCTGCACAAGCTGTGGCGCTACCGCGAGGCGATGATCTACCTGTCGCCCGCGCCGCTGTACCACTCGGCCCCGCAGGCGGCGGTCGCGCTGACCATACGCAACGGCGGCACCGCCGTCATCATGGAGAAATTCGATCCTGAGGCCTATCTGGCGCTGATCGAGAAGTACCAGGTCACCCACAGCCAGCTGGTGCCGACGATGTTCAGCCGCCTGCTGAAGCTTCCGGCCGAAGCGCGTTCGCGGCACAAGCTTGCGTCGCTGGAGATCGCCATCCACGCCGCCGCGCCCTGCCCGGTGCAGGTGAAGGAAGCAATGATCCAGTGGTGGGGGCCGATCATCCACGAGTATTACGGCGCCACCGAGGGCCTGGGCTTCACCGCCTGCGACAGCGCCGAATGGCTGGCGCACCGCGGCAGCGTCGGCCGCGTCCTGCTGGGAGACCTGCACATCCTGGATGCCGGCATGCAGCCCTGTCCCAAGGACGTCCCGGGCGAAATCTGGTTCAAGACCGCGACCCCGTTCGAGTATTTCAACGACCCTGCGCGCACCGCGGCAACGCGCTCGGCCGACGGCACGATGAGTACGGTGGGCGATGTCGGCTATGTCGATGACGACGGCTTCCTCTACCTCACCGACCGCTCCACGTTCATGATCATCTCCGGCGGCGTCAATATCTACCCGCAGGAATGCGAGAACCTGCTTATCACGCACCCGAAGGTGGCCGATGCCGCCGTGTTCGGCGTGCCGAACGACGATCTCGGCGAGGAAGTGAAGGCCGTGGTACAGCCAATACCGGGGATCGACGCGGGCCCGGCGCTGGAAGCCGAGCTGATGGCATTTTGCGGCGCGCACCTCGCGCGGCAGAAATGCCCGCGCTCGGTGGACTTCACCGCCGAACTGCCGCGGCTGCCGACCGGCAAACTCTACAAGAAGGCGCTGCGGGAAAAGTACTGGGCCGGACGCGGCAGCCGCATCGTCTAGGCGGCCTTTACCTCGAGAACGATCTTGCCGATGTGCGTGCTGGTTTCCATCAGCCGGTGCGCCTCGGCGGCCTGCGCGAGCGGGAAGGTCTTGTAGACCACTGGCTTGATCCGGCCGGCCTCGATCAGCGGCCAGATTTTCTCGCGCAGGTTTTTCGCGATCGCGCCCTTGAAGGCGACCGGGCGCGGGCGCAGCGTGGAGCCGCTGATGGTGATGCGCTTGCGCATCACTTCGAAGATCTCGATTTCGGTCTTGGCTCCGCCCAGCGTGGCGATGAATACGAGGCGCCCGTCCTCGGCGATGCACTTCAGCTCGCGCGGCACGTAGCTGCCGCCCACCATGTCGAGCACCACATCCACGCCCTTGCCGCCGGTGGCCGCCTTGATCTCGGCGACGAAATCCTGGGTCTTGTAGTTGATGGCTTTTTCCGCGCCGAGCTTCACGCAGGCTGCGCACTTCTCGTCGCTGCCGGCGGTGGCGAACACCCGGTTGCCCATGGCCGAGGCCATCTGGATTGCTGTGACCCCGATGCCGGAGCTTCCGCCCTGCACCAGCAGTGATTCGCCCGGTGCCAGCCGGCCGCGATCGTAGACGTTCGAGTAAACGGTGAAGAAAGTCTCAGGCAGGGATGCGGCCTCGACCATGCTCAGCCCCTTGGGGACCGGCAGCGCCTGTACGTCGGGGGTTATGCAGAACTCTGCATATCCGCCGCCATGCACGAGTGCGCAAACCTGGTCGCCGGGTTTCCACATTTTTACGTCGGCGCCGCACGCGACGACTTCGCCCGCGACCTCCAGGCCGGGCAGGTCGGAGGCGTCGGGCGGCGGCGCGTAATTGCCCTGGCGCTGCGCGACGTCCGGGCGGTTGACGCCCGCGGCCGCGACCTTGACGAGAATTTCGTGGGACTTGGGAACGGGAGCAGGGCGCTCGGCCGGTATCAAAACTTCGGGACCGCCGGGTTTGCTGATTTCGACGCAGCGCATGTTGAACCGCCTACTTTGAAGGGCCCGCATCATAGCAAAGCGGCGTAACATTCCGCATTCATGCCGCGCGTTCTCATTGCCGCTGCCCTGATTTTCTGCGGTCTTGCGGCGCAGGCGGGCGCGCCGGCCGTTCCGCTGCCTGTCGAGCGCCGTGCTGTTGCGCTCGGCCCCTATGCCGAAACCCTGGAAGACCCGGGCGGCAAGCTCACGCTTGCGCAAGTCGCTGCGCGCAGCGATTTCGCGCCGCTGGGCCGCAACGTGGCAAATTTCGGCTACTCGTATTCCGCGTACTGGCTGCGATTCACCCTGCCGCGCGATGCCAGCGACATGCTCGCGCCCATGCTCGCGCTCGAGATCCGCTTCCCGAGCATCGATTCGATCGAATTGCATGTGCCGTATCGTTCCCCCCAGGGCATCGAATACCGCGTCCAGCGCTCCGGGGACCGGGCGCCCTGGGAGACGCGCGAGGTCAAGCACCGCAATTTCGTGTTCCGCGTGCCGATGGCCGGCCTTGCCGACGCGCCCTCGTACCTCCGGGTACAGAGTGAAAGCGTGCTCACCGTGCCGGCTTACCTCTGGCGCCCCGAAGCGCTGATCGCGTCCGACCGGCATACGCAGTTCGGCTATGGCCTGTTCTACGGATTGGTGATTGCTTTGTTCCTGTACAACCTGATGCTGCTGATCGCGCTGCGCGACCGCATCTACCTCTGGTACGTGCTCTACGTTGCCTCGTTCGGGATCGGCCTGGCGACCTTCGACGGACTTGGTTTCCAGTATCTCTGGCCCGAGAGCGTGTGGTGGGCGAATCATGCGCTCGGCACCGCGTTGTGCGCCGCACTGCTGTTCGGGGCGCTGTTTGCGCGCAAATTCCTCGAAATGGCCACATTCAGCGTCTTCGCCAACCGCTTCCTGACCGTGGTCATGGCGCTCGCTGGAGCCGGCGTTTTCTTCGCCGCCACCGGCCTGCTGGTGCCTTACGGCGCCATCATGCGCGGCCTGTCGGTGGTGGCCTGCGCGACAGCGGGTGTCGTGCTTTACGTCTCGGTGCGCGCGATGCTGGCCGGGTACCGCCCGGCGCGCTTCTTCCTGCTTGCCTGGACTGCGCTGCTGGTTTTCATCGCGCTCGGCGCGCTGCGCAACTTCGCGCTGGTGCCCACGCACTTCCTGACCATCAACGGCCTGCACATCGGCCTCGCGCTGGACATCCTGCTGCTTTCGTTCGCGCTCGCCGACCGGATCAACAGGCTCAAGCGCGCGACGGCGGACGCGAAGGCGGAGGTGCGCGAACGCGAGCACGTGGTCGAACAGCTGCGCCATATGGCCCAGCATGACTCGCTGACCGGGCTGCCGAACCGCATTTCGATGCAGCAGCGCCTCGCGCTGGCCATCGAGTTCGCCAAGCGCAATCGCAAGAAGCTGGCGGTGATGCTGGTGGACCTCGACGATTTCAAGCGCATCAACGACGGCCGCGGCCATCCGGTGGGCGATCACGTGCTGGTGGCCATCGCGGGCCGGCTGCGCTCCAGCGTGCGCGGCTCGGACACGGTCGCGCGCTATGGCGGCGACGAATTCGTGGTCCTCGCCAGCGACCTGGACCGCGCCGAGGATGCCAGCCATATCGCGGAGAAAATCGCCGACATGGTGAGCGTGCCGCTCGCGGTCGACGGCGCAGTCGAGAAGGTCGGCTGCTCGATCGGCATCAGCCTTTACCCCGACGATTCGGAAGCGCCGGAGGTCCTGATCGAGCGCGCCGATCGCGCCATGTACGCCGCCAAGGCGGCGAAACAGCGGCGCTACGCGTTCTTCAGCGATTCCTGAGCAGGCGGCCCGCGGCCCAGGCCAGGTCGACGTTGCCGCCGGAAAGCACGACGCCGACACGCTTGCCCCTGGCGTCGATCTTTCCTTCCAGCAGCGCTGCCGCCGCGAGCATGCCGGTTGGTTCCACTACCACCTTCATTCGCTCCCAGAGGAAGAACATCCATTTCAGGATTTCCTCGTCCGTGACCGTGAGAAAGTCGTCCACGTGCGCTCGAATCAGCGCGAAGGTGAGTTTTCCCAGCGCCATGGTGCGCGCGCCATCCGCGATGGTGTCCGGCAGCCCGATCGTCTCGATCCTGCCCGAGCGGAACGAGCGCAGGCCGTCGTCTCCCGCGGCCGGCTCCACGCCGATCACGCGGCAGCCGGGCGAAAGGTGCTTGGCGGCGATCGCGCATCCCGAGAGCAGTCCGCCGCCGCCGCAGGGCACGAGCAGCAGGTCGAGCGGGCCGGCGTCTTCGATCAGTTCCTTGGCCGCGGTGCCTTGGCCGGCCAGGATGTGCGGATGGTCGAACGGCGGGATGACGGTCAGGCCGCGATCCGAGGCCAGTTTCTCGGCGATTTTCTGGCGGTCCTCGTTGCTCGCGTCGTAGGAGACGACTTCCGCGCCATAGCCGCGCGTCGCCTCGAGTTTCACCGTGGGCGCATCGGTCGGCATGACGATCGTCGCCGGAATTCCGAGCAGCCTGCCCGACAGCGCGACCGCCTGCGCATGGTTGCCCGAGGAGAAGGCGACGACGCCGCGCCGTTTCTGATCCGCGTCCAGTTGCGAAAGCGCGTTGTAGGCGCCGCGGATCTTGAAGGCGCCCATGCGCTGCAGGTTCTCCGGCTTGAAGAACACCCTGGCGCCCGTGAGCGTATCTACCGTGACCGAACTGAGTACGGGTGTACGGTGCGCCGCACCCTTGATGCGCTCCTGCGCGCGCGCCACGTCATCAAATGTTACTTCCATTGCTTCAGCGCCTGTCTTGCGACATCGTCTCCCCATTCCTGCAGGAAGTGACCACCCTCGGCGTGGACATAGGGCTCCGGGCAGCCGCGAATCATCGCCTGGAGCTGTTTCATCACGGGTAGTCCGAGCACCGGGTCCCTGGCGCCCACCGCCATGAAGGTTTCTCCCTTCCAGCCGCTTTGCCACCATTGCCGCGCCCGGCGCGAAATCTCCGCGCCCGGGGCATCGGGGTGGTCCGGCACGAGTTGCGGAAAACGCCGTACCCCTGCCTTGGACGCGGCGTCCGGGTAAGGCGCTTCGTAGGCCGCGGCTTCGGCCGCGCTCAGTTGCGGGCAGGCGCGGCCGAGCAGCTTGCCGCAGTCCATGCCGGGCGTCTTCGCCACATAGTCGCGCCAGGCGATGAACCCGGGCGAGAGCGGAACATCGCCGGTGCCGAGCGCGGTGTTCATGATCAGCAGGCGCTCGAAGCGCTCGGGCATCTCCATCGGCAGCGTCAGGCCGAGCAGCCCGCCCCAGTCCTGCACGGCCAAGGTGATGTTTTTTAACTTCAGTTCTTCAATCACGTGCAGAAGAAAATCCCTGTGCATCTCGAACGTATAAAAGTTCTCTTCCTCGGGCTTGTCGGAACGGCCGAAACCGATGAAATCCGGCGCCACAACGCGATAGCCCGCAGCGAGGAAGGGCGGGATCATCTTGCGGTAGAGGTAGCTCCAGGTCGGCTCGCCGTGCAGGCACAGCAAGGTGCGCGAACCCTTGCCTTCATCGAGATAGTGGACGCGCAGTCCCCGCCATTCCAGGTAGTGCGGCGCCCAGGGAAAGCCGGGCAGGTTGGCGAACCGTTCGTCGGGTGTGCGCATCGCCCGATTGTAGAATGGCCGCATGGACTACTCCATCTATAAAGACCTGAAAATCCGCCGGCTCGAGCCCGGCATCCTCGAAATCGCCATGGGCGAGGAAGGCAAGCTGTCGACCGCGACGGCGCGCCTGCACAAGGAGCTCGCCGATGTCTGGCTGGACGTCGATCGCGATCCCGAGACCCGCGTGGTCATCCTGCGCGGCATCGGCAAGGGATTTTCGGCTGGCGGCGACCTGGCGATGGTCGAGCAGATCACGCAGGATTTCGCGGCGCGGGCGCGCGTCTGGCGCGAGGCCCGCGACCTGGTCTACAACATCATCAACTGCTCGAAAATGGTGGTCTCGGCGATGCACGGCCCCGCGGTGGGCGCGGGCCTGGTCGCGGGATTGCTGGCGGACGTCTCCATCGCGGCGAAGAACGCGCGCATCATCGATGGCCACACCCGGCTCGGCGTTGCCGCCGGTGATCATGCGGCGATTGTCTGGCCGCTGCTGTGCGGCATGGCGAAGGCGAAGTATTACCTGTTGCTGTGCGAGCAGGTGTCGGGAGAGGAGGCCGAGCGGATCGGGTTGATTTCAATGGTTTGTGAAGAAAATCAACTCAATGAAAAAGCGCTCGAGGTCGCGCGCAAGCTCGCTTCGGGCGCGCAGACCGCGCTGCGCTGGACCAAGTACAGCCTGAACAACTGGCTGCGCATGGCGGGGCCGAGCTTCGACGCCTCGCTTGCCCTGGAGATGGTCGGCTTCACCGGGCCCGAGGCGAAGGAAGGTCTTGCTTCGCTGCGGGAGAAGAGAAAGCCCTCGTTTCCCCCGCCGCCGGATGATTTCTAGGGAAGACGGGGCCCCTTCCCCGTCTTTAGGCCGGCTTGGTGAAGTCCATCGGATCGTCGCCTGCGGCAAT
>Ga0315912_10002980_pt1 | contig 17331 bp, 15 predicted proteins | sample VfabasoilMG_FD_204469 | JGI IMG/M metagenome (GOLD analysis project Ga0315912, IMG submission 204469) | Garden soil microbial communities collected in Santa Monica, California, United States - V. faba soil | ecosystem: Environmental > Terrestrial > Soil > Garden | place: USA: California...
GCCTGGAAGCCGCCGGCGCCATCCTCGTCGGCGCACTCAACATGGGCGAATACGCCTACGACTTCACCGGCGAGAACTGCCACGACGGCCCCTCCCGCAACCCGCACGACACGGGCCGCATGACCGGCGGCTCCTCCGGCGGCTCCGGCGGCGCGGTCGCTGGCGGCCTCGTCCCCATCGCCCTCGGTTCCGACACCAACGGCTCCATCCGCGTGCCCGCGTCGCTCTGCGGCCTGTTCGGCCTCAAGCCCACCTTCGGCCGCCTGTCCCGCGCCGGGTCCTTTCCTTTCGTCTCCAGCCTGGACCATCTGGGCCCGCTCACCCGCAGCGTCGCGGACCTCGCCGCCAGCTACGACGCCATGCAGGGCCACGACCCGGCCGACCCGTTCTGCGCCAACCGCCCTGCCGCACCCACCGCCGCCACGCTCGATGCCGGCATCGCCGGCCTGCGCCTGGTCCGCGCCGGTGGCTATTTTCGCGCCAACCAGATGACCGACGCATCAACCGCCGTGGACACAGTCTGCGCCGCCCTCGGCATCACGCGCGATATCGAACTGCCGGAAGCCGCCCGCGCCCGCGCCGCCGCCTTCCTCATCACCACGGCCGAAGGCGCCGCCCTGCACCTGGACCGTATCCGCGCCCGCCCCGCCGACTTCGACCCCGAGGTGCGCGACCGCCTGATCTCCGGCGCCATGGTGCCGGCCGCCATGGTGATCCAGGCACAGAAATTCCGCCGCTGGTACCGCGGCGAAGTGCTGCGCCTGTTCGAAACCGTGGACGCGATCATCGCCCCCGCAACCCCCTGCGCCGCGCCGCTGTTGGGCCAGAAGACCTTCACGCTGGACGGCGTGGAGATGCCGGTCCGCCCCAACCTCGGCCTGTTCACCCAGCCGATCTCCTTCATCGGCCTGCCCGTCGTCGCCGTCCCGGTGCCCGGCCGCTTGCCGGTCGGCGTCCAGGTCATCGCCCCCCCGTGGCGGGAGGACATCGCGCTCCGCGTCGCCCGCCACCTGGAAGCCACCGGCACCTGCACGGCGCCACGCCCGGCGGAGGTCTAAACCGCCTCCGCCAGATGGCACGCCACCCGGCGCGCGGCATCAAATTCACTCAGCGCAGGCATCTCCACCCCGCAACGGGACACACCCACCGGGCAGCGGCCATGAAACCGGCACGCATTCGGGTCCGGGTCCACCGGGCTGCGCGGCTCCCCGCTCAGCCGCGCGCCATCGCGCTTGCCATCCAGGCGCGGCACCGCCGCGATCAGGCTTTTTGTATACGGATGCAGCGGCGCATCGAACACCGCCTGCGCCGGCCCGCTTTCCACGATGCGGCCCAGATACATCACCACCACCCGGTCGCACAGCAACCGCACCACGTTCAAATCGTGCGAGACGAAGATGTAGCTCAGACCCAGCTCCGCCTTCAGTTGGCTGAGCAATTTCAGAACTGTTACCTGCACTGACACATCCAGGGCCGCAGTCGGCTCGTCCAGCACCAGCAGCCGGGGCCGCGTGCCGATCGCCCGCGCAATGCCCACGCGCGCTCGCTGCCCGCCGGAAAGCTGATGCGGAAACCGCCCCAGCAATTCCACCGGCAAACCGCACTGCGTCGCCGCCTCCACTACCCGCGCCTGCAATTCCGCCCCGCGCAACCCCAGCAGCCGGCGCAACGGATCGGCGATGGCGTCGGCGGCAGTGAAGCGCGGGTTGATGCTCTCTCCCGCGTCCTGGAACACCATCTGGATATGCGCCCGGTCGTCATCGCGCGCGAAAATCCGCGCCGGCACCTCGGACAGGGCACGTCGGTTGAACCACACCGTCCCGTCCGTCACATCCAGCAGCCGCGTGATCAACCGCACCAGCGTGGACTTGCCGCAACCGGACTCACCCACCAGCCCGACCGTCTCGCCCTCGCCCACGGTGAAGTTCACCGCGTCCACCGCATGCACGAAGGACGGCGGCGTGCCACGCAGCCAGTCCCGCCGTCCCACCGGAAAGCGCTTGCTCACATTCTCCAGTTCCAGCAGCGTTCTCATGCCGCCACCGCCAGCGGCTGCCAGCACGCCACGGCGTGTCCATTCGCCAGTTCCCGCATTTCCAACGGGCGCGCGCAAATCTCCGCCCGCCGTTCGCACCGCGCCGCGTAGCGGCAAGGCGGAATCTCCGCCGCGCGCAAATCCGGCAGCCCGCCCGGCACGGATTGCAGGTCTTCCAGATCACCCGCTGCGGTCGGCGTCGCCGCCAACAGCCGCGCGCTATAAGGGTGCATCGGCCGGGAAATCAGCGTCGCGGTCGGCGCCGTCTCCACCACATGCCCCGCATGCATCACGGCGATCCGGCCGGCACGTTCCGCCGCCAGCGCCAGGTCGTGCGTGATCAGGATCGTCGCCATCCCGGTCTCCGCCGCCATCGCGCCGATCAAATCCATCACCACCGCCTGCGTCGTCACGTCCAGCCCGGTTGTCGGCTCATCGGCGATCAGCAATTCCGGCCGCGCGGCCACGGCGATGGCGATCATCACCCGCTGGCACATCCCACCCGAAAGCTCGAACGGATATGCCTTCGCTCGCCGCGCGGGGTCAGGAATACCAACAGCCCGCAATGCCTCAATCGCCCGGTCCTGCGCGTCGCCCCGCGTCGCCCCGCCGTGGCGCAGCAACACATCGGCGATCTGCTTGCCCACTGGCCGGATCGGGTTCAACGCCGCGCGCGGGTTCTGGAAGATCATGGAAATGCGCGCGCCGCGGATTTCTGCCATTGCCCGCGCCGGCGCCGCGATCAGGTCCGTCTCTCGCAGGAAGGCCCGCCCGCCAGTCACTTTGCCCGCCGCCTCCAGCAATCCCATGATCGCATAGGCTGTCACGGACTTGCCCGACCCGGACTCGCCCACCAGCGCCATCGTCTCCCCTGGCGCGACGGAAAACTCCACCCGGTCCAGCGCCCGCACCACGCCATCGCGGGTATGGAACGCGACGGACAAATCCTCGACGCGCAGCACCTTCTCCCTCATGTGCGCCGCCGGGGATCGACGATATCGCGCAACCCATCGCCCAGCAGGTTGAAGCAGAACACCGCTAGCATCAGCGTCGCACCGGGAAACAGCGCGATCCACCACTCGCCGGAGACGATGAAGCCCGCGCCTTCCGCCACCATGATGCCCCATTCCGCCGTCGGCGGCCGCACCCCCAGCCCGATAAAGGACAACCCCGCCGCGTTCAGGATCGCGTAGCCCATGGTGAGCGACATCTGCACCACCATGATCGGCATGATATTGGGCAGCACCTGCAGCAGCAGCAGCGCCCCGTCCCGATGCCCGGAAAGCCGCGCCGCATCGACAAACCCCGCCTCCCGCCGCGTGATTGTCTCCGCACGTGCCACGCGCGCATAGAGCGGGAAATTGATGATCGCGGTGGCCAGCACGATGTTAGGGATACTGTTGCCTAGCGCGGCAACAATGCCCATGGCCAGCACGAACAGCGGGAACGCCATGATCGTATCGGCGATCCGCCCGATCACCGCATCCACCCAGCCGCCGAAGAACCCCGCCGCCAGCCCCGCCAGCCCGCCTGCGGCGAACACCAGCGCCACGGATGCCAGCGCGATGCCCAAATCCACCCGCGCCGCCACGATCACCCGGCTCAGGATATCCCGCCCCAACTGGTCCGTTCCGAACCAATGCCGCCAGGTCGGCGCCTGCAACGCGCGCGCCGTATCGCTGGCCAACGGATCGAACGGCGCAACCAATGGCCCCAGGATCGCCATCAGCGCATAGGCCAGGAACAGCACCGCGGCGAACAGCGTCACCGGGTTTTCCCCCAGCACGTAGCGGACATGCCGCAACGTGGAGGATCTCGGCATCGCACTCGCACTCATCGGTTCAGGCACCCCGCCGCGCGCGCGGGTCAATCGCGCGGTTCAATAGGTCGATCCCCAGGTTCAACAGCACGTACAAAATTGCCATGGTCAGCACGAAGCCTTGCACCGGCGCGTAGTCCGATGCGATCAGCGCCTCCACCGCATAGCTGCCGATCCCCGGCCAGGCGAACACCTTCTCCACCAGAACATTCGCGCCTAGCAGGAAGGAGAACACCATGCCCAACACCGTCACCACCGGCAGCAGCGCATTTCGCAGCGCGTAGGTCAGGATAACGGTGGAACTGGCAAGCCCAGAAGCCCGCGCCGTGCGGATGAACTCCGACCCCAGCACCGCCAGCATCGAAGCCCGCGTGATGCGCGCGATCGGCGCCAGCGCGAAGAAGCCCAACGTGATTGCCGGCAGGATGATCTGCGCCCCCGCCGCCCGGAATGTCTCCAAATCCCCGGCCAGCAGGGAATCGATCAGGTAGAACCCCGTCACCTGCGGTGGCGCGGTGGCGAAGGCATCCAGCCGGCCCAACGGCGCCGGTACCCAGCCCAGCACGAAGTAGAACACATAGACCAGCAGCAGGCCGGTGAAGAACACCGGCAGCGACACGCCCGCCGTCGCCAGCACTCGGCATGCATGGTCCGCCAGGGATCCCTGCTTCACCGCCGCCAGAACGCCCAACGGCACGGCAATCCCGATCGCCAGGAACAACCCGCACAACGTCAGTTCGGCCGAAGCCGGCAGCCGGTTCACCAACTCCGTCAGCACCGGCTGCCCGGTGGTCAGGGACATGCCCAGGTCGCCATGCGACAGCGCGACGATGTAGCGCCAGAACTGCTCCGTCAGCGACAAATCCAGCCCCAGGTTGGCACGGATCTGGGCGATCGATTCCGCACTCGCCGTCGGCCCCGCGAAATACGTCGCGGTATCGCCCGGCAACACCCGCGTCAGCAGGAATGTCACCAGCACCACGCCGCACAATGTCGGCAGCGCGCCGGCCAGCCGGGAGAGAACCGCGCGCATCGCGTCTCAGGCGTTCTTGGTCAGGAAGCGGAAATCCGGCTCACGCGACGGCCAATATACATAGCCACCGATGTATTTCTGCATCGCCACGTCATGGAACGGCTGGCACACCGGAATCATCGGCACTTCCGTCATCGCCATCTGCAGGAAGCCGCGCACGTTCTTCTCATACGTCGCCGGATCGTCAGTGAAGCGCGCCGCGTCGATGAACGCATCCATCTCTTTGTTCTGGTAGGACGCGACGTTGAAGATGGAATTCTTGCCGTGGTAGTTCCAGAAGAAGAAGTAGTCCGGCCAGTCCAGCCAGCCGCCGAAGCGGTTGATCACCATCGGCGCCGTCTTCTTGTTCAACTCGCCGCGGAAATTGGCGCCCGGAACCTTGTTCAGCTCCAGCTTGATACCGATCTGCGCCAGGCTTTCCTGCACCAGCACGGCGAACGGCTCGGCGATGGTACCGGACCCGGCATCGAACACCAGGCTGGTGGAAATCCCCGCGCCGCTAGTGGCCGCAGCCACCAGCGCCTTCGCCTTTTCCATATTGGTGTTGTATGGAAACGGCACCGGCCAGCCGATCTTCTCCACTTTCTCCGGCCCGCCCCACATCGGCACGCCCCGGCCGAACATCGCGGCGGACATGATTTTCTCATACGGCAGCGCCCACGCCACCGCCTGGCGCAGCCGCACATCGTTGAACGGTGGGTTTACCGAATTCAGCGCCACGTACCACACCGCGTTCGGCACCGGCACGGCGGCGACGCGGATCTTCCCGCCTTCCGCCAGGTCCTTGAAGTCCTTCGGCGGCAGGCCGTAGGACATGTCGGCATCGCCCCGCTCGATCAGCGCCCGTCGCGTGGAAGGGGAGGGGATGTCACGCGTAATAACCCGCCGCAATTTCGGCAGCGGGCCGCATTTCCAGTCGTCATTGCGCACATAGATGGTCTCGGTGCCCGGCTTCCAGCTTTCCACCTTAAACGCACCGCTGCCGGCGATGTTGTTCTTCAAATAATCCTTCGCCCACGGGTCGCCGCCCGAGTTGGCAATCGCTGTCTCGCTGTCGAAAATGAACGGGATCGTCACGCCCAAGTCAGGGATCGTCAGCTTGTCCTTGCGCACGAAGTCGATCCGGAACGTCTTGTCGTCCACAACCACGAACTGCTCGGGCTTCTCGAGGCTACCCGCCGCCATCTGCGTGGTGGCAAACCCGCCGATGGACACCGCGCGGTCCATGGACCACTTTACATCCTTCGCCGTCACCGGCTTCTTGCTGTGGAAAGTGGCGTCATCGCGCAACTTGAACGTGCAGCTCATGCCGTCGCTCGCCACCTGCCAGCTTGTCGCCAGCCCGGGTTCGTAGTCCTTCAGATCGTGCGTCAGCGTGCCGTCGGTGCCGAACGGCACGCGCTTGAAGCGGATCAGCGTGTCGTAGCAGTTCAGCGAAACGCCATTCACCGGCTGCGCGGAGCCGATGCCCTGCATGTCCATGCTGTTCGGGCCATATTCCTGCACCACGATCAGCGTTTCATTGCGTGTCGGCGTCGATTGCGCCGCCGCCTCATGCACAAACGGCGCGCCCAGCGCGGCCGCACCGACAGCGGACTTCAGGAAATTGCGACGCTTCATATTACCCTCATCGGATCATCCGACGAGGGTCAAGCAAGTTTGATGCCAGCCGCCAAAGGCCGATCCGGACGACCCTGCCCGCCCAACCCCTACGCTGCCGGCGGGCTCATAGGTGTCGGCTCACCCAGGAAGGAAACATGCGCGGCCACGATCCGCCAGCCCTGCTCCGTGCGCATCCAGGTATGGCTCTGCCGTCCGATCCGAGTCTGGCCATGCCTGCGGAATTCGCAATTGGCCGTGCCGAAATCGCGTCCATAGGTCACAACCCACAGCTTCAGCAGGTCACGCCCGACTACGGACGCCGGATCCCGCCCGGCCCGGAACGCGGCGATCCGCGCATGCCCGTACAGTTGCTCCCCGATGCCATAGCGCAGGGTATGCGGGCTGTCCCAGAACAAGGCGTCCAAAGTCTCGACATCATTGCCATTCAGCGCCGCTTCGTATCGCATGAATGCCTGGGTGACCTCCGCGACAACCTCGGGAATATTGATTGTGGTGTTCATGCCGGCAGTTCCTGATTGATGTGGCCAGGAATACCAGCGTAACGCGCCGGCGTAGCGCAACTGGGAATTTCAGGGCATGTGGACGCGGGTTTGCCGTTATCTTGTGCAGAAGGGCCGATTGGGCGCTCTCCGGAAATGCCTTCGACAAGGGCGATCGCCGACCCGGCGCATTCTCGGCAGGCTGGTGTGATCCCGGGCGCCACACTGGCACCGATACCGGTGAGACCCACTGGCCACGCCGCCAGCAATGCCGGCGCCAGGTATTTTCTGCTTGTCCCGCGCGCGCAATCGGGCCTAGCCTGCTCGCACGGTGGATAGCAGACGCGCCGTCAGACGGGTTCCGTCCAGGTTCTGCGCAACACTCGCAATGCGGGGGTTGCGCTGATGGACCGGAAGCCACCAGCCCCCCTCATCGCCACACCGCCCGCGCGCCGCAGCGCGAGGCAAGGAGATGGATCGATGAAATGGGTCACGCGCGCGCGCCCGGTGATCGACCGGATCGCCTGCCCTTGGCTGATCCGGCGTTTCATACAGCCGAATGCCGAAATCCTCTACGTTCCGGCAGACCGCGTCCTCGCCGTAGCGGCGGAGACCGGCGCCACGCCGTTCGACATTCCGGGCGCGGAGCCGTTCGCGCACCACGGTGAATTCTGTTCCTTCGATGCGATCATGTCCCACTACCGGCTGGGCGAGCCGGCGCTGCGACGCCTGGCCCTGATCGTTCGCGGCGCCGATACCGGCCGGCCGGACCTGACCCCGCAATCAGCCGGCCTCCTCGCCATCTCCCAGGGGCTACGCGCCAGCATCCCGGACGACCAGGCGCTGCTGGCGCATGGCCTGGTAATGTACGACGCGCTCTACACCTGGTGCCGCGCGCAGGCAGATAGTTAGCATGTACAACACCGCCGTCATCGCCGCGCCGGCGCGCTTCGGCACGATCCTGCAGGCCCGCGGCCTGCGCGCCTTCGCGGACGGGCTTATCGCCGTGATCCTGCCCGTGCACCTGGATCGCCTGGGCTTCGGCGTGGTGGCGATCGGCGCGATCGTCACCGCCACGCTGCTCGGTTCGTCCCTGCTCACCCTGGCGCTGGGCTTCTCGGCGCACCGGCTACGGCTGCGCCGCTGGCTGCTGCTGGCGGCATTGCTGATGGCCGGCACCGGCCTGGGCTTCGCCGGGCTGCGGGAATTCTGGCCGCTGCTGCTCGTCGCCTTCGTCGGCACGCTCAACCCCACGGGCGGGGATGTCAGCCTGTTCCTGCCGCTGGAACACACCGCCATCGCGCACCTGGCTGCCGACACCGAACGTACCGCCATCTATGCCCGCTACGCCTTCATCGGCTCCATCGGCGGCGCGCTCGGCGCACTCGCCGCCGGCGCGCTGGACTGGCTGGACACGCTGCTGCCGCCGCAAACGGCGAGCGCCTGCCTGTTCCTGGCCTATGGCGTGGTGGGGCTGGCGGCGTTCCTGCTGTATCTACCGGTCGCAGATATCGAGGCGCCGGGCACGCAAACCTCCACCGGGCTTGGGCCATCGCGCGGCATGGTGTGGAAGCTTGCCGCGCTGTTCTCCATCGATTCCTGCGGCGGTGGCTTCATCCCGAATTCCCTGCTGGCGGTCTGGTTCTTCCAGCATTTCGGCATGTCCGTGGCGGCAGCGGGCGGCATTTTCTTTGTCATCGGGATCTGTTCCGCCGTCTCCTACTTTATCGCGGTGCGCCTGGCGGGCCGCTTCGGGCTGGTGAACACCATGGTCTTCACACACCTGCCTTCCAGCGTGTTCCTGATCCTGGCCGCCTTCGCGCCAAACTGGCAACTGGCGGTGGCCGCGCTGGTACTGCGCGGCCTGCTCTCGCAGATGGACGTGCCCACACGCTCCTCCTACGTCATGGCCATCGTGCAACCGGCGGAACGCCCGGCGGCGGCCAGCATCACCGCCGCGCCACGCGGCCTCGCCGCGGCCATCTCACCGGTGATCTCCGGCTGGGCGCTGTCACTCTCGGCTTTCGGCTGGCCACTGATCTTCGCGGGAACATTAAAGATCGTCTACGATATCGCTCTGCTCCACCAGTTCCGGACGATTCGGCCGCCGGAGGAACAACCGGCCAAGTCCCGGCAAAACGGGTGAGCACGGCAAACCGAACTCACCCAGACCCGGTCAACAGTCCTCACGCGATAATCGCGCGCCCAAACGACTGCCCGTTCTGCGTGGCCGGACCGCTTTCTGGCAATTTCGGCAGCACGGCCAGACATCCCTGGACATTCCTCCCCGCCAACCGCCACCTCCTGTGCGCGCATCAGTGTAGCGCGTTGGCCAGCGCGTTGATGGCTGCGTGAACCGAGGTGACGGAGCCTTCCTGCCAGCCCGGCAGGTAGCTGTAGTGATCGCCGGCCAGGTACAGCCTTCCCTGCGGTAGGGTGGTGATGGTGCGGTACAAATCGGGCTGCGTGCTGGCCGTATCGCTGGCCCAACCGCCGACCTGGAAGGGCATCATGTGCCAGGCAACGGTCAGGCCCCGGTCCGCATAAACCTTCTGGGTAAAACCGGCGTGCAGCTTCTCCCCGCCCGCCAGCCCCACCTGGATGCGTTGCGCCTGGCTAAGCTGGCTGAACTGCGTGGCGAGCGGACCGCGGTTATAGGCGCCGGTCAGCACCCCTGTATGGCTGGTGAAGCCGTCGGACGGGTACCAGATCTGGCCGATGATGTCGTCCGTCCAACTGATACCGCCGTAGATGCGGTTCTCCTTCTCCCAGAACCGGGTGCCGGCCTGCCAGCCCACCTTGATCGCCGCCGTCTGCGTCACGGCCGCAAGCCCGGCGCGGAACCAATCCGGCAGGGATGACGGGATTTGCGCCAGCAGGTTGGGCGCCATGGTGCAGATGCAGAAATCCGCCAGCGCAATGCGGTTGCCGGTGCGATTGGCGGCCGGGTCCGTCCAGGCCACGTCGATACGGATTTTCTGCTGCGCTGTATCGTCGTGGATTGCCGTAGCGCGATGGTTCAGCACCACCAGGTCCCCGACATAGCGCTTGCCGGGCCCGCGCCCACCATCGCGCGTGGCCAACCCCGCGTCGCGTGGATCGTCATTGCCGACCATCACCGCTTCGGCCGGAATCTCCTGCAACAGCAGTTGCTGCCAGATCCGGTCCATGCCGCCCCCGGGTTGCATCGCCGTGGGCTGCCAGTCGATGAAGTCCATATTGAACAGGAACGATCCCGGAGACGTGATGGGATTGCCACTGCCGACGAAGCCGGAATCGATGGTCTGCGCGAGCGGCACCACGGGATTGACCTGCGGCGCGTCCCGCCAGCCACCTGGCAGATGGCCGTAGCCCAGGCGAGTGGACCCCGCGAACCGGCTGTCGCTGGCCAGATCGCCGAACTGGCTGAGCATCTGCAAGACCTTGTCCCGGTACTCAGCGGAACCGGAGGCCAGCGCCTGTCCTCCCTTCACCGCCGTGGCGGCAAGCTCGGCCACCTGCCCGCGCAGGCTGTAGTTGACCTGCTGGAACGGAACCGGTTGACCCGCATTGAACTTGTCGCTCTGCAACAGGTTATGGACGGACTGGAACACATACACTTCCAGCGGCACGCCGATCTGCTCGCACAGCGCTATGACGTTGACATGCGCCGAGGGAATTCGCCCCGGCCCGGCGTTCAGGAACAGTTCCTGCGGTGGCTTGCCCGATTGCGGGTCCCAGCGCGGATCGTCGAACCGGCAAACTTGTGGGCGCGGGTCCGGGCTGCGCGCCGGATCCTCTTGGAACTCCGAGACATACATTTTCGGAAAGCGCCGGGCCGGATCGTACTTGTCGAACCACCAGTCCTGGTATTCCCGGCGCACCGGGCGCGGCGACAGGCTGCGTCCGCCGTAGCGATTGTCAGCTTCATAGATCGTCACCCTGAACCCGTGCCGCGCAAGCATCCACCCCGCGGTCGGGCCGGCGACCCCGGCCCCGATGATGGCGACGCTGCGGCCCTTGCCGAGATCGGGCGGCAATACCGGCGCGCTGGCGCGGGCGCGCGCGGGGGGAAAGACGGGAAGCGCGAGGGCGGTCAGCGCCTGGAACAGGGCACGGCGGGAAAGACGGGCCACGGCGACTTCCTGATTGTCTTGTTGCGTGGCGAATCTGGCCTGTGTTGCCATTCCGGCAAAGTGGGGATTGCTCCGAACAGGTCGGCCGCCAGGTTGCGCGCGCCGTCCGCCAGGCAGAGGATACGACAGGCCTGGATGGGGAGAAGAAATATGGCAAGGTCGGAAAAGATCGCAGTGATCACTGGCGCGGGCAGCGGCATCGGCCGGGCCAGTGCTCTGGCGCTGCACGCGGAGGGGTTCGCCGTGGTGCTGGCCGGGCGACGCCAACACATGCTGGCGGAAACCGCCGCCCTCGCGCCGGCGAAATCGCCGCGCATGCTGGTTGTCCCGACGGACGTAGGAGACCCGGTATCCATCGCCGCATTGTTCGAGACGGTACTGCGCGAGTGCGGACGCATCGACCTGCTGTTCAATAACGCCGGCATTTCCACGCGTAACATTCCGCTGGAGGATCTCACTCTGGAACAATGGTCCAACGTGGTGGCCGTGAACCTGACCGGCGCTTTCCTGTGCGCGCAGCACGCGTTCCGTATGATGAAGGCACAAACCCCACGTGGCGGCCGCATCATCAACAACGGCTCGGTTTCCGCGCATGTGCCACGGCGCAATTCCACGCCCTATTCCGCCACCAAGCATGCGTTGACCGGATTGACCCGGTCGCTATCGCTCGATGGCCGCGAACACGACATCGCATGTGGCCAGATCGACATCGGCAACGCCGCGACGACCCGCAACGAGGACACGGCGCGAGGCCGGCTGCAGGCAAGCGGCAAGGTGGAGGCGGAAGCACGCATCGACGTGAATATCGTCGCCCGCGGCGTTGCCTACATGGCCAGTCTTCCGCTCGAGGCGAATGTCCAGTTCATGACGGTGATGGCAACTAAGATGCCTTACATCGGACGCGGATGACCCGGGCGCGGTCCTGACCAACGACCCAAAAGGCCAAACCCGGAGAACACCAGGATCAAATTCGGCGCCAGTCCAACAGAATTAGCGGAGCCGTTGCGCCCCACGCCAGAAGCCCCGCAACGTCCGGCGCTCGAGATTCCAGTTGATCAGGAAGACCAGGCGAGACCCGACATGGTCCAGAAATCGGTATTCAGCCACGCTGTCAGTGCCCTCCAACCACCTTCGCGTGCCGGGCATCCCAGGCAAGGCGCTCCGCACACAGTAGCGGTACCATCAAGTCCGGGCGATCCGTGACGGGATGAACGGGACTGCTATGACCGATCGCCAAACTTGCTAAGCTCCCCTGATGGAGAATCTTCTTCGCTGGATCGACCCACTCGCGATTGCGGTTTTTGCGGCATCAGGCGCTTTGGAAGCATCGCGCAAACGCCTTGATGCGGTGGGCTTTATCCTGATTGCTGTCGTCACTGGATTTGGCGGCGGCACGGTCCGGGACCTTCTGTTGGGCCGCATGCCGGTGTTCTGGCTGAAGGCGCCGGACCTTTTGGCTGTGTGCGCCGTGGTGGGTATATTCGTGTTCTTCTTTGCGCACCGGGTAGAATCCCGTTTCAAGGCGCTTCTGTGGGCGGATGCGGTTGGCCTCGCCCTCTACGCCGTTATCGGGGCGGAAACCGCGCTCATCACTGGTGCAGACCCATGGGCCGCCGTACTGCTCGGGACAGTGACGGCGACGTTTGGAGGAATCCTTCGCGATATTCTCTGCAATGAACTACCCCTGATCCTCCGCAAGGAGATCTATGCGACTGCGGCCGCCGCCGGGGCCGCGGCATTCGTGATGCTGGACAAGATGGGGGCGGGACACGTGTTGGCGTTGATCTCCGGGGCTATAATTGCGTTCACGATACGCGGTCTCGCCATCCGACAAGGTTGGTCATTGCCACAATACAGGCCCCGGCCAGCGCTCCATTACCCAGATAATCGCTGAGACCTATCCCGCGGGACCGTGTTCTGTTCTGTGGGTTGGATCACAATGCGATGGTGCGACGGGCTTCCAGTTGCGCGGCGAGAGTTGATACAGTTTCTGGGCTTTGGCTTGCCCGTTGACGATGCGTTTACGCATGTCGGTGAAGTCGGCGCACCAATCCAGAAAATCCAAGAAGAAGCCGCATTCCGGCAGCGACCATACTTTAGTACGGGCATCCGAAACAGCACTTCCACGCCGTGCACCTCGAGAAAGTTCACGCTAAATCAGATATTTAGGCGGTCGCGTCGTCACACCTCGTGGCGCGAAGGCGGTACCTCCGGCTGATTCCAGAACACAGTCGGAATAGCGATCATCCCGTTCATCGAAGGGCCGCAACCAGCCACGGTGCATGGCGCACCACCGGCGGCGGCGCAGAACGGGAGACTCGGCCATGGATTCCGAAGACCATCTGCCTTGCCTGATCGCCGTGCACTGCTCGGGCGCCGATTCCGGGCAATGGCGCGGGCTGAGTGCCGAGATGGGGCCTGCGTTTGAAGTACTGACGCCGAACCTGATTGGCGCAGGCAATGGCGTCACCTGGCCCGGCACACATCCATTCACCCTGCTGGACGAGGCACGCACCATCATCGACATGATCGACGTGTGCCGGGGCGAGGTCCATCTGGTGGGCCATTCCTACGGCGGCGCCGTGGTGCTGAAGGCCGCCAGCGCGCGCCCGGACCGGGTGGCCAGCCTGTTCCTGTACGAACCCGTCCCGTTCCACATCCTGCGTGACCTGGGCAGCGCCGGGGATAGGGACCTGGCTGAAATCGAAGCCCTGGCCGGCGCGGTCACCGCGGGATTACTGACTGGCGCCTACCAGGCGGCCGCCGAAAATTTTGTGAACTACTGGGCCGGTGCCGCGGCATGGCAGGCAATGAACCAGGGCACGCAAGCCGGCATGATCGGATGGCTCCGCAAGGCGCCTCTAGAGTTCCGCGCCGTGCTGCACGATGACACGCCGCTTGCGGACTATCGCCGCATCGCGGGCCCCGCGCTGGTCATGCGAGGCGAGGCCGCTAACGCGCCATGCAGACGCATGGCGGAGGCACTGGCTGGCCAGCTGCCATGTGTCATCCAGGAGATACTGCCGGGCGCGGGCCACATGGGCCCGATGACGCACGCGGCGAAAGTGCAAGCCCGTATCGCGGCGCATGTGCGCGCCGCATCGGCACGGGCAAGCCGGGCCAGTGTCGCACTGGTCGCCTGACCGATCCCTACGTCGTCCATTTCCCTAACCCAAGGAGAAACTCCCATGTCCACCACCATGACCACGTCGAAGCCCGCCAAGCGCCCTGCGATCGCGATGAATGGTGTTGATACACCCAACCTGCTCGCCACCATCAACGCGGTCGGCGCGCAGCCAGAACTGGCGAAATTCCAGTTCCGCGCCAAGTCCCGCTGGGTAGCGGGCACGCACAGCCAAAGCACCATGTTCGGCTTCACCGGCGCGGGCGCGGAACACCAGCACGCCGTGCCCTATCTTGCCGATGGCGACCACCCCGCCGTGCTGTGCGGTGCGGACAGGGGCCCCACGCCGGTGGAATGGGTGCTCCACGCGCTGGCGACCTGCCTTACGGCAGGCATTGCCAACATTTCCGCCGCGCGCGGCATACGGCTTAACAAGGTCGAATCCACGGTCTGCGGCGACATTGACTTGCAGGGCATCCTCGGCCTGTCCAAGACCGTGCGGAACGGCTTCCAGCGCATCCAGGTCAGCTTCGACATCGACGGCGAAGCGACGACGGAGCAGCTGGAGCAGATCGTGATGCAGTCCAAGGCGCGGTCCGCGGTGTTCGACATTGTGACGAACGGCACATCTGTCTCGGTCGGTGTGAACGCCCACGGCAAGGCCTGAACAACCCATCAAATCCAACCGGCCGCCGGGCACCATCCCGGCGGCACCTGCCCCCAGACCGGGGGCAAAGGGCAGGGATTCCATGCGCAAGTCCGATGTCGTGATCATAGGGGCCGGCCAGGCCGGCCTAGTGATGAGCCGTGCGCTGAGCGCGCGCGGGATCGAGCACGTGGTGCTGGAACGCGGCCGCGTTGGCGAACGCTGGCGATCGGAACGCTGGTGCTCGCTTCACCTGCTCACACCGGCATCGCTCAGCGCCCTGCCCGGCCATCCCCATATCGGTGTGGATCCGGAATACTTTCTCCGTGCCACCGAGTTCGCCTCCTACCTCACGGCCTACGCACGATGGGTCGGCGCGCCAGTCGTATACGGCGCAGATGTCCACGCGGTGGAACCATTGCCGGCCGGCTTCCGTGTCAGTTCATCCGTCGGAATCTGGTACGCCCGCGCGGTGGTCATCGCCACCGGTGCTTGCGATGTGCCGTACCGCCCGCCCATGGCACGCAACCTCACGCCAGAGGTCGAGCAGCTTGTCCCTTCGCACTACCGCTGTCCGGACCAATTGGCCGCAGGCGGCGTACTCGTCGTCGGCGCCTCCGCCACCGGGGTTCAGCTGGCTGACGAAATCCAGGCCTCTGGCCGGCCGGTAACCCTGGCGGTGGGGGAACATACGCGCATGCCGCGACGTTATGCCGGCATGGATATCTATGCGGCGATGGATCTGTCCGGCATCCTGGATGATCCCACCCCGGACGATGGCCCGCCCCGCCAATCGCCATCCCCTCAGGTCGTGGGCCATCCGGACCATCGCGACCTCGATCTCGGCACCTTGCAGGCACGGGATGTCCGGTTGCTGGGCAGACTGTCAGGTATCGATGGCCTCCAGGCCAGCTTTGCCGGCGATCTGGCCGAAACGACGGCCCGGTCACACACGCGCCTGGTTCGAACGCTGGACCGCATCGATACGGCGTGCCGCCATCTCGGCATGACGGTCGCCCCAAGCAACGGCAGGGCAAGGGAACCGGTCCTGCTGGCAGCCGAGCAGACCACACTAGACCTGCGTCGCGCCGGCATCCGCACCGTGTTGTGGGCCACGGGCTACATCCGGCGCTATCCCTGGCTGCGGGTGCCCGTGCTGAATGCCCACGGTGAAATTCGCCACCGCGGTGGCATAGCCAGCTATCAGGGCCTCTACGTCCTCGGCCTCAATTTCATGCGACGGCGCCGGTCCCACTTCATTGAAGGCTGCGGTCGTGACGCCGCCGAACTCGCGCCCATGATTGAGTCGCATCTCGACGCCGTCACGCGCCAAACCGCATAAGCCGGGCAGCAATGTGGCAACCAACCCGGAAAATGGGTTAGCGAACGATCTCGCTGGCGGTAATCAACAGCGACTGCGGCACGGTGACACCCATCGCGCGGGCGGTATGCAAGTTGACCCCCAGTTCGAACAGGCTCGGGGCCTGCACCGGAAGGTCGCCCGGCCTTTCGCCTTTCAGGATCCGTACCGCGTACTCGGCGGCACGGGAGAACTGCTCCGCCGCATTGAAGCCGTAGGCGATCAGCCCGCCATCCTTGAGGTAAAACAGGAACGGATAGATCGCCGGCAACCGCCGTTCCGTCGCGAGCGCGACCAGGCGCTTGCGGTTGGTGGTGTAGATCGGGCTCGGCGTAACAATCAGCCCCGGAACGTCGCGCGCCACCAAGTCGTTCACGGCACGCTCGATTTCATCTCCTGTGCTGGCGTGCACCGGCAGGGCAGTTATCCCAAGCCGTGGCGCAGCTTCCTTGACAGCATCCCACAGCGAATTGAAGGCGACGAATTTCGGATCCAGCAGCATACCCACATGCTTCAGGCCGGGCGTCACCTGGTGCAGGATCTGCAGCCACTTGCCCGCAATCTCCGGCTCGAACGTAGAGAAGCCGGTGATATTGCCCCCGGGCCGCGCCAAATTTGGAACGAAGCCCGCGCCGAGTGGGTTGCTGACCACGGTGAACACGATCGGCACCCGCGCGTCCAGCGCGCGCAGTGCCTCCATCCCCGGCGTGCCGTTGCAGACTATCACCTCAACGCCAAGGTCCATCAGTTCCTTGGCGGCGACGCGTGCACGTTCACTGCTACCATTGTACCAGCGCGTCTCGATTACCGTCCCACGACCTTCCGCCAAGCCCGCATCGACCAAGCCGCGGCGGAACGTATCCAGCCGGCGCGGACCTTCCGGGTCGGTTTCCGCCACTGCCATCATCAGCCCGATCCGTCGCGGGCGATCGGTTTGCGCCTGCGCCCATGCAGGGCTATCCAGCACGGCGCCCAGGGCTGCCGGCGCGGCTCCCAGCAAATCACGGCGAGAGAGGTTGCGGCGCATCATCCAGGTCCTATTTGCCAAATTCGCCTTGGTAACAGCACGCACGACGTCCGATACTGCGCGAACGCCG
>Ga0315912_10002981_pt1 | contig 17328 bp, 21 predicted proteins | sample VfabasoilMG_FD_204469 | JGI IMG/M metagenome (GOLD analysis project Ga0315912, IMG submission 204469) | Garden soil microbial communities collected in Santa Monica, California, United States - V. faba soil | ecosystem: Environmental > Terrestrial > Soil > Garden | place: USA: California...
GAGGCCACCACGCCTCGCCCTTAGCAATATAAACCTTAGCAAATTTTTGATTGTCAGTCAATCGCAATTTGTTCGCAATAATATATCTCGTTGAAACAAAACAACATTGAGTTTTGGGCACTCAGGTATTTCAGGGCACACGTGGCCCTCTGTCGTATGTATTTTATTGGTCAGTACAACCCGTGGTGGTGAAAAAATGGCGAAACCTGGTGACACTATAAGAATCCCGATGTCCGAATCTCAGGCGTTAGTCGCGCTGTTGGCAGTCAGGCCCACCGCAGACATGCCACGGTCAAGCGAAAATCCAGGTAAGCTCCGGTCTAAGCCAAGCCCGAAAAAGAAGAAGTAAACACCGCCCCGCAAGAATCGGTGCGTCCAGCGAGGGTCGAACTCGCATCCTCCCAATCAAAAACTGGGCGCTCGTCCTACATAGGGGCCACTCGCCAGCATTGTACGCTTTGCAGACGGACAGGCAAGCTGGTTCGTCCTACACGTTCTTTAAGCTATGGACGCATTGAGACTTATCTCATCCCCGCCTTACTTGGTTTGTCAAGTGCATAATTCGCTTTATTTCTCCTTTGTTTTCATAGCCATGAGGAAATCACCCGGCAGGAACCACACCCCGACACAGTAGATTAATAGCAGGTCGAAAAACACGGCCCGCCGCCGGACCACCCGACCTCAAATATCTAAATTACAAATGGAGAAAATCAAATGAGATCAGCAAACCAGGCGAAAGCCTCCCGTGAAAACGGAGCGCAGTCCAAAGGCCCAGTCTCGCCCGAAGGCAAACTCAAGGTCGCACAAAATGCGCTCAAGCACGGCCTGACCGCCAAACACGTGGTGCTCACCACCGAAAACGAAGCAGCCTTCAACGAAATGCAAAAAGTGTTCTACGACCGCTTTCAGCCAGCCGACGACGCCGAATGGTATCTGGCCGAAGAGATCGGAGTCGCCACTTGGAAAATCCGTCAGGCATGGTCCATTCAGCAGCAATTTATGGACATTCAAATTGCCGCCAACGCAGCCCAGCAGAATTACAAGGATTTAGAAAAAGTACCGGGCGAAAGTCAAACCGCAATCGCAGAAGCCACCCAAGCCAATAACAACAAGGCTCTCCAAAACATCCGCCTCCAAGAAGATCGCCTGAGCCGTCAGCGCGACCGCCTCATCAACCAGCTCCGCAAGCTCCAAAAGGACCGTCGCGAAGCAGAACCAACACCCCCGGAGCCACTGGAAACGGCAAAACCCGAACAGAAAAACAAACCCGAGACGCTGTTCATGGTAGCCACAAATGCCCCTCAACCCGCATCCCAATCCATCGAAAAGGAGGTCGGCGAGACCCTGCCACAAGGCTCGGTCACCCAAACCATCAAATAACCCGCGGCAAAAATTCGCCCCAATCGTTAGGCGCGCTATACGTGTGTCTTTTCGCGGACAAAAAAAAGCCGCCACCATGAATGGTAGCGGCTATCGAAAGGAAGGAAAACTCTACTTCGCGGCCGGAGCCTTGAAATACTTATCGGCGAACTTTAGGAAGAGTTCCCATTCGGCTGGAGTCACAACGTGGCCACCCGTGTGTTCGTGGAAGGCGATGTCGCCCGCCACCAATGCCGTGTCGGGCTTTGGCATTTCGGTGACCCCTAGATCTTTCTTGCCTAGGAGCTTGAATACCGGACCCGCAGCTACAGCTGCCTGGAACTGGCCCTTCGGGTCAGACCATTGGTCTTCGGTGCCTCCGGTGATGAAGACCGGGCGTGGTGCCACCAGCGCCAGCAGCATATGTGAATCCACCGGAAGGTCATTCCACTTGCCTTGGTACTTCAGGAAGTTTCCGTTGAAGTGTGGCGCGAAGAGCTGGGCCATGTCGTCGATAGTTTCACCCCAGTCGCGGCGGGAAAGCGAGGCTCCCATTTCGCCAGAGCAGGTTGGGAAAACGAGCGCGAAGCGGGAATCCATAGCAGCGGCCAGAAGCACGGTCTTGCCGCCTCTGGAGTGACCGCTGATGGCCACTTGTTTGGCGTCAACTTGTTTGTCGGTTTCGAGGTAATCCATGGCGCGGCTCCAACCCCAGGCCCAGGCGCGGAGCACTCCCCATTCGTCGCCTGGGCGCGGGACACCGGGTTTGAGAGTCATGCCGACTACACCAGTGCGTAATGTGGCTGGGTCAGCCGAATCACGTTGGATGGCTCCGGTGTTGACGTTGCCGTAGCCCCATCCGCGCGCGAGGATTGCCGCGGCGTTACCGCCGCCTCCGCCGAGGATGACCGGCACCGGACCTTTGGCGTCGGCTGGCAATGTCAGGTTAATGCGGATGCTGGGCGGCGGGATCGGCGCGCCGGCACCACGTCCAGCAGGCGCTGCGGCTACTGGTGCAGGAGCGGCGGCTGGCGCTGCGGGAGCACCACGTCCAGCTTGTACGACAGGTGCAGGGAGCGAAGACATTGCCGGCATCGGAGTACCTGCAATGTGGCCCACAATTTCTTTGGTGATGGTCTTGCCGTCGTTACGATAGCTGACCAAAATCCACTCGACCTTGGGCGCTGTGAGCGGAACCTTGCCGTACACTTCGCTCTCGTAAAGCTTGATGATTTCTGGACGGCGTTGTTCCGTCCACATCTTTGCTGTGGTGACCTTTCTGCCATTCGACATGGTCAACGGATCAGGAAGCGTGAACTTCTCGACTTCGGCTTCGTCATAGTTGGACCAGTGTCCGCTAGCCGACCAGCGGTAGAGCTTACCGTTGGCAGTGTCTTCGGTCCGATAGAAATTATTACGGCGCTGCAAACGGAAGCCGGGAGGCGGGGTGAGAAGGCTCTCGATGTCGTGGACGTTTTCGTTGGCAGCGGGCTTTGGACGGCTCGCTTTGAAAACGGGAGTGGGAGGTTTGGGTGCCGGGTCCTGCGCCAGGGCGGTGATACCGATGACCAGGGGAATGGCCAGGATCAGACTGGATTTGAGAGTAACTTGATATTTCATAGCTGCCTCAAACAATATACAGCGGAGGAGGGCGGAGGTCAATTAGGGCTTCAGCGCTGCGGGTGGTCTACAATGGAGTAGTAACTATGTCAGACCCAGCCATCCTAGCCGAATTAGAAAGACTCCGCGCCGAAAACGAGAGTCTCAAGAAGGCTCCCACCAAGGGAACCATTTCCTTCAAGGTGAGCGAGAAGGGAGCCGTTTCCGTTTACGGACTTGGCCGATTTCCTGTCACTTTGTATAAAGAGCAGTGGGGCAAACTTCTTGACCGTTCCGATGATATTCGGAAGTTCATTGCCGATAACGACGCAAACTTGAAGACCAAGGAAGCGTAAGAGTCCCTCAATATGTCTGTCCGCCGCAAAGCCGTTTGCCTGCTGAGCGGCGGGCTTGACTCGTCTGCCTGCCTTGCGTTCGCCCGGCGCGAGGGGTTCGATTGTTACGCGCTTTCGTTTGATTATGGACAGCGCCACAGGGCGGAGTTAGCGGCCGCCGCCCGCGTTGCGGTGCAGTTAGGCGCTGCCAAGCATATTACAGTCACGATTGACCTGCGGTTATTCGGCGGATCAGCGTTGACGGCGGACATGGATGTTCCCAAGCATCGCAATGCTGAGGAGATGGGGCAGGGGATTCCGATCACCTATGTCCCTGCTCGCAACACGATTTTCCTCTCCTACGCGTTGGCGTGGGCGGAGGTGCTTGGTGCCGCCGATATCTTCATCGGGGTGAATGCGATTGATTATTCGGGCTATCCGGACTGCCGCCCGGAGTATATTGATGCCTTCGTTCGCATGGCAAATCTGGCTACCAAGGCGGGCGTTGAGGGTTCGACGAATTTGCAGATTCACACTCCGTTGATTGAACTCAGCAAGGCGGGCATTGTGAAGCTGGCCGCTGAACTGGGGGTTGATTTTGCCCTGACGCATTCCTGCTATGACCCGAATGCGGATGGGCGCTCGTGCGGCGAGTGTGATTCCTGCCTGCTCCGCAAGAAGGGATTTGCCGAGGCCGGGATTGCTGATGGTGTCCGGTACGTGTCATGAATATTTCGGAAACGTTCTATTCGATTCAAGGTGAAGGCGGGCTGGTCGGCGTGCCTTCAGTGTTCATACGGACATCGGGATGTAACTTGCGATGCCACTGGTGCGACACGCCCTATACCTCGTGGGAGCCGGAGAAGAAAGAACAGTCGTTGGATGAATTGATGGCGTATGTGCGCCGGTTTTCCAGAGGGCATGTGGTGGTGACCGGTGGTGAACCCATGATTGCGCCGGACATTGTTCCACTTACGCAGAGGCTGCGCGCTGAGAAACAGCACATCACGATAGAGACGGCTGGGACTGTGTTTGCTCCGGTGGAATGCGATTTGATGAGCATCAGCCCGAAGCTTTCCAACTCGACTCCGGTGGCAAGGGATGGCGGACGATGGGCGGAATCGCATGAGCGGTTGCGTTATCAGCCGGACGTGATCCGGCAATTGATGGGGCTTTGCGATTATCAGTTGAAATTCGTAGTTGTGATGGAGTCAGATTTGCTGGAGATCAGGGCGATAGTGCAGGAGTTGGCTGCCGATGTAGCCAAGGTGCAACTGATGCCGGAAGGGCGGACCGCAGGTGAGGTCCACGAACGTTCGCGCTGGCTGGTGGAGATTGCCAAGGATGAGGGGTATCGCTACACACCGAGATTGCACGTCGACTTGTTTGGCCCTCAGCGCGGGGTTTAGTTTAGAAACGCCGTCTCGGATTCAACTTTGAGACAATAGAGCCATGGTGCGCCACCTGCCCATGATTCTCAAGAACAGCTTGCGTAACAAGCGGCGTAGTTTGCTTACGCTGCTTAGCATTGCCGCTTCGCTGTGTTTGCTTGGTGTTCTTGGGGCTCTCTATCATGCGTTCTTTCTGACGGTTGCTACCGAGGATGAGGCGTTGCGTTTGATTGTTCGGAATCGGATCTCTCTTGCGAATCCGTTGCCTGCATCCTATCTTCCGCGGATTAAGGCTGTTCCTGGCGTGACTGAGGTTACGGCTTGGCAGTGGTTCGGCGGTGTCTATAAAGACGCTACTGATCCGGCTTATCAGTTTGCTCGTGCGGGTCTTGAGGCAGAGAAGGTACCGTTGATTTACCCTGAGTACAAGATTCCGCCAGATCAGTTCAAGGCTTTTGTCGCGGAGCAAACGGCATGCCTTTTGGGGAAGAAGACGGCGGACCGGCTTGGGATCAAAGTGGGCGACCGGCTTACTGTGGTTGGGGATTACTTCCCGGTGACGTTGGAACTTGTTGTCCGGGCGATCTATGATGCTCCGAAGAACAACGAGAGTCTCTTCTTTCATTTCAAGTATCTGAACGAGAGCATGAAGGCTGCCGGGCAGCCGATGGATGAGGTGGGTACCTTCACGATCCGGATGGCCCGGGCCGAGGATGCGACTGCGATCTCCAAGGCCGTGGATGACATGTTCCACAATGCGCCCGAGCGTACTAAGACCGAGAGTGAATCGGCGTTTGTGTTGAGCTTTGTTGCGTTTCTTGGCAACGTGAAGGCGTTCCTGCTGATTGTGTGCGGCGCGGTTACGTTCACGATTCTGCTAGTGGCCGGCAACACGATGGCAATGTCGGTTCGCGAACGTACGCGCGAGGTGGGGATTTTGAAGACCCTTGGTTTTACGCGCGCCGGGATCGTTGGGATATTGGTGGGCGAGTCCATTGTGATCTCCATTCTTGGAGGTGTCATCGGGGTTGGACTTGCTTATGGGGTATGCGCCCTTGCCCAGCAGATGCCGTCCACCTTTACGGACATGAGTGCGGTTACATTGCCTCCGATCATGGCGGTGGAATGTATTGCGGTGGCAGGGTTGATTGGTTTGATTAGCTGTCTGATTCCGGCGATTGGTGCCTCGCGCCGTTCGATTATTGAAGCTCTGAGGTTCTCTGGCTGACGCGATGACAATACCGCTTTCCTACAATCTGCGGAACCTGGTGGCCCGCAAGACGACGACGATTATGACCGCGCTTGGCATTGCGCTTACCGTTGCTGTGCTACTGAGCGTGGTTGCGCTTGTCGATGGCTTGCGGACGTCGCTTGCCGGCAGCGGACATCCGTTGAACGTGTTGGTGATGCGCCGGGGCGCTCCGTCCGAGCTTGGTTCGATTGTGACGCCGACTCAGTTCCAGATGATTAAGTCGCATTCCGGAATTGCTCGCATGCCGACCGGGGAGCCCATTGCTTCGATGGAACTGGTTTCGATCATCATTCTGGAGAGTCCCGAGATTCCGTCTGGCATCAATATCAACTTGCGCGGGATATCGCCGATGGGATTTGCCATGCGTGATTACGTCAAGATTGTGGAAGGCCGGATGTTCCGCCCAGGCCATCGTGAGGTTGTGGTTGGCAAGAGCGTGGCAAAGCGGTATCCGATGGCGCGGCTTGGGAAGAAGCTGAGTTTCGGTAAAGGGGAATGGGAAGTGGTTGGAGTGGCCGACGGTGGGCGCTCGGCATCGAACAGTGAACTATTCGCCGATATCAATCAGTTGGCCTCTGATCAGAATCGTGAGGTTGCGCTTAGCTCTATTGTGCTGCGCGCCACTGATGCGTCCAACATGCAGGCGCTTATCAATCGGCTTACGGCCGATCAGGGTTTGAACGTGGATGCCAAGACGGAACGATCTTACTATGATTCGCAAACCTCGTCGGCAGCTCCGGTGCAGTATCTGGGAACATTTGTCGCCATCATCATGGCTATTGGATCGTGTTTTGCGGCGATGAATACGATGTATGCGGCGGTGGCGCGGCGCTCGGCTGAGATTGGCACGTTACGCGTGCTTGGGTTTTCTCGCGGCGGTATTCTTACCAGCTTTTTATTGGAGTCTTTGCTGTTGAGTCTAATTGGCGGGGTGGTTGGTTGTTTGCTGGTACTGCCTTTGAACAACGTCTCTACCGGCGTCGGCAGTTTTGTGACCTTCAGCGAGATCAGTTTTGAATTCAGTGTTACTGCACAGACCATGCTTGTCGGAATTGCCTTTGCCATGCTGCTTGGTGCGGCGGGCGGATTATTCCCGGCTGCTGCGGCTGCGCGCAAGCAGATTCTTACCGCACTTAAGGAAATCTAAGAACATTCATGCCCGGCGACCTTAACGACCTTCGGATAGACAAATCGCTCAAGAACTCCTACGAACCCTCTTCTTGGGCCACGCGCTGGATCATCATTGGTATCGCCTTGTTCCTGCTTTTGGGCGCTGGCAAATATCTTTATGACCGCTCCCATACGGCGATTGTTGTGGAGACTCAGCGCGTCACGATAGCTAATACGGCCGGAGCTGCGACGGGGACCGTTATTCTCAACGCCACGGGCTACGTCATTGCCCATCACAAGATTGAGCTGGCTTCGAAGGTTGTTGGTAAGGTCGCTTGGATCGGTGTGGAGAAGGGGGATCGTGTTCAGCAGGGGCAGGTGATTGTGCGGTTGGAAGACGATGAATACCGGGCGCAATTGCAGCAGGGGAAAGGCGCGCTGGCCGCTCTGGAGGCTCGCCTGGCGGAGCTGCAGAACGGGTCACGTCCGGAAGAGGTCGCCGTGGCTAAAGCCAATCTTGATCAGGCGAACGCCGATCTTGCCAATGCCCGCATTTCGTTGGAGCGGACCAAGCGTCTGGCTGAGCAAAAGGTATTTTCCGACCAGGCCAACGATGATGCCCGCGCTCGCGTCGATCAAGCCGTAGCGCGTGTTGCCAGCCTGGAGCGTACTTATGAATTGGTGCGTATCGGGCCGCGTAAGGAACAAATTGAGCAGGTACGCGGGCAGATTGAAGAAGCTAAGGGGCGCCTCGCCTACTATGAGACGCAGTTGGCCAATACGGTGATCCGCGCCTCTATTACGGGTACGGTTCTTGAACGTGCCGTGGAAGTTGGGGAATTTGTGACCACCGGCTTTGTGGGGGACCGCGGCGCCAAAGGCTACGTGATTTCGTTGGCAGATCTGAATGACTTGCAGGTGGAGCTCGACATCAACCAGAATGACTTTGCCAAGCTTGGTCCTAAGCAGCGCGGCACAATCACGACAGATGCTTTTCCGGATCGCAAGTATGAGGGCGTGATTGAAGAGATCTCGCCGGAAGCCAATCGCCAGAAGGCGACCGTGCAGGTGAAGGTGAAGGTTCTCAAAGCAGATAACTTTCTTCGGCCCGAGATGAACGCCAGTGTGGCCTTTCTTGCCGATGAGGAGCCGGGTGCGGCCAAGGCTACTGTGGCCAAGCCCGTGGTTTATTTGCCTCCGTCTGCGGTGCGAAACGGTACTGTTTTTGTGATGGTGGAAGGTAAAGTTGTTAGTAAGGCTGTCCGCACGGGTCCGATCACTACGCAGGGTATTCGTATCGACGACGGTCTGATCGGCGGCGAGGATTTGATCATTAACGCGCCTGCCGAGCTTAAGGCCGGGGACGCAGTAACGACTGCCAAGAGATAAATCACTATGAGCGAAGTTGTCATTCAAACCAAGCGCCTGACCAAGGAATTTGTGCGGGATCAATTCAAGGTGATGGCGTTGCGCGACGCTGAGATCACGGTTCACAAGGGCGACTTCATTGCGTTGATGGGGCCGTCTGGTTCCGGCAAATCTACGCTGCTGCATTTGATTGCCGCAATGGATCGGCCTTCCTCTGGAGAGATCGACGTGCTGGGTCAGGATATCGCGAAGCTCAGCGACAATGCCATCGCGCGCTGGCGTAACGCGCATATCGGCTTCGTGTTTCAGTCCTTCAATCTGATTCCGGTGCTTACTGCGCTTGAGAATGTTGAGCTGCCGTTGAAGCTGACTAAGATGGGAAAGCAGCAGCGACTGGCGCAGGCGACTCGCGCTTTGAATCTGGTTGGCTTAGGAGAGCGGCTGGATCATACGCCCCGGCAGTTGTCGGGCGGACAGGAGCAGCGCGTGGCGATTGCCCGTGCCATTGTTACAGATCCTGATTTGATTCTGGCTGATGAGCCTACTGGTAACCTGGATGCGACCTCGGCTCACGACGTGCTGGAGCTGTTGGGGCGATTGAATAAAGAGTTCGGCAAGACGATCATCATGGTTACACATGACCCGCACTCTGCTCGTGCGGCCACCACCATTCGCTATCTGGAAAAAGGTGAGTTGCTACCTCTGGGGCAGGCTCCGGACGGCTGGGCTATTCCTGGGGCGGCTTCGGCCTAAACCAGAACGACGGCTTGACGGCACCGGCTCCGAACAGAGCGCCAAACAGGACTACCAGGGCAACGAAGGTAGAAAGTGTGCCGATGACCAGGAAGTCTGTTTCTTTCCTTGGAGCGGGAATCAGTTTCAGCAGGATCGCCGCAGTCACGGCGAACGACATTACCACGCCCAGCACCAAGGCTACTGTTTTGCTATTCGGAGAGCTCACTTCTTTGATTGTAGTGCCTGCTTTGTTCGCTCCACAAGAATAGAGGCGAGCATGGGGTGGCCGTCCAGCGGCGGGGTCACTTCGATGGGAACGCCGGGGTGCTGCTGCTGGATCTCGCCGACAATGCGCGGCAAGTCCCGTTGCAGGTGTTTTCCGAGCGTAAGGAAATAGGGCACAACTACGATGGAGGTGGCACCTTGTTCCATCAGACGCTCGATTGCGCCGACAAGGTCTGGTTTGCCGAGTTCGAGAAAGGCCGGTTCCACAAGTTGCAGTTCGCTGGCCTTTTTGAAATCGGCCACAACGGCGCGGACCGACTCATTTGCACTTTCGATTGCCGAGCCATGGGCGAAGATTGCGACGCCTGTGTTCACAGCTCCAGTCTATCAGGCGCTTTGAATGTAACTGCGCAGATGGTGATTCTCTTCCGTTTTCTGGTCGAGTTCCAATGTCATCAGGTCGCGCATAGAGACCATGCCGAGCACGGTATCGTGGTGGAGCACGGGCAGGTGGCGGCACCCGATCTGCTGCATCAGGTTCATTGCATCCTGGATGGTGGCGCGCGAATCAATGGTTGCCAGATTGGAGGTCATCACCTCGCCCACCGGAGTGGCTTCGATATTACGTCCGCCGACCACAACCCTGGTCATCAAATCACGCTCGCTGAAGATGCCGCGGAGCTTGCCGCTCCCTAGAACCAGAATCGCGCCGACTCGTTTGGCGGCCATCTCACGGGCTGCTTGGGCAACCGTGTTGTGCTCTTCGACGAAGAACATTTCCCGTTCGGACAGTATTTCGTGAATCGTTTTCATACGATGCTCCGTGCCGATACGATATCACAGATTGGACTGGCGACTTAGCCGCCGAAGTAGCTGACTGCGATCGCAGGGTCTGCACGTACGGCGTCCTGCCAAACTACGTCGGCGTGTTCCTCTTCTCCCAGTTCACGAAGTACATGGCCCAGGTTGAGCAGTGCTTCGACAAAATTCGGACGCAGGCTGGCGCTACGTTCGTAACATTGGGCGGCATCACGCAGTCGGCCTGCGTTTTGCAACAGGAGTCCTAGATTGTAGAAGACCTCCGGAGTTGCCCCGCCTGATTCAGCCAGGTGCTGATGCAACTCCAGTGCTTCTTCCAGACGTCCTGTGCGAAGAGCGATGGAGGCAAGTCCTCTGACCGGGCCCGCGTGCTTGGGATCAATCTGGAGTGCTGACTGGAACGAGCTTTGTGCCGCGTCAAGATGATTGAGTTGAAGTTGGCAGATGGCGAGATTGAGGTGCGCCTCCAGCCAGGATGGTCTCAACGGAATGCATTGCTCAAAATAGACGGCGGCCCGCTCGACATCGTGCGCTTCAAAGTGCTGGATGCCTAGCATTTCCATTGCCGCCGCTTTTCCCAACAGCGCCTCGGCGTGTGAGGAGTTTTGCGAAAGAATCTGCTCAAAAAGCCCCAGAGCCTTCTCTGGCTGGTTCAGGTAGAGCAGGCACGAGGCTTGCCCCAAACAGGATTGCAGCAAACGTGGATCCAGTGTGTGTGCCGCTCCAAAATGGGATTTGGCTCCCGCCAGATCGCCTGCAATTTTCAGACATATGGCGAGGTTATGGTGAGCCACTGCGTGGCTGTTGTTGTCGTTGAGGAACTTCCGAAATTCAACTGCTGCGAGGGCGGTTTTCCCTTGGTCAAGAAGGATCTGCGCCTTTGCCAGTGTCAATTCGGGCATTACCGGTGCTGCCGTCGCGGCGTTGTCAATCGCTTGTAGCGCTTCGTCGAGTCTGCCACTGAGATGGTGGCTAACGGCTAACGCGAGAGTTTCAGCGGCCAAGTGAGATGTCGCCATTGTGGCATGCCCCTCCAATTAGGAATCGGCGGCCTCCTGCGGTTACTTTAGAAGAACCTAATAGAAACGCTTAGTTTGAGCTTAGGATTGCTCTGATGCAGTCCATAGGGGGGCCTAGATATGGCATTGGGCGGATCCCTTGTTGGAGTGCGGACTGGACGAGATTGAGGTCGTCGCTAAAAGGAACGACGAGGTCCGCATGGAAGCTTGGGCGAATCGCGGTCGGCATTGGGAACCGGATACGGGAGTGAACCATGCCAAGCTTTTCGGTGAAGTGGTGAACGGAATGTGGTTTTATGTCCGGGGAGCGTTCGGTGAAGTTGCTTTCGATGCTGTCCGGGCCTGCTGGGACCCTGGTAATCCTAATGGCCTCCGGGCACGGGATTGCGTTACTTGTCGCGAGTTTTACGGCCTGAGGAAGCGGTTGGGCGGAGTGTTGCGCTACGAACGGTTGGAGAATTTCCGTAACTAATGGTGCCTGTTCCGGTGGTGCCTGTTCCGGTTCGGTCAGTTTGATGGCGTCCTCTGATAATGTGGCGCGCAGGGTATCCAATGTCGGAGACTCTTCCATCGGCGGGAGTTCCCGCTGACGTTTTCTGAGACGATCCACAAAGACTTTCTCCTGATCTTCCCGGCAAAGTTCAGCATGTTCGATAGAGCAGTATTCTTCGCCGACGAGGCGCCGCAGAATAGGGATTTTTTGATTGCAGTGCAGACAGTGTGTCGGCTTGGCCATCGTTAGTTCACTCTACTGGACCATCGGCGTCAGAACAGGGTAACTTTAGATGGTGTATTCCCTTCGGCTGGTTTGTGCAGGCATGGAACGCGAGCGGTTGATTGCCGAGTTGTGGGAACGGGGAACCGGAGGGATTACCGAACTGGATGATTCCGTAACTGCCTTCTTTGATGAATCATTTGACGCTGCGGAATGGCAGGAGTTTTTTCCGGAGTGGACCGCTGTTCTTTCTGACAATTGGTCGGCTGCCTCGCGCGAGGGTTGGGATTCATTCCCGGTAGGGGAACGGTTGTTCGTGGTGCCCGAATGGTCGGGTGAGGGGGCACCCGATGGCCGGATGCGACTTGTGGGCCATTTTGGAATGGCGTCCGGCAGCGGTTATTCCGATCCGACGCGGCTTGCGCTGGAGGCGTTGGATCGATACCTCCATTTAGGCGACACCGTGCTTGACGTCGGCGCAGGTTCCGGGATTCTGACATCGGCGGCGGGGCTGCTGGGGGCGGGGAAGAGAGTTGCATGTGAAATCGATGTAGATGCGGCGATGATTGCGGCGCGAAACCTTGGGAGTGGTCCGCTGGTTTATGTGGGTTCGCCGCGGTCTCTGGTTAATCGTGTCGCCGACGTCGTGATTGCCAATCTTAACGCGGTTGCATTGGAGTCTATCTCGAAGGATTTGGTTCGTGTCGGGAAGCCTGGCTGTCGGTTGATTATTTCGGGATTCCAGGTGAGGGATGCTCCAGGGGTTAAAGACGTATTTCAGCAGTGCGGTGCTGCTCTGCTAGGTGTTTTGGAGCGTGGAGAATGGCGTTGTATGATTTTCCGGAGCGCCAGCTAGGAAAAGATTGGGTTCTTGCCGTGCATCCGCATTCTTAAGTTGAGGGCTGATTTTACGGCTGCTTCGTCTTCGTCGTCGAAGTCGCCTGCTATTTTCTCCAGACGCTTGTAGAGTTTCTTCAGTTCGAAGCTGGAGGTTTGGCCTGGGCATGCCAGGGCGTAGGCGAAGAGTGTGGTGGGGCGGAGGTCTTCGTCTTCGAAGTATTTTTCGAGGCGCGGGGCTTCTGCTTGCAGGCGGAGCATGCCTGTGGCCATGATTGCGTTGGTCTGGATGTCGATGTCTTCGTCGTCGATGTGGGCTGGGATGTATTTTGAAAACCCGGCGTCGAATGAGTTTGCCATGGCGGACAAAGCCTTCGCTCTAGTCTCCGGATTTTCGTAGCTCAGCAGAATTGCCTTGGCTACCTCTGGCCGATCCGACCATTCACAGAGCAACATGGCAAGACTGGATAACTCTTCCGGGTCCAAGTCCTGCTCGCTGATTCTGCTCATTGCCGCGCTGACTACGTCATCGCGACCAAGGCAGGAGCTCAGTGCTTCCCAACAAAGACCTCGAACTATTGCGTCGCTGTCAGCGCGTCCGGCCTCGATCAACTGATCCTGCTGGGATTCGGTCAACTCGTCTTCACCGAAGCTGGCCGCGGCACGTCTTCGCAACTCTGGTTCGGCGCTGGAGAAAAACTCCCAGCGCTCTTCCGCTGATAGATCTTCGAGTTCGGGCCAGGCGACTTCAGGGTAGTCGTTCCAAATCTCGTACGGTTCGAACGTGTTGTCTACTGCGGCGGTTGTGCCTTCGTACACTTCGCGGAGGAATGCCGCTTCGTCTGCGTCATCGGTTTCGATCTCTTTGAGGATCGGTTCGATGCGGTCATCCTTGATGCCCAATGAAACCAGCAGAAAGGCGGCTTCGCGATTTTCTTTGCCGAGTTCGCTGCAGATTGCGATCAATGGATCAAGGGCGACCTGGCCAAGGCGGCAGGCCACTTCTACCATTTCGTCCGGCACATCGTCGGGGAACTTGCGGAGTTCGCTCATGAGGAACTCGACTACCTGCGGCTCCGGGTGCAGAGTAAAGATCCGCAGCAGGTCTAGCGAGATGTCGATGCGCGAGGATTCGGAACGATGCAGGGCGAATTTTAGAATGTCGGGGAAACGAGCCGGGTCATCCAACAAGGCATGCAGCAAACGCTGATCGACGGCGACGTGGCCCTTTTCCGCTGCCTCTAACAGCTCGGTTGCGGAGTAACGGGAATATTCAGATGGGATGGGAATCATGAGAAAAGGCGCGAGCCGAAGCCCGCGCCTTGCTGGGACGGATTAGTCTTCGCGAACCACGTTGACCGCAATCTCCACCGATACTTCACGGTGCAGTTTGATTGCGACCTTGTGCTCGCCAAGGGTACGGATGGGCTCGGCCAGTTGGATCTTCTTGCGATCCACGGTGTAGTTCTGTTTAGCGAGCTTGTCGGCGATGTCCTGAGAGGTAACCGAGCCGAACAGGTGATCGTTTTCGCCGGCCTTTGCGCCGATGGTGACAATCACTGTGGACATGAGCTTTGCCAGCTCTGTGGCGTCGGCAGCAAGCTTGGATTCCTTGCGGAGGTGGGCCTGCCGTTCCTGTTCGACAATCTTCTTGTTCGATTCATTGGCCGCAACCGCCAGCCGCTTTGGCAGCAGGAAATTGCGGGCGTAGCCGTTGGCGACCTTGACGAGGTCGCCACGGGAACCCAACTTTTCAATATCTTCTCTAAGAATAAGTTCCATGGTGGCTCCTTATTTGCTCCCTGCGAATGGCAGCAATGCAATGTTGCGAGACTGCTTGATCGCTTCACTCAGCCGGCGCTGGCACGGGGTGCAAACACCGCTCAAGCGACGCGGAGTGATCTTGCCACGTTCGGAAATGAACATGGAAAGCAACTTCACGTCTTTATAATCGATCAGGTCGATCTTGTCGACGCAGAACTTGCAAACCTTGCGTCTGCGGAAAAACTGCCGCTTGCCGGAAAATGCGGCTTTGTCGCCGCCAGTGGGCCTTGAGGAGCCGCTGATTGGTCTACCGCCTCTTTGTTCAGCCATGTTCGTATCTCCTTACTCTGCGCTCTGCTCTGGGGCAGGCGCTCCTGGTGCTGGGGCCGCTTCTTCGGCAGCGGGCATTGCCGGTGCTGCTGGTGAAGCTGGAGCCGCGGGGGCCGCCGCGACGGGTGCCGGTTTCCGGGCCGCTCGCTTGGCACGCGCTTTCTTGCGCTTTTCCAGCCACTTCAGCTTTTCGTCCATGCGGACGGTGAGGAACTTGATCACGGGATCAAGGACGCGCAGACGGCGTTCCAATTCCCGGATGACCGGTGCCTCACAGCTGAAATGCATCAGCACATAAAAACCTTCCCCATGCTTTTGCACGCGATAAGCAAGGCGGCGAACGCCCCACTTGTCCACTTTGTCCACTGTTCCGCCGGCGGTTGTAATGACCGTGGACAGCTGCCCGATAATCCCGTCGATCTCTTCTTCGGGAGTTCCAGGCAAAACGATAAATAACTCTTCGTAAGTTCTCATCTATCCTCTATGTTTGAGCCTTGGGCGCGACGATTGAATTTCGTCATGGACTTTTCGACGCCTTCAGCGATTATGGTCTCCACCGCCAGAGCGCCTTGCTCGACGGTTTCATCCAGTTCCTTCCATTGTGCCTTCTTTATAGGGGAAAGCACAAACTTCGCTCCATCGCCGAGCGGCTGCCCGGGATGGATTCCCAGGCGAACCCTGGGAAAATTTTCTGTTCCTACGCTACGAATCACCGACGAAACACCGTTGTGACCTGCCGAGGAACCCTTGGGCCGGACTCGAATGTGAGTCCACGGAAGAGCCAATTCATCGAGTACGAGAATCAGCCTGTCTGGCCCTAAATTGTACTTGTCCAGCAGCGCTTTTACCGAAGGCCCGCTGACGTTCATGAACGTTTGCGGTTTGGCCAGCGCTACTGCGGTTTTGCCGATGTGGCCGAGGCCCACCAGCGCTGCCGCTTCTTTCCGGGAAACTCGAATGGCATGGCGTGCGGCAAGGCGATCCACTACCATGAATCCGAGATTGTGCGGAGTCAATTCGTACTCGTCCCCTGGATTGCCCAAGCCTGCGATAAGCCATTCGATATCCATAGTGGGCTGAGCAATCCAGAGAACGACAGTCTAAAACTACTTCTTCTTTGCGGCAGGTTTGGCGGCTGCGGGTTTGGCCGCTGCTGCCTTCGGATCGGCCTTGCCACCGGCCTTGGCTGCACCTTCCTCTTCCTTCTTGCCCTTCTTGGCGACTTCTGGTTCGGCCTTGGCCTCGCCTTCGGCTGGGGCTTCTTCAGCGCGTAACGAAACGACGTGGCAGATGACCAAATCGGGTACGCTGACCAGTTTCATGGATCCGGTCATTGGGATCTGCGATGCGCGGTAGTTGGTGCCGATCTTCATGTCGGTGATGTCGATGACGAACTGCTCCGGAATGTCATCCGGCAAGCATTCGATTTCCACTTCACGGGTGATCATCTCGAACATGCCGCCCTCTGTCTTGACGCCAAAGGCCTCACCGGTTGAGTGCATCGGAACCTTAACAAAGATGCGTTTGGTGAGATCGATGCGGAGCAGGTCGATGTGGAGGAGGTTGTCCTTGATCGGGTCATGCTGCCAGTCGACCACCATGACGGGGGTTTTCTCGCCGCCCTGAATGGCCACGTCGAAAATCGTGTTGTGACCTGGCTTGGTGTGGAGAATCTTGTTGATATCCTTTGGGCTGACGGCGATCGGAATGGCTGCGCCACCGGTACCGTACAGCACTGCCGGAATCTTTCCCAAAACGCGCAGTCTGCGCGCTTCGTTCTTGCCTCTGAGGTCGCGCGTTTCGGCGGCGACCGTTATATCTTTCCTCATTGTTGCCTCTTCCTCCGAAGCGCAAAGGCAGCCTAGGCCATTCGCGGTGTCCGGAAAGGTTTATTCAGTCCTATACAAAAGCGTGATTGCTGAAGGCAGATCGAGCCGGGGCGCGAGCTACGTGGTTTTGTATAAGCAGTATCTATTCTAGCGCCTTCGGGGTCGGTTTGCTCAACTACTAGCCAAACCGCAACCTGCTCAAGAGCAGCCGACCGCGACGCCCCACGCGGACTCAGGGAAGGTTCGCTCTGACTGATTGCCACATTGGCGAGGGCAAGCAGCACTGTGGGGTGGTCTGATAGATTCTAGAGATGTCGGCGCTTCCTTTAGTACAGAATGACCTCACGTTGAGGGCTGCCCTCAGCCACGGTGTGAACATCTTTGTCGGCTCCGGATTCTCAGTTCTTGCCAAGGACAGCGATGGTCGCCCATTGCCGATAGGGCGGGAACTAAGAGACGAATTAGTGACGCACTTCAAGCCTGGCGCAGGCAGTGTCGGCCTCGACTTGCCTCAGGTATGCGCGATCCTCGAAGCTACCAACCTTGACACCTTCAGATCGTATCTAAAGAATCGATTTTCCGTTGCAGAAATGGACCCTTCGTACAAGGTAATCGGAGGACTGCCTATCAAAACCGTCTTT
>Ga0315912_10002982_pt1 | contig 17328 bp, 13 predicted proteins | sample VfabasoilMG_FD_204469 | JGI IMG/M metagenome (GOLD analysis project Ga0315912, IMG submission 204469) | Garden soil microbial communities collected in Santa Monica, California, United States - V. faba soil | ecosystem: Environmental > Terrestrial > Soil > Garden | place: USA: California...
ACGGCGCGTAGTTGCTTCCTACGTGAGTTTCGGAGGGACGCGAGATGGCCCGCCCCCGGGGTAGCAGCCGCGAGCCCCAGTTTCTGGATGGGAACTCGCTATCGCGCAAGTCCGAGCTCGAGCAGGACGTCGCGCGAGCCGCGGGGCCCGACGGCCACCTGGCGGACCACGATGGCGCTGCGCTCCGCGTAGATCTCGACGACCTCGCCGTCCTTCAGGCGATCGCCCACCTTCGCGAAGAACGCGCCCGTCGCGGAGTTCTCGAGCGTCGCGAGGACGCCCGTCGGCGTCTGCGCCACGCTCGTCAGCCTCAGGTCTGCGAGCAGCATGCCCTCTAGGCCGCGCGCCGGATCGGACGCGAACCCGCCGACGAGAGGCACGAACGGATCGCGCGGCGCCGTCTCCTCGGCGGCGACATCGGCCGCGGGAGCCTCGGGAGTCCAGTCGGCGGCAAGAGCGGAAGTGGAAACGATGAGCAGCGCGGAGATCATCAGAAGGTGCATGCGAGTCCTCTCGGCACGCGACACCTCACGCTGGCGACGCCCCAAGGATATCAGGCGACCAGCTCCGAGACCTTCCTCGCGATGAACTCGCGGAAGATCGACTGCGGGCTGCGACCGGTCTGCTCGGCGAGGTCGATCGTCTTGAGGACCGTCGGCACCTGGTAGTCGCGGATCCAGTCGTCCACGTCCTCGACCGGACGCTCGACGAGCTCGGCGCCGACAATCCACGCTCCCCCGCCGTTCACGAGGAAGTCGGCGAACGTGAGGATGCCGTGATCCGCGTAGACCGCATCGGCGTCCACGTCGCGAGCGAGGACGTTGTTCTCGCCGCCCACGATGGCCTTGACGCCCATCTTCTGCAGCACGGGCAGGTTCGCGCGGGTGACGGAGCCACTCGCCGAATTCGGCGAGAACAGCGAGGCGCGCGGGATCTCCCCCCATCGCTCCTCGGGGACGAGCTGCAGGCGATCGCCCAGCTCCGCCGCGAGGGCGTCCGCCACCTGCGGGCGCAGCTCGGTGCCGTAGATCTTCCACCCGAGCTCCGCGTAGCGTCGCGCCACCGCGGCGCCGATGCCGCCGAGCCCCTTCACGAGCAGGCTGCGATCCTCCGCTCGCAGCGCGAGCCGCTCGATGACGGCGTCGACGCACGCGATGACGCCCGCCGCCGTGGGCGCCGTCGTGTTGCCGGGCGTCACGCGTCCCCACCTCCGCGCGGAGATCGCGCTGCCCGTGTAGTTCGGCGAAAGCCGCGAGCAGAGGTCGTAGTACCGCTCGCCATGCTCGTGGAAGTTGAGATCGGAGCCCGTGCCGATGAAGACGGGAAGGTCTCGCGTGATGGTGTTGTGCGCCCGCGCCATGAAGCGCGAGAGCTCGCGCACGTCCTCGGGCGCGACGATGCCGCCCTCGCGCGGTCCGACGTAGACGAGCGACTTGCTGCCGCCGACGTTGAATCCGTTGCTGAGGTTCTTCCCCGTCATCGCCTCCGACAGGAAGAGGCACATGCGCACGGCCTCGACGAGCTCGTCCTGCTTCGTCGCGAGGGCGTGATGGCTGGCGCCCTCGAGCGCGCGCTTCGCGATGATGCGCGTGCCCCCGCAGCACAGGCGCCGGCGGCGGCCGTCGCCGAACAGGGGGTTGTAGGCGAGGCCGGTGGAGAAGACGGAGACGAACAGCGTCCACTCGCGATGCCGCGCGAAGCAGGCCATCTCCCACTCGCGATCGCCCGAGCGGAGGTGATCGACGTGGTAGAGCCTGTCCTCCTCGGAGTCGTGGAGCACGAAGTCCACGAGCTGCTCGGGGCTGTCCACGCGCACCTCGACGGCCGGCCCGAGCGAGAGCAGGTGGCCGGGATCGAGATCCGTGCAGTGGCCGATGGCGACGTCGAGCTTGTTGCGACGCTCGACCGACGGGGGCAACGTGAGCTGGCTCGTCATGCGGACGCGAGCCTAGCATCGGCCACCGACGCCCGTCCGCGATACCCTCCCCGCATGCCGCGCGTGCACCTCGTCGATGCCCTGCCCTACGTCTTCCGGGCGTACTTCTCGCTGCCGTCGTCGATGACGGCTCCGGACGGACGCCCCGTCAACGCCGTCCACGGCTTCGCGTCGTTCCTGCTCAAGCTCCTCGCCGACGAGAACGTCACGCATCTCGCCGTCGCCTTCGACGAGAGCCTCACGACGTCCTTCCGCAACGAGATGCTCCCCACCTACAAGCAGCAGCGCGAGCTGCCGCCGAAGGAGCTCGAGGCGCAGCTCCGCGACTGCCAGGATCTCGCGCGCGCCCTCGGCGCGACCGTCCTGAGCTCCGAGCGCTACGAGGCCGACGATCTCATCGCGACGCTCTGCCGCCGCGTGGTACCGAAGGAGGTGGAGGTCGTCGTCGTCACGTCCGACAAGGATCTCGCGCAGCTCGTGGACGCGCGCACGACGCTGTTCGACTTCGGCAAGGGCGAGCGCCTCGGGCCCGCGGAGGTGATGGTGCGGCTCGGCGTGCCGCCCGAGCGCGTCGCGGATCTCCTGGGCCTCATGGGCGATGCCGTGGACAACATCCCTGGCGTTCCCGGCATCGGCGCGAAGACGGCGACGGCGCTGGTCGCGGCGTTCGGCTCGCTCGAGGACGTGCTCGCGCGGGTCGCGGAAGTGGACGGCTTGCCGCTGCGCGGCGCGAAGTCGGTGCGCGCGAAGCTCGAGATGCACCATGAGCTGGCGCGGCTCAGCAAGAAGGTCGCGCTTCTTGCGGACGACGTGGAGGTCGGCGTCTCCTACGAGGATCTCGCGCTTCGACCGGTCGATGCCGTCGCCGTCGACGCGCTGTGCGCGAGGCTCGGCTGGTCGGGCCGGCGCGAGCGCCTCATCGCGCGGCGCTGAGCTCCCTCACGACGGCGAGCACCTCGTCGAACATCGCGGCGGTGAGCCGACCCGTGTTCGTGTTCTGGCGCGAGACGTGGAAGCTGTCGACGATCACCGGATGCCCTTCGAAGCGATGGATGGCGCCGTGCGCGAACTTCGCGTCGGCCCTCTTCACCACGACCCCGCCCAGCCGCAGGACGCCGAGCGCCGCGTCATGCGCGATGGCCCCGAGGCAGAGGACGACGCGCAGGCGCTCGAGCGCCCGCCACTCGCGCACGAGGAAGGGATGGCACGCGCGCAACTCCTCGGGCAAGGGACGATTGTCGGGGGGCACGCAGCGGGCAGACGCCGAGATGTACATGTCGCGCAGCAGGAGGCCGTCGTCGCGACTCGCCGACGTGGGCTGCGACGCGTAGCCCGCGCGATGGAGCGCCGGGAACAGGAAGTCGCCCGAGCTGTCCCCCGTGAAGATGCGCCCCGTGCGATGGGCGCCATGCGCGCCCGGCGCGAGCCCGACGACGAGCACTCTCGCGTTCGGATCTCCGAAGCCGGGAACGGGCCGCCCCCAGTACGTCTCGTCGCGGAAGCGCCGCGTCTTCACGCGCGCGACCTCCTCGCGCCACGCCACGAGGCGGGGGCACGCGCGGCAGGCGATGAGCTCGCGCTCGATGCGTTCGAGCGATTCGCCAGGCAGCATCAGTGCGGACTAGCGACCGGCGCCGGGATCTGGCAGGGGCGTCGAGGCAGGACGGCAGTGCGACGCGGCGGAGGCCACCATGTCCTTCCAGTGCCTGCACCAAAGGACGCCGTCACCGCAGGCGCGGCCGGCGTCGGTGCCCCACTCCCCTCGCGCGTCGCAGGCCGCGACGGCCCTGGCCCAGAGCGGCAGCGCTTCGTCGCCGCGACCCAGCGCGCAGAGCAGGTCCGCCTGGAAGCCATGCCATCGATCGTCGTGGGCGATCTCGGCCAGCCTGCCGTCGAGATCCGCTTCCTCTGCGCGAAGGCCCAGCCGCTGAGCCCTGTAGCGCAAGGCGTGGACCTCGTCGCGGCTTCTGCCGGGATCGTAGGCCGGCCCGAATTCCACCCTGAACGCTGCCGAGTTCAGCACGACGCGGCCCGACGCAGACGGCGCCGCCTCGCCCACGACGACGCCCTCCAGCGCCGCCGCAGGCACTTTCACCGTGAGCCAATAGTCTCCCTTGAATGATGGGTCGCTCTCGAGGCATGCGCGTGCCAGCGTCCACGTTGTTCCCGGGATGGAGTAGGCCTCGACGTCCCCGACGAACGAATTCTCAGAGTCATCGTCGACCCACCGTACGTGCAGCCCAGCCTTGACGGAAGACAACGGGACGAAGGCCTGCCAGTCATCGATCGACACCGGTCCCCGCATGCCCGCATCGCCAGGGGCGACCTCCATCAGGAAGATCTCTACGCCGAGCTGCGCGGGGCTCGGAGGGACAGCGCCGGGTGGCAGCGTCATGGGCCCGATCGCGACGTCGAAGCAGAGGGGCGGATCGCCTGGGAGCACGCGGATGGGCACGCCTCCACCCCTTCTGCCCCCGGTCACCAGGCCCTCCGGCCGGAGGAAGACGCCCTGTTCGCGGTCGCCGAGCCCCATGGCGGACTCCATGGGGTCCAAGTTGAGGAGCAACACGAAGGCGAACACGGAGAGCGACATCGCGAGACCTCGTGTCGGTCGGGTGTGGCGGGCCTGGAGCGCATTCACCACGCCGCCAGATCGTGCGTACGCGCGAGCGCGAATCGGATCGGACGAGCAACTGCGAGCGCGCGTCGCCAAGCAGAGAGCAGCCGCCAGAGCGTAGCGCGCCCGGGGTTGCGACGCGAGCCAGGCGCGACGCGTTCGAGGGCGTCGCGAGGCGGCATGATCCGAGGTCGGCGCTGACTGCGCAGTGCCGCTGCGACGGCGCCATCAGGGATGCTCGGGTGGGGCGGTCAATCCCTGCCCGGATTGCGCCGCGAGCCGCAGCTTCCACTGTTCGCAGCGACCACTCTCGCCCTCGCCCATCTCGCCACAGGCTTCGGCCGCCTTCGCCCAGAGGGCGTAGGCCTCGTCGACGCGACCCAGCTCGAATAGGAGATCCGCCTGGCTCCCGCGCCAGCGGTCATCGAGGTCGATGACGGCGAGCCTGCCGAAGAGATCCGCCTCCTCGGCGAGCAGCCCCAGCCGCCGCGCCCTGTCGCGAAGGGCCATGACCTCGTCGCGGTCGGTGCCGGGATCCTTGGCGGGGCCGAACCTGACCCTGAAGGCTGCCGACTTCAGCGCCAAGCCCCCCTCCGGCGATGGACCCGGCTCCGCGCCTGAGGCCATGCCTCGCATCGCCGCCGCCGGCGCGCTCGCCGCAAGCCAATAGTCTCCATTGAACGACGGCTCGCTCTCCAGGCATGCGCGTGCGAGGGCCCACGTGGTTCCCTGGACGGCGTAGACCTCGACATCCTGGACGAACCTGTTCTCGTCATCATCATCCACCCACCGCACTCGCAGACCGCGGGTTCGCGACGACAGTGGAACAAACGGCGCCCAATCGTTCGTGGACCTCGGCCCGCGGTCGCCACCCTGGCTCACATCCATCGCGTAGATCGCGATGCCGACGTCCGCCGGGCTCGGCGTGGGGTCGCCGGGCGTCAGCGTCAGTGGGCCAACCGCGACGTCGAAGCAGATGGCGGGATCCCCGGGCAGCACGCGGATGGGGACGAGTCCGCCGATGCCGCTGCTGCTCACCATGGCCCCCGGTCGCAGGAAGAGGCCCTGACTGCGATCGCCGATGCCGGTGGGTGTCGACACGGGGAACTGGAGCAGCAGAAGGCAGGCGAGGGCAGTCGCACTCATGGAGAGCCTCACTCCCCGATCGGCACCATGAGCGATCTCATGGATCGACGGTGCGCCCATGCTACCCCTGGATCGACCAGGGCGCGTGTCCCTGCGCTCTTCCGGCGCCAGCGGCCCGTCCCCTACTATCCTTCACCCATGGCCGTCACGACCAGGAAGCTGCTCGAGCGCCTCACCGAGGCGGGCGTGCTCACGCGCGACTCCGCGGCGCCCTATCTCGAGCGCGCCGACTTCACGGATCCGCGGGACGTCGCGCGGGAGATCGTCGATCAGGGGCTCGCGACGTCCTTCCAGTGTCTCGCCGTCCTCCACGACGAGCCGATGCCCCTCGTGCTCGGCGAGTACGTGCTGCTCGAGCAGCTCGGCGAAGGCGGTATGGGCATCGTCTACGAGGCGCGCCACCGGCGCATGGATCGCCGCGTCGCCATCAAGGTGCTGCCGCGCGAGCTGACGCGCTCGCCGGATGCCGTCGAGCGGTTCCAGCGCGAAGTCCGGGCCATGGCCCGCCTCGATCATCCGAACATCGTGCTGGCCCACGACGCGTCGGAGTCGGGCGGCCTCCACTACCTCGTCATGGAGCGCGTGGACGGGCCGGATCTCGACACGCTCGTCAGGACTCAGGGACCGATGCCGCTCGGCGACGCGCTGCGCTGCATCCGCCAGGCGGCCGATGCGCTGGGTGCGGCGCATGCGGCGGGCATCATCCATCGCGACGTCAAGCCGGGGAACCTCCTGCTCACGCGCGATGGCCGATTGAAGCTGCTCGATCTCGGCATCGCGCGGCTGCGAGATCGCGCCCCCGGCACGACCGATCCGACGCTCACGCGCGACGCCTCGCTGCTCGGCACCGTCGCGTTCATGGCGCCCGAGCACGCGGAGGATCCCCGCAAGGCCGACGAGCGCAGCGACATCTACAGCCTCGGCTGCACGCTGTACTGCCTGCTCACCGGCGATCATCCGTTCGACGGACCGACGACGCTCGCGATCCTGCTCGCCGCGCGCGAGGGTCCGGTCCCCGACGTGCGCCGCTTCCTGCCGAAGCCCGCGAAGGGCGCGATGCTCCTCGACGAGCTGCAGGCATTCCTCGCGCGCATGATGGCGCGGTATCCGGAGCAGCGACCCGGCTCGATGGCGGAGGTGATCCAGGAGATCGATGCGCTGCTCGCGGGCATGCCACCGGAAGTCCTCGCGTTGAAGCGCCTCGACGACATGCAGATGGCCGCCCTCGCCGAGGGCGAGGACGCGCCGACCGTGCGCGAGTCGGCGTCGGCATCCGCGACCGCGGGCTCGATGCCGACGCGCGCGCCCTCTCGCCCGCGCGCGGCGTCGGCGCCGAGCGCGCCCGCGCCGAGCAGCCCGACGCGTCCGGCCGCCGTCTCGGCGCAGCGCGCGCCGAGCGTGCCCGCGAAGCCGCCGGCGTCGCGACCGCCGTCGCTCGCCCGACAGGCGCCGAGGCCGATGGCTCCGACCCCGATGCCCGCGCCACAGTCGCGCGCGGCGTGGTGGATCACGGGCATCGCCATCGCAGCGCTTGCTGTCGTCACGACAGCATCGATTGTCATCCTTGGACGACGAGGCACGCCCGCGCCTGCGGCGACGGCGGCCGTCGGTGCGTCGCCCGCGACCGTGCTGCCGCCGCCGATCGCGGAGCCTCCTCGGGAGCGCCCCGGAGGTCGCGGCATCCCGGCCCCGCCGACGCCGCCGACGGAAGCCTCGACGGACTACCTCGCTGGGGTCCTGCGAACGGGAGCGCCGGGCTGGGCGGTCGAGGGGCGCGAGCTCGTCGCGACCGCGGCTGATCCCGGCGCTTTGAAGGTGAGCTACGCGATGGCGCCGGGCTATCTCCTGCTGCTCGACGTGTCCCCAACGGAGGGCGCCGCGAGCATCGAGGATCTCGCGCTGCGATTCTCGACGTTCATGGGCACGCCGATCACGCTGCACCTCGATGCGACGCGGGACGGTGCGGCGAGCAGCGATATCTCGTCTACGAAGGCAAGCGCCTCCGGTCCGTTCGTGCATGCGGAGGGCAGGCTGCTCGGCGCCGGCTCGAACGAGATCGGCATCGAGGTGCATCCGAGCCATGCCGGCGGACGCGGCGAGGTGGGAGGTCTCGTCGTCGTGCGCGTCGCGGGCGAGACCGTGCTCCAGTTGATCCTCCCCGACGAGCCCGAGGCCGAAGGTGGACGCATGCGCGAGGGAAGCCTCGTCGTCGATCCCGCGAGTCCGATGCGCGTCACGCGTTTCGAGGTCGCGCCGTTCAGTCCGCCGTCGCGCGAGCTGAGCGGCAGCAGCGGCGAGTCCTTCGACACGCGCCCGCCGATGCAGATGCCATCCGGTCCGAGCATGGAGCCGCCGCCGCGCCCCGATCAGGGCGGCGGCGACATGGCGGGTGGCGGCGGGATGCAAGCCGGACCGCCGAGCGGTGGATCCGGCGGAGGTCCACCGGGCGGCGGAGGCGGCGGCGCACCACCGCCGGGTGGAGGAGGCAGCGGACCGCCACCCGGCGGCGGAGGCGGGAGACCGCCGCGCGGAGGACACTGAGCCTCCCCACTCGACGCGTGGGCGCCGCCGCGGTCATGCTGCGCACGTGAACAAGCGCCACGTCGTCGTCCTTCCGATCGCCCTCGTCGCCCTGGCCGCGTGCCATCGCCGCGAGAGCGAAGCCCCTCAACCTCCAACGACGGGAGCGCCCGCGGCGCAGCAAGCGCCCGAAGCGCTGGTGAAGAGAAGCGGTGCGCCGGCCATCCGTCCGGTTGAGATGCCGTCAGCGCCGGCGAGCGTCGCGCCGCGCCTGTCGCGCGCCAGCGACGGCAGCGTGATCGCGTCATGGCTCGAGCCTGTGGAGGACGGACACGCGCTGCGCTTCGCGACGTGGGGCCCGAGCGGATTCTCGCCGGCGTCGACGGTCGTCGCGTCGAGCTCGCTGATCGCGAACTGGGCGGATCGTCCCGGTGTCGCGAAGCTCGCGGATGGACGCCTCGTCGCATGGTGGAGCTGGTCCGCGAGCGGCTCGGAGGAGGGCTACAGCGTGCGCGTGGCGCTCTCGTCCGATGGCGGCACCACGTGGGGCCAGCCGATGACGCCGCACCAGGACCATGGTCCCGGCGAGCATGGCTTCGTCGCCGCGTGGGCGTCGTCGAAGGGGGTGCAGATCGCGTGGCTCGACGGCCGCGACCTCGCGCCTCGCGGCGGCGACGGCCACCTGATGGTCGCGACGATCGCGAACGGCGTCATGTCGAACGAGCGCATGCTCGATGCGCGCGCCTGCGAGTGCTGCCCGACGTCGGTCGTGAGCGCCGGCGACGTCACGCTGCTCGCCTATCGCGATCGCTCGCCGGAGGAGGAGCGCGACATCGCCGTCATCCGCGAGCTCGCCGACGGCACGCTCGCGCCGTCGACGCTCGTGCACCACGATCAGTGGCCCCTTCGCGGCTGTCCCGTCAACGGCCCGTCGCTCGATGCGAAGGGCGCTGCCGCGGTCGTCGCATGGTTCACGGAGGCGGAGCTCACGCCGCGCGTTCTCGTGGCGTTCTCGATGGATGCGGGCGCCACGTGGAGCGAGCCGATCGCCGTGGACTCGGAGATGCCTGCGGGCCATGCCGACGTCGTCATGCTCGACGACGGCTCCGCGGCCGTCGTCTGGGCGCGGCACGCGCAGGACGGCGAGGCCGTGCTGCTCCGACGCGTCATGCCCGACGGTCGCATGGGCCAGCCGCTCACGCTCGACGAGAACGCTCATGGCCTGCCGCAGGTCGAGCGCGTCGCCGAGGGGCTGCTCGTCGCCTACGACACCCGCAGCGCCACGCCTCCCGGTCTCGGCGCGAAGGTCGTCCCGCTCACGCTCCTGCCCGGGCCGAGCTAGGCCGACCGGCGCGATCCTGCATCGATCGGTCGGCAACGGCGGCGCTTCGTTTCGTGGGGCGGCCGGACTGTCGCGCACGATCGAAACACATCGCGCCCCACGACACCCGGCGTTCGCGAACGTCCCCGAGCGTCCGTGCGCGAGCCGCCGGGTTCTGCAGGACACGCCCACGCGCCGGTCCGCCGTCGAGAGTCACGAAGAGTGACCTCGTGTCGTGACCCGGAAGTGCCGAAACGCATGCGCTGCCGGTCTCGGGTCTTGTCAGGCCGCCCCATCTCGGGGAACCGCGCGGATGGGGCGGAACCGCACGCCGCGATGCGATCCCATTCCCTCGATCCCCATGATCGGCGTGCGGAACGGGCATCACCCCCGCGACTGGCGTGTCAGCCCGTCTAGATCCTGATCTTCACCCGCCACGCCGACGGGGGCGGGGGCGCAGCGGCGGTGGCGGCGGCCCGGATGAGGGCGCGGAGATGCGGGCCGATCACGTCGAGCTCCGTCGAGACGTGTCGAGTGGCTCCGCCGAAGCGCGCGTCGTTCCGCGTCACCCGCGCGAGCGCGCGCACGTCCTGCCGCAGCAGCCAGCTCCCGAGAACGTGGATGGCCGGCCGCACGACGCCGCCGGGAAGGCGCGTGCGGAAGGCGATCACGTGGTGCATCAGCGTGCGCCTCTCCTCGATCGGCGTGAGGAAGTGCGTCCCGACGATCGCGACGTCGTCGCCCAGCGCGTACTCGACCTGCGCGATGCACGGCATCACGAAGCGATCGACGTGGCGCACCACGCCGCCCCTCGGCGCGAGCAGCCGCCCGAAGAGGCCGTCGGGTCGGGGCTCGCCGTGGAACTCGGCCTGGCAAGAACTAACGTCGCGCCGCACCTCGACGTCGATCTCATGGCGGGCCTTGCCCGACCGGAAGAGGCCGCGATGGAGGCAGCTCGTGTGCGGGACGTCGAGGATGTTCTCGAGCGCGTCCTCGAGGCTCGCCTCGACGCTCGCCCGAAGGTCGATGCGTCCTTGCTCCCCCTCCAGCGGCTTCAGCTCGAACGGCTGCGGTCGCGCGCCGGTGTCGTCGCCGATCCATGCCCACGCGAAGCCGTCGCGCTCCACGAGAGAGCGCGGCGTGGCGGCGCGCTCGAGCCGCGAGGCGTCGCCGACGAGGCCCGGTATCGCGCGACACGCGCCGCTGCTTCCGAACCGCCAGCCGTGGTACGCGCACTGGATCTCGCCGTCGATGACGCGCCCGGCGGACAGCGGCATGCCGCGATGAGGGCAGCGATCCTCGAGCGCGTGCGCGACGCCGTCCTTATCGCGGAACACGACGAGCGGAACGCCGGCGACGACGCGGGCGACAGGCCGCGCGCGCAGCTCGCTCGATCGACAGGCGACGTACCAGCCCGGAGCCCAGCGCATCGCGCTACGTTGCGTCGGCCGGGGGGCTCCGTCAAGCTACGGGGATGACTGGATTGCGCATCGACATCCACGTCCATCTCGGCGGCTTCGGCACCGACGGCTCGGGCATCAGCGCGTCGCCGCGCTTCCGCCGCAGCATCGCCATGCGCGCCATCCTGCACGGCCTGAGGCTGAAGGCGCATGAGTGGGAGCACGTCGATCGCATCTACGTCGAGCGCCTGGCGTCGCTCGTGCGCGCGTCCACGTCGATCGATCGCGCCGTCGTGCTGGCGATGGACGGGCGCTGGCGCGAGGGCTCGATCGATCGCGATCGATCGCCGCTCGTCGTCCCCAACGACTGGGCTCGCGACGCCGCGCGAGCGCATCCCGAGCTGCTCTATGGCGCATCGGTGAATCCCCTGCGCGCCGACGCGCTCGACGAGCTCGATCGCGTGAAGGCCGAGGGAGCGGTCCTGATCAAGTGGCTGCCCAACGTGCAGGGCTTCGATCCGGCGGATCCGCGCTGCATGCCCTTCTATCGCAAGCTCGCGGCGCTGCGATTGCCGCTCCTCTGCCATGTGGGGGCGGAGTTCACGCTGCCGGGCGGCGCGCATGGCCTCGGCGATCCGATGCGCCTGCGCGGCGCGCTCGATCAGGGCGTGACCGTCATCGTGGCTCACTGCGGCACGCTGGCCTGCTGCCTCATGGAGGACGGCGAGCGCGTGACAGGACGCGAGGCCCTCGCGCGGCTCATGGCGCGGCACGAGAACCTCTGGGCAGATCTCTCGGCGATGACGAGCTTCCTGCGCGGCTGGGCGCTGCGCGCCGTGCTGGACGACGAGCGGGTCACGTCGCGACTCATCGACGCGAGCGACTTTCCCGTCCCGCCGATCCCCTTCACGCAGCTCGGCCGCGCGGCGGTGCGCGACATCTGGCAGGCGTGGCGCAACAAGAACCTGTTCGATCAGGATCGCGCGCTGAAGGTCGCGGCCGGCATGCCCGACGACATGACGCGGCGTGCGGCCGGCGTGCTCGGGCTCGCGGGCTCGGGAGGCGCTTCGTGAGACCGGAGATCGAACGGCACTACGCGCTCGGGCTCGAGGGCGGACGCCTGTTCCGCCCGGGCGATGGCGAGCTCGAGCGGCTGCGCACGCAGGACCTGATCGCGCGGCACTTCCCCGAAGGACGCCGCGTCGTCCTCGACATCGGGGGCGCGGCCGGCGTCCACGCAGTCTGGCTCACCGAGCTCGGACACGAAGTCCATCTCGTGGACGCGATGCCTCTCCATGTCGAGCAGGCACGAGCGGCATCGGCAGAAGCGATGCATCCGCTCGCCAGCATCGGCGTGGGCGATGCGCGGGAGCTGGCCTTCGGCGACGCCTTCGCGGACGTCGTGCTGCTCCTCGGGCCGCTCTACCACCTTCTCGAGCGCGCCGATCGGATGCAGGCGCTCGCGGAGACGCGGCGCGTGCTGAAGCCCGGGGGAATGCTGTTCGCCGCGGGCATCTCGCGCTTCGCATCGACCCTCGTTCGCATCCACCTCGAGCGTCTCGACGACCAGGCCTTCGCGGCCATCGCCGAGGGCGACCTTCGCCATGGCCGGCACGCGAACCCGGACGAGCGGCCGGAGTGGTTCACGACCGCGTGGTTCCATCATCCCGACGAGTTGGCGGCCGAGATCTCGGGAGCGGGCTTCGAAGACGTTGCGCTCTTCGCCGTCGAGGGCACGGCTTGGACGAAGCCGACGCTCGCCGCGGATCTCGCCCTTCCCGCGCGCCGTGCCGCACTGCTCGCGATCCTCCGCGACCTCGAGCGCGAGCCCTCGCTGCTCGGCGCGAGCGCCCACCTCCTCGGCATCGCGCGACGCGCGTGAGCACTGAGGCGCGGCGCCGGCGCCGCGTCGTCCTCTGGACGGCGCTCGGCGTCGTCGTCGCGCTCGTCGCGGGGTTGGGCGCGCTGCAGATGAACGCGTCGCGACTCGAGGCCGAGGTGCAGGAGGCGGGCGCGCGAGCGACGACGGCCCGACCACAACAGCGCGAGCGTCCCGTGTCGGCGTCGCCGTCGAGCGGGCGCGCGGTAGCGAGCGTGCCCGAGATGTCGCGCGCGCTGCGACGTCCGTCGCAGGCGGCGCTGCTCGTCGCGGCGTCGGGTCCAGCAAGACCTCCTGCTCCCGCGCCTGCGCGGCCGGACTTCGCTTCCGTCGTCGCCAGCCTCGAAGCGGAACGGCTGCCGGGATCGATCTGCATGTCGACCTACCGTCTCGGCGCCACCACCCACGACGGCGACTACCTGCTCCCCGATGTCGTCCGCGCATGGCTCGACGAGCACGCAACGGAGATCGACGCCATCACAGCCGCCCTCGTGTCCGTCGATGGGGATGCGGCGGCGCAGCAGGTACGAGATCCTTCCCTGCTCCACTGCGTGCTGGCTGCCGACGCCGTGCGATGGACCGAGGATGGCGAGCAGGCGTTGGCGGACGAGAGCATGGCGGCGCTCCTCCGATTGGTGACGGTCTCCGGCGAGCTGGGGCGGGGGTACTGGATCGGCGAGCCCGGTCTCCTTCGGCGCGTGCGTCCCGCGAGCTCGGCGGGATGGGTCGAGCGCATCGATGATTCCTCGCCCCGCGAGGACTGCCTCGGATTCCTGCGCAACAGGGCGCTCATGGCACGCCCGTCCGGACCCGTGCGCCTCCGCAGTCAGACCCTCGACGTGCTGCACGACGATCTCCCCGCGCCCATCCGCAGCGCGCTGGATGCCGCGGTGTTCGCACCGCTCGAGGACGCGCGATGGGCACGGCGCTCCATGATCCTGTTGGACCTGCATGCGGAGCTGGCCGCTTCGGTCGATTGCCTGTCCGATCGAGCGCGAGCGCGACCATGGACTCACCTGCAGGGCGAGCGGGAATGGCAGGACGTCTGGGATCTCGCCGTCCTGAAGGAAGCCGATCTCCTCGTCGCGCGCGAAGTGATGCGCCTCGCGCATCCCGAGCTCGGCCTGGCGCCACGGGAGTCGCCGTGCCCCGACTGGTCGATCGTCGTCGAGACGCTTCCGACCGGAGCCCGCCGTATCCGCGCCCTCCCCTCGGATCCGACCCGCGCCATGCCCTTCCGCGATCAGGCTCCGCTCGAATACGAGGTGCCGCCTTGACCGCGACGAGGGTCAGGGGCCGTGCGTGGCGATGGGCGATCTGGAGCGGTGTCGCCATCCTCGTGCTCGCAGCTCTCGGCGTCGCATCGCTCCAAGTCAGGATCGCATTGACCGGTCGAGAGGTGCATGACCGGATGGACCGTCTCGCGGAGGTCCCGGCGAGTCCAGCGCTGGCAGCAACCGTTGCGCCATCGTCGCCGCGCGCCGCGCCGCCCGTCCCGCGGGCCCGTCTCGCGACACGGCGCCCCGAGACGGCGCGCGCGACGCCCACACGCCCTGGTGAGCTTGCGAAGCCGGCCGACTTCGACGCGCTGATCGGGAAATGCCCGCGGGGCGCCGATCGTTCGGAGCGTGGTGGATCCCGCGGCCCGGAGTGGCTGCGCTAGAGTGATCGGGCGACGACATCCGCCCGTCGGGCGGCGGCGCCAGGAGGCCTCGATGGATCCGCAGGGGCTAGCCAAGTTCCCGCTGTTCGCGACGACCAGCGACGCGCAGCGGGCCGCCGTGCTCGAGGTGCTCGTCGAGGAGCGCTTCGAGGAGGGCGCCCGCATCTTCGCAGAGGGCGACAAGGGCGAGAAGCTCTACCTTGTCGCGGAGGGCGCGGTGCGCGTCTCGACGCAGGTCTCGGGCGGCGAGGAGGCGCTCGCCGTGCTGCGTCCGGGAGCCTACTTCGGCGAGATGTCGCTCATCGACGATCAGCCCCGCTCGGCCGACACCTTCGCCCAGGAGGCGAGCGTGCTGCTGAGCCTGTCGCGCGCGGAGTTCGTGGACCTCCTCCAGTCCGATGCGACGCTCGCCCTCGCCGTGCTCGGCGCCATCGCCCGCACCCTCGCCATCCGTCTCCGCGAGACCAACGATCAGGTGAAGGCGATGCACCTCATGTCGATGTGGTGAGCAGTCCCTGACCGCCAGGACGTCACCGCGGCGGCGCGAGCTCGACCAGATCCACAGCGGCCCGAAGCGCGACGACGACGTCGGCGATGTCGATCGTGAGCGACGCACCGGGCGCCGGCCGCACGAGCGGTGGCTCGCCGGCAGCAACGATTTCGAAGGGCGCGACGTTCGCGCGAAGCTGCTCGTCCGGCGAAAGCGCCTCGAGAGACACCGTGCTGCGGAGCAGGCGCACGACGTCGCCGATGTCGAGCCTCCCGTTCGGACGGCCCGCGGGCGCGATGTCACCCCACGCGAACTCGCAGGGATCGCCGAAGCCGTCGCAGTCGGCGTCCTGCTGATCCGGGTCGGCCACGATCGCGCAGTCGTCGCAAGCGTCCGCGACGCCGTCGCCATCCCCGTCGGTCTGGGCGGGATCGAACGCGAAGCGACAGTCGTCATCCGCATCGGAGATCCCATCGAGGTCGAAGTCCGAGAGCATCGCGCGCGGGAACGAGTGCAGCTCGGAGCCGGAGGCGCCGTCATCCGCAACGAAGAACACGCGCTCCCCTGCGGCGACGAAGCCCGTTGGACTCGAAGAGCCGCTGCCCGGATTCACGTCCGCGATCGCATGCGAGCCTGCGGGCGTGCCGTCGCTGAGCCATGGCTCGGCTCCGATCGACGTCTCCCGCGAGAACAGGAGTCGGCCATCGATGGCCGTCAGCTCCTCCGTGACGGCTCCCTGCTCGAGCACCCTGCGCGTGCCCTGAGGCGTGCCATCGGAGCACCACAGATCCCTTCCTTCGACCTCGTGGCGGACCAGGAAGCAGCAGCCGTCGCCAAGCGCCGTGAACTCCCGCGCCACGCCGCCTCCAGCCTCGGAGGAGATGTCGGCCAGCCGCCTCGTGCCTGCGGCGGTGCCATCCGTGATCCATGGCTCCTCGGTGGGTCCGAACCACGCGGTGAAGAAGAGGCGGCCGTTCGACACGACCCAGTCCTCCGGCCACGTCTCGGTCGGTCCCGGCGTGATGTCCGCTATCAGCGTGGTGCCCGCCGCGGTGCCGTCGCTCATCCAGGGCTCGGTGCCGTGCACGCCGTCACTCGCGAAGACGACGAGCGCGCCGCCCACGTCGCCGAGCCCCGTCGGGTACGAGCTTGCGCTTCCGGGGAGGAAGTCCTTCACTCGCCGGGTTCCAGACGTGCTTCCGTCCGTCGCCCAGAGCTCGTCGCCGGTTCTCCCGTCATCGGCGACGAAGTAGAGACGATCCGCCACGACGGTGAGGCGGTAGGGGTCCGACGACGCTGCTCCGGGAGCGATGTCGGCGACGAGCCGGGTCCCTGCGGTAGTGCCGTCGCTCGCCCACAGCTCGCGCCCCGTGCCGAGCCCGCTCGCGACGAAGTAGGCCTCGTCGCGATAGGTCACGACCGATAAGTACTCGACGGAACTGCCGGGACCGGGCGCGATGTCCCGCAGGAGACGCGTGCCCGCGGAGGTACCGTCCGTGACCCATGGCTCGCGCCCCACGCCGGGCGTCGACCTGTCGAAGAATGCGAGCCGGCCCACGCGCGTGAACCGCTCCATTCGGTACTCCGAAGCTGCGCCTAGCGCCACGAGCGGCTCCGTGCCCGCGAGAGTCCCGTCGCTCTCGAAGAGCCATCGACTCGGGCCGCTCGCTGCCGCGAACAAGGCTCGGTCGTTCAGCTCGGCGAGCCCGCGTGGAAACGATCCCCAGGACGCTTCGCCATGGCGCAGATCCGCGACGTTCCGCGTCCCCGCTGGCGTCCCATCGGTGGCCCAAGGCTCGCGACCGAGGATCCCGTCATCCGCTTCGAGCAGGATCCTGTCGCCCATGTCGACGAGCACCGATCGACCGCTCGACGTCGTCGAAAGCAGGCGCTGCACGCCCGCAGCGTCGACGCTGTAGAGCGCGTCGGAGCCCTGGTACACGGCGCGACCGTCGTGAAGCAGGCCGTTCTCCACGCCCTGACCGGTGCTCAGTTGCGCGACGAGCCGCGTGCCTTCGATGGTGCCGTCCGTGGTCCAAAGCCCCGGCTCCCAGGTCCCTGAGAGCGGCGAATAGGCGCTCCCCGCAACCCAGAGCCCGTCCTCCGACACGCCGAGTGCAAGGAGCCAATCCGGTCGTGGATCGGCATCGTCCGCGTAGAGCGGGTGCGTGCCGGAAGGGGTTCCATCCGTGACCCAGACACCCGAGCTCGATCGGAAGACGAACTTCCCCGCGATCTCACCGAGCCAGAAGGGGAACTGGTTTTCGTAGGGGACGCCGAGTGCGAGCGTGCCGCGTGGCGTTCCGTCGGAGATCCATGGCACGTAGCCCGTGACCCCGTCGTCGTAGGCGAGCAG
>Ga0315912_10002983_pt1 | contig 17326 bp, 14 predicted proteins | sample VfabasoilMG_FD_204469 | JGI IMG/M metagenome (GOLD analysis project Ga0315912, IMG submission 204469) | Garden soil microbial communities collected in Santa Monica, California, United States - V. faba soil | ecosystem: Environmental > Terrestrial > Soil > Garden | place: USA: California...
CCGCTACGCTGGGTGTGGGGTCATCGGTGTCGGTGGGTAACGGAATTTCATCATCCATCCAGCGCGGCACCTCATCGCTCTCCCATGCCAACGGCTCGTCATTGGCCCAATCAGGCTGGTTCTTAACAGTCGTTTGCACGGGCGAGGGCTTGGCGTGCGAGGGGGGCGGTGGCACCGAGGTCGGGCGCGTGACGGATCCCGCCGGGCGCGTCACCTTGAAATCGCGGTTCACCGTGTCCACCAAAATTTTAGCTGAGCCAACGCCTTGTGAGTCGATCTTGCCGCGCACCAACACGATCTGATCGATCGCCAGCCAACTTTGCACGGTCTTCCATGTTTTGGGGAAGAGCACCAATTCCAATTGGCCTTGGATATCCTCCATGCTCACAAACCCCATCGCGTCGCCCTTCTTCGTTTGATATGGGCGGATGTGCGTCACGATGCCAGCGACCGTGGTGGGCTTGCCATGTTCGTCTTCGGTGAGTTGACTGCTGAAATGCGAGATGACGTTTTGCAAGTCGTTCATCACCGGTTGGAGGGGATGCTCACTCACATATAGGCCGATGAGTTCTTTTTCCCATTTAAGCATGTCGCGGCGCGATGTCGAAGTAGTCAGTTTGGGCAAGGCCACGCCCTGAAAGCCCGTGCCGCTCATGCCGCCAAAGAGCGAGAACTGCCCCACCTCTTCGGCCTTGAAATGACTCGCGCTGGCGTTGACGATGGTCTCTAAACCTTCCAGCAAGTGATCGCGCGGGTGCTTGAATTGATCGAACGCGCCGACCTTGATCATAAACTCCAGCGCGCGCTTGCCCACTTGGCGTAAGTCCACGCGCTGACAAAAATCATCCAATGACTTAAACGCGCCACCCTTGCGCCGCGCCTCTAGCAACACCGTCACTGGCCCTTCGCCGACATTCTTGACCGCCGCCAACCCAAAGCGGATAGCATACTTTTTCTCTGACTTCTTGCCGCCCTCTTCCACCTTCTCTTCAATCGAGAAGTCCACCTCGCTCTTATTCACATCGGGTGGCAAGACTTCAATGTTCACCGCGCGGCAATCTTGAATGTAGAGCGCGACCTTCTCAGTGTCGTTGCGCGAGGCTGACAGCACCGCCGTCATATATTCGGCGGGATAGCGCGCCTTGAGGTGGGCGGTTTGCACCGCCACCACGCCATACACGGCGGCGTGCGCTTTGTTGAAGCCGTAGCGCGCGAACTCTTCCCAGTCAGAGAAAATCGCCTCGGCCACGTTGTGCGTCAGGCCATGCTTGACCGCGCCTTTGACAAATTTCTCTTGGTGCTTCACCAATTTGTCTTTTTGTTTCTTGGCGATCGCCTTCCGCAGTTCATCCGACTCGGACATGCTATAGCCAGCCAAGTCCACCGCCGCGCGCATGATCTGTTCTTGATAAACCGGGATGCCAAACGTTTCTTTAAAGATCGGCTCCATCGCTGGATGGCGATAGTCCACCGGCTCTTCGCCATGCATCCGGCGGATGTAACTGGGGATGAATTCGAGCGGGCCGGGGCGATAGAGCGCGATCATGGCGACAACGTTCGCCAAGTTCTTGGGCTTCATCTCCATCAGATAACGCTTCATCCCCGTCCCTTCCACTTGGAAGACCCCAGCCGTGAGACCTTTGCCCATCAACTCAAATGCTTTGGGGTCATCTAAGGGGATATTGTTGAGATTGAGATCAATGCCATGCCGCGCGCGGATGAGGTCGCACGCCTTTTGCATGATGGTGAGGGTGATCAGCCCGAGGAAGTCCACCTTGAGCATCCCCAATGATTCGAGAATGCCCATCTCAAACTGCGCCACCGTCTTGATGGGCGTCTCATCTGAGTTGCCGGTTGGCCGATGGAGGGGGATGTATTCGGTGAGCGGCGCGTCGCTGATGACCACGCCCGCCGCGTGCGTGCCGACGTTCCGCACGACGCCTTCCATGAGCGTTGCGGTTTCGATCATTTCCACAATGTGGGTGCGGCCCTCTTCCTGAGCGGTTTCATAAATTTGTTTGAACTCGCCGGTGTGTTCCAGCGCGTCGCGCAAGGTGACTGGCTTGCCGGGGATGTTGGGGATGGTCTTGGCGACGCGATCCACTTCGGGCAGGGGGATGTCCATCACGCGCCCCACATCGCGCAGGGCCGCGCGCGCGCCGAGCGTGCCAAAGGTGATGATCTGCGCCACCTTGTCATCGCCATATTTGCGGACGCAATACTCCAACATTCGGTAGCGCAAGTCGTCCTGAAAGTCGAGGTCAATATCAGGCATCGAGATGCGCCCGGGGTTGAGGAAGCGTTCGAAGATCAGGTCATGATCAATTGGCTCGACGAGAGTGATGTCGAGCGCGTAAGCGACGACCGACCCGGCGGCGGAGCCGCGCGCGGTATACCAAATGTTTTGTTCGCGCGCATAGCGGCAGAGATCGAAGACGATGAGGAAATAGGCGCTAAAGCCCATCTTCTGGATCACGCTCAGCTCATATTCAAAGCGCTCGCGCACGACGCGCGTCTCGGCGCGCGCGGCATACCGCTGGCGCAACCCCACTTCGCACAACTCGCGCAAATAGGAGTCGGCGGTGTGGCCCTCCGGCACGGGGAACACCGGCAAGTGGTAGCCCGGACTCTCCAAGTCTACATTGCACATCTCGGCTACGAGGAGGGTGTTGCTGAGCGCGCCTGGCACATTATCAAACAGCGCCGCCATTTCTGCGGGTGTGCGGAGATAATACGAGTCGTCGGTCATCCGCATCCGCTTGGGGTCGGTGAGGATACAACTGGTTTGGATCGCCAGCAAAATGTCTTGCAAGCGCGAGTCGCTTTGGTTGATGTAATGCACATCGTTGGTGGCGATGTAGCGCGCGTTGTAGCGGGGGCCAATATCCAGTAGCTCTTTGTTGAGCGTGAGCAGTTCGGGGATGTTGTGGTGTTGCAGTTCGATGAAGAAGCGCTCTGGCCCAAAGACTTCGTAATACCAATCGAGGCGGCGCATGGCTTCGTCGCGGCGGCCTTCCACCAGCGCGCGCGGCGCTTCGGCGGACATGCACCCCGAGGTGCAGATCAGCCCCTCCGAGTATTGCGCCAGCGTTTCGTGATCCACCCGTGGATAATAATAGAAGCCTTCGAGTTGGGCGAGCGAGGCGAGCTTAAGCAGATTGCGGTAGCCCGTTTGGTTTTGCGCCAGCAGGAGGAGATGGAACGACTTCTTATCGAGTTGCGAGTCGCGGTCTTTGCGCCCGCGCGCCGCCAGATAGGCTTCCAACCCAATGATGGGTTTGATCTCGGCTTCCTTGGCCTTCGTGAAGAAATCAATTACCCCGTGCATCGTACCGTGGTCGGTGAGCGCGACGGCCGGCATCTGCAACTCTTTGGCGCGCTTCACCAACTTTTTGATATTGCTGAAGCCATCCAGCAACGAGTATTCCGAGTGGCAGTGGAGGTGGACGAAGGACATGCTTAAGAAAATTAAAGGTTTGGAGAATTGCGAGGTGGAACGAGCGGGATTATAGCACTGACGGAGAGGAGGGCGAATAGGAATGTAAATAAATTTGAAAGCGATGAGGGGGAGGGCGCGCCTCCGCTATAATTATCGCATGCGAACTTTAATCACTGGCGCGAAAGGCCAACTGGGTCAGGCGTTGCACGCGCGCTTGCCGCACGCGGTCGGGGCCGATTTGCCCGAGGTGGACATTACTTCGACCGATTCGGTGGAGGCCACTTTTGCCACAGCGCGCCCAGAACTGGTCATTCACTGTGCGGCGATGACGGATGTAGATGGCGCGGCGCGCGACCCCGAAGCCGCCTATCGGATCAATGGCGTGGGGGCGCAAACAGTGGCGCTGGCTGCGGCGCGCGCCAACGCCGCCCTAGTGTACATCAGCACGAATGAAGTCTTTGATGGCGAAAAGGGCACACCCTATTTTGAGTTTGACGCCCCGCATCCCATCAACGCCTACGGTCAATCTAAATATAGCGGCGAGTGGTTCGTACAACACCTCACGCACAAGTTTTACATTGTGCGGATCGCGTGGCTGGCCGCCCCCGGTGGGCGCAACTTCATCCACCGTATCCAGCAACTCGCCGACGAGCGCGGCATGTTGCGCGTGGTCACCAACGAAGTGGCGAACCCGACCTTTGTCGGCGATCTCGCCGACGCCTTGCTCGCGCTGACGCAGACCGAGCGGTACGGTATCTATCACCTCACGAATACCGGCTATTGTTCGCGATATGATTACGCACGCAAAATTTTAGAACTGACCGGCCGCGGGCAGATCCCCGTTGAACCGATCACGTTGGCAGATTTCGCGCGCCCCTCGACGCCGCCCAAGTTCTCGCCTCTCGCCAATACCTTCGCCGCCGCATTGGGCATCACCTTGCCCCCGTGGGAAACGGCGCTGGAAGCGTTTTTGCAACATGCGCGCCTCGGTCATCATTCCTAATTGGAATGGCGCGGCGCACTTGCCCACTTGTCTCGCGGCGTTGCGCGCCCAAACCCTCACCGATTTTGAAGTCATCGTCGCCGACAACGCCTCCTACGATGAGTCGGTGGATTTGTTGGCGCGCGACTACCCGGAGGTGCACGTCATTCGGTTGGAGAAAAACCTGGGCTTTGCGGGTGCGTGCAACGCCGGATTGCGCGCGGGGCGCGGCGAGTTTTTGATCCTGTTGAACAATGACACGGAAGCCGATCCCCATTGGTTGCAAGAAGTGAGCGCCGCGTTTGACCGTCATCCGCAGGCTGGTGTGATCGCCTCCAAGATGTTGCTGTTTGATCGACGCACGATGCTCCATACGGCTGGCGATATTTTCAAAACCGACGGCACCCCCGGCAATCGCGGGGTGTGGGAAGAAGATCGTGGGCAATATGCTGAGGGGCCGGTGTTCTCGGCCAACGGTGGGAGCGCCGCCTATCGCCGTCAAACGCTGGAGGCCATCGGCCTGCTGGACGACGACTTCTTTTTTTCATGTGAAGACGTGGACTTGGCGTGGCGCGCGCAACTTGCGGGCTGGCCGGTCATTTATGCGCCGCGCGCCGTGGTCTATCACAAACTCTCCGCGACCGGGGGCGGTGCCACCGCTAGTTTTTATGATGGGCGCAATTTTATTTACCTGCTCGTTAAAGATGTTCCGAATGAAGTCTGGCGCAAATACTGGCTAAACCTTTTGCGGGGGCAACTGGCTATCACCTATGCGGCGGTACGCGCGTGGCGAGGGGCCGCGGCGCGCGCGCGCTTGCGCGGTCAGTGGGCCGGCGTGCTGGGCATTCCGCGCATGCTCCGTAAACGACGCGCCGTGCAAGCCACGCGCCGCGTGCCACTTGAGTATATCGAGTCACTCCTTTCACCGTAATCATGTTCCTGTCAATCATCATCCCGGCCCACAACGAAGAACAACGCCTCCCACCCACACTGACGGCGGTGGATGCCTTTTTGGATAGGCAGAACTATCTGAGCGAGATCATCGTCGTTGAAAACGGGAGCCAAGATTTAACGGCCGTGGTAACCGAGGCCTTCGCCGCGACGCACCCGCGCGTCAAGTTGATCCGCGAGAGCGGGCGCGGCAAAGGCTTGGCGGTGCGGCATGGCATGTTGGAAGCGCAGGGTGACTATCGCTTCATCTGCGACGCCGATCTATCCATGCCAATTGCTGAGGTGGTTAAATTTTTACCGCCTCGGATCGATCACTATGACGTCGCGATCGGTTCGCGCGAAGCGCCCGGCGCGCGCCGCTTCAATGAACCACCCTATCGGCATTTTCAGGGGCGGGTATTTAGTAATTTGGTGAAGGTGTTTGCGGTGCCAGGGTTTGAAGACACCCAATGTGGCTTCAAATGTTTGCGGGGGGAGATCGCCGAAGATTTGTTTCGCGTGCAGGTGTTTGATGGGATGAGCTTTGACGTGGAAATGCTCTACATCGCGCGCAAACGCGGCTATAAAATTTTGGAAGTGCCGATTGATTGGTATTACCGCTCTGAAAGCCGCGTGCATCCCATTGCCGATCCGCTCCGCATGTTGCGCGACATTTTGCTCATCCGGCGCAACTGGCACACTGGGCGGTATCAGGCCAAACGCCCCACTTAATCTTTGGTAGTAACCGCGTTGGGGCGCCGCGCGATGAGCGCGACCCAATCCTCAATCTTTTCCTGCGCCGCCAGTTCCAAGCCTTGTTGTTTGAGCGCGGCGATCACCTCGTAGGCCTGCCCTTCTAAAATCCCCGATAAGACCAGTAACCCGCCGGGCGCGATGGTGCGCGCCAAGCCTTGTTCCAACATCATCACCAGGACACGCGCCAAAATGTTCGCCATGACCAATGGCGCACTGGTGAGACCAAATTTCCCAGCGAGGGTCTCGGCCAGCGAGCCGGGCTCGACTTGGATGGCCGCCGCGACACCATTGGCCGCAATGTTCTCACGCGCCACGCGCACCGCTTCCTCGTCAATATCTACGGCCAAGATAGGGCCAGAGCCTAATTTGGCCGCCGCAATGGCGAGGATGCCCGATCCCGTGCCTAAATCCAGCATGGGCTGACCGGGCTTTAAATGGCGCTCAATGGCGGCGAGGCAGAGTTGGGTAGTGGGATGGGTGCCAGTGCCAAAGGCCATGCCCGGGTCAATGCGGATCGGCACATCGTCGGGCGCGAGCGGTGGGTTGAGCCAGGCGGGGATGATCATCAACCGCCGCCCAATGCGGATGGGGTGAAAGTTGACTTTCCAGGCTTCGGCCCAATCGGCATCAGCGACATTTTTATACTGCGGGGCCGGGAGCGGCAAAATCTGGCCTAGATGCCACAGATTCTCTTCCAATTGGGCGCGCGTGGCTTCCAACTGATCGTCCGCTGTGAGATAGGCGCGCACGATGACTGGCCCGACGGCGTGGCCCTCTGGCTCATCGGAGGTGGTTTCAATTTGCGTGGCTTCGGTGACGACGCCATTCGGCGCAAACCGCGCTAGCACATCGGCGACCGCCTCGGCGGCTTCGCCCGACACGGTGAGGGAGACTTCGAGCCAATTCATTGGAATACACAATACACAAAAAGCAATACGCAAGCGGAGCGCGTTTGAGTATTGTGTGTTGACCTATTCTCCGCCTAACGCATTCCGCAATTTGTCAATCAACCCTCGTTCTTGCGGCACGGCATCGTTGGGGAGACTCTTAGCGAAATCTTTGAGGAGTTTCTTTTGATCGTTGTTGAGCGAGTTCGGCACGTTCACATTGACGATGACCAGCAGGTCGCCGCGCCCACTGCGTTGCAAACGCGGCGCGCCTTTGCCGCGCAAGGTGAAGATGGTGCCGGGTTGGGTGCCCGCTTGGATTTTTATTTTCTCTTGCCCGCCGATGACGGGGATGGTGGTCTCGCCGCCGAGGGCCGCCAGCATGAACCCGACCGATACTTCTAAGATAATGTCATCGGCACGGCGCAGGAAGTATTTGTGCGGCGCGACATTGATCACGACATAGAGATTGCCGCTAGGCCCGCCGTTGACGCCGGGTTCGCCCTCGCCCGTCAAGCGGATTTGCGTGCCCACATCCACGCCGGGCGGGATGTTCACCGCCAAACGCTTTGTTTGCCGCAGTTGCATTCGCCCATGACAGGTGTGGCAGGGCGTCGAGACGGTCTCGCCGGTGCCACGACAAGTGGGGCAGGTGGCGACATTGACCATCGAGCCGAGGAAGGTTTGCCGCACTTGCCGCACTTCGCCCGTGCCTTTGCAATTGACGCACTTGATGGGCGACGTGCCGGGCTCCGCACCACTCCCATTGCATGTGGTACAGGTCTCATTGCGTGTGATCTGAATTTCTTTTTCGATGCCATTGATGGCTTCTTCAAACGCGATGGTGAGGTCATAGCGGAGGTCCACCCCCCGGCGTGGCGCGCGCCGATTGCCAGCGCCGCGCCCTCCAAAACCGCCGCCGCCAAAAAACGTCTCGAAAATGTCCTCGACCCCGAAGCCCGAAAAGTCCGGCGCGCCTTGCCCGCTGACGCCCGCGTGGCCGTACCGATCATACGCCGCGCGTTTCTGGTCATCGGAAAGGACGCTATAGGCTTCGTTGATCTCTTTGAACTTTTCCTCGGCTCCGGGGTCTTTGTTGACATCCGGGTGATATTGGCGCGCCAACTTGCGGAACGAGCCTTTGAGCTCATCCGCCGAAGCGCCTTTGTTCACGCCGAGGGTTTCGTAATAATCGCGTTTAGTAGACATGCTGAGAAAGAATGAAGGATGAATTAGGAAAGATGAAAAAACATCCTTCACCCATTGATTTACGCTTCTTTGTAATCCCCATCAATCACATCGTCCCCGCCCGAGCCAGAGCCGCCGGGAGCGCCGCCCATGTTCGGGCCGCCCGCGCCGGGGCCACCTTGCTCGCCGCCATACATCGCCGCACCGATTTGTTGCACGGCCTGATACAGGTCTTGAGTCGCGGCTTTGATAGTGTCGTTGTTCTTGCTGTCCAACGCCTTGCGGAGCGCGGCCACCTTCTCATCCACCACTTGCTTCACATTGGCCGGTACTTTGTCGCCGCCATCGCGGATGGCCTTTTCGGCGGTGTAAATGGATTGGTCAGCGGTGTTGCGTGTTTCGATGTCCTCGCGCCGTTTCTTGTCATCGGCGGCGTGCGCTTCGGCCTCTTTGGTCATCCGTTGCACTTCGTCTTTGCTCAAGCCCGATGAGGCCGTAATGGTGATGTGTTGCGAACGGCCGGTGGCCTTGTCTTGTGCCGAGACTTTAAGGATGCCGTCGGCGTCAATGTCGAAGGTCACTTCAATTTGGGGCATGCCGCGGGGCGCGGGCGGGATGCCATCGAGGATAAACTTGCCGAGTGATTTGTTGTCGGCGGCCATCGGGCGCTCGCCCTGCACGACATGGATCTCCACCGAGGTCTGCATATCTGACGCGGTCGAGAACGTCTGACTTTTGCGCGTGGGGATGGTGGTGTTGCGCTCGATGAGCGAGGTCGCTACCCCGCCCAACGTTTCGATGGACAGGCTCAGCGGCGTCACATCCAACAGGAGGATGTCTTTCACTTCGCCACCCAACACGCCCGCTTGAATGGCCGCGCCAATCGCCACCACTTCATCGGGGTTGACGCCCTTATGCGGTTCTTTGTTGAAGATCTTCCGCACGGCTTCTTGCACAGCGGGCATGCGCGTCATGCCGCCCACCAATACCACTTCGTCAATGTCGCTGGGCTTTTTCTTAGCGTCTTCCAACGCCTGCGTCACCGGGCGGATCGAGCGTTGGATTAGGTCATCGCAGAGTTGCTCGAGTTTGGCGCGGCTCAACACGAGGTTGAGGTGTTTAGGGCCAGAGGCATCGGCGGTGATGAAGGGCAGGTTGATCTCAGTCTGCATCACGGTTGAGAGTTCGATCTTGGCCTTCTCTGCCGATTCCTTGAGACGTTGCAGGGCTTGGCGATCTTTGCGGAGGTCAATGCCTTGCTCTTTTTGGAACTCATCGGCGACCCAGGTAATGATGCGTTGATCGAAGTCGTCGCCACCGAGGAAGGTGTCGCCATTGGTGGAGCGCACTTCAAACACACCGTCACCCACATCGAGGATGGAGATGTCGAACGTCCCACCGCCCAAGTCGTAAACGGCGATGGTTTCATCTTTCTTTTTGTCGAGGCCATAGGCTAGGGAGGACGCCGTTGGTTCGTTGATGATCCGCAACACTTCCAAGCCCGCGATGCGCCCAGCGTCTTTGGTCGCTTGGCGTTGCGAGTCGTTGAAGTAAGCCGGGACGGTGATCACGGCTTGCGTCACCGGTTCGCCCAGATAAGCTTCGGCGTCTTGCTTGATCTTGGCGAGGATCATCGCGCTGACTTCGGGTGGCGAGTATTCTTTGCTGTTCATAAACACGCGCACATCGCCGTTGGGCGCATCACCCACTTTGTAAGGGACGACCTTGAGCGCCTTTTGCACTTCGGCGTCGCCGAATTTGCGCCCCATGAAACGCTTGACCGAAAAGACCGTGTTTTCGGGGTTGAGCACGGCTTGCCGCCGTGCCACTTGCCCCACCGTCCGCTCGCCGTTCTTGGGGTTCACCCCCACGACCGACGGGATGAGCCGCGACCCTTCGGAGGAGGTGATCACTACCGGCTCGCCACCTTCCATCACCGCCACCACCGAGTTGGTGGTGCCTAAGTCAATACCAATGATCTTACCCATGAGTGCTCCTTAATCAAGACACAAAAAAGAATACACAATACTCAGTATTGAAGATTGTGTATTGAATATTGGTTTATTACCGCGCGACCCGCACCAGCGCGGCGCGGACGATTTTTTCGCCGAGTTTATAGCCTTTACGCACAATGGCGATGACATGCCCAGCGGGATGCTCGGCGCTCTCTTCGTGCGTGATCGCTTCTTGTTGGTTGGGGTCGAACTCTTGCCCCACCCCTTCAATCGCTACCAAACCCTCGGCTTCGAGGATGTTTTGCAATTTGCGATAAACGAGCGACACGCCCTCCGCCCATTTGGCTTCTGGGCCAGCCGTGGGGCGGTCTTGCATGGCGCGGTCAAAATCATCCATGACATCCAGATAGCGTGCTAAGACACGACTCGTGGCGCTTTGATAAGTCTCGGCTTGTTCTTTTTCCACGCGCCGTTTGTAATTGGCGAATGTCGCGCGTTCCCGTTGCCAGCCTTCTAGGTTTTCGGCGGCTTTGGCTTTGGCGGCGTCTAGTTCTTTTTGCAAAGTTTCGAGGGTCAGCGGGGGGGCGTCCCCAGTCGGCTCGGCGTCAGGCGCGAGCGTTGGCGTGTTTTCCGATTCCATAAGTCGTCGTCGTTTACTCCGAATAAATTTCGTACATCAGATCGCTCATCAACCCGGCCACAAACCGCACGGTGGAGATGGCGCGGCCATAGGCCATGCGTTGTGGCCCCAAAATGCCCATTGCGCCAGTGGCATAGCCAGAGACGCCATAGCGGGCCAATACCATTGAACAATCTTTGAGTTCTTGCCATGAGTTCTCGCCCCCGATGACCACTTGCACCCCGCCGATGGTGGGCGCGAGGGCTTTGGCGAGGAACTCTTCTAAATAGGTGCGTTCTTCCAGAACGCGCAAGGCTTGACGTGCCGAGTCAGAGGTGGCAAATTCGGGTTCGGCCAGCACGTTGGTCACACCATCGCGGATGACATCCCCCGCCGAAAAAGCCTCAGCGCGGCTGAGGACATCGGCGGCGAGGCGCAATACTTCTTGTTCGAGCGTGGGCATCGTCTCGGCTTGCGCCAAGACGCCATGCGCGTCTAACCCTTGGCATTCGGCATTGATCCGTTTGGCGGCATCACTGAGGCCATCTTGCGAGACCGGTTCGGCGAGGGTGAGCATTTGTTGGCGCACTTCGCCACCACTTAAGACCAACACCATGAGGACGGTGCGCCCTAAGGTGGAGATCAGCTCCAAATGTTTGAAGCGCGCCATCTGTTGCAAAGGCGAGGTGACCAAGCTGGCCCCACGCGCATGTTGGGCAAGCACAGAGGCGGCGAGCCGCATCCACTGATCTACATCACGGCGCGCTTGGTAGAACTGGTGGCTGATAGTGCGCTGTTCGGAGAGGGGCAGTTCGTTTTCCCCTACAATGCGTTGCACAAAGTAGCGATAACCCGCCTCAGTCGGCTCACGCCCAGCGGAGGTATGGGGCTGGCGCAGAAAACCAATCTCGGTGAGGGTGACCATTTCATTGCGGATAGTGGCCGAACTCACACCTAGATTGTACCTTTCGAGCAACGCCTTGGAGCTAATGGGCGTCGCGCCATCTATATAATCACGGATAATTAAGCCAAGAATAGTCTCTTGGCGCTCGGATAATTGGGGCATTTTGCGCTTTTTAGCACTCTCGATGCGAGAGTGCTAATGACCTAGGAAAGATTATACTGCCAGCATGGGGCAGTGTCAATGAATTATGTGGATTTTTAGGAAGATTAGGTGGAAGTTTGGTTATTCCGCTCCCCTTGACAAGGCCCTTTCCCCCCGGATACCATGCCCACTATGGCTACCTTATATGACTTTACTGACGACAACTTTAAGACGGATGTTTTAGAAACCGCTGAGCCAGTCTTGGTAGACTTCACCGCCGAATGGTGCCCGCCATGCAAAATGCTCGATCCCATTGTGGTGAAACTCAACGAAGAATGGGGTGGGGTGGTGAAGGTGGGCCATCTGGATATTGACACGAACGTGAAGACCACCGAGGCTTACGGGGTGATGGGCGTGCCAACGCTCATTTTGTTTAAGGCCGGCCAACCAGTGGAGCGGCTCATGGGCTTTATGCCTAGGGAGCGGATCTTGGCGAAGTTACAACGGCATTTGGGGTAAGGCGCGAAAACCCTCCGTGCGCCTCACCCTCTTCGGCGCGACTGGTCGCACCGGGCAATACCTGACTGAATACGCTTTAGCCGCTGGACACTCAGTGACGGTCTTCGCGCGCGACGCGGCCAAAATTAAAACCCACCACGCCCATTTACAAATACTCATTGGCACAGTGGATAACCCGGTTCAAGTAGCGAATGCCATCCAGGGTAGTGAGGCCGTGGTGAGTGTTTTGGGGCCGACCGAGAATAAACCCACCTACGCCATCAGCAAGGGGACTGAACATATCTTGACCGCGATGCGACAACAAGGCGTGCGGCGGCTCGTCCTCTCGGTGGGCGCTGGAGTGAGCGATCCGCGCGATGCCCCCGGCCTGTCGCATCAGCTCATACAGTTTCTCCTAAAGACTTTTGCCCGTTACGTGTATGAAGACATGGTGCGGGTCGCCGCCCAGGTGCGCGCCTCCGATTTAGATTGGACTATCGTGCGTGTGCCGCGCCTCACCGATGCTCCACCCACCAAGCAGATTAAAGTAGGCTTTGTAGGGCGAGGCGTCGGTATCCAACTCAGCCGCGCCGATCTAGCGCACTTCATGCTCCAACAACTCACTGACCGCACCTATCTCCGCCAAGCGCCCGCTATTAGCAATTGAACTGACTCTTAAGGGAGACCCACGGCCTCTTTCACCTCGGCGATGGTCTCGCGGGCGATCTGCCCAGCGCGTTGCGCGCCATCCTGCAAGATATCCCAGACCGCATTTTCATTTTTAGCCAACTCAGCCCGGCGCGCGCGGAAAGGCTCTAAGTGCGCGTTGATGTTCGCGGCGAGGCGCTTCTTGCAATCCACACACCCAATACTCGCTTGCCGACAGTCGGTGTCAATCTGCGCCACCTCCGCGGCGGGCGTGAAGGTCTTATGCAGGGTGAACACATTGCACACTTCTGGGCGGCCGGGGTCAGTGCGACGCGCACGTTGCGGGTCTGTCACCATCGTCAGCACTCGCTTCTGCGTTTCCTCGGGCGTGGCGGCGAGTTCAATATGATTGTTCAGGCTCTTGCTCATCTTGGCCTGCCCATCGGTGCCGAGCACTTTGGGATACTCAGTGTTCTTCATTTGCGGCTCAACCAAGACTGACCGCTTCGTCTTGAAATTAAACGTGCGGACGATCTCGCGTGCAAACTCTAGGTGCGAGGCCTGATCCACCCCCACGGGCACCACGCCCGCTTTATACAAGGTGATGTCGGCCGTCATCAACACCGGATACCCGACGAGGCCATAGTTGATGTTGTGCGCGTGTTGGGTAACTTTTTCTTTAAAGGTCGGCAAGTCCGTCAATTTGCCCAGCGGGGTGAACATGGACAGGATGGTGTGTAGTTCAGTCACTTGAGGGACGTGGCTTTGCACAAAGATGATCGTCTCGGCGGGACGCAGACCCGCCGCTAACCAATCCAATGCCATCTCGGCGGTATTCTGGCGCAGGTCTTCAAACTCATCCAAGGTCGTCAGCGCGTGCAAATCTACGATGCAATAGACGCACTCATAGTCGTCTTGAAGCGCGACATAGTTCTTAATCGCGCCTAGATAATTGCCCAAATGTTGCCGCCCGGTGGGGCGTGCGCCAGAAAAGACTCGACCTTTTTTCATGCGAGGGTGCCTTGAGAAGTAGGGTAGGTTGAAGCAAAATTATAATCGGAAACAGAAGGAGGCCAAACGTCTTGCCTCTCACTCTCCACTTTTCACCCGCTCCACTGCTTCTGCCCACTGCGCTTGCGCTTCTTCAATTGATATCCCCAACCCATTGGCTAACCATGCCTCCGGATTCGGCTCGGTCGGCCAAGTTTGGAAGAGCGCGCCTTCGGTCGTTGGGTCTTGTTCGCGTAAGAGGTGATTGAGCGCGGCGAGGGCGGCGCGCATCTCTTCTGGGCGCCGCCACACTGCGAACCGCGTTTGCCAGAGGCGCGTGAGATTAACGAGCGGGCGCGCGTCAGCGGGGAAGGGCGCTAAGACGGCTGGGGAGTCGAGTTCCAATTGCGCCGCGCGCCGCGTCACGAGCGCGTAGAAAAAAGCGTTGCCCGTTTGGTTGATGCCGCCGACATGAAAGCTCAGTTCATCGGCGATGGCAAACAGCACCTGCACCCCAATCGCGCGCCGCAACAGTTCGGCGCTGGCTTCGTCGGCGGGGTAGCCACCGGCTTGGGGTGCTTGCAAATACAACATCGGCTCTGGATAGCGCGTAAGCTGGATCGGCATCAGGGCAAACAAGGCTGGATCGCTCGCTTGCCATTCGCCTAAGTCACGGTCGGGGCGTAAGGGCATCGTGAGGAAGTTGAGGGTGAGTTGGAACTGATTCGGGCAACGCCACACCGCACAGGCTCGCGCGGCCTTGGCCTCCAAATAGGGCGCGAGGGCAGCGATAAACTCGCTGTCGCCCGGGTAGTAATGCAGTATGAAGCGCGGGCCGTGTTGTTCTTGCGGCGCGCCCCATTCATCATTGAGGGGCGCGATGCGCCGCCACTGATCGCTGTAGCGATAAAACTGTGGGAATAAAAACGCATAGTGGTCGCCGCTCGCGGTAATAAAAATGCGTTTAACCTCCACGCGGGCGACATCAGCTGTGACAAGGGTAAAGGATTGGATCGTTCCGGCTTCGGGTAAGGGGCGCAAGAGGCGCGTGGGCAACGGCGAGGCGAAGCCGTTGAGCGCCTGGCGCAGTTGGGCTTGCAGCCAAGTCGAGTCGTTAGGATCGGCGAGCTCGGCCAAGGCGCGCCCATCGCGGGCTTGGAGCGCGGCCTCTTCGGCGGCGACGACTTGTTGTAAGGCGAGTTGAGTCAGAGCGTGATTCAGAACTGGGGAGAGCCACAGGCTGAGCGCGATCAGGCCAAAGGTGAGGCCTAACCCGATCCATAAGCGCCAAGCGTAGAAATGACTGAACGGTGAGCCACGCGCGCGGCGTGGTAATGGCGCGGAGGTCGCTTCGGGGGCGTCGGTTAGAGTCCAATCGAGCAGATCGCGGGGGGCAGACATATTTAAAAACTTTCGGGGTCGTTACGACCCCGAAAGTTAGCGTTTATTGCTTTCCACCAATCGTCTCCACCAGCGCGTTTAGTTCTTCATCTGAATAAAAATGGATGACGAGCGTGCCGCCCTTGCGCCCGCGCTTGAGCGAGACTTTGGTGCCGAGCTTATCACGTAGCCGCACGGCAATGGCCTCCGACTCGGCGTGTTTGGCGGGGCGGGCCGGGCGGGCGTCTTTGTGGCCTTGCAGGCGACGCACGTATTCTTCGGTTTGGCGCACGTTCCACTGATTGCGCATGACCGTATTGAAGGCGGCGATTTGCGCTTGCGGGGTGGAGAGGGTGAGCAGGGCGCGCGCGTGGCCTTCGGAGAGGTCTTCTTTGGCGAGCGCCTCCAACAAGGCTGGGGGCAGTTTAAGCAGGCGGAGCGTGTTCGTGACCGTCACGCGCTTCTTGCCCACTTTGAGCGCAATCGCCTCGTGCGATAAATTGAAATCATCCGCCAAATGTTTGTAGGCTTGTGCGGTTTCGAGCGGGCCGAGGTCGGCGCGTTGAATGTTCTCAACGAGCGCGATCTCCAAGAGTTGCTGATCAGTCACCTCACGGATGATGACCGGCACGGTGGGCAAGCCCGCGCGCTTAGAGGCTTCTAGCCGCCGTTCGCCGGCGATGAGCGTGTATTGTCCCGGCACGGTCGTTTGCATCACCACTAGCGGTTGGATCACGCCATGTTCGCGGATCGAATTCGACAGGTCTTCCAAATCGGCCGGGTCGAAGACGGTGCGCGGTTGGCGCGGGTTGCGCGAAATAGCCGTCACGGACAGTTGGGTGACGCCCGTGAGGTTGGCTTCGGCGGCCGGGATGAGGGCGTCTAAGCCGCGCCCGAGGCCACGTTTGGCGGTCATATCAACTCACCTTGTTAGTTGCTACTTGGTCGCCCGCCATGAGTTCTTCGGCTAAGGCTTTGTAGGCCACGCCACCCGTAGAGTTGGGCGAATAGGCCGAGATCGGCACGCCGTGCGAGGGCGCTTCGGCGAGGCGGATGCTACGCGGGATGATGGCTTTGAAGACTTGGCCGGGGAAGTGTTTGTTGACCTCGGCCACGACTTGTTGCGAGAGCGTGGCCCGCGCGTCAAACATCGTCATCACCACGCCCCGGATCACCAGCTTGGGGTTGAGCGCCACCCGCACGCGCGTGATGGTATTGGTCAGTTGGCTTAACCCTTCAAGCGCCAGGTATTCGCATTGCACAGGGATGATGACGCCATCTTGAGCGGCGACTAAGCCGTTGATGGTGATCAACCCCAACGAGGGCGGGCAGTCAATCAGGACGTAATCGTAATTCACCGCCGCCACCTCCAGCGCATTGCGCAGTTGATTTTCGCGGGCCAACATGCTCACGAGTTCCACCTCTGCTCCGGCTAGCGCCGGTGAGGCCGGGAGTAGCGCCAACTTGAGTTTGGGGCTATGGAGCACATGTTGACTGACGGGCGTGGCGTTGATCAAGACATCATACACGCCACCAGCGACTTTGTTTTTATCAATGCCCAGTGAGGAGGTGGCGTTGGCTTGCGGGTCCATATCCACCAGCAACACCCGTTGCCCCAAATGCGCTAAGTAGGCGGCGAGGTTGATGGCGGTAGTCGTCTTGCCTACACCGCCTTTTTGATTGACGAGAGTATAGATGAAGGACATAGAGAGCAGTGGTCAGTAGCCAGAAGTCAGTAGTCAGTATGCAATATCAGAAAGAGAGTATCAAGGATAAATCGTTATTGGCTAATTTGGAAAGCGAAACCCGTGTAGCAGGTTTTCTCTGCTCAGATGCTGAGGGTGTATCAAGAAGAACCTTGTGTCTTGTCTCTTGTGTCCTGTGTTTTAAATCGTGTACTGCACTTGCCGTTTTTCCGGTTGCTTGATGTTGGCGATTTTGCGACATTGCGCCACTTCATCTAGGGTGGGCGCTCCCGCGAGGCCAATCCGGGTCACTGACCGTGCGGC
>Ga0315912_10002984_pt1 | contig 17321 bp, 17 predicted proteins | sample VfabasoilMG_FD_204469 | JGI IMG/M metagenome (GOLD analysis project Ga0315912, IMG submission 204469) | Garden soil microbial communities collected in Santa Monica, California, United States - V. faba soil | ecosystem: Environmental > Terrestrial > Soil > Garden | place: USA: California...
CCTTGCCGCCCACTTCGCCGCCACGGATCGCGACTTCACCGTTGACCGTCGTCAGGTCGCCACCCACACGGGAACGTTTGCCCAGCTCGATTTCGCCATTGACCGTGGTCGCGGACCGTTCGACCACCACGTCTTCGCCGATCTCCACGGACCCATTGACCGTGCGCAGCTCGCCGAGCTTCGCGTTGTTTTCGACTTCGATTTCGCCGTTCACGGTCTTCGCGCTGTCGGCCGTCACTCCGTTGGCGACATGGACGCTACCGTTCACCGTGCTCAGCGAGCCATAGGTTTCGCCGGCCGAGGTCTTCACCTCGCCATTGACCGTTGAAAGATTGCGGCCGTCGCCTGCGAAGGAAACCGGGGTACCGGCCCAGGCGACGAAGGCAATGAACGCGAAAACGGCGAGCGTGGCGAATTTCATCTGGGGGTCCCTCCGGCCATTGGGCCTTTGCATGATTGGACGAGCGGACGCCGCAAGAGGTTGCAATCTCTCACGGAGGGGGCCGCTTCGGCCCCTTTTTGATTCGCGCGGACGCGCTAAAAAAGAAGCCCCGCTTGTGGCGGGGCTCATTGGTCGCTTGCTTGCTTGTTTGTGGAGGAGTGTTTTCGCTCTTCTTGTTCTTATCCAGGTGCGGTCTTAGTCGAGCCGCTTGTATCTAGGAAGAGCAATCGCTGTGCCAGAGGATTCCTGCAAAAGCTTCCGCACGTAATTGCCATAGGGGAGCCTCGGGCGGTGCAAAGTTCGAGTTTGGGCAATATGTCACGTCGGACTTTGACTACCTCCTGTCAAAATGTTCGACGCATGGAGCCCGCCTGCCCGCGACATAAGGTGGGGGGTCAGACGCCAATACCTTTTGAATCAATCGATTGCCTATTCGCCTACGAGTGTAAATGAGCCCGACAGTCATCAAATCGCGTTTCGGGGCCCGTGCTGCCTGGGTTGCGGCACTGTTCCTGTTGCTGACGCCGTTCTTGGTCCGGGCAGAGGGGATTCCTCGCCCGGCGGGTATCCAGCCGGACGTGAACTTCTGGATTCGCGTCTACACCGAGGTGACGACCAACGAGGGACTTCTGCACGACGAGCGAAATCTCGGCGTGGTCTACGACACCCTGAAATTCAGCGCGGGCAGTTCGTCGCGCGATCGCCAGCGCATGGTGGATGACCGGCGCGACCGGTACATCGCCGCCCTGCGCCGTATCGTCGCCGCGCTCCCGTCCGAGTCGGGTCGCGAAGCGCTTTCCGACGACGACAAACGCATCCTCGCGCTGTGGGGCGCGAACCCGAGCGCCATCATTCTCAAGGACGCGACCACCCGAATTCGATTCCAGCTCGGCCAGGCCGACCGCTTCAAGGAAGGACTGATCCGCTCCTCGCAGTGGGAAACGCATATCGCGGAGACATTCGCGAACCAGGGCCTGCCCAAGGAACTCGCGGTGTTGCCGCACGTGGAATCGTCGTTCAACGCGGCCGCCTACTCGAAGGTCGGCGCGGCCGGGCTCTGGCAGTTCATGCGTTCGACGGGGCGGCGTTACATGCGCGTCGATGACGCCGTGGACGAGCGCCTCGATCCGTATCGATCGACCGAAGCCGCCGCCCAACTACTCGCGTACAACTACCGCGTCCTCGACAGCTGGCCGCTGGCGCTGACGGCATACAACCACGGCGCCGCCGGCATGCGGCGCGCCAAGGAATCCGTGGGCACGGATGACTTCGTGAAGATAAATCGCACGTACACCAGCCGCACGTTCGGCTTCGCGTCGCGCAATTTTTTCCCGTCGTTCCTTGCGGCGCTCACCATCGATGAAAATCCCGAGAAATATTTCGGCACGTTCGAACGACGGCCCGAGCAGAAATTCCGCGAGGTCACCATGCCCGCGTATGTGCGGCTGTCGACGCTCGAACGCATCGTCGCGGTCGACCGCGAGCAGCTGCGCACGCTGAATCCCGCCTGGCGGCCGACGATCTACAGCGGCACGAGGCTCGTGCCACGCGGCTATCGGCTGCGTTTGCCGGCGGACACCTCGGAAAAATGGACGCCCGACCTCCTGGCCGCGCGCGTCCCCGCCAACGAGCTTTACGCCGGACAGATCACGCCGCGAACCCATCGTGTGCGGAAGGGCGAGAGCATGTCCGACATCGCGCAGCGATACGGCATGACGGCCGCGCGACTCGCGCAGATGAACGGAATGGCGCCGCACGCGAGCCTGCGTGTCGGCCGACGTTTGCAGCTGCCCGAGCAGTTGCCGCGCACGCTGAGCGGCGCGGCGCCCGCGGCGGTGGCGGCAGCCGAGACGCCGACGGCGTCGCCGGCGAATGCGACCGCGGCGTCCGCACCGGTCGGCGAGTTCTATGTCGTTCGTCGCGGCGATTCGCTCGAGGGCATCGCGGCGCGCGTAAGCGTGCCGCAGGCTGAACTGCTCAAGATGAATTCCTTACGCAACCCGGACTTCCTCTACGAAGGCCAGCGCCTGCGCATCGCCGGTGAAGCGGTGGCCGTGACGCCTGCGGAGGCGGAAGTGAAGGTGGCTGCGATCGATGCGGCGCGCGGCGAGGCGCAGCGCGAAGGCGCGGCAGTCCAGGTGGTGCGTGAAGAAACGACGCGTCCCGTGGGCACCGGCGAGCCCGCACGCGGCCGGCCGCGTTCTGCAGCCGCGGCTGCCATGGAAGCGGCATCGACTCCGGAAGTGGCGACTGCCGTGGTGCAGGCCGCGGAGATCGCGCGCGAACCCGTGTCGGCAAGCCAGGCGGAAGAGCTGAGCCCCGCACTCGGGCCGGTTTCCGTTTCGCAGGGACTGGCCGACTCCATCGATTACCAGGTACGCGACGACGGCACGATCCGCGTCGAGGCCACCGAGACGCTCGGCCAATATGCCGACTGGCTGCAGATCCCAACGCAGAAGCTGCGCAACGTGAACAAGCTCAAGCCGAAGCAGCCCGTATTGCTCGGCCAGAAACTCAACCTCGACTATTCGCGTGTCTCGCGTGAAGCGTTCGAACAGGTTCGACGTGATTACCACGCGAAGCTGCAGGCGGAATTCTTCGTGCAGCACCGCATCGCGGGCACCGAGGTCTATATCGTGCGCCGCGGCGATTCGCTGTGGACCATGACGCAGAAGTTCAGCAACCTGCCCATCTGGCTGCTGCGCCAGTACAACCCCGACACGGATCTGTCGGACCTGCGCGCGGGGACGCAGGTGGTGATGCCGCGCGTCGAGGTTCTCGCCGGTAGCTAGCCCAAGCGCGCTTCAGCGCGCCGCGAAGTCCTTCAGGCGGGTGTCGAGCGCGTCGTTGGCGAATACAGTCTTCACCGTGCCGGTTTCCGTCTTGCCCGCTTCGAGCACGCGGATCGTCAGTTTCGTGGCATCGGCAAGCCGCGTCACGAGGTCCGGGTCGATCTTGAAGTAGAACATCGAGCTCCACGGCGTCGGGATCTTGTACGGCGACTTGTGCAGGCCGGCGAAGTCCGCAGCCTTGCCCGGTGTGCCGAGCGATACCGGTGTGCCATTCAGTTCGAACTCGGGCAGCGCGTCTCCGAGAGGCGCGCCGGGCACCGCGATCCACAGGAACAATTCGCGCGTGCCCATGAGGTTCGTTTCGAAGGGGCCGACATAGGCGAAGCGCCCAGATGGATCCTGCTGAAAGGTCTCGCGATACAGCTCGATCGGATGTCCGAGGCGAGCGATGGTGACGCCGGTTTCCGAGTCGAGTTGTTCGACCACCGGCGCGTCATCCGGTAGCGCGGCGCATGCGGCGAGCACGGAAGCGGCAGCAGCGATCAGCATGAAACGCGCCGCGCGCAGCGCGGTCTTGGAGAAGCGACGGCTTGTCATAATCGAATCCAATAGACATTCTTGTTGCATCGAACACCCCAACCTGTGACGCGATCCGACATCGCGATCACGGGCACACACTATACTCCGGTTCAACATAAGTGCTTGTTTTGTAATCAAATGTCGCTTGCTACAAAAACTTTCGCACTCGTAGCGCTCTTTTTCGCCTGTGCCTTCGTCGGCACGGCGTCGGGCGATGCGCTTCCCTATCATGCGCGCGCGATGGCGTCGGTGGGCGTCGATCTGCCCGTGGCCGATCGTGTTCTCGTGCGCAAATCCGAGCGTCGCCTCTATCTCATGCGCGGCGACGATGTGTTGCGCGCCTATCGCGTGGCGCTCGGGCTGAATCCCGGTGGCCCGAAGGAGCGCGCCGGTGATTTCCGCACGCCCGAAGGCAGCTATCGCCTGACCCGGCGGAATACACGCAGCGATTTCTTCCTGTCGATCCAGGTCAACTACCCCAGTCCGCAAGACGTTCAGCGTGCGCGCCGCAACGGTTGGGACCCGGGTGGTTCGATCATGATCCATGGGCTTCCAAACGACCCGCGCCACACGCCGGACTACTACGCCACGCAGGACTGGACCGATGGTTGCATCGCGGTCACGAACGCGGACATGGTGGAAATCTGGATGATGACGTCGGACAACGTGCGGATCGACATCCAGCCCTGATCTCCCGGCCCCGTGGGCCGTCTTTCCCGTCGGGTACACTGCTCACCAATAACAAGGTGAACGGACTCGAGGGGATATCTTGGAAACCAGCATCGTCATTCCCGACTTCGTGGATGCGCGCATCGGACCGCGCGGCAGCCTCGAAAACCTTTCCCAGCAGGAAATCGAGAAACTCCTCGATTCACGCGCCGGCGGCCTCTACCCGCTGTTCCGCAAGTGCGCGCTCGCGGTTCTCAACTCCGGCAGCGAGACCGACAACGCCAAGGAAATCTTCGACCTCTACAAGGACTTCGAGGTGGAGCTGGTGCGGCAGGCCTGGGGCGTCAAGCTCGAGATCAAGAACGCGCCGGGGCAGGCCTTCGTCGACGGCGAGATGATTCGCGGCATGAAGGAACACGTGTTCGCGGTGCTGCGTGACGTCATCTTCATCAACAACGAGATCATCGAAAGCGGCCGCTTCGACCTGCAGAACCCCGCCGCGATCACCAACGCGGTATTCCACATCCTGCGCAACGCGCGGATCCTCGACTACAAGGCCAAGCCGAACCTCGTGGTGTGCTGGGGCGGCCACTCCATCAACACCGAGGAATACCAGTACACGAAGAAGGTCGGCTACGAGCTCGGCCTTCGCGGCATGGACGTCTGCACGGGTTGCGGCCCGGGGGCCATGAAGGGGCCCATGAAAGGGGCCACCATCGGGCACGCCAAGCAGCGAATCATCAACGGGCGCTACATCGGTCTCACCGAGCCCGGCATCATCGCCGCCGAGCCGCCGAATCCCATCGTGAACCAGCTCGTGATCATGCCGGACATCGAAAAACGGCTCGAAGCGTTCGTGCGCCTTTCCCACGGCGTGGTCGTGTTCCCGGGCGGCGTCGGGACGGCCGAAGAAGTCCTCTACCTGCTCGGCATCCTGCTCGAACCGGCCAACGCGGGAATGCCGCTCAAGGTGGTGCTCACGGGCCCCAGGCACAACGCCGACTACTTCGTGCAGATCAAGGCGTTCATTGCCGGAACCCTCGGAGACAAGGCGGCGGACCTGCTGCACGTCATCGTCGACGACCCGGCCGAAGTGGCCCGCTACATGGTTTCGACCATGGAGCAGGTGCGCGATTTCCGGCGCAACAACAGCGATTCGTACAACTACAACTGGCTGCTGAAGATCCCGCCGCCGTTCCAGCATCCGTTCGAAGTGACGCACGAAACCATGCGCGCCCTGCGCCTGTACCGCGACCTGCCGGCCCACGAGCTGGCCGCGGACCTTCGGCGGGCGTTCTCCGGCATCGTCACCGGCAACGTCAAGGAAAACGGCGTGCGCGCCATCGAGAAGCTAGGCCCCTACGAGCTCACGGGCGATGCTTCGGTGATGAAACTGCTCGACGAACTACTCACCGCGTTTGTTGCACAGAAGCGAATGAAGCTGCCGGGAAGCGCTTACCGTCCTTGCTACCGCCTGGTGGCCTGACGACGAAGTCGTCCAATAAACAACAATAACGGGCTGCAACGTTAAATCGGGCGCGCGCAGCGCGCGCTCGTCGCGACATAACGAAAAAATCTGTGCGACGTGGCGCGCATCGCCCGCAAGCCGTCGTGGGCGCGTGAATCAGTTCCTGTCGTTTGGGTGCGACGAAAACGTAGGCTTACGTCAACCGAAAGGGAGTAAGCCCATGAGTGCCTCTGACAGAAACCGGGGAAACTTAGCGAACGGAACACCGCCACCGGTGGGCACCGACGCTTATGCCGCCTGGCTCGAGCGCATGCAGCGGACGCGCGGGCGTCATGCCGCGATCACCAAGAACCTCTACACCTGGTCTAGCTACAAGCACTGGGCCGACAAGGTGAAGGGTTCGTGGGAAGACGACGCGGTTCCGGCGCCGAGCAAGAAGTAAGCGAATAACACCGCGGCAAACGCGGGTTGGGCCGGGAGTCATTTCCGGTCGGATTGAAGGGTTCTGAAGTGGGAAGCAAGGTTCTGGCGAATAGCCCGGAATCAGCATCCATTATTTTTCACGGACGCCGCCGCTTCGGCGGCGTTGAGAGTGGCCGTCAGGCCTGAGTAATCATCACCACGCCTGCGTGATGAACGTGGCCTCGTGGGCCGCTGTGCCTTCGGTGTCTTCGATGACGGCCTCGGGGGCCGCCACTGCCACGCTCGCGGGGGCAGGTTGTTCCGACAGGGGAGCAGGCTGTTCGGCCAGCACGCGCTCCGGCTCGAGCCAGGCGAGCAGGGATTCCCACTGCGTCATGTCTTCCTTGACCAGGTAGGGCTTCATTTCATGGATGCCCACGCCTTGTTCGGCGGCCCGCACGTAATTCTGCGAGTCGCGGATGGTGGCGATGACCGGGATCTCGAGCTTCTCGAGGAATTTCATCAGCGACTGGAACATCAGCGTGTTCTTGCGCACGCGGTTGGCGATGACGCCGATGCGGTTTTCGGCACGCTTGATCTTGGCGACCAGGAGCAGGTCGGCGATGCAGCGCGACGCGGCATGAATGTCGATGTCGGAGGGCAGCACCGGCACGATGACCTTGTTGGCATCGCGCGTGAGTTCGGGAAGCAGGCGCGCCTCGACCGCCGCGGGGCTGTCGACCACGATTTTCTGGGTGCCATCTGGCACCCGCATCTGCCAGGAGCGCGTGGTGCGGGCGTCGTGCTCGAAGGTGGCGATGCCGGTGATGGCGGGCTGCGGCGTCTTGCGCTTGCGCAGCCAGCGCGTCGCGGAGCCTTGCGGATCGCGGTCGATCAGCAACGTGTTGTCGCCACGCGAGGCGAAGTACGCCGCGAGATTGATCGCGAGCGTGGTCTTGCCAGAGCCGCCTTTAGGATTTAGGACGACGATACGTTGCATGGCCCGTTCCGACGCGTTTGTCAGAATGTGGTTGCGATGTGAAGTACTCGAAAGACTAGCGACGCCGCAAGGGTGGTGCAACCAAGCGCCGTTTCGACTGTGACCCTGAACACAGCGATTGTCGGAGCCTCTTCCTACGATCCGACCCAGGTGATCGAGACAAGGCGGTTCGTGATGGAACGTTTCTTACTGCTCTGGGATGAACTCGACGACATCGTCGGAACCAGCCGCTACTACGTGAAGAACACCGCGATGGCCATCTGGACGAGCGTCCGCCCCCGCTGATCCCCCGTTGACAGCCCGGCCCCCATCCGGGGCTTGAAATTGGAATTCGGCGCCCGCAGTCTGCCGGCGCCATGACAACTCCCGATACCCATTCCAGGGAAACCTTAGGTTTCCAGGCCGAAGTCCGTGAGCTCCTGAAGCTCATGATCCATTCACTCTACAGCCACCGGGAAATCTTCCTGCGCGAGCTGATCTCGAACGCTTCCGATGCCAACGACAAGCTGCGCTTCGAGGCGTTGAGCAAACCGGATCTCCTCGCAGGCGAGCCCGACCTCGCCGTCTGGATCGAAGCCGACGCCAACGCGAAGACGCTCTCCATTCGCGACAACGGCATCGGCATGAGCCGCGACGAAGCCGTCTCGCACCTCGGGACCATCGCGCGATCGGGTACGGCAGAGTTCTTCAAGAAGCTGTCGGGCGATCAGCAGAAAGACTCGCAGCTCATCGGCCAGTTCGGCGTGGGTTTCTACTCCGCATTCATCGTGGCCGAGCGCGTCGAGGTACTGACGCGACGCGCAGGCCTCGGCCCGGGCGAAGGCGTGCGCTGGGAATCTGCCGCGGATGGCCAATTCACGGTCGAAACCATCGAGCGCCCGGAACGCGGCACGACCATCGTGCTGCACCTCAAGGAGGATGCGCGCGAATTCCTCGACAGCTGGCACCTGCGTTCCCTGGTGCGGCGCTATTCGGATCACATCGCCTTTCCGGTGCGCATGCCGAAGGAGGGCGAAGCCACGCTCGAGTACGAGGCCGTCAATCGCGGTACGGCGCTCTGGGCGCGTCCCAAGGGCGAGATCAAGGACGAGGAATACATCGAGTTCTACAGCTATCTCACGCATGGCTCCGGCGAGCCGCTGACCTGGTCGCACAACCGCGTCGAGGGCAAGCGCGACTACACGAGCCTCATCTACATTCCGTCGGCCGCGCCTTTCGATCTCTGGCAGCGCGACGGTGCCCGTGGGCTGAAGCTGTACGTGCGGCGCGTCTTCATCATGGACGACGCCGAGCAGTTCCTGCCGCTGTACCTGCGCTTCGTGAAGGGCGTGCTCGATTCAGCCGACCTGCCGCTCAACGTGTCGCGCGAACTGCTGCAGACCGACAGCGAGGTCGAGGCCATGCGCGCGGCGCTGACCAAACGCGTCCTGGAGCTGCTGGCCAGGCTCGCCAAGGACGATCAGGCGAAATACCAGGGCTTCTGGCGCGAGTTCGGAACGGTGCTCAAGGAAGGACTCGCAGAAGACTTCGGCAATCGCGACAAGATCCTGCCGCTGCTGCGGTTCGCGAACTCCACGCAGCAGGGCGACGCCGAAGAAACCTCGCTCGCCGATTACGTGGCGCGCATGCAGACCGGCCAGGACAAGATCTACTACGTAGTGGGCGAGACGCTGGCCGCCGCGCGCAGCCACCCCGCCATCGAGGGCCTCAAGGCCCGCAACGTGGAAGTCCTCTTGTTAGGCCGCCGCATCGATGCGTGGGTCATGGACCACCTGCAGGAATTCGAAGGCAAGAAGTTCAAGGACGCGACGCGAGGCGACCTCGACCTCGGAAGCCTGGCGAGCCCGGCTGACAAGGAAAAGGCCGAGTCGCAATTGAAGGAATCCGCATCGCTGCTAAAGCGCGTCAAGGACGCGCTCGGCGACCGCGTCGCCGAGACGCGCGTCAGCACGCGGCTCAAGGATTCCGCCGCGGTTCTGGTCGCAGGCGAACACGAAATCTCCGCGCCGTTGCGTCGTGCGCTGGAGGCGGCCGGGCAGCAGGCACCGGCGGGCAAGCCAGTGCTCGAGCTCAATGTGGAGCATCACCTCGTGAAATATCTCGAGCACCGTGAAGACGGCGCCGAGTTCAACGATCTTGCACTCGTGATCTTCGAGCAGGCGATGCTGGCCGAAGGTGCGCAACTGCCGGATCCGGGCGCCTTCGTGCAACGGCTCAACCGCCTCTGGGCGCGCCTTTGAGCAACGACGATCTCCTGCGGCCCACGCTTTCGGACTACCAGCGCGTTCCCAGCCTCTACAACACGACAGGTTTCTTCCTGTCGTCGTTCTTCGGCGGGCCGCTGGGCGCGGCGATCTACGGCGGTGCCAACAGCCATCGGCTGGGCCGGTTGTCGAGCGACCTGCCGTCGCTGGTCTCAATCGCCGCCGCGGCGTTCCTATTGCCTCTCGTACTTCACAATGCCGGCTTGCTCGAGGGGCTGGCCGCGGCGTTTGGCGGCCGTGCCTCGCGCAACTACGGTCTTGTCATGCGGGCGCTCGGCCTCGCGACCTACGGTGCTATCTACCTCATGCACCGGCGGTTTTTCCGATCCGCGCGTGTATCGGGCGCGAAGGAAGTCCCGGGCTGGATTCCGGGCATCGCGGCGACCGCGGCCGGCATGTTTGCAAATGCCACGTTCGTCAGCTGGCTTCTCAAGCATCATTAGCGCATGGACGATCAACCCTCGAGCGCCGATGCGTATGCCCAGCAGGCGTTCTATTTCATCGAGCGTCGTCGCCTCGACGACGCGCGCCGGATCCTGAGGGACGGGCTCACGCAGTATCCGCAAGATCCGGACCTGCTTTTTCACAGCGCGCAGGTCGACTGGCTCAGCGACGACAACGAGGCGGCCGAAGCCACCATCCGGCAGGTGCTCGGCGTAGCGCCGGATTTCGCGCCCGCGCGGGAACTGCTGGCGGGCCTGCTGACCGAGCGCGAACAGTTCGCGGAGGCCGAACTGCTGCTCATCGGTCTCCTGCGCGACTATCCTGAAAGCGCCGCGCTGTATGGCCGATATTCGCGCCTCATGCTGCGCACGCTGCACCTCGACAAGGCCGAGAAGCTCGCGCGAGAAGGGCTGCGCTACGACCCCGACGATCGCGAGTGCCTGCTCGCAATGGCGTTGTGCGAGACCGCGCGCAGCGGCTCGAAGGAAAACCTCGGTCTGCAGAAGCTGATCACCGGCCATCCCGAATCGATGAGCACCGTCCATGCGCTGGTCGTCGCGCTGGTTCAGGGTGGGCGCATCAGCGAAGCCCACGCCATCGCCCAGCAGGCGATGCGCGCCGATCCCGCCAACGAACATCTCGTGAACATGGTGCGGGAGCTTCGCATCCAGAATCACTGGACCATGAAGCTGCTCTGGCCGCTGCAGAAATGGGGATGGGGTGGTTCGGCGGCCATGTGGTTCGGAGCGATCATCATCGGTCGCGCGCTTCGCGAGTCGGGCTCGGAAGCCTACGAGCCGTTTGTGTGGGCCTGGCTGGGCTATGCGATCTACAGCTGGGTCTGGCCTTCCATCATCCGCCGCATCCTATGAGCCACAAAGACCCTCGACTTGCCGAACTAGAGTCCCGGCTGTTGCGCGATCCGCTCAACACCTCCATTCGCATCGAATACGCGCGGCTGCTGCTCGCCGTCGAGGACAAGGCGGCCGCCCTCGAGCAATACGACGTGGCACGCAAGTTCGGCGCGCAGCCCGAGCTGGCTGAATTCGAAGCGTTGCGTGCGCCGCCGCCAGCGCCTCCGCCCGCGCGCGAGCCCGTGAAGCTGTCCGTGGTGCAGGGCGCCCGCAGCGCCGACGTGGTGTCCATCGCACGGCCCGTACAGGCGCCTGACAAGACGCGGTTCATGCACATCGCGGGCATGGAAGACCTCAAGAAGTCGATCCGGCTCCAGATCATCGAGCCGTTCCTCAACCCCGGCATGTTCGCGAAGTTCCGCAAGAAGGCGGGAGGCGGAATCCTGCTGTACGGCCCGCCGGGTTGCGGCAAGACCATGCTCGCGCGCGCGGTCGCTAACGAGTGCAACGCCGGGTTCCTCGCGATCGGCATCTCGGAAATACTCACCGCGTGGCTCGGCGAGAGCGAGAGGAATCTCGCGCTCATGTTCGAGAAGGCGCGCACGCAGAAGCCCTGCGTGATGTTCTTCGACGAGCTCGACGCGCTGGCGTTCGCGCGCTCCAAGGCGAGCTCCGATACCAGCCGAAAGATCGTCAACGAGTTCCTCTCGCAACTCGATGGTTTCGACAACGCCAATGACCAGGTGCTGATCCTGGCGGCCACCAACATGCCGTGGGACGTCGACCCCGCGATGAAACGTCCGGGACGCTTTGCGCGCCAGGTATTCGTGCCTCCGCCCGACGCGGTGGCGCGCGCTCGGATCATCGAGCTCGCGCTCGAGAGCGTTCCGCACACGGCCGTGGATTCGGCGGCGGTGGCGAAAGTGACCGAGCAGTTCTCCGGCGCCGATGTCGACGCACTGGTCGAACGCGCCAAGGAATACGTGCTGGCCGAGTACGTGGAGACGCGGCGCGAACGCGAGATTACGCAGGACGACCTGCTGCGTGCAGCCTCAGAGCTCACGCCGACCACGCAGGACTGGCTCAGGACCGCGCGCAACCTCGTCAAATACGCTGGTGGAGACGATTCCTATCGCGACCTCGAGCGCTACCTCAAGGCAAACAAGCTCCTTTAGGTGTTGTTTGCAATAATGCGAGCCCTCTAACCCGGGAGTCTCGCGATGCACGGCAAGTCCCTGTTCCTGGCAACGACAGCCTTGGCCGCACTGGCTGTGACGGCCTGCAGCCGCAGCGAGAAGCCGGCGACAGAAGCGGCGCCGGCCACCGCCGCACCGGCTGAAACGGCTGCGGCTCCCGCCGCCACGAGCCCCGCGGCGAGCGAAAAGATCGAGATGCAGATTACCGATCTCGTTCCGGGCACCGGCGCGGAAATCAAAACCGGGCAAAGCGCGCTCGTGCACTACACCGGCTGGCTGTACGACGCCAACGCACCCGAGAACAAGGGCAATCAGTTCGACAGTTCGGTGGGCCGCGAGCCGTACGAGTTCCCCGTCGGCGCCGGCAGTGTGATCGCGGGCTGGGACCAGGGCGTGGTCGGCATGAAGGTGGGTGGCAAGCGCCGCCTCGTCATTCCTCCGCTCATGGCCTACGGTGAAGGTGGCCATCCGCCCGTGATTCCGCCGAACTCGACACTCGTGTTCGACGTCGAGCTCGTGGAGATCCGCTGATGGCTCGCGCAGGTTTCGCGTTCACGCTGCTCTTTCTGGGTGGAGTGGCACAGGCGGCCACGCTGATCCACGCAGGGCGCGTCATCGACGGCGTTTCGCCGTCCGCCAGGACCAACCAGACCGTGGTGGTCGACGCCGGCAAGATCACGGCGATCGAGCCCGGATTTCGTGCCCCCGCCGCGGGCGATCGCGTGATCGATCTTCGCCACGGCACGCTGCTGCCCGGGCTCTTCGACATGCACGTGCATCTCACGAGCGAGCACAGCAAGCACTCGGAAATCGACGACTACAAGTTGAACGAGGGCGATGTGGCGATCGACGGGGTGGTGTATGCCGGGCGCACCTTGTTAGCCGGCTTCACGACCGTGCGCGACCTCGGCGACGAGTACCGCGCGTCGATCCCGCTGCGCAACGCCATCAATGCCGGCAAGGTGGCGGGGCCGCGCATCATCGCCGCGGGCAAGGCCATCGCCAGCACTGGCGGGCACGCGGACCCGACCAACGGCTGGGCGCGCAAATTTCCCTCGAACCCGGGTCCCGAGGACGGCGTCATCAACAGCGTCGAAGACGCGCGCAAGGCGGTTCGCCAGCGTTACAAGGATGGCTCCGACACCATCAAGATCACCGCGACCGGCGGTGTGCTGTCGATCGCGAAGAATGGCTCGAACCCGCAGATGACCGAAGAGGAAATCCGCGCGGTCGTCACGACGGCGCGCGACTACGGCTTCAAGGTCGCGGCACATGCCCACGGCGCCGAAGGCATCAAGCGCGCGGTGCGCGGCGGCGTCGACACCATCGAGCACGGGACGTTCATGGATGACGAGTGCATCAAGATCATGAAGGAGCACGGCACGTTCTACGTACCCACGATTTCCGCCGGCAACTGGGTGTACCAGCAGGCGCAGGATCCCGACTACTTCGCGCCCGTGGTGCGCCCGAAGGCGCTGGCGGTAGGGCCGCAGATCCAGGCCACGTTCGCGAAGGCGTACAAGGCGGGCGTGAAGATCCTGTTTGGAACGGACACGGGCGTCAGCAAGCACGGCGACAACGCTCATGAGTTCAAGCTCATGGTCGACGGTGGGATGCCACCGATGGAGGCCATTCGCGCGGCGACTTCCGTGCCGGCGAAGTTCCTCGATCTCGACGACAAGGTGGGCAGCATCGCCGTCGGCAAGCTCGGTGAGCTCGTCGGTGTGCCTGGCAACCCGCTCGAGGACATCACCGCCATGGAGCGAGTGGTGTTCGTCATGAAGGACAACACGGTCTACAAGGCGCCGTGACTCGCGCCGAAACGCTGACGATTGCCGGTCCTGCCGGGCCGCTCGAAACGCGGCTCGAGTACCCGGACGATTCGCCTGCCTCGCCGAAAGTCTTCGGTGTCGCCTGTCATCCGCATCCGCTCTACGGCGGAACCATGGACAACAAGGTCACGCACGTTCTCGCACGCTCGATGACGGAGTGCGGCGCGCCGGCGTTCCGCTTCAATTTCCGGGGCACCGGCGTGAGTGGCGGGACCTTCGACAACGGCCGCGGTGAAACCGACGATCTCGCCGCCGTGGTGGCGGAAGGGCGGCGGCGGTTCCCGGGTGCGGCGCTGTGGTTAGGCGGCTTTTCGTTCGGCGCGTTCGTGGCGCTGCGGGGCGCCCGGGAGCTCGCGCCCGTGAAGCTGGTGGCCGTGGCACCGCCCGTGGCTCGTTTCGAACTCGGCAGCGTGGCGCATCCGGAATGCGACTGGATGCTCGCGCAAGGCGACGCGGACGACGTGGTGCCGCCGGACGCCGTGCTGGCCTGGGCTGCGGAGCAGCCTCGAAAGCCGCGCCTGCACGTACTCCATGGCGCCGGGCACTTCTTTCACGGAAAGCTGCACGAGCTCAAGCCGCTCGTGCTCGACTTCCTCGGAGGTGGTGCCGGGTCGCGATTCTCGCGATTCGCGGACACCCAGTAGCGCAAGCGTGTCAGTTCGTCGCCGCGAATCGCGAGAATCGCGACCCGGCACCTCCCCCAAAGCAAGAAAGCCCGGACGTCGTTAAACGTCGGGCTTTCCAGCAACGCAAACGCGCGAAATTCGCGCGGAAGCGCAGTGCTTAGTTCACGAACGCCTTGAGGCTCTTCAGCGGCAGGGCGCGGACCTTCTTGGAGGCCGGCTTCGCCTTGAAGATCATCTTTTCCTTCGTGAACGGGTTGATGCCTTCGCGCGCCTTCGTGGCGGGCTTCTTCACGACCTTCAGCTTGAGAAGGCCGGGCAGCGTGAACAGGCCACCGCTACGCAGGCTCTTCTTGATCTGGCCGTTGAGCGATTCGAACACCGCGGCAACCTGCTTGCGGGACAGCTCGGCGTCCTTGCAGATCTGAGCCACGATTTCCGACTTCGTCGGTGCGCCACCTTTCTTTGCCATTACTCGACTCCTCGTAAAAAATGCAGCGGAAAAAATATCCGCGGCGAGCTATTCGGCGCGCAACATATCACACAGGTTCACGCGCGCAAGCATTTTCGTTGCACACCAATGCGGCAAATGCCTTGTTTTCTAGGGTCCGCGCGCATGTGCCGCGACGCCACGAATTGCGCTGCGCGAAATTTCCGGTGGTGTTGCTGTATGAATCTTCGCCATTCGCGCTCGGGAGAGCGCATCGATTCGACGTTGAGGTGTGACGTTAAGTCGTTGTCGCAGCGGGGATGCGTAGCGTCTAAAGCCTTATTTCCCCGATCAGGATGATCAGTGCCTGCAGGCCGATGATGGCCCAGAGGAACGACAAATCCAGGCCGGCGACGATCGACGGAATGATTCTGCGGATGCGATTAAGCAACGGATCGCACACGTAGGCGAGAACCTCGTAGATCGGCGAACTGCCGCCCTGCATGAGAAAGCCCGCGATGCCGTAGAAGAAAATCAACACGACGTACAGCCAGAGCACCGCGAGCACCAGCGCACGCAGCACGATGAGTGCCCAGAACAAGGGCGAAAACATGCCCGCGCCGAAGAGCAGCGGAATCGCCACTTCCTTGAACACCGCGAACAGCAGGATGGCCACGACCGTCGCCGTGTCGACCTTGCCCATCGGGGGCAGCACGCGTCGCAGCGGCATGATCAGCGGGTTGGTGAGCCGCAGGATTGCTTCCGCGAATGGATTGCGGAAGTTCGCGCGGACGATCTGCATGATGAGCCTGAGGATCAGGATCGCAAGGTACAGCGTGGTCAGCGTGTCGACGATGTAGCGGAGTGCGTTCATGTTTTCTTCGGGTTTCCAAATGCCTGCGCCATCTCGCGGCCGCGGTTGTTGGCGGCAGTCAGGGCGGCGGCGACGATACCACGCAGGTTCGCCGCCTCGAACGCAGCCACGGCGGCCGCGGTGGTGCCGCCTTTCGACGTCACCTCGGCACGAAGACGAGCGAGATCGCCGTCGCTGCCGCGGGCCATGAGGCCCGAACCAAACAGTGTCTGGATGGAGAGTTCCCGTGCGCTTGCCGGGTCGAGGCCGAGGTCGACGGCGGCATCCGCCATGAGCTCCGCAAGCAGGAAGAAGTAGGCAGGCCCGCTGCCTGACAACGCCGTGACGGCATTGAGTGCTTCTTCCTCCTGCACCCACACGGTGATTCCCACGGCGCCGAGCACCTGGGCCGCGAGGTCGCGATGCGCATCGCTCACGCCGGCGGGCGCATAGATCGCGGTCGCGCCGGCGCTGTTGAGCGCGGGACGATTGGGCATGGCGCGGACCACGGCAGCGGAACCGCCACACCAGTTCACGATGTCCGCGAGGCGAATCCCCGCCGCGATCGAGATGATCAGCGGCTTGCGTTGCGCGATCACGTCGGCCAGGGCCAGGGTCGTGGCCGCCATATCCTGCGGCTTCACGGCGAGTACGACGACATCGGCGCCGGTCACGGCGTCGCGATTGTCGGCGGTGGTGTAGATACCGAGTTCGTCGGTCAGCGATTTTCGTCGGGCTTCATACGCCTCGCCGACGCGGATGTTCTTTTCGGACATGCCCCTCGCAATGAGCCCGCGAATCAGCGCGCCACCCATGTTGCCGCCACCGATGAATGCTGCCGTGATGTCCATGTCGCCCATGATAGTGGTTGCCGGCTTCAAGGTTGGGACGGGCGCGCGCCGAAGATGGCCGTGCCGATACGCACGATGGTCGCCCCCTCTGCAATAGCCGCCTGGAAATCCGACGTGGTGCCCATCGAAAGCGTGTCGAGCCCGAAGCCGCGCTCGTTGAGATAGTCGAATACCTGGCGGGTTTCCCGGAACCACGCGCGCTGGCGGCCGACATCGCTTTCGGCCGGGGGCATGCACATGAGTCCGCGCAGCTTGAGCTGCGGCAGTTCGCGTACGGCCTGCGCGAGCGCCAGGATCTCGGCGGCCTCGACGCCGCCCTTGCTGGCTTCGCCGCCCACATGAAGCTGCAGGCACACATTGAGCGGCGGCGCGTGATACGGACGTTGTGCCGAGAGACGCTCGGCGATCTTGATGCGATCCACCGTGTGGACCCAGGCGAAATATTCGGCGACGGAACGCGTCTTGTTAGCCTGCAGGCGCCCGATGAAGTGCCAGGTCAGCTCGCGACCCTCGAGTGCCTGGATCTTGGGCAGGCTCTCCTGCAGAAAATTCTCGCCGAAGTTCTCGATGCCCGCGCGCGCGGCGGAGTCGATTGCTGCGCTGCTCTGGCCCTTCGAAACGG
>Ga0315912_10002985_pt1 | contig 17319 bp, 12 predicted proteins | sample VfabasoilMG_FD_204469 | JGI IMG/M metagenome (GOLD analysis project Ga0315912, IMG submission 204469) | Garden soil microbial communities collected in Santa Monica, California, United States - V. faba soil | ecosystem: Environmental > Terrestrial > Soil > Garden | place: USA: California...
CCCCGGTCACCGTGACGAAGTTGATGCCGCGGGCGCGCACGTCACCCACGACGTCCGCGACGGGGCGCCGGCTCCCGCCCGTGAACGCGTGCGGCGTGTCGCACCACGAGCAGCGCAAGTCACAGGCCGTCAGCCGCACGAACGTGCAGGGCCGCCCCTGCTCGGTGGTCTCTCCCTGCAGGGAGGTGAAGATCTCGGTGATGACGAGCTCGGACACGAGCGGATCATGCCCCACCACGCGCCTCGTGTAGGCTACCCGTCTCCAACATGACGCAGGGCCTGCTTTCCGCGCATGACGCGACGCCCCTCATGCAGCAGTACCGCCGCCTCAAGGCGGAGGTCGGCGACGCGCTGCTGTTCTTCCGGCTCGGCGACTTCTACGAGCTGTTCCAGGAGGATGCACGCCTGGCCAGCCGCCTGCTCGACCTGACGCTCACGGCGCGCGGGAAGGAGCATGGCGACGGCGGAACGCCCATGTGCGGCGTGCCCCACCATGCCGCCGACGGCTACGTCGCGCGCCTCGTCCAGGCGGGCCACAAGGTGGCCATCTGCGAGCAGATGGAGGATCCGAAGAGCGCGAAGGGACCGGTGCGGCGCGCCGTCGTGCGGATCGTCACGCCGGGCACGGCATCGGACGAGCGCCTGCTGACGCCGACGCAGCGCCGCTGCCTCACCGCCATCCTGATCGAGCAGGGCCGTCTCGGACTCGCCCACGTGGACGTCTCGACCGGCGAGCTGACGTTCTCGGAGTGGGATCCCGAGGCGGGCCGCGAGGGCGCCGTCTCCGAGTTGTCGCTCGTCGATCCGCGCGAGGTGATCGTCTCGGAGGGCAGCGAGGGGATCGTCTCGGACCTGCTTCGTGGCGTAGGTCCCGCCATGACGGTGGTGGATGCGGCGGCGTTCTCGCGGGCCGCGGCGAGGGAGCGGATCGCGGCGCGCTTCGAGGTCGCGAGCCTCGCGGCGTTCGGCCTCGATTCGCGCCCCGCGGCGACGCGGGCTCTCGGCGCCGTCCTGTCGTACCTCGAGCACTCCGTGCGCGCGGACCTCGCGCATCTCGAGCCGCCGCGGCTGCGCGAGGCGGAGTCCGTCGTCGGCATCGATCCGTCCACGAGACGGAACCTCGAGCTGACGGAGAGTCTCGATCCGACGGCGCGCGACGCGACGCTCGCGGCGGTTCTCGATCGGACGGGCACCCCCATGGGCGCCCGCACCCTGCGGGCTTGGCTCGTCGCGCCGCTGCGGGATCCGTCCGCCATCGCGCAGCGGCTCGATGCCGTCGAGGAGTGCGCCGAGGCGGTGCGGGAGGCGCGCCCGCTGGCGCCCGACTGCGCCGGGCTCGGCGACCTCGAGCGCCTCATGGCACGCGTCGTGATGGGCAGCGCGGCGCCGCGTGATCTCGCGGCAGTCGGCGCGGCGCTCGAGCGACTTCCGGCGCTGCGCGATCGGCTGCTGTCGGCGCGCTCGGCGCTGCTGCGCGAGAGCGGGGCCGCCATCGAGCCGCTTCCCGCGCTCGCCGCGCGCATCGAGGCGACGCTCGCCCAGCCGCCGCCGGCGATGCTGCGCGACGGGGGCGTCATCCGCGACGGCTTCCATGCCGATCTCGACGAGCTGCGCTCGCTCTCGCGCGACGCGCGGGCTCATCTCGCGGCGCTGGAGGCGCGCGAGCGCGAGCGAACGGGGATCGCGTCCCTGAAGATCCGGCACAACCGCGTGTTCGGCTACTACCTCGAGGTTTCGCAGGCGAACGCGTCGAAGGCGCCGGCCGACTGGCAGCGACGCCAGACGCTCGCCAACGCCGAGCGCTTCAGCACGGCCGAGCTGCGCGAGCTCGAGGGGCGCATCGTGCATGCGCAGGATCGCGCGCTCGCGCTCGAGACGGAGCTCTTCGATCAGCTCCGCGCGGAGGCCGCGTCGCACGTCGCATCGCTGCGGACGACGGCGCGCGCCATCGGCGTCGTGGACGTGCTCGCGTCGTTCGCGGCCGTCGCCGCGGCCCACGGCTACGTGAGGCCGCTGGTGGACGACTCGCGGATTCTCGACATCCGCTCCGGCCGTCATCCCGTCGTCGAGCGGATGCGCCTCGAGCCCCTCGCGGGCAGCCTCGGCGACGGCAGGTTCGTTCCGAACGACACGGATCTCGACGGAGACGATCGGCAGATCGTCATCCTCACCGGACCCAACATGGGAGGGAAGAGCACGTACCTGCGGCAGGTCGCGCTCATCACGCTCATGGCGCAGGCGGGATCCTTCGTCCCCGCGGAGTCCGCGCGCATCGGGGCGGTCGATCGCATCTTCACGCGCGTGGGCGCCTCGGACAGCCTCGCCACCGGCCAGTCCACGTTCATGGTCGAGATGAGCGAGACCGCGCGCATCCTCCACCATGCGACGGCGAGGAGCCTCGTCGTGCTCGACGAGATCGGCCGCGGCACCTCCACGTTCGACGGCCTCTCGATTGCGTGGGCCGTTGCCGAGTACCTCCACGAGACGCCGCGCCTCGCGGCGCGCACGCTGTTCGCGACGCACTACCACGAGCTGACGGATCTCGCGGCGCTCTACCCGCGCGTGCGTAACCTGCGCCTCGCGACGCGGGAGTGGCAGGGCGAGATCGTGTTCCTTCACCGCGTCGAGGCAGGCGCGGGCGATCGCTCGTACGGCATCCAGGTCGCGCGTCTCGCCGGGCTGCCCGCCCCGGTGATCGACCGTGCGCGCGAGGTCCTCGCGAACCTCCTCCAGGCGGAGCTCGATCCGTCCGGCGCTCCGCGCCTCGCGCGCCACGAGCAGCGCGGCGCTCGCGCTCCGCGGGCGGCCGCGCCGCAGATGCCGCTCTTCGGCGCGGAGGCGCCGGATCCGCGCCTCCTCGACCTCGCACGCGAGCTCTCCTCCATCGACGCCGACGCCCTCTCGCCCCGCGCGGCCCTCGACCTCCTCAGCCAACTCGCCGCGAAAGCCCGCGCTCTCGAGCCCTGAGGCGCGGGCGACGTCAGTTCGAGGCCAGGTCGATCAACTGTCGCGTCCGCTCGCGGGTCAGTTCGACGAGCCAGGCGTCGGCATGCTGCGGATCTACGGCGCGGGCGAGGGCCATCCATGCGTCGCGCGACGGCAGCCATTCGCTCTCGGTCATCGGCACGTGCGACGCCCATCCCGATCCCGGCGACATCTCCTCCAGGGCGCGCTGCGCGCCGTCTACCGAGCGGTCATGCTCGAGCTCGGCCGCTGCCGGCGTCATCCCGACATCGCCCTCGGGACCCTCCCCGCGAGCCATGCGCTCGAGCCTTGCGACGATTCGCGCGCCGTTCGGCGCAGCGCTCGCTGCGATGGTGACGTTGCGCCCGCCGCCGCCTGCGCCGAGATGCGTCTCGTTCTCGAGCTGAGCGAGGTCGAAGTCGTCGGTGGCCGCGATCGCCTTCTCGGCCAGCTCGCGATCGGGAGGAGCGAGGCCCTCCAGAACCGCCGCCTGCCGCGCCTCCTGCGCGACCAGTGCCGGACGATCGGCATGCCAAGCGCAGATCGCCTCGTCCACGAGCGAGGCCGACCAGCTGAACTCGCAGGCATCGACGGGTTCGCCAGGCCCTGACTCGATCGCCTCCAGCCGAGCCAGGCGCGCCTCTGAGCGGTAGCTGTCCATGGCGCACGCGAAGGCGCGCGCGAGCTGGAGATCGCGCGCGGCGCCCTGGCCGTTGGCGTAGATCATGAAGAGGATTCCCGCGCCGCTCAGGATGCCGTCGTCACCGGCCGCCCACTCGACGATCGCGCACTTGCGCGCCGCGACGGGATCGGCGTCGGCGCCGAACCCGTAGTAGAGCGCCTCGGAATCGCAGTCCTCCAGAGCGAGCCGCTCCTCGGCCGTCGGCATGTCTCCCGGCAGCGGAGCGGGGGCTTCGACGCCGTCGCACGGCGCGGCGTGCGCGGCGCTCGCGACGAGTAGGGTGACGAGCGCCGCGGATCTCATCCTCGACTCCGGCGTCGAGGGCGGGTCGTGGCGGTCCCGCGAGCCCCCTTCCGCGCTGCTTGCCGCCGGCGCTGCTTGCGCACGGCGAGCCATGCCTCGAGATCCTTCTCGTTCGAGAAGTAGAGCTCGTAGTCGACCTCGCCCGTGAATTCGCAGTCCGTCGGGTCGTAGTCGGCGCAGATGCGCGGCCTGTTGTCGTAGACGGCGCAGAGGTTGTTCGGCAGGAGGTTGCGGCACTTGCGCAGCATGAGCAGGTACCAGTCGCCCTCGTACTTGTAGACGTGCGTGTCCTCGTGCATGAGGTACCAGCGCACGTCGTCGAACTCGGCGTCGCTTCTCGGCGTCTCGATGGGCAGCGAGAAGTACTTGCAGCAGCCCGCCTTGCACGACATTGCGCACTGGTTGCCCAGCGTCCCCGGCGCGAAGATCGGCAGCTCGAGCAGCATCGCCGTCGGCATGTCGGCGAGCGCCATCGCCGGCGCGGGCCGCGACGCTGCGGGAGGGACTGCCAGCCGGCCGCGCGGCCGTCTCACGCCAGTGATTCGGTGAGCGCGCGTGAGCGGATGCTCGCGCCGGCTGCCGCGACGAACGCCTCGATCGTCATCGCGCCCTGGTCGCCGCCGTGCCGGAGGCGCACGGACACCTTGCCGTCGGCCGCCTCGCGCTTGCCGACGACGAGCTGCCACGGGATCTTCTCCATCTGCGCGTCGCGGATCTTCCGGTTGAGCTTCTCGTTGCGCAGGTCGGCTTCCGCCCGCAGGCCCGCGGCTCGCAGCGTCGTCACCACGCCGCGCGCGAAGTCCGCCAGGTCGTCCACGATCGGCAGCACGCGCGCCTGGACGGGCGAGAGCCATGGCGGGAAGTTGCCCGCGCAGTGCTCGATGTAGACGCCTAGGAAGCGCTCGAACGTGCCGAGCACCGCCCGGTGGATGATGACCGGCCGCGCCTTCTCGTCGGCGCTCGTCGAGTAGGACAGGTCGAACGCCAGCGGCAGGTTGAAGTCGAGCTGGATGGTCGAGAGCTGCCACGATCTCCCGATGGCGTCCTCGAAGAAGAAGTCGATCTTGGGTCCGTAGAACGCGCCGCCTCCGGCGTCCACCTGCCAGGGCAGGCCGGAGCCCTCCAGCACGGCTTGCAGCGATGCCTCTGCGCTCTCCCACAGGGCGGCGTCGCCCATCGACTTCTCGGGACGAGTGGAAAGCGTGACGCGCGGCGAGCCGAGGCCGAGCGTGCCGTAGACGGAGCGGATGAGGCGCAGCACGCCCTCGATCTCGCCCTGGATCTGCTCGGGCGTGCAGAAGATGTGGGCGTCGTCCTGCGTGAGGGCTCTCACGCGAGTCAGTCCCTGGGTGACGCCCGATCGCTCGTAGCGGTGCAGCCGCCCGAAGTCGGCGAAGCGCACGGGCAGGTCGCGGTACGACCAGTGCGACTCGGAGAACATGAGGCAGTGCGCCGGGCAGTTCATCGGCTTCGCGCCGAACTCCCGATCGTCCACCTCGAGCATGAACATGTTCTCGCGATAGTTCTGATAGTGCCCGGAGGTCTTCCAGAGGCTCGTGTCGAAGATCTGCGGGGTGATGACCTCGTCGTAGCCCTCCTCGCGATAGAGCTCGCGCATGAGACCCTGGAGCTGGTTCACGACGATGGCGCCGCGGGGATGGAAGAACGGCATCGCCGGCGACTCGGGATGGAAGCTGAAGAGGCGCAGCTCCTTGCCGAGCTTGCGGTGATCGCGCAGCTTCGCCTGCTCGAGCCGCTCGAGGTAGGTCGCGAGCTCCTCCTTGGTGGGGAAGGCCGTCCCGTAGAGGCGGGTCAGCATCGGGTTGCGCTCGTCGCCGCGCCAGTACGCGCCGGCGATCGAGGTCAGCTTGAAGTGCTGGAGCTGGCCGGTGCGATCGAGGTGTGGGCCGCCGCAGAGGTCGGTGAACTCCCCCTGCTTGTAGATGGAGACCGGCTCGTCGGTGATCCCCTCGATGATCTCCTTCTTGAACGGCGCGTCGGCGAAGAACTCGAGGGCCCTGTCCTTCTCCCAGATCTCGCGGACGAACGGGAAGTCCTCCTTCGCGATGCGCCGCATCTCCTCCTCGAGAAGGGGGAGATCCTCCGCGGTCAGCGTCGCCGGGACGAGCACGTCGTAGTAGAAGCCGTTCTCGATGGTCGGGCCGATCGCGAGCTGCGTCTCGGGCCAGCGCCGGCGCAGGGCCTGCGCCATGACGTGCGCCGCCGAGTGGCGGAGCTTCTCGAGGAAGAGCTGCTCGGGGGACAGCTTGTCGGCGTCCTGGACGTCCGCGATCTGGGACATGGCCCGTACCTCGTGACCGGGTGAGGAAGTGGTTGAAGCGCGGAAGGATACCCGCTGGAGGGTGGGGAAGCGCAGGGCGGGGCGAGCCGCCCCGTGCTCGTCCGGGGGGCGGCGCCCAACGCACTCCAGAAAAATGCCCCCGGCTCTTGCCCTCGGCTGCCTCCGACGCTAACTTGCGTCCACGCGCGTTGCGGTGGCGAAACCGACCGGTTCATCGCCTTCTTGGGGGCCGTGGCGCCGCGTGTCCCGACCTTGTCTAGCCGCTTGTCGCCCCACCGTCCTGCGTCCGGGACGCGCATCGCCGCGTTCTGGCTGGCGACGACGCTGCTGATCGCGCCGGCGCATGCGGGAGAAGGGGGACCCGACGCTTCAGGCAATGCCTGGTACGACGTCAACTCGGGTTGCCCCGTCGTCGCGGACACGTTCTTTCTCGCCAACTCCACGAACTTCAGCGGGAGCAGCATCGCGGGTCCGCTCGATCTCGGTTTCCGCTTCCCCTTCTACGACGGCGTCGTCACCCAGTGCTGGCTTCACGCGAACGGGATGATCTTCTTCGCGCCGCCGAGGGACCTGCCGCACCCGAACGGCCTGCCCATTCCGACGGTCGACGGCGACGCGGGATTCCTCGCACCGTACTGGTCGTCGGTCGTGCCCGCCGCTCCGGCCGCGACGTGGCAGTCGTTCCCCGACGAGGGCGTGTTCAAGGCGACGTTCAACTGCGCGCGTGCGCTCGACGGCACGCGACCGCTCCAATACGAGGTCTACCTCTTCGCCGACGGCGGCATGCGGATCGAGTACCTCGCGCCGGGCAACGGCACGGCCGTGACGATCGGGATGGAGTCGTTCGACGAGGCCGAGGGGCTCGTGATGCGACGCGACAGCGTCGGATACGGCGGCCTCACCTACGGGCGTCCGACGCCGTTCTCGATCTGCATCACGCGGAAGCCGCATCTCGACTGCTCGGCCATGGACTCGATCGCGTGCGGCGAGAGGCGCGCGGACAGCACGCCGGCGGCTCCGGCGTCATCGGTCGAGGACTACGGCTGCAGCGCGGCGACCTGGGATGGCCGCGAGGCCGTCTACAAGCTCATCCTCACGGAAGTCGCGGACGTCGACATCGCCCTGACGGGATTCGGCGGGCGGACCATGAGCGCCTTTCTCCTCTCGGATTGCAACGAGTTCCGCTGCCTCGGAGGAGGCGAGAGCTTCCGCGCCGAGTCGCTGCTGCCCGGTTCGTACGAACTGGTCGTCGACTCGGCGGCGGGATCCGAGGGTGCGTTCACGCTCGAGACGACCTGCACCAGCCGCAACCAGCCGATCGCATGCGGTGACACCGTGAGCGGCTCGACACTGGGCGGCCCCACGAACTTCGCGACGCAAGGCTGCATGCCTGGCGCTCTCTGGGGGAGGGAGGCCTACTACCTGCTCGACTTCACGCCGCCGGGAGACATCAACGCGTCGCTCACCTCGGCGCTCGGCCACGTCGTCACGCTCTACGATGCCGATGCGCCGGTAGTGCCCGAAGCCTGTCTCGCGGGCGGCGTCGGGTCCGCGGTCCTCTACGATCCGCCGGCGGGCCGCTACCTCGTCGTGGTCGATGGTCCCGCCGGCTCCGAGGGGCCCTACACGCTGCGGCTCACCTGCCGTCCGCGACTCTCCTGCGCCGGCGCCACGCGGCTCGAGTGCCAGCAGCACGTGGACTCCTCGACCGTCGGCCTGCCGCGCCGCGTGGACCTCTATCGCTGCGGCGACGCGCAGATGAGCGGGCCCGAGGCCGTCTACCGGTTCGACAACTTCTTCCAGCAGGTGGTTTCGTTCGTGCTGGAGACCGCGGAGCCCGATCTCTCCATCGTGCTGCTCTCGGCATGCGACGAGAGCGAGTGCCTCGACGTCGACGGCGACTCCATCTCGCGCGATCTGGCTCCCGGCACGTACTACCTCGTGGTGGACGGCGCGGACGGCGCGGCCGCCGCCTACACGCTCTCCGCCGTCTGCGGCGTGGGGCTCGAGCCCGCGTTCATCTCCGTCACGGGTGCGGCAGGTGCCTGCTTCACCGAGCACAAGCGCGCCTGGCTGACCCCCGAGATCGAGAAGGCCGACGTGCTCTTCGCCATCGATCTCACGGGCTCGATGGGCGATGAGCGCGCGCAGCTCCAGCAGAACATGGAGGACATCGTCGCGCGGCTCCAGTCGTTCATCCAGGACGTCGGCTTCGGCCTCGTCTCCTACAAGGACTATCCGGGCCAGTACATCTACGCGGCGCCGTGCCCCTACTCGAACACCTACGGCAACGCCCTCGAGTATCCCTATCGGCTGGAGCAGCCCATCACGACGAGCGTCGCGGCGATCGAGGCGGCCGTCAACGGCCTGCCGCCGGCGTCCGGCGGATTCGACGATCCGGAGTCGTACCTGCGCGAGCTGCACGAGAGCGCTGCCGATCCCGCGACGGGCTGGCGGCCCGGCAGCCGTCGCCTCATCGTGGACTTCGGCGACGAGTTGCCGCATGACTGCAACGTGCTCTCGTGCCTCGGCGACGTCGGGACGCCGCTCGGTGTCGATCCCGGCCGCGACATGCTCGCCGCGACGGCCGACGACCTGACGCTCGAAGGCGTCATGGACGAGCTGCACGACGCCAGCATCGCCCTGCTGCATCTCGACAGTTCGGGAGGCGGGAGCCACTACGGGGCGGGCGGCACGCCGTACTCCTATGCCGAGATCTGGAACTGCTGGGCGACGCGCGCAGGCGGCGTCGCGACGGCGCTCGAGCGCGACGGCTCGGTGCCGGGTGGCATCGACCTCTCGGAGCTCATCGCCGATCTGGTGCGCGCGCAGGGCGCTCGCTGCGAACAGCTCCAGCTCGTGGCGGAGCCCGACTACGCGAGCTGGCTCGCCGCGGCGAATCCGATCTACATCGACGTCGCGCTTCCGGCGGTACGCGAGTTCGACATCCTGGTCTGCGTCCCCCAGGGCGTGCCGGTGGGGACCTACACCTTCCGCGTGGACCTCACGTGCTCGGGATCAGCGGTCGCATCGCAGACCATCCGGGTGCACGTGGTTGACGACTGCTCGCCCTCCATCGTGTCGAGCCCGCGCGATGCCGTCATCTGTCTCGGCGAGAGCGTGACGCTCGACGCCCGCGGCATGAACGTCGTCAACTGTTCGGGTGGGGCCGAGTGGGCGTGGAACGATGCCGACGGGAATCCCGTCGGGCAGAGCCCGCAGCTCCAGGTCCGTCCGACGGAGACCACGACCTATTCGGTGACGGTGTATTGCGCGTCGGATGGCGGTTGCTCAGCGACGGAAGAGATCGTGGTGGACGTGCAGCAGCGGCCGCTCCTCTTCACGGGATCCGTCGCGGATCCGTCGCCCTGCACCGTGGGGCTCACGCTCGCCTGGGACGATGCGCTGTTCCTCGATCCGTCGGGGAGCGGCAGCTACAACATCTACCGGAGCGAGATCGACTGCGCCGACGCCATGCAGCGCCCGCCGATCAACCCGCCCGATCTCGTGACGCCTGGCTGGACGGACGAGGGCACGCGCCCCGGACGCACGTACTTCTACGTCGTGCAAGCCGAGGATGCGCGGCGTGACGCGGCATGCGATCCCGGGGGCCCCAACAACGGTGGAGCGACGAGCCTCGTCAACCTCTGCCTCGGACCCATCACCGACGAGGCCCCGTTCGCCGAGCCGGCCCTCCTGGGCTGGGGCCTGCGCGTCCGGCATCTTGGCCAGGAGATCACCGCCGATTGGACGCGCTCACGCGCCCTGCTCCCGGAAGAGCACTTCCACCTGCTGAAGGGCATCGACCCGTCCGTGCTCATCCGCGTCAACCCCGAGGCCGATCTCTCCCACACCTTCATCGAGACCGACGTCTCGGCGCGACTCCAGTTCTTCGACACCCGCATCGCCAACACTTGCGAGCACGAATCCGCCGACGACGAGCCCCCCGGCTACGACCCTTAGGGGCGCCACGGGGGCGGGGGGCGGAGGGAGCCTCGGATCGGGGGTTACGGAGCTGGCCGGTCGGCGTGGCAGCGGCGGCGGGGGACGCGCATCTGCGCGCCCTCGGAGGGCCTCGGGGAGTTACGTACAGGAAGTACGCGCAACCCCTCGGCCCTCCTGCGGACGCACATCTGCGCATCCCGCGCTCGCCTCGCGCCTCCCGAGGCCGCGACGACCTTGCGCCTGCGGCGCAAGCAGGAACCGGCGCGGCGCTTCCGCGCTCGCCTCGCGCCTCCCGAGGCCGCGACGACCTTGCGCCTGCGGCGCAAGCAAGAACCGGCGCGGCGCTTCCGCGCTCGCCTCGCGCCTCCCGAGGCCGCGGCGACCTTGCGCCTGCGGCGCAAGCGAACACCGGCGCGGCGCATCCTGCCCGTCCGACGCCCGAGCAAGGAATTTCCGTGCAAGGCACCACCAGGCTTGAAGCGCATGAGAGCTGCTGGCAGCATCTGGGCTCGTCATGCGGGCAGCCGAGGGGGTTGACTCGCAGAACGGTCAGGAAACTCGTGAGCGCGCTTCTCGTCCTGGGTGCGGTTTCGGTTTCGATGGCGGTCGGCCTAGCGGTCTCGCGCGGGCTGCTCTCGCTGATGCTCACCTTCATTCCGTCCACCCATGGCCTGAGGCCGCCCGCCGGCGAGCCCTGAGGGCTGCGTCCTCTCGGTGGACGTCGGCGCCCTCGACTACCAGCATCCCGAGGACGCCATCGCGCAGCGCCCGCTGCCTCGGCGCGATGCCTCCCGCCTGATGATCGCCCGCGCCGGCGAGCCGCTCGCCGACGCCCGCATGGAGCATCTCGCGGATCACTTCGACGCCGGCGACGTGCTCGTCGTGAACGACTCGCGCGTCCGGCCGGCTCGCGTGGAGGCGCTCAAGGAGACGGGGGGGCAGGCCGAGCTGCTCGTGCTCGAGCATCGCCCGGGCCCGCCAGAGTCATGGCTCGCCATGATCAAGGCCTCTCATGCGCCGAAGCCTGGACGCCTCCTGACGATAGGCGGCGGATGCGTGCTCCGGGTTGCGGGACGCGAGGGGGATCTCTTCGCTCTCGAGCCCGTCGATGGGGATCTCGCGGCCGCGCTGCGCGCGTCCGGCCGCTCGCCCCTTCCGCCGTACATCCGGCGCGAGCCCGATGCGGAGGACGTCCATCGCTATCAGACCGTCTTCGCTCGCGATGCGGCTGGCGACTACGGCACGGCCGGATCCTCGGTCGCCGCGCCGACGGCCGGCCTGCACCTGACCCCCGAGCTGCTCGAGCGCATCGCGCGACGGGGCGTCGAGATCCAGCGCATCGGGCTCGGCGTCGGGCCGGGCACCTTCCGCCCCATCGACAGCGATCGGGTGGAGGATCACCGCATGCACGAGGAAGCGTTCGAGATCCCCGCGGCGACGGCCGCCGCCGTCACGCGCGCCGTGCGCGAGGGGCGCCGCGTGACCGCTGTCGGCACGACGAGCCTTCGCGCTCTCGAGGCGAGCGCCTCGCCCGGCGGCATCGTGCGCGCGCTCGAAGGGTGGACCGGCCTCTACGTCATGCCAGGCGTGCGCGTGGGCGTCGTCTCGCGACTGCTGACGAACTTCCATCGCCCGCGCTCGACGCTCCTTCTGCTGGTGGCGGGCTTCGCCGGCCTCGAGCGCGCGCTCGAGATCCATCGCACCGCGGTCGAGCGCGGCTACCGCCTGTTTTCCTATGGTGACGCCACTCTCGTCGAGCGCGCGTCATGAGCGGCCCGCTGCGCTTCGAAGTGACGGCGATCGATCCGTCCGGCGCGCGCACGGGCGTCGTCACGACGCGCCACGGCTCGTTCCGCACGCCGGCCTTCATGCCGGTGGGGACCCAGGGAACGGTCAAGGCCATGACGTCGGCGGAGCTGGTCGATCTCGGAGCCGAGATCATCCTGGGCAACGCCTACCATCTCTGGGTGCGGCCGGGGGCCGAGCGCATCGCGCGGCTCGGAGGCCTGCACCGCTTCATGGCGTGGCCCGCGTCGATCCTGACGGACTCGGGCGGATTCCAGGCCATGAGCCTGCGCGAGCTGCGGACCCTGGACGACGCGGGCGTCAGCTTCCGCTCCCACCTCGACGGCTCGCCGCTCTTCATGAGCCCTGAGGAGAGCATCCGCATCCAGCGCGCCCTCGGCTCGGACATCATGATGGTGCTCGACGAGTGCCCGCCGCTGCCCGCCCCGCGCGAGGCCGTCGCCGCCGCCGTCGCGCGCACGACGCGCTGGGCCGAGCGCTGCCTCTTCGAGCGGCGCGAGGACGACGGCGCGCTCTTCGGCATCGTGCAGGGCGGCACCGACGAGGAGCTGCGCGCGGCATCGGCGAGCGCGATCACGGCGCTCCCGTTCCACGGCTTCGCCCTCGGCGGACTGTCGGTGGGCGAGGGCGCCGCGGCGACGTGGAGGACCGCGCGGCTCTGCGCGCCGATGCTCCCCGCAGAACGGCCGCGGTACCTCATGGGCGTGGGTCGCCCCGAGGATCTCGTCGAGTGCGTGCACTCGGGGATCGACATGTTCGACTGCGTCCTGCCGACGCGCAACGCCCGCAACGGGAGTCTCTTCACGCGATCCGGTTCGCTCTCGATCAAGCGGGCCGAGTACGCCGAGGACGCGTCGCCCATCGACCCGACGTGCACGTGCGCCACGTGCCGCACGCACTCGCGCGCCTACCTGCGGCACCTCTACATGTCGAACGAGATCCTGGGCAGCCGCCTCAACACGCTGCACAACCTCCACTTCGTCCTCAAGCTCATGCGCGACATGCGCGCCGCCATCGAGGCCGGCCGCCTCGCCGACTTCCGCAGCGCCTACTGGGCCGCCCGCCAACAGGAGCCGCCAGCGCGCGCCTGAGCCGCCGAATCGGCGACATTCCCGATTTTCAGGAAAAGGGGACAGGTTCGGGCACTCGCCGTGCGCCTCGGCCGCGCTGGCCTCAGCCCCGTGGGGAGCGCGCGGTTGACCGGAACCTCGCCGAGGCCTAGGCACTGTACTTTCATTGATTTCCGAGGCGGGCGCTGGTAGCCTCGCGGGCTGATCCCGACGCTTCGGGCGCTCGGCGCCCGGACGTCCTGGGGGCGGCTCACGCGGCTCGATGCCGCACGAGGTGACCGATGTCGCAGCGCACCTTCCTCACGCGTCTCGCACTCCTGGGCTTCGCGGCCCTCCTCGTCTCTCGCGCGCGTCCGGCGGACGCCTACGTCATCGTGACGAGCGACAACAAGGTCTACCAGGTGGAGAGCAAGCCGGAGCTTCACGGCGACCTGCTGCTGTTCACGCTTGCCGGCGAGCCCGTCAGCCTGCGCGTCTACGACGTCAACCTCGCGAAGACGAACGAGTTCAACCACATGATGGAGGGCGGCGGATCCGCCGACTCCGTGCGCCGTGCGATCTCCTCGCTGCACGAGGCGAGCCCGGTGGACGAGCGCATCATCGCGTCGAGCGGCCTGCACGTCGCGATGGATCCCGATCAGGCGCGGGCCGTCGGCGCCCTCGGCAACGACTACGAGTCGGATCGAGCGGCGGCGCGGTACGAGCGCTCGCGCGAGAGCAGCTTCTCGAACGAGGCGCGCTCGGCGCTCGACGAAGCCGACCGGCGCGTGCGGAATCCGCCGCCCGCGCCCTCGTCCTCCGGCCAGATGACGGCGCGCGAGTCGGCCAAGGCCTCTGATCTCGACGCGGAGATCGCCGCGGAGCAGGAGTACCTGCGCAAGCTCACGGGCGGCGAGATGACCGTGGCGGATCTCGACGGCGAGATCGACCGCACGATGGACAAGATCCGCCGCCTCCAGAAGCGCCGCGGCGATCTCGGCTCCGCTCCCTCCTCGTCCCCGGCTTCCACCTACACGCCGACCGGCAACTGGCCCGCCGGCTCGCGCGAGGCGAAGTGGGAGGAGGAGCTCTCGCAGCTCCAGGGCGAGCTCGGCCGCCTGAAGTCGCAGCAGTCGGCGTCGAGCGGCGCTTCGGATCGCGAGCGCGAGGCGCTCGACGAGCGCGTCGGCGAGACGCAGTACAGGATCCAGCGCCTCGAGTCGAAGCTGCAGCGAGCCGGCCGGCCGTGAGCCCGGGCGGGCAGGAACGCCCGCCCGTCGCGCTGGTTGGCTCCGGTCGCGCGGCCCGCCGCCTGGCGCTCGCGCTGACGTCTCGTCGCTGGCCCCTCGCGGGCATCGCCGCGCGCTCGCCCGAGCGCGCGGCTACCCTGGCCGCCGACGTGCAGGCACCCGCGCTGGGCTCATTGGACGCGCCCGCACCGGGCCTCGCAGGAGCGCCCATTGTCGTCCTCGCTGTCAGCGACGAGGCGATCCCGGTGGTCGCGGCGTCGCTCGCGAAGGCGGCCGGGCCGTGGCCGGCGCGAGTGGCGCTTCATCTCTCCGGCCTGCTCCCGTCGACGGCGCTCGAGCCGCTGCGCGTGCTGGGTGCGTCCGCCGCGTCATGGCATCCGCTCGCGACGCTGGGCCCGGCAGCCGATCCGGCGGATCGCATCGGCATCCCTTCGGGAGTGCCGTTCTTCATCGAAGGCGATGCCGCGGCCTGCGACGTCGCGCGGCGTCTCACGCTCGCGCTCGAGGGCGACGCGCGCAGGCTCGAAGGAGCCGCCGACAAGGCCATCTACCATGCCGCAGCGACGCTCGCAGGCAACCTCGTGGCCGTCCTCCATTCCGAGGCCGCGGCGCTGCTCGGAAGCGTCGGCGTGCAGGCGCCGGAGCGCGCACTCGCGCCGCTCGCGCAGGCGAGCCTCGGCGGCGCCATCGCGCATCCCGGGCTCGAGGCGCTCACGGGACCCGTCGTGCGCGGCGACGTCGCCACGCTCCGCTCGAATGCCCGAGCGCTGGCCGATCGGCCACCCGAGCTCCGGCTCGCGCATGCCGCGCTGTCCCTGCTCGCGCTGCGCCGCGTGCGCGACTGGGCCGGCCGTGACGCCGCGTCCGACGACGCCATGGAGAGCCTCCTGCGCGAGGTCGTGCGCGAGGCGGCGGCCGCCTCCTCCTCGGGTAGACTGCGCGAATGATCCGCGGGATGACCGGCCATGGAAGGGGCGAGGCGCAAGTCGAGGGCCTTCGCGCGTGCGCCGACGTGCGCACGGTCAACCATCGCCACCTCGACGTCGAGGTGCGTGGCCCACTGGCCCCGGCGCTCGAGGCGCAGGTGCGGACCCTCGCGGAGCAGCGGCTCGCGCGCGGGAAGGTCGACGTCTGCATCGCGCTGGAGGCCGGCGGCTCAGCGGCGCCCGTGCGCGTGAACAAGGCCGTGCTCCACGCCGTCGTCGCCGAGCTGCGCGAGCTGGGGCGCGAGGTGGGCGCCTCCGGCGAGCTGACGCTCGATCACCTCGCATTGCTGCCATGGGCCCGCGTGATCGAGGCGGCGGCGCCCGACCTGAGCGTCCCGCAGTCCGGCGCCGTCCTCACCGCCGTGCGCCACGCCCTCGACGGCGTCGTGCTGCTGCGCGAGCGCGAGGGACGCGAGGTCGCGACCGATCTGCGCGCGCGGCTGGCCTCGCTCCGCGAGCACCTCGCGCAGGTGCGGCAGGCGTCGGCCGGCGCGCCCGCTGCGCACTTCGAGCGGCTCCGCGCGCGTCTCGTGGACCTGCTCGCGGGCGCCGAGATTGATCGCGACCGCCTCGCGCAGGAGGCCGCGGCGCTTGCTGACAAGAGCGACGCGTCCGAGGAGATCGTGAGGCTCCATGCCTACCTCGATCGGCTCGACGAGCTCGTGGACGCCGACGGCGCGACGGGCAAGCGCCTCGAGTTCACGCTGCAGGAAGCCCTGCGCGAGGCGAACACCATCGGATCGAAGGTCCGGTCCTTCGACGTCGGCCGCGCCGTCATCGAGATCAAGTCCGATCTCGAGCGGATGCGCGAGCAGGCGGCAAACGTTGAGTGACGGGCAGCGAGGGACGCGGCGCGGGAACCTCCTCGTGCTGTCGGCGCCGTCGGGCGCCGGCAAGTCGTCGCTCGTGCGACGGCTCGTGAAGCGCGTGCCGGATCTCGAGTTCTCCGTGTCGGCCACGACGCGCGCGCCGCGCCTCGGCGAGCGCGACGGGGTCGAGTATCACTTCCTCGATCGCGCGGCCTTCGAGGCGATGATCCGTGCGGGCGAGCTGCTCGAGCACGCGGCCGTCCACGGGAACCTCTACGGCACGCCGCGCGAGGCCGTGCGTCGCGAGCTCGAGCGCGGTCGCGACGTGCTTCTCGAGATCGACGTGCAGGGCGCGCGTCAGGTGCTGCTGCATGAGCCCGCAGCGAAGCTCGTCTTCCTCATGCCGCCGTCGCGCCAGATTCTGGAGGCGAGGTTGCGCGGCCGCGGCCTGGATGCGGAGGAGTCGATCGTGCGGCGGCTCGACGAGGCCGCGCGCGAGGTCTCGGCAGTGGACTTCTACCACCACGTCGTCGTCAACGACGATCTCGAGGTGGCGCTCGAGGAGCTCGCGGCCGTGGTGCTCGCGCTGCGCCAGACGCCGCGCTGCCTCGAGCGGCGCGTGCGCGAGATCCAGTCGAGCTTCGGCGTGGCGCCCGAGGAGCCCGGGGAGTGCCCGCCATGAGCGCGCCGGCGGCGCGAGGCCACGTCGTGCTCGGGATCAGCGGGGGCATCGCCGCCTACAAGGCCGTCGAGGTGCTGCGCGGATTCCAGAAGGCAGGCTTCGACGTGCGCTGCTGCATGACGGCGAACGCGGCGCGCTTCGTGGCGCCGCTGACCTTCGCGGCCATCTCCGGACATCCCGTCTCGTCGGGCGCGCTCGGCGCCGAGGAGGACGCAGCGATGGCGCACGTCGAGGTCACGCGCGGCGCCGGGCTCTTCGTCGTGGCGCCCGCGACCGCGAACGTGCTCGCGAAGCTGGCGTCGGGTCTCGCGGACGACTGGCTGACGACGCACGCCATCGCCTGCGAGGCGCCGCCATTGCTGGCTCCCGCCATGAACCAGCGCATGTGGCGGCATCCCTCCGTCGTCGCGAACCTCGAGACGCTGCGCCGCCGCGGGGCGATCGTCGTGCCGCCGGAGGAAGGCGATCTCGCGTGCGGCGAGGTCGGTGCCGGGCGCCTCGCGAGTCCGGAGTCGATCGTCGCGGAGGGCCTGCGGATCCT
>Ga0315912_10002986_pt1 | contig 17317 bp, 16 predicted proteins | sample VfabasoilMG_FD_204469 | JGI IMG/M metagenome (GOLD analysis project Ga0315912, IMG submission 204469) | Garden soil microbial communities collected in Santa Monica, California, United States - V. faba soil | ecosystem: Environmental > Terrestrial > Soil > Garden | place: USA: California...
GGGCTGTCGGCGTTCGGCGCGATCACGATCTTCGGCCTGGTGGTCGCCGGCACGATGTGGCTGATCCGGGGCTGGCACCGCAACAACACGATCGTGCACAAGGACGAGGTCGACCACCTGCTGGCGATCGCGCGGACGGACAAGCACTGACCGCCTCGCGGTCAGTGCTTGCGTCGCAGGCTGACTTCGCGCAGCGAAGTCAAGGCGCGTAGCGCCGGCCGGAGACACAAGCACTCATGCCTCACCAAACCGCCCGCTCCCCCTGGCCCGCGCTGGCCCTGACCTTCAACGCCCTCGTCTGGGGCACCTCGTGGTGGCCGTTCCGCCAGCTCGAGGCGCGCGGGCTGCATCCCCTCTGGGCGACCGTGCTGATCTACGCTGTCGCGGTGCTCGTGATCCTGGCCCTGCGGCCGCGCGCGTTCGGCCAGCTGCTGCGCGCGCCGGCGCTGTGGGTGCTGGTGCTGGCGGCGGGCACGACCAACGCGGCGTTCAACTGGGGCGTCGTGATCGGCGACGTCGTGCGCGTCGTGCTGCTGTTCTACCTGATGCCGCTGTGGACCGTGCTGCTGGCCCGCCTGCTGCTGCACGAGCCCTTGACGCGCGGCGCCGCACTGCGCGTGCTGCTCGCGCTGGCCGGCGCGGCGATCGTGCTGTGGCCCGCGGGCCGCAGCGGCTGGGACGCGCTGCCGCTGCCGCGTGCGCTGCCCGACTGGCTCGGCCTCGTCGGCGGCTTCAGCTTCGCGCTCAACAACGTGATGCTGCGCCGCGAGGCCGCGCGCCCGGAGGAGGGCCGTGCGCTGGCGATGTTCGGCGGCGGCCTGGGCGTCGCCGGGCTGCTCGCCCTCGGCCTCGTGCAGACCGGCCAGGCGCCGTGGCCGCCGGCGCCGGCGCCCGGCTGGGTCGCCGGCGTGGCGCTGCTCGCGATCGTCTTCCTGGCCGGCAACCTGGCGCTGCAGTACGGCGCGGCGCGCCTGCCGGCCAACGTCACGTCCGTCGTGATGCTGACCGAGGTGCTGTTCGCGTCGGCCTCGGCGTTCGCGCTCGGCGGTGGCACGGCGAGCGCGGCGCTGCTGGCCGGCGGGGCGCTGATCCTGCTCGCGGCGCTGCTGTCGGCGGCCACGCCGCCGGCGCCCGCCGCACCGGCCCCGGTGTCGGGCTGACGACGTCTTCAGGCTGGCGCCGCCGCCTCGTCGTTCCAGACGAACGCCGGATCGACCTGGCGCAGCGCGGCGAGGAACTCGGGCTCCATGAGCGGCTTGACCAGATAGGCGTCGGCGCCGGCGAGCGAGCCGCGCACGCGGTCGGCCGAGCCGTCCAGGCCGGTCACCAGCAGCACCGCGGCCGGCTTCGCGCCGCCCTGCTGCTTGATGGTCTGGCAGACGCGCAGCCCGTCGACGCTGCCCGGCGGGCCGAGCACGATGTCGAGGAACACCAGCGCGAAGCTGCGCGAGGCGAGCACGTCGAGCGCCTGCTCGCCGGAGGCGGCGGTCTCGACGCGGTAGCCGAAGTGGCGCAGCCGCCGCGCCAGGAACTGGCGCGCGACCTCGCTGTCGTCGACCACCAGCACGGTGCGGCCGGAACCGCCGCGCGGCTTGCCGTTGCGCGCGCGGGCACGGCGCTCGGGGCGTTTCGCGACCGGCGCGACGCGCGACTCGGGCAGCAGCATGTCGGGGCGCGCGCCGGGCGCCTCGGCGCCGATGTCCAGGTCGAGCGGCAGCAGCGCCGACGGCGGCTCGGGCGGCGCAAGGCGCGCCTCGACCAGCAGGTCGAGCTCGCGCACGATGTGCATCGGGTCGATCGGCCGCGGCAGCCAGGCCGCCGCGCCCTTCGGCGCGCGCGCGCCGACGAACACCGTGTCGCCCTGGCGCTGGCCGCGCCGCACGGCCGCCAGCGCGCCGGCGTGGTCGGCATCGGCGATCAGGAAGTCGCTGACGCCGGCCTCGTCGACCTGGTGGTAGGCCGGCGAGCGCCTGGCGGCGAGGCGGAAGAACGAGGTCAGCGCGTCGCGCTCGAAGGCGCTGAATCCTTCGACCGCGACGCTGAAGCTGGGCAGGAGCGGCGTGGTGGGCATCGGCCCCGATGGTCGGGGCGCGCGCCGCGCGGGTCAAGCGCCACCTCCGGGGCGGCGACGGCCGGCGGCGGTGATTCGTCACGGCGACGCTACCATCACGCATCACTCCGGGAGAACGCGATGGCCGAAGCCAGCGTCTACGACTTCGAAGCCCTGTCGATCGAGGGCAGGACAGCGCACCTGTCGACGCAGCGCGGCAAGGTGCTGCTGATCGTCAACACCGCCAGCGAGTGCGGCTTCACGCCGCAGTTCGCCGGCCTCGAGAAGCTCTGGGAAACCTACCGCGACCGCGGCCTGATGATCATCGGCTTCCCGAGCAACCAGTTCGGCGCCCAGGACCCGGGCGACAACGAGCAGATCGCCTCGTTCTGCCAGCTCAACTACGGCGTCAGCTTCCCGATGATGGCCAAGGTCGACGTCAACGGCGCGCAGGCGCACCCGCTCTGGAAGTGGCTGACCGCCGAGGCGCCGGGGCTGCTCGGCAGCAAGGCGATCAAGTGGAACTTCACCAAGTTCCTGATCGGCCGCGACGGCCGGGTGCTGAAGCGCTACGCCCCGAACACGGAGCCCGCGGCGCTGGCCGCCGACATCGAGGCCGCGCTGGCGGCCTGACGAGACGAACGAGACCGCAGCCATGTTCTCCCACATCGAGCCGTTCGCCGGCGATCCGATCCTGAGCCTGAACGAGGACTTCCAGCGCGATCCGCGCCCGGGCAAGATCAACCTCAGCATCGGCATCTACTTCGACGACGCCGGGCGCATCCCGGTGCTCGAGTCGGTGCGCCAGGCCGAGGCGCAGCACGTCGCCGCGGGCGGTCCCAAGCCCTACCTGCCGATCGAAGGCGCGGCCAACTTCCGCAGTGCGGTGCAGCAGCTGCTGTTCGGCGCCGACCACGAGGCGGTGACCGGCGGGCGCATCGCGACGATCCAGTCGGTCGGCTCGTCGGGCGGGCTGAAGGTCGGCGCCGACTTCATCGCGCGCTGGTTCCCTGCCAGCGCGGTCTGGGTCAGCGATCCGACCTGGGACAACCACCGCTCGATGTTCGAGGGCGCCGGCATCGCGGTGCACAGCTACCCGTACTACGACGCCGCGAGCGGCGGCGTGCGCTTCGACGCGATGCTGGCGACGCTGCGCACGCTGCCGGCGCGCAGCATCGTGCTGCTGCACGCCTGCTGCCACAACCCGACCGGCGTCGACCTGACGCACGCGCAGTGGGACGAGCTGATCCCGGTGCTCAAGCAGCGCGAGCTGATCCCGTACCTGGACCTCGCCTACCAGGGCTTCGGCGACGGCATCGCCGAGGACGCCTACGCGCTGCGCGCGCTCGCCGCCGCCGGGCTGAACTGCTTCGTCGCGAACTCGTTCTCGAAGAGCATGAGCGTGTACGGCGAACGCTGCGGCGCGCTCAGCGTGGTCTGCCCGGACGCCGCGCAGGCGGCGCGCGTGCTCGGCCAGCTCAAGTTCACGGTGCGCCGCAACTACTCCAGCCCGCCGATCCACGGCGGCCAGATCGTCGCGCGCGTGCTGACCGACCCGGCGCTGCGCAGCCTCTGGGAGAGCGAACTCGGCGCGATGCGCGAGCGCATGCTGGCGATGCGGCGCTCGCTGCACGCGGTGCTGAGCGCCAAGGTGCCGGGGCGCGACTTCGGCTACTTCCTGAGCCAGCGCGGCATGTTCAGCTATACCGGGCTGAGCGCGGCGCAGGTCGACCGGCTGCGCGAGGAGTTCGCGGTCTACCTGATCCGCTCCGGGCGCATCTGCGTCGCCGGGCTGAACCGCGGCAACGTCGAGGCGACCGCGGTCGCGATGGCCGAGGTGCTCAGGTAGCCCTCGCGTCGCCGTACCAGCGCCGCGCGAACACGCCGAGCCCGGTCGCGACGCTCGCGAAGCGGTCGCCGCGCACCGCGCGTGCACCCGGAAAGGCCGCGGCGATGCGCTGCGCCAGCACGCGCAGCCCGGTCGAGCCGCCGGTGAAGTAGAGCGCGTCGAGCGCGCCCGGCGCGACGCCGGCCTGGCGCGCCGTCTCGACCGCCGCCGCGACGATGCGCTCGACGTCGCCGCCGAGCGCGGCGAGCGCGCCGGCCTCGTCGAGATCGACCGCCAGCCGGTTCTCGACATGCGACAGGTCGATGCGCGTGCGCCCGCCGTCGGCGACCGCGATCTTGGCCGCCTCGGCGCGCGCCGCGAGCTCGTGGCCGAGGCGCTCGTCGAGCACCGTCATCAGGCGGTCGTGGTGGCGCGTCTCGGCGTAGAAGCCGCGCATGCCGCGCAGCTCGGCGACACGCTGCGGGCTGTAGACGGTGTTGATCAGGTGCCAGGTCGCGAGGTCGAAGTAGACGCCGCTCGGCACCTCGCGCGGCGGCGCGCCGGCCACGCTCGGCCCCCAGGCGCCGTAGCCGAATTCGGGCAGGATCGCGGCCAGCTCGACGCGGCGGTCGAAGTCGGTGCCGGCGATGTGCACGCCGTGGTTGGCGAGGATGTCGTCCTTGCGATCGAGCCGGCCGGCGCGCTGCGGGCCGACGCGCACGACCGAGAAGTCCGAGGTGCCGCCGCCGATGTCGGCGACCAGCACGAGCTGCTCGTCGGCGACCCCGCGTTCGTAGTCGAACGCCGCGGCGATCGGCTCGTACTGGAAGTGCACGTCGCTGAAACCGACCGCGCGCGCCGCGCTCTCCAGCGCCGCCTGTGCCTGCGCGTCGCGCTCGGGTTCGTCGTCGACGAAGAACACCGGCCGGCCGAGCACCACCCGCTCGATCGACGCGCCGGCGGCCGCCTCGGCGCAACGCTTCAGGTGGCGCAGGTAGCCGGCGACGATGTCGAGGTACTTGACGCCGCGGCCGCCGCCGACGTCGGTGGTCTGGCCGATCAGGCTGCTGCCGAGGATGCTCTTCATCGAGCGCATCAGGCGCCCGTCGAGCCCGTCGACGTAGGCCGCCACCGCGGCGCGGCCGAAGGCGCGCGGCGGGCCGTCGTGCTCGGGGCCCTCGACGAGGTAGAACACCGCGGTCGGCATCGTGCGCTGCCCGGGCTCGAGTTCGACCAGGCGCATGCCGTCCGCAGCATCGGGCACCGCGACCGCGGAGTTGGAGGTGCCGAAGTCGATGGCGCAGTACATGGCGGGCAGGTGGGCGGACCGGGACGAAGGCAAAGGGGGCGCGATTGTAGGGCCCCGGGCCGGCGTCTACACTCGCGCTCCTGCCCATGGCCACGACCACCAACGACGACCTCGCCCGCTGGCTCGCGCGTGTCGCAATGCACGACCGCGCCGCGTTCGAGCAGGTCTACCGCGCCACCTGCGCGCATCTCCTCGGGGTCGCGTTCCGTATATTGAACCAACGCGAACGCGCCGAAGAGGTGCTGCAGGAAGCCTACATGAACGTGTGGCACAACGCGGCCGGCTTCAATGCCGCGCTCGCCAGCCCGATGACCTGGCTGATCAACATCGTGCGCAACAAGGCGATCGACGCGCTGCGCTCGGGCAGGACCGAACGTGCCGCGACGGTCGCGCTCGACGACGAGGCCTTCGAGGTCGCCGACGAAAGCCGCGCGCAGCCGCAGCAGCTGCTCGAGGACAGCTTCAACAAGATGAAGATCGGCACCTGCATGGCCGGCCTCAGCGCGTCGCAGCGCCAGGCGCTCGCGCTGGCCTACTACCGCGGCATGGTGCACAGCGAGATCGCCGAGTCGATCGGCGCGCCGCTCGGCACCGTCAAGGCCTGGGTGCGGCGCGGGCTCGACAGGCTGAAGACCTGCCTCGAAGCGGTCGGGGTCGCGTCGGCATGAACTACCTGCTGCCCGAACGGCTCGACAAGCTGGCGCGCGAGTACGCGCTCGGCACGCTGCAGGGGCGCGCGCGGCGCCGCTTCGAGCGCGTGCTGCAGGCGAGCGGCGCGGCGACGCTCGCGGTCGGCGTCTGGCAGGAGCGGCTCGCGACGCTCGCCGTCGGCGTGCCGCCGCTGCAGCCGGGCGAGGGCGTCTGGCGCGGCCTCGAGCAGCGCCTGTTCGCGCCGGCACCGGCGGTCGCTGCGCCGTCCCCTTCACGGTGGAGCTGGCTGGTCGCGCTGCTGTCCGGCCGTTCGCTCGGCGGCGCGCTGGCCGGGGTGTTCCTCGCGGTGCTGGTGCTGCGCAGCCAGCCCGGGCTGATCGGCGCCGAGCCGCATGTCGACGGCCTGCCGGCAAGCTACGTCGGCCTGCTGACCGATGCGACCGGCAAGCCGACCGTGCTGGCCAGCTCGCGCCGCCACGGCCGCGAGCTGACCGTCAAGATGCTGCAGCCGATCACGGTGCCGGCCGGCCAGGTCGCGCAGCTGTGGGCGCTGCCGAAGGACGGCGCGGCGCCGTTCCCGGTCGGCGTCGTGCCGGCGCAGGGCACGGCGAAGATCGCGCTGCCGGACAGCTCGGAGAAGCTGTTCTTCACGGTGCCGCGCCTCGCGGTGAGCTTCGAACCGCGGCCGGCTGCGGCGGGCGACCGGCCGGGCGGCGACTTCGTCCTCAGCGGGCACTGCGTCAAGCTCTGGTGACGCTCTGGTGACGGCTTGTCACAGCGCGTCCGGGACTGCATCCGCGCGCCGTGCGTACACCGTAAGTAGCGGCAGGACATCGAATGACGCTGTCTGCCCAACCCGGAGGAACCCGATCATGCACACGCCCCTGTCCCGCCTCGTCGCTCCCCTGATCGCCAGCCTGGCCCTGGCCGCTGGTGCGGCCCTCGCCGCCGGCGGCTCGGGCGGCGGCGACTACGCGAGCGACAAGTCCGACACCCTGAGCGCGGTGCGCACCCAGCTCGCGGCCAAGGACTACAACGCCGCCGTCGTCGAGCTGAAGCGCATCAACGACACCGGCAGCGCCGACTGGAACAACCTGATGGGCTTCAGCCTGCGCAAGAGCTCGCCGCCCGACTTCGCCGGCGCCGAGCGCCACTACAACGAAGCGCTGCGCATCGAGCCGACGCACCGCGGCGCGCTCGAGTATTCCGGCGAGCTCTACCTGATGACCGGCGACATCGGCAAGGCCGAGCAGCGCCTGAAGGCGCTCGACAAGGCCTGCTTCCTGCCCTGCAGCGAGTACACCGACCTGAAGAAGGCGGTCGCCGCCTACAAGGCGAACGGCAACCGCTACGTCGCGGCTCCGTAAAGGCCGCCCGGCGGGTCCGGGGCGGGCGAGGCCGCGGGCACAATGCCCCGGCCCGCCCCCCGCACCATGCACCGCCGCCAGCTGCTCCGCGTTCTCGGCCGCCAGGCCGCCGCGCTGGCGCTGGCGAACCTGTTCGGCTCGGCGCGCAGCGCGGCACGGCCGGTCGCGCTGCCCGCCGATTCACCGTATCCCTTCACGCTCGGAGTCGCCAGCGGCATGCCACGCCCGACCTCGGTGGTGCTGTGGACACGCCTCGCGCCGCGCCCGCACGAACGCGGCGGCGGCCTGCCCGACGCGCCGATCGAACTGCGCTGGGAGCTCGCGGCCGACGAGCGCTTCGCCGCACCGCTGCGCAGCGGCAGCTTCGTCGCCCAGCCCGACCGTGCGCACAGCGTGCACGTCGAGGTCGAAGGCCTGGCCAGCGCGACGAGCTACTTCTACCGCTTCAGCGCCGGCGACGCGCTCAGCCCGATCGGGCGCACCCGCACCGCGCCGGCCGAGGACGCGCCGGTCGCGCGGCTGCGCTTCGCGCTGGCGTCCTGCCAGCACTACGAGCAGGGCTGGTACGCGGGCCAGCGCGAGATCGCTGCGCGCGACCTCGACTTCGTGCTGTTCGTCGGCGACTACATCTACGAGTCCAGCAACCCGCGCTACCGGCTGCGGCCGCACGAAGGGCCGGTGCCGACGACGCTGGACGGCTACCGCGCCCGCCACGCGACCTACAAGCTCGACGCCGACCTGCGCGCCGCGCACGCTGCCCATCCGTGGTTGCTGACCTGGGACGACCACGAGGTCGAGAACGACTACGCCGGTGTGCACAGCCGCAGCGAACTCGACCCGGCGACCTTCCTGCGCCGGCGCGCAGCGGCCTACCAGGCCTATTTCGAGCATCTGCCGGTCGCGCCGGCGATGGCACCGCAGGGTCCGGCGATGCGCATCCACGACCGCTACACCTGGGGCCGGCTGGCCGAACTGTGGACGCTCGACGCGCGCCAGTACCGCGACGTGCAGGCCTGTGGCGACGGCGCGAGCGCGGGCGGCCGCGTCGTCGCGCCCTGCGCCGAACTCGACGACCCACGCCGCACCGTGTTCGGCCCCGAGCAGGAGCGCTGGCTGGGCGCCGGGCTGGCGGCCAGCCGGGCGCAGTGGAAGCTGCTCGCGCAGGGTTCGCAGCTCAGCCCCGGCGTGGCCGAGACGCCGTTCGGGCGGCGCATCCACAGCGATGGCTGGGACGGCTACCCGATCGCCCGCGAGCGGCTGTTGCGCAGCCTCGCCGAGTCGGGCCAGCGGGATCTGCTGTGTCTCGGCGGCGACGTGCACCGCCACGTCGCCGCCAACGTACGGCTGCTGCCGAACGATCGGAAGTCGCCCATCGTTGCAAGTGAGTTTGTGTGCACTTCGCTGACGAGCCGTGGCCTGTCCGAGGCGGCGATGGATGTCCTGCGCACCAGCAACCCGGACATGGTGCACGCGCGCAGCGACGAGCGCGGCTACGCGCTGATCGAACTCAGCGCGACCGCGGCGAGCTGCGACTTCCGCGCCACGCCGTTCCCGGCGCTGGCCGGCGCGCGGCTGCATTCACAGGCGCGCTTCGCGGTGGAGGCCGGCGTCGCCGGCGTGCAACGCGACTGAAGCACGCCGTAACGAACTGCACGGTCGGCGTGCTCTTGTTCGAGGCTTCACGCACCACGGCGACGCGCACACTGAGATCATTCAGGTGTGGTCACGGTCTCAGCGGTGGAGGCTCGCATGCAGAAGGCGTCGTCAGGTTCCTGGTGGTCATTCGGCTTCGGCAAGCCCGCCGAGGCGCCGCAGACCGACTACGCGGACATGGGCACCGCCTTCGGACTCGACGCCAGCATGGACAGCCTGCCCGTAGCGGTCGACCCTGCATCCGACAACAGCGGGAACGGCCGGCCACCCGTGGAGGGCGCCGGCCGTCGGTCGAAGGGCTAGCGAGCTAGCGAGAGCTCACTTCGGCAGCACGACGCTGTCGATGACGTGGATCACGCCGTTGTCGGCGACGATGTCGGCCTGCGTGACCTTGGCCGCGTCGACCGTCACGCCGCCCATCGTGCCGAGCGTCAGTTCGCTGCCCTGGACGGTCTTGACCTTGCCGGCCTTGACGTCTTTGGCCATCACCTTGCCCGCGACGACGTGGTAGGTCAGCACGGCGCTTAGCTTGCCCTTGTCCTGCAGCAGCGCATCGAGGTCGGCCTTCGGGATCTTGGCGAAGGCGGCGTCGGTCGGCGCGAACACCGTGAAGGGACCGGGTCCCTTCAGGGTGTCGACCAGTCCGGCCGCCTTCAGCGCGGTGACCAGCGTATTGAACGACCCGGCGCCGACGGCGGTGTCGACGATGTCCTTCGCCTGCGCCGAGAGCGCGGCCAGCGAGAGGGCGGAGAGGGCGATCAGCTTCTTCATGGGGACTACCTCGTGGATGGATGGCGGAAGGTTCGGGGGCTGCTTCGGGCGGGCGGTCGGACCGTCCTCAGGGCGCCGGCAGGATCACCTTGTCGATGACGTGGATCACGCCGTTGCGGGTCAGCACGTCGGTGGCGGTGATCGCGGCCGTGCGGTCGCGCCGATCGGTGATCTTCAGATCGGCGTCGACCCTGAACGTCTCGCCCTGCACGGTGGTGATGTCGACGCCGACCGGCACGTCGGCCTTCAGCACCGTGCCCGGCACGACGTGGTAGGTCAGCACCGCGGTCAGCAGGTCGGTGTTCGCCAGCAGCGCATCCTTGCTGATGCCGAGTTCGGTCAGCAGCGCCGCGAACGCCGCGTTGGTCGGCGCGAAGACCGTGAACGGGCCCGGGCCGCTCAGCGTGGCGCCGAGGTCGGCCGCACCGACCGCTTCGACCAGGATGCTGAAGTCGGCGATCGACGCGGCGGTCTCGACGATGGTCTTGTCGGCCGGCAGGATCACCTTGTCGATCGCGTGGATCACGCCGTTGCTCGCCGCGATGTCGGTGGCCACGATGGTCGCGTTGCGGTTGCGTCCGTCGGTGATGACCAGGTCGGCGCCGTTCACGTCGACCTTGAAGATGCCGCCCTGCACCGTCGTGATCGCCTTGCCGGCCGGCACGTCGGCCTTGCGCACCGTGCCGGGCACGACGTGGTAGGTCAGCACCGCGGTCAGCAGGGCCTTGTCGGCGAGCAGCTGCGCCTTGCTCAGGCCGAGCTCGTTCAGCAGCGCCGTGAAGGCGGCATCGGTCGGCGCGAAGACCGTGAACGGGCCGGGGCCCGACAGCGTTGCGCCCAGGTCCGCCGCCGCGACCGCCTCGGCGAGGATGCCGAAGCGGGCGTCGGCCTGCGCGGTGGCGACGATGTCGACCGGCGCCGGCGGATCGTCACTCCCGCCGCATGCGACGAGCAAGGTCATGGCCGCGGATGCGGCCGTCCATTTGAGCCAGTTGAACATGTGCTATTCCGATGACGTTGCGATGCTTGAAGGGGGTGGGGCTTGCCCGGCAGGTGCCGGTCTGAACCGGCGAGGTCAAATGTAGACCACTTAGTTCACAGCACGATCTGTGTGGTCTTTTTCGAAGACCGACTGGTCTTCATTTGCACCGTGTGGTTTCGCTGCCGGCGGACCTGGAGCGGCCGCGGGAGAGCAGGTGCCGCGCGCGCTCGCGCAGCAGCGATCGCGGCGTCGGTCAAGCGGCCGGCGCATCGATCGGCGCCGCGTGGCCGCGCCGCGAGATCGACCCACACGGCCGCCGCCGCCGCGGTGGTGGCGGCGGCGGCAGCTCTATGCTGTCCGCACGCGCCGGCGATCCGGTCCCCGGATGGCCAAGAGGGGGGCGGCCGCCCGGGGCGACGGGCGCATCGTCGCGAGGCTGACTGCGACCCGCTTCGACGCCCTGCGCCCGCGTCGGGTTTCGACCCGGCTCAGCGGATCAGCAGCACCGGCGTCTTGCAGCTGGCCAGCACCTTCGTCGTCACCGAGCCCATCACGAGGCTGCCGAGCACGCTGTGGCCGTGCGAGCCCATCACGAGCAGGTCGTAGTCCTTGGAGTCGGCCAGCTTGGCGATGACCTCGGCCGCATGGCCCACCTTGCCGACGAACACGGCCTCGATGCCCTGCTTCTTGAAGAACGTGCGGATCGGCTTGAAGACCGCCTCGTTGGTTTCCGCGTAGTACGCCTTCAGCACCTCGCGGTCGATCACCGAGGCCGCGCGCGCCGGCACCGCCGCGACGACGTTCAGGACCGTGTAGTCGTGGCTCGCGCCCAGCCACTCGTCGTGCGCCGCGAGGTAGGCGAGCATGCGCTTCGTGTAGTCGCTGCCGTCGGCCGCGATCAGGATCTTCATGGTGAGTCCTCGGGTTGCAACTGCCATTGCGGTTCCGGTGCAGCCGGACCTCGCCCCGAAGTCTCCCACAGCGGCCCGCCGCCGCGTTGACGGCGATCAGAGCGCGCGGACGGGCTCAGAAGCGCCAGCGCACGCCGGCCGCGAACGACCCGCCGCGCGTCTGGCCGCTGACGCGGTCGTCCATGCCGACCGCGTAGAGGTCGGTCACGCTGTCCCAGGCGTACAGGTAGGCGGCGCTGAACGAGGTGTGCTTGCGGTCGACCGCCGGGCCGCGCGCGGTCGTCCGGGCCGCCTGCATCAGCAGCGTGCCCGGCCCGAGCGGCACTGCGGCGCCGCCCGACGCGGTGCGGCCCTCGACCTGCAGACCGGCGTCGTTGCTCTGCGTGTACTGGCCGAACAGGCGTGCCCAGCCGAAGTTGTAGGTCGCGCCGAGCTGCCAGGTGGTCTCGCTGGTCGGGTCGTTGATGCCGTCGTCGACGTGCACGCGCTGGCCCGAGACCGCCATCGCGAAGAGCCCGCGCGCGACCACCAGCGAGCCGCCGTAGTAGTCGCCCAGCGCCGCCGACGGCCCCTCGGCGGCCATCAGGTTGAACGTGATGCCTTCGTAGTTCGGTGTCTGGTAGCTGACCGCGCGGTTCCAGTAGAAGTCGCCCTGCACGCCCTCGAGGTTGCCGCTCGCGAACACGTGGCGCACCGCCGGCGAGAACGCGACCGAGTTGCCCAGCGCGTTGAAGCGTGTCGTCGCGTCGAACAGGAAGGTCTGCAGGCGGCCGATGCGCAGCAGGCCGTAGTCGCTGCCGAGCGAGACGAAGGCATTGCGCGACAGCCACGGGTCGGCGTCGCTGCGGCCGGTGTCGAGGTCCTGGAAGCGCAGGAAGGTCTCGAGCGTGATGCCCGGCGTCCAGCCGCCTTCCAGTCCGTACTTCGCGTTGACGCCGACGAAGCTGGCCGTCAGCGAGTTGCTGTTGAAGCGATGCTCGGGCAGCTGGCCGCTGGCCTCGAACTGGCCGTAGGAGAAGTCCAGCACGCCATAGGCCGAGTAGTCGGCCTGCGCCCGTGCGGCGAAGCTGGCGAGCAGGAGCGTCGCCCCCCAGGCGGCGCGCTGCAGGTTCCCGTGAAGTGCCATGTGGTCCGTCCTAGAGCAGATTCCAGCCGAGCCAGGCCGCGTTCATCGCCGCGTGCAGCGCGACGCACGGGGCGAGACGTCGCGTGTGCTGGTAGAGCCATCCGATCGCGAGCGCCGGCAGCGCGACGCCAAACGCATTCGGATCGCCGCGCAGCAGCACGTGCACGACCCCGAACACGAGCGCGGCGATGAGGTTCGCCGCCAGCGCATCGACCGCGCCGCGCAGCAGGGCCTCGTGCACGCCGGCCCGCAGGACGAGTTCCTCCAGCAGAGGCGCCACCAGCAGCAGCATCGCGACGCGCGCCGGCGCGACGCCGGCGCCCAGCGCGGCCCAGGCGACGGCGGCGCCGCCCGCGAGCAGCAGCCCGAGCGCGAACGGCGCGGCCGGTCGCAGCCGGCGCGCGCCCGTGATCGCGGCAGCGACGGCGGTCATGCCCGGCGCGCCCGGCGGCGGTGGATCAGCGCCACGAGCGCCAGCACGACCAGCGCCCACAGCGTCGGGTCGGCGAGCGTATCGCCGCTGGCGATCGAGCAGCCGCCGCTCGAGAGGTCCGGAGCCTTCGCGCCGCTTCCGTCGAGCGCGACCTCGCGCTGCGCCGGCGTCGCGTCGGTCGTCACGGTCAGCGTGCCGCTGCCGGCGCCTTCGGCCTGCGGCACGAACATCACCGTCAGCGTGCACTCGCCGTCGGCCGGCAGCGTGAACGGCAGCGCGGGGCAGGTCTTGCTCTGCACGACGAACGGCCCGTCGACCGCGTACGCGGTGACGCGCACCGAGCCGGCGCCGGTGCTCGACAGCGTCAGGTCCGACGGCAGCGACTGCGCACCGACGCGCACAGGGCCGAAGCTCAGCGTGTCGACCGACAGCGCCAGCCCCGGCCCCGGCCCGCCGAGGCCGGTGCCGGTCAGCGAGAGCGTCGGCGGGAAGCTGCCGGTGCTCGCCACCTGCACCGTCGCGCTGCGTGCGCCGGCGCGATCGGGCGCGAAGCGCACCTCGACGCTGCAGCTCTGGCCTTCGAGCAGCACCTCGCCGACCCGGCAGCTGCCGCCGCCGACCGAGAAGACCGCCGCATCGGCGCCGACCGCGTTCAGCACCGTGAAGGTGACGCCTCCCGGACCCTGGTTCAGGATCGTCGCCGACTGTGCCGCCGAGACCGTGCCGGCCGAGACGTCGCCGAAGTCGAGCCGGGTCGCTGCCGGCTGCCAGACCAGCACCGGCAGCGCGGCGGCGCTGCCGCGCCCGGTCAGCGCTGCGCTGTGCGGCGAACCGGCCGCATTGCTGGTGATGCGCAGCGTGCCGCTGTAGCTGGTGTCGGCCGCGACCGGCGTGAAGACGATCTCGATGTCGCAGCCGGCGCCCGGCGCGAGCGTCGCCGGGCAGCTGCTGGCGGTCGTGAAGGTCGCGCCGGTGATCGCGACGCCGGCGACCGCGAGGTCGGCCGTGCCGCTGTTCCCGAGGCGCACCGTGCGCGCCGGGTAGATCCCGCCGAGCGTCTGCGCGCCGAAGTCGAGCGCGGCCGGCACCAGGCTGACCAGCGGCACCGGGATCGGCACGCCGGTGCCGCTCAGCGTGAGGGTCGCCGGGCCGTTGCTGGCGTCCGAGGTGATCGTCAGCGCGGCGTTGCGTGCGCCCAGTGCGCTGGGAGCGAACGTCAGCGTGACGCGGCAGCTCGCGCCGATTGCCAGCGGCGTCGCGGTGCTGCAGCTGCCGCTGCGCGTGTAGTCCGCGGCCGCGGCGCCGCCGAGCGTGAACGCGCTGAAGTTGAGCGCCAGGTTGCCGGTGTTGCGCACCGTGACCGACTGCACCGAGCTGCCGTTCAGCTGCGTGTCGGGGAAGCTCAGCGCCAGCGTGCTCAGCTCGATGCGGCCCTGCGGCGCCGGCGTCGCGGTGCCGGCGAGCGTGACCGTCTGCGGGCTGCCGAGCGCGCTGTGGGTCAGCGTCAGCGTCGCGTTGCGGCTCGGGGGCACGGCCGTCGCGGGGTCGAAGCGGATCACCAGGCTGCAGTTCGCGCCGGCGGCCAGCAGCGTGCCGTTGACGCAGCCGCTGCTGCCGTCGACCGTGTACTCGGCCGCCTGCGCGCCGCTGAAGGCAAGGCTGCTCAGCGTGACGCCGGCCGCGCTGCGGTTCGTGACCAGCAACGAGACGGTCGACGGCGTGCCGACCACCGCGGCCGGGTTCAGCGTGCTCGCCGACAGGTTGACCGGCAGCAGCGCCTGGCCGGCCAGCGAGCCGCTGGCGTCCGACGGCGCGACGTCGCCGAGCGTGCCGGTGAACGTGAACGTGATGCCGGCCGATCGGCGGCCTTCGCCGCCGGCCAGCACCGGGCTGAACTGCCAGGTCACCGTGCACGTGGCGCCGCCACCGGGCACCACCTGGGTCGGGCAACTTTCGGCGCTGACCTTGAAGTCGGCCGTGTCGGCGACGCTGTAGCCGACGTCGCGGGTGCGGTCGTTCCGGATCGTCACCTGGCGCGTCTGCGCGGCGTTCTCGCCGATCACCGTGTCCGGGAAGTCCTGGTTCGGGAAGGTCACGACCGGCTCGGGCAGCGCCACGCCGGTACCCGACAGGGTCACCACGATCGCGCCGTTGGTCGCGTCCGAAGCGATCGTCAGCGTCGCGTCGCGCGCGCCGAGCGCGCTCGGCGTGAAGGTGCCGGTGATCGTGCAGCTCAGGCCCGGCTGCAGCGGCACCGCGGTGCTGCAGGTGCTGGCGATCGCATAGTCGGCTGCGGCCGGTCCGGTGCGCGCGCCGGCCGAGGTCGGGTCGGTCGCGAACACCAGCTCGGCATCGCCGCTGTTGGTGATCGTGATCGGCGGCAGGGCCTTCGGCACGCCGAGCTGCGCGTTGCCGAACGCGAGCAGGTTCGCGCTGGCGTTGAAGGTCGGCACGGTGCCGGTGCCGTTCAGCGTCACGCTGCCGGGGCTGCCAGCGGCGTTGTGGGCGATCGTCACGCTGCCGTTGGTGGCGCCGGCGGCGCTCGGTGCGAAGGCGATCGTCAACACGCAGTTGCCGCCCGGGGCGAGCACGGTACCGACGTTGCAGCCGCTGACGCGGCTGTACTGCGCCGGGTTGAAGCTCAGCGCGCCGAGCGTCAGGTTGGCGCTGCCGGGATTGCTGACCGTCACGCTGTTGTTGACCGAACTGCCGACCTTGGTCGTGAAGTTCAGCGTGCCGGTCGACAGGTTGAAGCCCGGCGCGGTGCCCTGTCCGGACAGCCCGATGTTCTTGTCCTGCGGCTGCGGGTTGGACGGCGAGGCGAGGTTGACGCCCAGTGTCGTGCTGCGCGTGCCGGTCGCGCCCGGCGTGAACGCGATCGTCAGGTTGACCGTGCAGGTCTGCGGGCTCGTGCTCGCCGCCGCCGGGATCGTGCCGGCGGTCGTGCAGCCGGTGCCGGTCAGCGTGTGCGACTGCACGGCGAAGTCGCCGCTGTTGCCGCCGCTCATGCCCAGCGAGTAGGTCAGCGCCTCGCTGCGGTAGTTGGAGATCGTGAACGTGAACGAGTCGGTGCTGGTGCTCGACACCAGCGTCGGGCTGAAGGACGGCGCCGGCGTGCTGGTCACGGCATCGCGCACCTGCAGAAAGTAGGCATGCACCGTGCTCGCGTTCCCGAGCGACAGGTTCTGCATCGCCGGCACGCCCTGCGCGACGCCGGCCGCGTTGACGCGCGTCTGCAGGTCGGCGGCGCTGGCCATCCAGCTCTCGGACAGCCCCAGGATGCTGCTGCCGGCAGCGCTGACGCCGGTCGGCGCGATGTCGGGCGGCGCCCCATGGCAGCTGCTGCAGGTGCCGGTCACCCAGAACTGCGCGGCGGCGGGGAACGAACTGCACAGCGCGGCGAGCCCCAGCAGCGCGGCGAACGCTCGCGGCATGGCTCTGGTCAGGATGCTGGTCAAGGCCGTCCCCTCCTCGGGCTCACTGTTCTGTCTCTGTCAGCGGCCGGCTTCCGATGCAGCCGGCCGCGCCCGCCCCGCTCAGACGCAGTCGATCACCCGGAACTCGACGCGCCGGTCGAGAGCATCGCGCTGGTCGTCCGTGCCCAGCCCGACCAGCGCCTCGCGCGAGCCGACGCCGGTCGCGCTGAGGCGCGTCGTCAGCGAGCGGTCGTTCTGCTCGAGCAGCTTCTGCACCGCCTCGGCGCGCTGGCGCGACAGGCGCTCGTTGACACTGGCGCTGCCGGTGCGGCTGGTGTGGCCGACGATGCGCACGCAGGCGCTCGCCTTGCCGGTCTGCTGCGCCAGCGACGCGAGCCACACCTGGTACTGCTGCGGCAGGTCGCCGACCGGGTTGAAGCTGGTCTTGCCGGGCTGGAACAGCAGCTTGACGGGCAGCCGCTTCAACTCGAGTCCGGAGGCAACCAGCTTGCCGAACGCGTCGCGCGCGGCGTCGCGCTGGCCGAGCTGCCAGCTCGTTAGGTACAGGCCGTTGAGCACGCGCAGGTCGCCCGGATCGGCCTGCGCCTCGGCTTCCTTGTAGAGCTTGTTGGCGGCCGGGATCTTGCCCTCGCCGTAGGCGATGATCGCCTCGTTGACCACCGCGGCGGCGGGCAGCCGCGCGAGGTAGTCGGGGTCGGCCGGGTCGCCGATCTTGGTGTTGACCTGGCACGAGTTGATGTAGCCGAGCACGGTCTTGTCCTTGTGCCAGGTCGGGCTGTCGGCGTAGTACTTGAGCGGC
>Ga0315912_10002987_pt1 | contig 17311 bp, 15 predicted proteins | sample VfabasoilMG_FD_204469 | JGI IMG/M metagenome (GOLD analysis project Ga0315912, IMG submission 204469) | Garden soil microbial communities collected in Santa Monica, California, United States - V. faba soil | ecosystem: Environmental > Terrestrial > Soil > Garden | place: USA: California...
TGGGCCGCCTAGTCAGCATGGCGTACAGCGATGGTTCCCCTTCGGTGGTCGCTCAGCGCGCTTTCTATTTCGCGACTCCATTGTGGCTGCTGCAATGGCTGCGGCTGGCGTATCAGCCGATCAAGCATGTCCGACGAGCGTTGGGCCACTGAGCTCGGACGCTGAGCGGCGCGAGACGCCTCCTCGACTCAAGGTTGACGGCCGGCGAATAGAGGAGCGAGCCACTTGCCGAGGTAGTAGCGGCTGTTCTTCGTGTCGAGCAGCGCGATCTGTTGGCTGGAGCCGCGATAGAACGCCCGCACATAGACAAGCACCAGCGCATTCAGCAGCGGCCCGGGAGCAACGGCAATCGTTCCGGCTACGAACCGTCGCCACGGCGATTGCAGCCGCGGCCTGATCCACTGCCGGTACGCCGACAGGGAGTAAGTCCCTCTCGCGCGGTAGAAAACGAGGGCACTCGAGTAGCGCCAGGGCTCCTGTGGCGTTACCGCTGCTTTTGCGTCGGCAGTTGGGCCGTCAAACGACCAGACGAGCTGCGGCCATTTGAACATCCATATCTCGAACGCGCGCGGCTGCCACATCGCCACGCCATAGCGGATCGAGAGATACGGCTGCGCAATCACGATGACGTCTCCCGGCAATGGCTGCTGGAAGATCACTCCGAAGTGTATGAAGAGAGATCCGAAATACGGCTCTCTTCGCCGAGACATCCACAAAGACTTCTTGATGACTACACAGCCGATGAACGATAGATAACTGCCGGTATCTGCAAAGAGCTGACTGAAACGAGCCGGCTCGTAGACACGGTCCGAATCGAAAGGCAGCCGTCGCTCTTCGAGCTTCTTCGAGAAATCACCGTTCCATACCTCGGCGTTGACGATGACCAAGCCCGGCTCGGCCGTTAGTCGTTGCAGAACGGCCTGCACGGCGCCGGGTTTCAGGAGGTCATCGTCGGTCATGAGCCAACAATAGTCTCCGCCGGCAAGATCGACGGCGCGATCGAAGTCCTTGTCGATCCCGTTGTTGATCGACTGGCGAAAGTACCGAATGCTCGGATGGTCCGAGGCATAACGGGTGACAATGGCTTCGGTACTATCGGTCGAGGCGCCGTCGACGATCACGATGTCGACGCCGTCTTGCAGCTCTGAGATGAGGCTATCGAGCGTTTCGGCGATGAATCGCGCGCGATTGAACGTCGCGATGCAGATCGATAGTCGCGCACCGCTCATAGCTTACTTCTGCCTCACTGCAAACCGAGCATCGAATGCCGGCGGCCCATGGTAACAAAGCAGCGCCTGATCGAACTGCAGGGCGCGGAACCGCAGCTGCAGAAGGCTAGCGCGGCAACAAGCGAGATCGTTCCTTGTCGGCATTTCTCACGGCAGATATGATGCACGCACTTCGTTCATCGTGCGCACATGTTGCGCTTCCAAAGCTTGCGTGATGTTGTCGTGAAGAAAGCGTTGATTACCGGCATCACGGGGCAGGACGGCGCCTATTTGGCTGAGTTGCTCTTGGACAAGGGGTACATTGTCCACGGAGTTCGGCGCCGTACCTCGCTGTTCAACACGGCTCGAATCGACCATCTGTATCAAGACTCGCACGAGCCGGGCGCCCGTATGTTCTTGCACTTCGGCGACATGACCGATACCAGCAGCCTGGTCCACATCATCGAGAAGACTCAACCCGACGAGATTTACAACCTCGCCGCGCAGAGCCACGTGGCCGTGTCGTTCGAGGAGCCGGAGTACACGGCGAATTCCGACGCGCTGGGAACGCTGCGGGTCCTCGAAGCCGTGCGCATTCTCCGTATGGAGAAGAAGGTCAGGTTCTACCAGGCATCTACATCCGAGCTCTATGGCCTCGTCCGCGCCACGCCACAAAACGAAACGACGCCGTTCTATCCGCGTTCCCCTTACGCGGCGGCCAAGCTGTATGCGTACTGGATTACCGTGAATTACAGAGAAGCGTACGGCATGTATGCGTGCAACGGGATCCTGTTCAATCACGAATCGCCGATTCGCGGCGAAAATTTCGTCACGCGGAAAATCACTCGGGGTTTGGCGAGAATCAAGCTCGGCCTACAAGATCGGCTGTTTCTCGGAAACTTGGACGCGAAGCGAGATTGGGGCCACGCAAAAGACTACGTCGAAGCGATGTGGCTGATGTTGCAACAAGAGCTCCCGGACGACCTCGTAATCGCATCCGGAGTGCAACATAGCGTCCGAGAGTTCGTCGAGGAGGCGGCAGGCGAGCTCGGCATCGATATCACGTGGCGTGGCGCGGGAACTGCGGAGCGCGGCTATGACTCGTCCGGCAAGTGCATCGTTGCCGTCGACGAGCGATACTTCCGGCCGGCAGAAGTCCAGACGTTGCTGGGCGACGCGAGCAAGGCTGCCGTGAAGCTCGGTTGGCGCCCGAAAGTCTCTTTCGCCGAGCTGGTTCGCGAGATGGTGGTCGAGGATCTGCGCTCCGCGGAAAGAGATGCTCTGTTGGGCATGCCTCCGAGAAAAACACGCGATCACTAGTCGAAGATCGTGCGCGGCGTGTCAGAGTCCTGAGAACCATCGGGCAATGCCTACCACGCTGATCACCATCGTCATTCCGAATTGGAACGGCAAGCGGTTTCTCGCCGATTGCCTTGGCGCGATCCGAAGCCAAACTCATCCGCAGATCGAAACGATAGTCGTCGACAATGGATCTCGCGACGGTTCCGTCGAGCTGATCAAGGAACAGTACCCCGAGGTGCGGCTGGTGGCGTTCGACAGGAACGTCGGGTTCAGCCCGGCTGTCAACGCTGGAATCAGAGCCGCAACCGGCCGCTATGTCGCACTGCTGAACAACGACACCAAGCTCGAACCGCGTTGGGCAGAAGAGCTCGTCGCAGCGCTCGACGCACATCCCGAAGTCGGCTCCGTCGCGTGCAAAATGCTGAAATACGACGATCGGGCGATTCTCGACGGAGTCGGCGACGCGTATGGGCGCGGCGGGCTACCGAACCGAATCGGCCACGGCGAACGAGACGACGGCCAATACGACGAACCGCGTTACGTGCTCGGCGCGTGCGGCGGAGCCGCGATGTATCGAAGAGAATTGTTCGACGACATCGGTCTGTTCGACGAAGATTACTTTGCCTACCTGGAGGACGTGGATCTTGCGCTGCGTGCCCAAAGCGCAGGTTACAAATGCCTGTATGTGCCGACGGCGCGCGTATATCACGTCGGCACCGGTACCACAGGGAGCGGGTTTTCTTCGCTCGTCGTCAGATTGACTGCGCAGAACAACCTCAACACGATCGTTAAGAACATGCCCACCCGGTTGCTATTGAAATTCTTGCCTTACATTGTCTATTGGCAAGCCTATTACTTCGCTGCTGTCGTCATTCGCAGCGGCAAGGTGGGGGCGTGGGCGACCGGCCTCGGCACAGCGCTCGGCATGCTTCCGAACATGCTGAAGAAGCGAGCCGAGATCGCGAGCAGGCGCACGGCGTCCGTCGACTACCTCGAGTCGATCATAATCGCGTCGGAAAGGGATATCGCCGAAACCAAGAGGCGCCTGAATGCCCAACGCCAGGTATCGCGATCGTGACCCCCGCGTGCGCGTTGATTACGGGGGTCAACGGACAGGACGGGTCCTATCTCGCTGAGCTGCTTCTTGAGCGGGGCTATCACGTGGTCGGCACCGTTCGGCCCGGCGCCCGGAGCCGCCTAAAGAGAATCGCGCACCTCGAAGACCGGCTTACCATCGTCGAGCTCGACCTGCTCGACCGCCGAACGATGCAAAGCGTCATCGAGGCGCATGGTCCTTCGGAGATCTACAACTTGGCGGCGCGGGCCTCGAGCACGCAGCTTCATGCCGATCCAGTTCTGACGGCCGAATACAACGGCATCGCAGTCGCCCATCTCCTCGAATCCATTCGATGCACCGATCCGGCAATCAGATTTTGTCAGGCATCGAGCAGCGAGATGTTCGGCAATACGGATCGAACACCGCAGAACGAGAGCACGCCGTTTCGTCCGCGCAATGCTTACGGCGCAGCGAAATTGTACGGGCATTGGATGACGGTTAATTACCGGGATATGCAAGGGCTATTCGCCTGCTCCGCCATTCTGTTCAATCACGAAAGCCCGCGGCGCGGCTACGAGTTCGTCACGCGGAAGGTTACGAGGGCGGCTGCGATGATTCGCGTGGGCAAGCAGGAGCGCCTAGAGCTCGGCGATCTAGAGGCTCGGCGCGACTGGGGATTCGCCGGCGACTATGTACGAGCGATGTGGCTCATGCTGCAGGCCGGCACGCCGGCCGACTATGTGGTGGCGACGGGGGAGCCACGCTCGGTGCGCGACCTCTGCGAGATCGCCTTTCGTAGGGTCGGCCTCGACTACGGGCAATATGTCGTGGAGAATCGCGGCGAAAAACGACGGACTGACGCAACGCCACTCGTAGGCGATGCGTCGTTCGCGCGGCGGGCCCTCGGCTGGAGCCCGTCGGTGACGTTCGCAGAGCTCATTGAAATGATGGTGGATGCAGACGTGGCCGAGACGGCGAGCGGCACGTCGGCACCGGAAGGTTGAGAACGATTTGTGACTACTGAATTGAAACGGTGCCGGATCTGCGGCAATGAGGAGCTGATCGAGGTCATGGACCTCGGCGTTCAGGCGCTGACGGGGGTCTTCCCGCAGTCTCGCTCGCAACCCGTCGCCAAAGGGCCGCTGGTGCTCGTCAAATGCACGGGCGGTGACTCATGTGGTCTACTTCAGCTGAAGCACACTTGTGACCTGAGCGAGATGTACGGGCTGAATTACGGCTACCGCTCGGGGCTCAACAAGGGCATGGTCGAGCACCTGCATCGCAAAGTGCGCGCGATTCTTTCGCGAGTGCAGCTCTCCGACGATTCGCTCGTGATCGACATCGGCAGCAACGACAGCACGACACTCCAAGCGTATCCGCGTACTATCCGCAACCTCGTCGGAATGGACCCGACCGGAATCAAGTTCGGTCACTACTATCCGCCGCACATCAAGCTCATAGCGGACTTTTTTTCCGCGCAACGCGTCCGCGAGACGTTCGGAAGCAAGAAAGCGTCCGTGATCACTTCGTTTTCGATGTTCTACGACCTGGAGCAGCCGCTCGCGTTCATGCAGGACGTCCATGACTCGCTCGACCAAGAGGGGATCTGGGTATTCGAGCAGAGCTACATGCCGGCGATGCTCAAACAGAACTCGTACGACACAGTTTGTCACGAGCACCTCGAATACTATGGGCTGAAGCAGGTGCACTGGATGGCGCAGCGAGTCGGGCTCACGATCGTGGACGTCGAGTTCAACGACGTGAACGGCGGAAGCTTTTCCGTCGTCGCCGCGAAGACAGGGTCGCGTCACGCGGACAGTGCCAGGCCGATCGACGATCTGCTCGACGTTGAGCGACGCCTCGGGCTCGACACGCTCCAGCCGTACGTCGAGTTCGCAGCGCGCGCACGAACGAGCCGCGAAACGCTGCTCGAGTTCATCGACACCGCGCGGCGATCGGGCAAGAGCGTCGCCGGTCTCGGCGCCTCGACGAAGGGAAACGTCGTGTTGCAGTACTGCGGCATCGACGAAAACCGCGTCAGCCGGATCGGCGAGGTCAACGAGACCAAGTACGGCTGCTTTACGCCGGGCTCGCTCATCCCGATAGTCTCCGAGGAGGAGGTCCTCGCGTCGAAACCCGATTACCTCCTGATCCTGCCGTGGCATTTCCGCGCGTTCTTCGAGCGCAGCGCCAGACTGAAGGGGCACACGCTGCTGTTCGCCTTACCGACGCTCGAGACGGTTCGTCCAACGTAGCCGCGCGAAGCATGCGCAACGAGCTTGCGACCAGACCGATCGACGCACGGCAAGCCCGACGGCTCGGACATCGGTCATGAGCGCTATCGCGCCCGTCACGTGGCGCGGCCGAGAAGTCCTCGACTTCTACATGCTGCTGCTGCAGCTGTGGCGTGGGCGTTGGTGGATCATCGCGGCAGCGTTGAGCATGGCGCTGCTCGCCCGATTCTATGCCTCGACTACGACGGAGCTCTACCAAGCGACAGCGGTTCTCTCTCCCGTGAGCTCGCAGCGCATCTCGATGGGCTACTCGATTGGGCGCGCGCAAACCCCTACGCTGCCCACCGCGGGCGGCGTGGCCGCGCTGACCCGGCTCGGGCAAGAGACGTCCCAGTCCGTGACGGAAGAGGCGCTGGCGGTGCTGGAGTCTCGCGAGTTCCTCTATCGCTTCATCAACGATTTGAATCTGACGCCGATTCTCTTTGCGGAGTGGGATGCCGAGACGGAAACGTGGAAAACGCCGGACGGCGAACCGCGGACGAAGGCAGACGCGTTCGAGTACTTTACCAGCAACGTGATGCACCTGGAGCGCGACCGCCGTACCGGCCTCATGATCTTGCAGATTACGTGGCGGGATCGCGAAGCAGCTGCCGCCTGGGCCAACGCGCTGGCGGAACGGCTCAACGAGGAGATGCGGCAACGCGCAATAGCACGTGCTGACGCGCTGCTGGGCTTCCTCAATGGTGAGCTGCGAATCGCTACCGCCGTCGACTCGCGCGACTCACTGAATGAATTGGTCGAAACAGAGGTCAACGAGCGAATGCTAGCCAGCGTCAGCGACGAGTTCGCCTTTCGAGTGGTGGACCGCGCATTGGCCCCTCCAAAAGGAGAGATCGTCTGGCCGCCTACCTTTCTGCTCATGGTTGCCGGCGGCATGTTCGGGTCCGTGATGGGATCGATAGGCGTCATCGTCTTTCGCGCGTTCCGGCCGCTGCGCGTCGCGGTGACGAGGACTTGATCGTGCGCGCAGTCGAAGACGGGAGCTACGCGCAAAACATCGCCGCTGCGCGGTTCTCGAGCGAACTCGCGCGCGCCGGAGCAGCAGTGATCCTCGGGCTGTTCCTGCTGGCCACAGTGGCCGTGCCTGCCGCTTTGATCAACAAAGTCCTGTTCGTCCTAGTGTTCGGCTTCATCGCGATTGCTCCATTCGCCGCGCGCGGGAAGGTGAAGATCCGAACGCTGTCGCCCCTCATAGTGCTGACCGTGTTCGCCTACGGCTACGCGCTTTCGTACTTATTCGAGACCGATAGGGACTTCGCCAATCAACTGATGCTGTCCGTCTCATTGCTGACGCTCGTTTACATGATTGATTGGTACGCCCTCGAGTTCGATTGGCTCATCAAGCTCGCCGGGCTTTTCCTGTGCATATTTTCCGGCGTAGCCTTCTTCGCGTTGCTGTTCGCGCAGGGCTCGGCGGTCAGCAACTACTTGCAAGAATACTTCCTCGAATATAGCCAAGGCGCGTTCGGTCGACGCTCCTTCTTCGGCAGCACATTCTTCAACTTCCGGATCGGCACGGCGCCGTTCCTCTTTCTGCCGTACTGCTTGTTCTTCAAGTCCTTCCTGCGCACCGGTCGGATCGGCAACTTGCTGGCTATCTTGCTTATCGGCTTCGTGATCGCGCTCACGACGTCGCGCGCGTTGATCCTCATGTGCATGTTGGCAGCCGCCTACATGCTCGCTATGAAAATGCGGCCATCAGGGCGCGTCATAGCGTTTTGCGCAGGTGCCGTCGCCGCAGTGCTCGTCGCCGACTACTTGATTACCGAAACAGACGTCTTCAGCGCAACCGAGCAATCCAACAGGGTGAAGGTCGGACACGCGGTTTCGTTCCTCGAGCATATGACGCCATTGAGAGTGCTCTTCGGCGAGGGCTTGGCGGCGTTCTATTTTTCCTCCGGGTTCAACGCCAGCACCGCGCAGACCGAAATCTCTCTGCTCGATATGACGCGGTATCTCGGCCTCCCGCTGACCCTCGTCCTGTACGGCGCGTTGCTCTTTCCAACGCTGCGGCCGGAAGCGTACCGCGTCGACAACTCGACACCGTTCGTCATCTTCCTCATGTACCTCGCTATCTCGGTGACAAATCCCGTGTTGTTCAACTCCTACGGCCTGCTCGTAGTGAACTGGTACTGGGCGAGCATTCTCAGGCTGGATCGCGGCAAGAGCGACTAGAGACATGAACGTCTTTTGCGTGATAGTCGCCTATCAGCCAAACGTCGAGCGACTTTCGGAGCTGTGTCGCAGGTTGATCGCTTCCTCCGCCGAAGTCATTGTCGTCGACAACAGCGAAGTCGCTCTTAGCGAGGCGTCCTTGCCGACGCGCTCGTGCTCACTAGTCGCTCTCCGCGAAAATACCGGCATCGCGTTCGCTCAGAACCTGGGAATCAAAGCCGCGATGGCTAGAGGCGCGGACGTAATTGTCTTGTTCGATCAGGACAGCCAACCCAGGGAAGATTGCTTACGCCTGCTCGTGGCGTCATTGACTCCCGGCGAACTGGGCGTCGTAGCTCCAGTGTGCATCGATCGAGCTACGGGCCGCGCGCTGCCGTCAATCCGAGTGCGCCGATTTGGCCGCAGCGAAAACGTGTATCCCGCGGGCCGCAGCGCTCTCTATCGCGTCGATCTCGTAGTGGCGTCGGGCTGCGCAGCGACAGCCGCCACCTACGCGTTGGTGGGCGATATGGACGAAGACTTCTTCATCGATTTTGTAGACTTCGAATGGTGTCTGCGGTGTCGCAAGCACGACGTCCCCATCAATGTAGTGGCGAGCGCGCTGATGGACCACTCAATCGGCCAGCGATCCATACCGTTCGTCGGATCGATACATAGCGCCGCGCGCTCCTACTATAAGGTGCGTAACTCCATGCTTTTGTTTCGAAAGTCCTCCGTTCCGCGGCTGTTTGCATTGCGCGCTACCCTCGTCGCCTTGATTCAGCACCTGGCGGTCCTCCCATTCGTGAAAGGCCGGCTCGATTATGCAAAAATCTTCGTCATTGCAATTCAGCACGGAGTGATCGGTGTTGTTGGAAAGAACCCGGTCAGAAATCGATCTATCCCGATCTAGCGCTTGGCCGCCTGACGCACGCACCGCTCCCTCGCTCGCCTCCACCGCGCGCGTCAGTATCTGCATGGCGACTTATAACGGCGCGGCATTCATCGAAGAACAGGTGACTTCGATCCTCGAACAAATCGCGCCTACGGACGAGTTGGTTCTAGTCGATGACGGCTCGACGGACCGGACGGTCGAAGTCCTCGAGCGATTGCGCGACCCGCGTTTCGTTCTTCACCGGAACGGCACTAATCGAGGTCACGTCTACTCGTTCCAGAAGGCGATCTCGCTGTCGCGCCACCCGATCATCGTGCTCGCGGACCAGGATGATCGTTGGCTCGGCGGCCGCCTGACGCTGCTCGTCGATGCGTTGGAGCAGTCCGGCGCCATGGTGGTCTCCTCGAACAGCGATTACATGGATACGCACGGAAGGCCGATCCGTCATTCCGTTCATCGCGTCGCCGCGCTGCACTCGCGCCACCATTTTGGGAACATCGTGCGCATCTTCATCGGCAGGGCCGGCTATTTCGGCTGCACGATGGCGTTTCGCAGGGAACTGATGCCGTTGATCCTGCCAATGCCGAAATTCGTCGAATCCCACGATCTCTGGATCGCTCTTGCGAGCAATCTCATCGGATCAAACGTGCACGTCGAGCGAAGCACGATCGTTCGTCGCATACATGGACAGAATGCAAGTCTTACACGACGCAGCATCATGAAAAAGTTGCGATCACGGGCGATTTTCTTGTGGTCGCTGGGCGTATTGCTCGCTCGCTATCGGCAGTGGCCAAAAGCACGAAGATACTAGTGGAAACTTGCGGCCTCTTGGTACGCGAAGCACTTCGGTGTCTCAAGCATCGAGACCAACGGATTAATGCCTTATAATTTGGCCAAGCCCGATCTCGACCAGCGGGGATCGGGCAATAAAGCGGTCGTCGGTTACTGGGGCTACTTGACGACCCAACAATAGTTCGCAATCGGGGAGCGTTGATGGCTTATCGGATATGCGCCAACTGCGTCATGGACACGTCGGATTCGGGGATCGTCTTTGACGCGCGCGGCTGGTGTGACTACTGCAGAAACTTTTACGACAAGATCGAGCCACATTGGCATCGGGGCGAGCGTGGTCAAGCAGAGCTCCAGGAGATTGCCAACAAGATTCGGGCCGCCGGGAAGGGGCGCAGCCATGACTGCATCATCGGCGTCAGCGGCGGCGTCGACAGCTCCTATGTGACGTTTGTTGCAAAAGAGAAGCTTGGCCTTCGTCCGTTGTTGTTTCACGTCGACGCCGGATGGAATTCCCAGCAGGCGGTCAGCAACATCGAGAAGCTCGTCGACACCCTCGAGCTCGATCTGTACACGGAAGTCGTGGATTGGCTCGAGATGAAAGATCTCCAGCTCGCGTTTTTCCGCGCGCAGGTTCCGCATCTCGACACGCCGCAGGATCACGCGATCTTCGCAGCGCTGTACAACTTTGCCGCAAAGAACGATTTCAAGTACGTCATCACCGGCGCGAACTACTCGACTGAGTGTGTGCGTGAGCCGCTCGAGTGGCACTACCACGCCTCGGATCTAACGCAGATCAGGGACATTCACCGCCGCTTCGGCACGCGCCCGCTCAAGACCTTTCCGGTGGCCGACATCCTCAAGTTCAAGGTCTACTACCGCTTCATCAAGGGAACTCGCGTCATCAAGCCGCTGAACTACATTCCGTACTTCAAAGAGCCCGCGATGCAGGAGCTCACAGACAGGTGCGGATGGCAAAAATATGCCCACAAGCACTATGAATCGCGGTTCACTCGCTTCTACGAAAGCTATTGGCTGCCAGTGAAATTTGGCTACGACAAGCGCCGCGCGCACTTCTCGAGCCTGATCTTGACGAAGCAGATGACGCGCGAAGAGGCACTCGAGCGCATCGCGCAGCCGGCCTATGACGAGGAGACGATCGCCCAGGACTTCGAGTACGTCGCGACCAAGCTCGACCTCACCGTGGCGGAGCTCAAGCAGCTCCTCGAAGGCTCCAACAGGAGCTACCGAGACTACCGCAACAGCATGGGCCTGATCGAGTTCGGTACGAAGGTCTTGCGCGCCACCGGAGAACAAAGGGCCATTATCCGGTGATGACGATCGTCGACTATGGGCTCGGCAATGTGCGCGCGTTCGCCAACATCTATAAGGGCCTGAACATCGACGCGATGATCGCGCGCACTCCGTCCGAGCTTCAACGCGCTTCCAAAATCATATTGCCCGGCGTTGGCGCGTACGACCACGCCATGGAAGGCCTCGACCAATCGACGATGCGTCCCGTGCTCGACGAGCTCGTGAAGGAGAAGCGGGTCCCCGTGCTCGGCGTGTGCGTCGGGATGCAAATACTCGGGCGCTCCAGCGAAGAGGGCAAACGCGCCGGCCTCGGCTGGCTCGACGGAGAAGTCCGGGGTTTCAAGTCGCAGGCGAGCTTCGACCTGCCGGTCCCGCATCTGGGCTGGAACGACGTGGAGCCCGCGCAGAGGGGCAGCGAGCTGTTCACGCACCTCGAATCCACGGCGAAGTTCTATTTCCTGCACTCGTTCTTTTTCGATTGCGACGATCCTGCGGACGTAGCGGCGGTGTCGACCTACGGCGTCCGGTTTAGCTGTGCCGTGCATCGTGACAACGTTTATGGCGTTCAGTTTCATCCTGAAAAAAGTCACCAAGCCGGAACCCAGCTGCTCAAGAATTTTGCTGCGCTCTAGATGCTGAGGCCCAGAATCATTCCCTGTCTCCTCGTGAGCGCGGGCGGGCTCGTCAAGACGACGGGCTTCGCAAACCGCCGGTATATAGGCGACCCGATCAACGCCGTCAAAATCTTCAACGAAAAGGAAACCGACGAGCTGATCATGCTCGACATCGACGCAACCGCCGCCGGGGCCGAGCCGAACTTCAAGCTGATCGCGGATTTGGCGGTCGAATGCCGCATGCCATTGTGCTATGGCGGCGGCATCAAGACGGTGGAGCAAGCTAGGCGAATCGTCGGCTTGGGCGTCGAAAAGATCGCGATCGGCGCAGCCGCGGCGGCTGATCCGGCCCTTATCCGCCAGGTCGCGAGCGAGATCGGCAGCCAGAGCGTGGTGGTCGTTCTCGATGTGCGCCGCAAGCGCCAGAGCGACGAGTATTCGGTGTGGACCCACAACGGGCGTAATTCGGCGCAGCGGCTAGCGACTGAGTTTGCAGCCGAGGCGGAGCGCCTGGGTGCCGGAGAGATACTGGTGAATTCGATCGACAACGACGGGATGATGGGTGGTTACGACCTCGGCCTCGCAGCGCAAATTCGCGAGGCCGTGAGCCTGCCAATGACGATTCTGGGCGGAGCCGGCTCTCTCGAGCACATCGGTCAGCTGATCGCCGGTTGCGGCGTGATCGGAGCGGCCGCGGGCAGCCTATTCATCTACAAGGGGCGCTATAAGGCCGTGCTGATCAATTACCCGACGCCGGCGCAGAAGGAAGAGCTGATTCGCTCGTCCCAGGCAGCGGTCTAATTGAGCTTGGGGCCCGCCGTCGCCGCAATCGCGCCGCGAACGCTCGTTATCAGAAGAATGACCAAACCCGGCCGGCGAATCATCTGATAATAGATCGTCCCGGCGACCAACCACATGAGCAGCATCGGGCCGTCGGCTACCATGAACAAGTCGCCTAGGATTCCGACGATCGCGCACACCGCGCCAAGCAGCAGCATCCAACCCAATGTCGCGCGATGCGAAAGCCCATTCTCAGTCAACACGTGATGCAGGTGCCCATGATCGGGCGCGAAAGGTGAATGACCGTCCATGAGACGGCGAATGATCGTCGAATAGAAGTCGAATACAGGCACTGCGATCAACCACAGACCGACGACGGGACTTATGCGCGATGATGGGCCTTGCGAGAGCAATATTCCGATCAACGCAATGCACAAGCCGAGGAAAGTACTTCCCGCGTCCCCCATGAACGTTCGGACCCTGCTGTTGAAGCCGAAAGGAAAGTTGAAGAGCAGGAACGCCACAACCGCGCCGATCAGAATCATGATCAAAGGAAGGATATCCGTTCCGATTGCGATAATTGCCATCGCGCCAAGACTCAGCAGCGCGATACCGCCCGCCAGGCCGTCGAGGCCATCGATGATATTGAACGCATTGATTAGAGCGACGAGGAACAACAACGTGAACGGCACTGCAGCGATGCCGAGCGGCAACTCGAAAAACAACGGCGCACCGAGGTGTGTCACCGTTACACCAGAGCCGAAGACAAGGAGAAGCGCCGCACAGGTATGTGCAATCAGCCGGACATTCGCCGGAAGCTCGAATCGGTCATCGATCGTGCCGACGACGACGAGCACGTAGATTCCCAATATCGCTGGATTCCAGAAACTGGGATGCTCAAGGAGGATGGCCCCAAACCCGACCCCGATGCTCATGCAGATGCCGCCGATCAGCGGGACGGGGGTACCGTGCCGCTTACGACCGCCCGGGAGGTCAACCAGTCCGATCGCAGTGGCGAGCGGACGCAGGACGAACAGAAAGACGACGGTAACGATAAAAATCAGGAACGACGTGACGAGGGTCATTGAGCTCAACTCTTGTCGAAGCACCGAGCATCACCATCCCCGCCGCTCGGCATGAAACACTTTTCGCGTCCTCGCGATTGTTGAATCTAGATGAAGTCGATTGCTTCACGCAACTTGTGGTAGGCCTATTGCTATCGCACGCCGATCGTGATATCGGGACAGACGCCTACTCGAGGCGTGGACGCTGCACGTGGACTGACTAAGATCGCTTGGTCAGGACAGCAATGGTCATATTGCCCGGCATGAGCCAGGTGGTGAGCGCCTCGAATGTCCTCGTCGCCAACATGAAAAGTCTCACGACCCAAGGTGAGTCGTGGATTCGGCCGGCGAGCCGTCGGTAGTAGTCTTCCGGCAATTCCCACTGCGTCGTCCGAATGACAGAGTAGTTGTGCGCGCGCGCCATCGATCGGAGTCTTCCAAGATCAAGGCGGCCAGGAATGCAGCCCGAGTACTCCTTGCGTTGCGCGAGCCCGCGTCGCGCAGCCCAACGGATCAGAGCATTGCTGGTTGGCTCGACGAAGGCGATGCATCGGTAACCCTGCGCAAGCAGCCGATCTATGGTCACGTGCATGTCAGGCGTATGGTGCAACGCCTCGAAAACAATCACCGCCGCATTCCCCAGTTTGACTGGGCAGGAGTCCATGTCGGCCGTGACGTACAGCACGTCCGCATCGACGCCCTTCAAAAGGTGCGGCGCGAACCGAAGAGGCTCGGCTGCGAGATCCGAGATGACGAGCGTGCGGGGCTGTAAGCCGCGCTTCAGCAACTCGCATGTCTCGAACGCCGTACCGGCACCCAATGAGACATACAAATCTGGGCGCAGTCCCAACTCGGCCGAGAGCAGCTTGAACATCCGATCGAACTTCCGGCCCATCACGGCGCTGACGTAGCGCGACCGATATCCTTTGTTCAACTTGGCGGCAATTTCATCATCCGTATAAGGGAATGCGTTGCCGGCGGCTTCGTTGCGCTTCTCCGGTGGCAAGCGCCCGGTGTCTAAGAGTTCGACGATGCCGTTTATGACCGGAATCTCGCGGCCGGTTGGGCTCGCAATGATTCGATCGCCGCGCACTTCAACTCCGTCGAGCAGCTCTGCCAGCCTCGAGGTACGGTGGATTGCGATGTTGACCAAGGCAGGTTCGTCCAGACCAAACTAATGATGCAATTCTTGCGCGTTCATTCGTAACCGCGGGTGTAGCCAAAGTCAAATCCTTAGACCGGCGCACAGCGACGCAACGTTCACTCACGCCGCCAAACGCCGTCGATCGCGTATACTTGACGCCGATTCGAAACCGCGCCAAGGAACCGTGACACTCGTCTGTTCACCAACGAAACAGCCGTACCCGGCGGTCGACGGCTTGGATCGCGGACAACAGAACGGGCCCCCGCACGCTTCAAGGCGGAGCGGATGACCTCGAGTGACGCCGAGTGACCCACGCACAGCAGCGGCATGGCGCGGCACAGTCGCCGGCTAACGCGATTCGCAAGCTCGCTCGTTTCATCGCGATCCACGGCCCAGGGCGCACCTGGTACAAGGCGGCTGGTCGCCTACGAATTCCGTACGGCTTGCCGGCGCTGCGCAGGTCTAAGCATCGGATCGCGGTCATCGGCTGCGGACAGTTCGCTTACGCGACCATCGCCTACTTCCTGCAGCGTTCATTCGGTCGCTGCATCGCAGCTTGCTACGACGTCGACGCAAAGGCGCGAGCATCGTTCGCGCGAGCCATGCGCGTGCCGAACGAGTGCGAAACTGCGCAAGAGTTGCTCGGCATACCGGAACTCGAGGTCATATATATCGCCTCGAATCATGCCTCGCACGCGGACTATGCAGCCCGCGTTCTTCGCGCGGGCATCGCCGCCTACGTCGAGAAGCCTGTCGCAGTCGAATTCGGTCAGCTAGTCACGCTGCTCGCCGCACTGAATCACGCGAACGGACGGATTTTCGCCGGCTACAATCGGCCGTTCTCCGCGGCCATACGTCTGCTCCGGCGGCAGCTTCGAGTCGTGCCCGACCAAGGCATCTCGCTACAGTGCTTCGTATCGGGGCACATGATTGGCCCGGACCACTGGTACAGGCGGCCGGAGGAAGGCACGCGCGTCTGTGGCAATATCGGCCATTGGCTCGATCTGTTCGTACACGTCCTCGCGTGGCGGCGCCTGCCCGACGTGCTCGAAATCTCGATCGCGTGGGCCGACGAGCAGGAACGCGATGACAACGTGAGCATCACGATCACGACCGACCTCCACGATCTATTTACCGTCACGCTGACTTCGCGCTGCGAGCCTTTCGAGGGTATCAACGAGACCATCGACTTCCAGCACGGCGACACGATCTGCAAGATCGACGATTTTCGCAGCATGACGATTTGGCAAGGTGCTCGTCGCATGAGGCGGCGCTTTTGGCCGAAGGACGCGGGCCATCGCCTGGCAATTGCCCAGCCCTTTAGCCACGAGCCGACACGCGATTGGGACGAAGTAGTGCTATCGACGTTATTGATGCTGCATATTGCCGACATGGTGCGAGGGGGCAGTCGGTACTCCACCTATTCGTTTACCGAAGGCCGGGCACGCCTCGCGCGCGAGGTCGAGATGCAATGAAACAAGTACTCCAAGACCTGCGCACCGGCGCAACCGAGGTTGCGGACGTACCCCAGCCCGCGCTGGGCGCCCGGCAACTGTTGATTCGGTCTAGACGCAGTCTCGTCTCGGCCGGTACCGAGCGGATGCTCGTCGAGTTCGGCAAAGCCGGCTGGATCGAAAAAGCCCGACAGCAACCCGACAAAGTTCGCCTCGTGCGAGACAAGATCAGAACCGACGGGATCATGCCGACCGTCGAGGCCGTGCTGACGAAGCTCGACAAGCCGATCCCGATGGGCTACTGCAATGTCGGCGAAGTGATCGCGCTCGGCAGCGACGCGACGGGGTTTGAGCTTGGCGACAGGATCGCGTCGAACGGCCACCATGCCGAGATCGTCGCAGTGCCCGTCAACTTGTGCGCCAAGATTCCGCCCGGCGTCAGCGACGATCAGGCGGCATTCACGACGATCGGGGCGATTGCGCTGCAAGGCGTGCGCCTGGCGCAACCGACGCTCGGCGAAGCCGTCGTCGTCATCGGGCTCGGCCTTATCGGGCTCGTTACGGTCCAACTATTGCGCGCGCATGGTTGCCGCGTGCTCGGTTTGGATTTCGATTCGCAGCGGCTCGCGCTCGCGCGAGCTTTCGGGGCGGAGGTCGCCGACCTCCAGCAAGGCGACCCGGCATCCGCCGCTCAGGCGTTCTCCCGAGGCCGTGGGGTCGACGCCGTCATCATCACGGCGGCTACGGACAGCAACGAGCCGATGCGTCAGGCGGCATCCATGGCGCGCAAACGCGGGCGAATAGTGCTCGTAGGGACAACGGGTCTGGAGCTGTCGCGCGCCGACTTCTATCAGAAGGAGCTCACGTTTCAGGTTTCGTGCTCATACGGCCCGGGCCGCTACGATCCCATGTACGAAGAGCGCGGCGTCGACTACCCGATCGGCTTCGTGCGCTGGACCGAGCAACGCAATTTTGAAGCCGTGCTCGACATGATCGGCGAAGGCAAGCTCGACGCGACGCCGCTGATATCGCATCGGTTTCCAATATCCGACGCGGGGCGCGCGTACGAGCTGGTGAGCGGAGCTACGCCGTCGCTCGGCATTCTGCTCGATTACCGAAACGTGCCCGTGGCGGACATGACCGACGCGCCCCGCACCATCCGCATCGCGCCTGCTTCGCCGCGGACAGGCGCAGTCCGCGTCAGCGTGATCGGCGCGGGTAACTATGCGGGAAGTGTCCTGA
>Ga0315912_10002988_pt1 | contig 17303 bp, 14 predicted proteins | sample VfabasoilMG_FD_204469 | JGI IMG/M metagenome (GOLD analysis project Ga0315912, IMG submission 204469) | Garden soil microbial communities collected in Santa Monica, California, United States - V. faba soil | ecosystem: Environmental > Terrestrial > Soil > Garden | place: USA: California...
CGTCCGGATCACGACCAGGGTGCCGCAGCAGGCGGCTTGGCCGAGAATGGAGGGAGAGCCCCCAGCTGGCAATGGGCCCTCGCTCGCAATTCGCGCTGCTAGCTCGCGATGCGTCCGGAGTCGGCGCGGCGAGGGCGAGCCTTGGCCACCTCCGGCGTCAGCTCCTGCGTAACGCACGGCACGCCAGCGGCCCGCAGACGCTCGATCACGATGGCGTGAGCTTCCTCGCCACGGTCGATGCCAATGGCGCGCCGGCCTAGGCGAGCCGCGCAAAGCAGGGTGGTGCCACTGCCGGCATAGGGGTCGAGCACCAGGTCACCTGGATCGCTGCAGGCCTCGATCCAGCGCGAGAGCAGCGCTTCGGGCTTTTGGGTGGGATAGCCCGTTCGTTCCTTGGCGACGGGCGCGATGATCCCGATGTCCCAGACGTCGCCGAGCGGCGTTCCGCGGGATTCCTCGTCGGTCGTGCTCGAACGCACGCGGCGCCCTCTGCTGCCCACCACCGCCAGCTGCTTCCTAGTGCCCCAGGTTGCCCGGGTCGACGGCGCAAGCGGCTCGTAGAGCTGGTTGTAGCGCACGTTTGCGCGAGCATTCTTGACGTAGCGAAGCATCACGTCGTGCACGCGCTGGAAGTTCTTGGTCCTCGAGGGCCAGCGCCTATAGCGCCAGATGACCTCACTGGCGAAGCACTCGGGGCCGAAGATCTCGTCCAGGAGAACCTTGGCGTAGTGGCTGGTGCGCGTGTCGACATGCAGCACCAGGGAGCCATGATCGGCCAGCAAACGCCGCGTGGCAGACAAGCGCTGGCCAAGGGCATCCAAGTAGGCGCCGAGCTCGGCCCAACGATCGTCGAAGGCTGGGCGTGTCTGCCGATCGATCTCTCCGGTCGCGCGGTTGCGCGAGCGTGTGACCTGGTGGTGCACCTTGCCCGTGAGAAAGGGGGGGTCGAGGTACGCGAGCGTGACCGCCGGCTGGCCGGCGGCTTCGAGGGCGTGCAGGACCGGGAGATTGTCACCCCGAATCAGGCGGACCGGAGCGTCGCCCGCTTCCGGGGTGAGGCGGCCCGGCGCCGCAACCTGCCCGCGCGACTGGTCCCCACAGACGGGAGATCGCCCGCTCCAATCGAGCCTCGGGGTGCCGTCGCGAGCCATTTTCGTATGGTAGGTTGTCCACCTACATAGGCGCCAAGTTTTCCGCGGCTGGCGCGCGGCGCCAGGCAGGGCGGGAGGCTTTCCGGTAGGGTCGGACCATGCGCAGCTGGGCCTTGTGGTGGAGGGTGACCATCGTCCTCCCGCTCCTGCTGCTTCTTGGGCTGGGCTGCGAGGAACGCCCTGCCCCGCGCGGCCCCGACGTCGTGGTGCAAGAGTTCCTGCTCGCGCTCAGGCGCGCCCACGGCCACCCGGAGGCGGGTGCCAAGCTCGTCGAGCTGCTCTGGAAGCCCGCGCGCGACAACCTGACCGAGAGGGCAGCGCGCGCTTCTGCTCTCTCCGGTAGGGAGCTTGGCCCCGGCGAGATGATCGCGCCCTCCTGGCTCTCGCTTTCGCTCATGCCGGATCACTTCGAGTGGCGGCGCGATGGGGACTGGGCGGAGGTCCGAGTCACGTCAGCGGACGGTCGCAGCATGAGCACTCGCTGCGCGCTCGAGAACGGTGACTGGCGAGTCGTGCTCGAGCTCCCCGCCTTGCCACCCATTCGGCAACGAATCGAGGTTCCGGAGGTGAGCACACCCGGTCGGAAGCGCCAGCTCCTGGACCGCAACCCGCCCTGAATCCGAGTCGGCGCGCGCGAGCTCCCGCTCGCTCAGGTCCCATGCTCCAGGTCCGACGCTCTCGAGTCCGGAAAAACGAACGCGACGCGTTAGGCTTTCGCCGCGCGTCGCGTCCTCGAGCTCGTGCCCGCCGTCTGGCGGCCCTGCTCAGTTGGTGAAGAAGATCGCTTCGATCTCGTCTTTGACGGCGTCTTCCGTCTGAGCACGAGCGATCGCGATCTCCTTGACGATCAAGGTGCGCGCCGTGTCGAGCATGCGGCGCTCGCCGAACGAAAGCTGCTTGTTCGCCTTGAGCCGATACAGATCACGGAGAACTTCCGCCACGTCGTAGATGGAGCCGGTCTTGATCTTGTCCATGAACCCCCGGTACCGACGGTTCCAGGTCTGCGTGTCGAAGCCAATCGTGCGCTCCTGCAGAATGTCGAAGATCTCACGGATCTCTTGCTCGCTGATGACCTGACGCAAACCCACGGCATCGGCATTCGACACGGGCACCATGATCTTGCGATCGGTGTCGAGAATGCGCAGCACGTAGAACTTTTGAAGGTTCCCCGCGATGTCACGCTCGTCGATGCTGACGACCTCCGCCACTCCTTGGGCTGGGTAAACTGCCTTGTCGCCAACCTTGAATTCGACTGCCTGCATGTTTTCTCCTTGGTATGCGGAAACGCCCCCTCTGGGAGGGGACCCCCGCAGTGATCGAAAAGCCGCCGCTTCGTCAGGCGTGACGCCCGAAACTGTGCGGCGGACTGCTGGCGTTCCACGGACGCGCCGTTCCACCCCGCGCGGAGGCGCGAGACAGGCATGCGTGTGATGAGCACAGCCCTCTCGCCCGCGCACTCGTGGTCTTACTCACGTCTTGGGCCAACCGTTGGGAAGCGATGTTCATTCCCTGCAAACTGCTTTCGCGGCTCACCTGCGACACTTTCGGTGTCACAGCTCACGCCGCCTGGGTTCACCACTCCGTGACCCGCGCTAGCAAAGGGTAGACCTCGCCAGGCGTGTGACTCTAGTCAGCGAGGGGCGCGCTGTCAAGGCGAACCCGGGCCTGAGCCGCTCGCTGCGCCACTTGGCAGGGCGCTCCGCCTACAGTGTCCAGCATGGGATTTTGCCTGCAAGTCCATACTGATCCGGACCCGCGCATGACGGTTCGAGCGAGTCACAGTTCGAGCAATCAGGGTTCGAGCAATCAGGGTTCGAGCAATCAGGGTTCGAGCAATCAGGGTTCGAGCAATCAGGGTTCGAGCAATCAGGGTTCGAGCAAGAGGCCGTAGCGCACGCCGCGGGCGGTCACGCGCACCTCATCGACATCGAGCCAGCGTAGCACCTCGGAAGCCACGAGCGCGCCAAAAGGGATCACGTCGGCACGACCCTCCTCGATGTGGAGAATTCGCCTGCGGTCCTCCAGCGAGAGCGTGTGGAGCTCTTCGGCAAAGCGAGCGATCGACGCGCGGGAAAGGGGCCGCACCTTCGCCGCCGCCTCTTCGAACTGCTGCTTGTACTCGAGCGTCCAAAGCGTGGTCATGGTGCCGGCAATGCCGAGCGCCAGCGATGGACGCGCCCAGCGGGCATGTCCGTGCAGGAGCTGGGCTCTGTTCTGCGAGGGCAGGGCGGCGCGGACGCTGCGCTGCACGGTTGGGAGCGCAGCGCGGACGCTGCGCTGCACGGTTGGGAGCGCAGCGCAGACGCTGCGCTGTGCACTCGCGAAGTCTTCGCTGCCGTGGCGCTCGAACAGGCGCACGCTCCCGACATCGAGGCTGATGGCCTCCTTTACCTGGCCCTGCGCGGTACCCAAGACGATCTCCGTCGAGCCGCCGCCGATGTCGAAGGCCAAGACCAGAGGCTCCTCGCCACCGCCCGGGTCGAGGCTCGACGCTGCTGGCTGGTCGAGACTCGACAGTGCCCCCCGGAAGGTGAGCTCGGCTTCACGCTGTCCGCTCACGACCTCGACCTCGCAGCCGAGCAACTGGCTGGCTTGGTGCAGGAAATGGGCTCCTTCGGCTGCATCGCGCAGCGCACTCGTGCCTACGCAGCGGATGCGCGTCGCCCCGTGGCGAAGGACCTCCTGCCGGTAGCTCTCGAGGCAGAGAAGCGTTCGCGCGATCGCATTCGGATCGAGCCTGCGCTCCCGATCGACCCCTTGGCCCAGTCTGGTGATTGCATGGCGCTCCGCGATGACTACGAGGTCGGTGCCCAAGTCGCCGCCGCGAGGGACGCGCTCCGCAATGGTGAGCAGCACCGTGTTGGTGCCGATGTCGATGGCAGCCAGTCGCTCGCCGGTCACTTCGCCCGAGGCGCCGCCCCGTCCGCGGTCGGATCTTGGGGAGCCGGGTGGTCAGCGAGCGACTCCAAGTTGATCATTTCCGCTACGTCTGGCTGCACGACGAGCTCGACGCGCCGATTCTTCGAACGGCCCTCGGGGGTGTCGTTCGACGCCACGGGATCGGTGGAACCGTAGCCAGCAAGGCTCCAGTGGGTCGGGTCGAGCCCGCCCCCTCCTTCGGCAATGGGTGTCACCAACACGCCGAGCACCGAGCGCGCCCGCATGGCGGACAGGCCCCAATTATCGCGGAAATACCCGCCAGAAAGAGCAAAGCCGTCGGTGTGGCCGGCGACCTGAAAATGACGTGCCGCCAGATCTGCATCCGAGCGAATCGCTTCGGCAACTTGGCGCAGGATGGTCCCGCCTTCCTCGCGCAAGCGATCGCTGCCGGAATCGAAGAGAACGTCCCCCGGGAGCTGCACGACCATTCGATTCTCGCGCACGACGACGGTGAGGCCCATCTGGCTGAGCTTCTTGAGCTTTGCGCGGAGCAAGTCGAAGCGTTCTTGCATCTCGAGCAGCTGCGCCGTGCGCATCTGGTACTCGACCAGCGCCTTGTTCTGCGCTTCCAGACTGGCGGCCATGGCGTCGATGCTGAGCCCTCTCTCGGAGAGTTGCGCCCGCAGTGCTTCGACTTCGTCGAGTGTGTCTGCGTAGTCCGCTTCCGCCTTCTGTCTTGCGTCTTGCTCTGCGGAGAGACGTGTCACCGCCTCTTCGTTCTCGCGCACCTTCTGCTCCCAGTCGCCGCGCGACACACCGCAGCCCAAAAAAAAGATCGCGATCAGGGATGCGGTCCATCCGCGCGGGTCGGTGACGCCTCGCATCTTTTTTCCAAATCCTTTTTCGGTCTCGACTCGGGGCCCCGAGAGCAGCTAGCGCACAGGCGTCGATTGCGTCAAGAGCATGAAATCAGGAAGGATTCCAGGATCGCCCCCAGCTTTCTCGGGGAAAACGCGGCTTCCCTGCTCAGCTGACCAGCGCCTGAGGCATTCTCCTGCTCCTATGACTGGTACGCAACTGTTGCGTAGTTGTAGCAGCCAAAATTTCGGGTCGCTCATCGATCGGTCGCAGAAATTTCGTTGACAGGTCGCAATAGGTGGCAATATACGTCTTGCAACATACCCTAACGGTGGGCTGAAGGGTCCGCCTGGTTATCCGTCCACGGAGGAATAAAAATGGCTGCAAAGAAGAAAGCTAAGAAGGCTGCAAAGAAGGCTCCCGCCAAGAAGGCGGCCAAGAAGGCTCCCGCCAAGAAGGCGGCCAAGAAGGCCAAGAAGAAGGCCAAGAAGAAGGCCGCCAAGAAGTAAGGCGCGATCCACCGGCCGCCCCTTGGGGCCGGTGATCGGTTCGGGGCACCTGGCGCCGCTTTGGCGGGCCGCGGGGTGCCCCGAATGCATTTGGGCCTTCCGGGTCAGGCGACGCTGCGCCCCTTTCCTCTTGACGCAGCTCGGTTATGAGGTGCGCTCCAGCGAGGCTGGCCCTCGCCGCCAAGGCAATTCATGCATCGTCCCTTCCGCACCGCCGCTCTCGCATTGGCTCTCCTGCTCGCAGCTTGTGCCAAACAGAAGGCCGCGACTTGGCCCGAGTCCGCGAAGAAATGGTTCGACCGTGCGGACCACGCCTACGTCCACGGGGACTTGGAGGACGCGGTCCACTCGGTGGACCAGGCGCTCTTGGCTTTGCCAGCCGAAAGTCGAGTGAGGCTGCTTGGGGCCCGCATCGCCTTGGCCGGCCTCGATTTCGAGCGCGCTCTAAAGCTAGCCGATGGCGTCGAGTCTGCTGACGCGGCGGCAATCCGCGGTCGCGCTCACTGGTACCTCGGTCAGGTGGAGAAAGCGGCCGAGCAGCTCGAGCTCGCGATCGCCGATCCTGACGTCAAGGATCCCTGGGCGGAGCAGGTGGCGGAGCTCGCGCGGCAGGGCCGCGGCCGGCGACCCTTCGAGATCAGCGGCGCGCTCTTGGCCGTGACCGAGATGCCTCGCGTGGGCACGACGGCCATGGTGGTCCCGATCGAGCTCAACGGGGAGCCGACCCTCGCCCTGATTGCCACGGACATGGCGGAAGCCGTGATCGACTCGCGCGGAGATCACGCTGGGGCCTGGGTATCCGTGCGTTTCGGTTATCGCTTCGAGGTCAGCGACATTCCGGCCATCGGCCGCGACCTGTCGGGGCTCAGCCGGCAGATCGGCGCGCCGGTGAAGATGCTCATCGGGGTGAATCTACTTCGCCAGCTACGGGCAACCATCGACTTCTCCGGCAGTCAGTTCGTGGTGCGCAGCTTCGAGCCCCCGCCGCCCCCCGACGGCACGACGGTCTCCCCCATCTTCTATCGTGGTGGAGCCATGGTCCTGCCCGGAGCTTTCGGTGCGGACCAGGGGGCGCCGCATTCGAGCCTTCTGGTCAACACGTCGATGAATTTCCCCATCGCTTTGGACGAGGGGGGTTGGAAGAAAGCCGGGCAGAACCCGGCCGAGTTTGCCGCCGTCCCCGGGCAAGCCGACCTCCGCCATGGCCTCTTGCCGCTCTTGCGGATCGGCGCGTTCGAGATTCCGAACGTGCCGGGTGTGCTCGGGCCGCGGGTCTCCGATCTCGAGCAGGCGCTGGCGATCGATCTGGACGGCTTCGCGGGGTCTGGCCTCTTCGCCACCTTTCGCCTGACCTTCGCCGACCGTGGGCGCACGCTCTACATCGAAGACTTGCCGGCCGAAGTGATCGAGGCTCGCATGCGCACCGCCGACGCGCTCCGGCGTGCAGCCCAGCAGCAGCAGGGCATGCCTGACCTGCGGCTCGAGCAGCCGGACGTGCTGGCCGGAGAGGGCGCGAGCGCACCTGCCTCGCCCGCGGCGGCGGCACCCGAGCCAGATGCGCCGGCCACGGCTGCTCCGGCCAAGCCAGTGCCAGCCAAGCCTGCGCCAGCCAAGCCTGCGCCAGGCGGCCCAGCACCCAGCAAGCCCAAGAGCGGAGGCCAGACGCCGTGAGTCAGGTCGAAACAGCCGTTTACGCTGGCAGCTTCGATCCGATCACGTTCGGGCACCTCGACGTAGTGCAGCGGGCGGCGAACCTGTTTCCGCGTTTGATCGTTGCCGTGGGTCGCCACCCCAGCCGCGATCCGTTGTTTTCCACCCAAGAGCGCCTCGACCTGATGCGCGAGGTGTGTTCGGGCATCGAGGGGGTCGAGGTAGCGACCTTCGACGGGCTGCTGGTGGATTTCGCTCGCCAGGCCGGAGTCGACGTCATCGTGCGCGGTCTGCGTGTCGGGGCCGACTTCGAATACGAGCTCCAGATCGCCCAGGCCAACTACGATTTGACCGAGGAGCTCGACACGGTGTTCCTGCCGACTCGCGCGACCTTTGGCTTCATCTCCGCCTCGTTGGTGCGCGACATCGCCCGCCACGGCGGCGACGTCAGCCGCTACGCCCCGGCCCCGGTCTGCCAGGCGCTCGGCCGCAAGTACCAGCGCTGACCTCGCCCTGGCGCCCGGCGGCAGCAGCGCCTGCGCCAGCACCCCCCGCCCTCGCACGTCCGGCGCCAGCGACCGCGCGCTCAGGCGCGTTCGACGACCATCGCCACGGCTTCGCCGCCGCCGATGCAGATCCCGGCAGCACCGACTCGCTCTTGGCGCTTCGCCAGAGCGTGCAGCAAGGTCACCAAGATGCGGGCTCCGCTGGCACCAATCGGGTGCCCCAGCGCCACGGCTCCACCGTGGACGTTGACGCGCTCTGCGTCCAGCTCGAGCAGCCTCGTACAGGCCATGGTCACGCAGCTGAACGCTTCGTTGATCTCCCAGAGGTCGATATCCTGACTCCGCCGGCCTGCCCGCTCCAGCGCCTTCTGCAAGGCTGGGACGGGCGCCGTGGTGAACCACTCCGGTTCCTGCGCGGCGGATGCGCTGCTGACGATGCGCGCAATGGGCTTCTTGCCCAGACGGGTGACGGCGCTCTCGCTGGCCAGCACCAGCGCCGCGGCGCCATCGTTGATCGAGGAGGCGTTGGCCGCCGTGATCGTTCCGTCAGCGCGGAACGCGGGCCTGAGGCTGGGGAACTTGTCCGGCTTGCCGCGCTGAGGTTCCTCGTCTTCGCCCACGAGCGTCGTGCTCCCCTTGGGCCCGGGAACCGTCACCGGCGCGAGCTCTGCCGCGAACCAGCCGCTTTCGGCCGCTCGCAGGGCCCTTTGGTAGGACTCGACGGCGAACGTGTCCTGGAGCGCGCGGGTAAGATCGTACTTGGCGGCGCAGAGCTCTCCAGCTTCCCCCATGTGAAAGTCGTTGTACGGATCCCAAAGTCCGTCCTTGACCATGCCGTCGACCAGCTTGTCGTCACCCATGCGCGTGCCGGTACGCAGCCCGCTCAAGTAGTGGGGCACGCGAGACATCGACTCCATGCCTCCCGCCAGCACGACTTCGGCATCGCCACTTCGGATGGCGCGGGCACCCAGCACCACGGCCTCGAGCCCGGAGCCGCAGACCTTGCTGATCGTGGTCGTCGGCACACGCGCTGGCACGCCGCTGGCCAGCGCCGCTTGCCTCGCTGGAGCTTGGCCGAGCCCGGCACCGAGCACGTTGCCCAAGAGCACCTGGTCGATCTCGCCGGGGTCGAGCTCCGCGCTCTCCAATGCAGCGCGGCAGGCCACCGCCCCCAGCGTCGTGGCCGGAACTTGGGACAGCGCGCCCAAGAACGAGCCGATGGGTGTGCGCTTGGCGGACAGAACGTAGACGTCTTTGCTCATGAGACTCGCCTTGGAGGGCTTTGGTCCCTCGGTCAGGGAAGATTGCCGAGACCCAGGTTCCTGGCAATGCGGGCCGTCGGCTCTTCGAGGTTCGGCACGAACGGCTGGCCGGTGATGCGCTCCACCGCGGCGATGTAGCGCAAGCTGGACTCGACGCGCACGTCGTCGGGAATGGGCGGCAGTGGTCCGTCACCGCGGAAGCCTTGTGCTGCCAAGAATCGCCTCAGGTACTCCTTGTCCAAGCTGTCGGGATCGTCGCCACGGGCGATGCGCTGCTCGTAGGTCTCGGCGATCCAGAAGCGCGAGCTGTCGGGGGTGTGGATCTCGTCGATGACGACGATGCGGCCGTCCTTCGTCTTGCCGAACTCGTACTTGGTGTCGACGAGGATGAGTCCGCGCTCGGCACAGATCTTCTGGCCCGCGTCGAAGAGTGCCAGCGCAAGACGGGCCGCCTCGTCGAAGTCGGCGGCCGGCATGCCGGTGAGGGCCAGGATCTCCTGGCGCGACGCGGAAACATCGTGATCGCCGTGCGCGGCCTTGGTGCTCGGTGTGAGCAGGATTTCGGGCAGACGCTGGTGCTTGTGCATGCCATCCGGCAGCTCGTAGCCGCAAAAGGAACGCGAGCCGGCTTCGTAGTGCACCCAGACGCTGGTCGACGTCGTGCCGGTCAGATAGGCACGCACGACCATCTCCACCGGCAGCGGCTCGCACTCGAGCGCCACCATCACGTTGGGGTCGGGCACGTCGAGCACGTGATTGTCGGCTAGGTGGCGCGTCTTCTCGAACCACCAGCTGGCCACGAAGTTGAGCAGCTGCCCCTTGAGAGGCAGAACGCCCAGGGAACGGTCGAACGCACTGATCCGATCGGTGACCACGAGGATGCGCCGTCCGTCGCTGGTGCTGTAGCAGTCACGGACCTTGCCGCGGTACTTGGTGCCCAAGCGCTCGAGCCCAGTTTCGGCGAGCGGGTGGGCGAGGGCTCTGAAGAGCTCGTTCTTTTCCACAGGGCGCGCACCTTACCACTTTGCGCCGCTCGGGCGATGGGGATCGCTTGGGCGCGCTTGAAGCCAACGGCGGCTTTTGCTGCTAAGCCGGGGCCGTGAGCGAAGTCCACGTCTCGTTCGGTACGCCGCGCAAGCTGCCCAAGGCGTCCCGGTTGGTTGGACGTGTGGTCGTGCTGGACATCGCCTTCGCCGGCCAAGCAGGCGCAGACTTCGAGCACGTCACCCTTCCCTTCATCCAGGAGCTGGGAGACCGCCTCGTCGCCTGGATCGATCACCACGACCACCAGCGGCACGCTGACTTCCGATCCGACCCACGCTTCGTGCTCGCACGGAAGGTCGAACACGGCGCCTGTCCGGAGATGGTGACACCCGAGGTCGTCGCGCGCTTCGGCCCCGTCGACACCATCGTCTGCCACACCGACTTCGACGGGCTGGCGAGCGCAGCCAAGTGGCTGCGCGCTGGCGCCGAGCCGTACCCGGGCGCCGACGACGACGCGCGTGCCATCGACACCCGCCTCGGACAGCCGTCCCCGCGTGCACGCGGCATCGATCGGGCGATTCGGGCCAGGCCGGGCGACACCAAGCTGATGAGCGCGGTAGTGCGCTACCTGGCCACCGGCCTCAAGGACGCCGAGGCGGAGTCCGTCATCGCGATCGCGGCCGCCGAGCTCGAGCCAATCGAGCGCGAGACGGAGCGGGCCGCGCGGGGCTATCGCCTGCTGGCGTGGCGGCGCGGCGGAACGGCTGCCTATGTGGACGTGACCAGCGGCTACGGCAAGCTCGACAAAACCGACCTCTTGCTTCGGGGTCAGGAGCGAGCCGACATCGCCATCGTGGTTGATCAGCAGAACATTGCTCTGGCTGCGCCCTTCGACAGCGGCGTCGACTTCCTCAACCTGCTCGGGTTGGCTGGCGGAATGCCGACGCGCGTGTCTTTGCCGAGAAAACAGCTGCACGACGTGCTCGATCGGCTCGGCGTCGATTTCATTTGATTTCACGGCCGTCCTCACGTTTGCATCACGATCGGGACGATTGACTAGATGGGGGGTTGGGCGGCGCCTCTGTCGCCCCTGGTCGGTCGGCTGGCGGAAATGTGGGAGCAATCTCGCCCCTTGCATCCAGATCGTTCTTTGACCGAAGGGCTGGAACTGGTAGCTGGGATCGAGCCGCAGGGAGCGGTGCTCTTGTAATTTGAGCCTGGAAAGGGATGGAGGGGTTCAGGGATGACGAAGGGTAGCGGAGCCACGCTCAGCGAAACGAACCTGGAGGTCGAGCACGAGGGGGAACCGGTAGGCTTTGCTCGCGAGGGCGAGCTTCTGGTTTCCCGTGGCGGGCTGACACTCCGTTTCCTCCTCAACCACCGCTCGAAGGTGATGCGCGTCATCGACTTTCGGGCCGGACCCCATCCGGAGAAGCTGACCATGGTGCAGCAGGTGGGGGAGCAGCACGGGATGCAGCGGGCGTTCACCCTGGTGGAACGGGAAGAAGCGCCGACCTGGGTGCGCCTCGGCTTCGAAAAAGAGGGTGTCATACCCGGGTTCTACAAGCGGAGCGACGCCCATGTGCTCGGTCTCTTGCTCGATGAAGCACCCAGTCGGGAATCCGCGGTCCGCATCAAGCTCAACCAGGAGGCCCCCGCCGACGCACACGAGCGGACCTACCAGGCGGCGCGCCGCATGCTTCGCGTGCGCGATGGCCAGAGCCTGCCCTCGGTGAAAGTGGCGCTGGCGCGCAGCCAAGACGAGGAGAAAGCTCTCGAAGTGGCGCGAGTCAGCGGACGGCAGCTGACCGATCTGGCGCCGTTCGGACGCGATGTCGCCCGCATGTCGTACCTTTGCACGGCGCGCGGGGGCTTCTCGCTGCTCATCGGCGTGGAGGTGCAGCCCTGTTTCGACAACGCCCTGCTCCAGCTGCTCACCCCGCCTCGCGGTGAGAAGGAGCTCTTCATGATGGCGGGGGCGCTGGATCAGGTGTGCCAGACGCTCGGCCAACAGGGAGTGGTCTCGGTCTTTTCTCTGGTGCCCGCCGACTCGGTCGAGCTCTCGGCCATCCTGCTCGCCGCCGGTTTCCGGCGCACCGGCATCATGCCGCGGCAGCTCTGGCTGGACGGCCCCACGGCCGCGCAGATCTGGGCCCGTAAGCTGGCCGATCCGAGCTGACAGCGCACAAGCCCTTGCCAGGCAGGGGCGATCACGGAAGAAAGGGCCGTGCGCTGGCTCTGTGCGTTTTGGCTCGTGCTCGGCGCGTGCCTCGGTGAGGCGGCGCTCGCAAAGCCAGCGCTGGGTGAGCAGCCCATCGCGAGCGCGCGCCATCACGGCGCCTTTTCGGTGACGCTGCCGGCGAGCGCTACGCGCATGGGCCTGGTCGCTTCCTTCGAGCCCAAAGACCGAGCTCTCACGCTCGCTCCCGTCGGTGGGGCCGCGGGCGGGCCGACCGCTGGCGGCGCGCACGTGCTCGAGCTGCCGGAGCTACCGACTGGCGGCGTGCGCTCGGAGCTCGTGCCACTAGCGGGAGGGGAGCGCGCCCTCGTTTTGCGCTTCGGCGCGCCCAAGACCTATGTCGTCGTCCTGCTCGGGCCGGCGCTGAGCGGGGAGCCGGGCGCTCCGGCGGTGAGCTCGCTCGCCGAGGCGGTTGTGCTCAAGGGCATGCTTTCTGCCGGGGCCGAAGGGGGAGCCAGCTTGAGCGCCCAAGGCGGGCCCGATGGCCAAAGGCTCATCCTCAGCGAGGAAGACGGAGCCAAGCTCTGTGGGCAGAGTCGTCGGGCCGACCGCTGGCTGGACGCCAAGCGCGGTCGCTTCGTGCGCGTGGCGCTCCCTCTGCTTGGGGCCGAGCAGCGCAAGAAGGCCGCGCGCGTGGCTGCCAAGCGACCGCAGACACCCACGGACGACAGTCTGTACCTCGGCGCGCTGCCCTCGGCGTTCGAGACCGGAGCGGTCGAGGCCGAGCCGCTGGTGAATGCGCGCTTCGCGGAGGCCGCTCTGCCGTACGAGGTCGTCGACCTTTCGTCGCTCTCGGCCTTGGGCGTGGACGGCCTGCTCGTCCGCGTGCGGGAGGCGGTCCCGCCCGATGCATCGTGGGATCTCTGGCTGTGGACGGACAAGGGCGTGCTGGAGGTCGATACGTCTGGCGTGCGGGACGCGCCGGCCTTCGTCGTCGACTTGCCGGCCGAGCTCACGAGTGGCTGTCTGGGGCTCACGGTGGGGGCCCGGGCGCCGTTCGTCGAGGTGTCGGGTCGCCTCGGCGTGCCGATCCCCGATTCTGCCTCACTGACCCACGCCCTCTCCGATGCCGAGGGCGACCGGACGCTGCGCGAGCTGGCCCTCCGTCGTCCGTCCGTCCTCTCCGAGCTGGCGAGCGGTTGGGCCTCGCTGGCACCGTCCGCGCGTACGCGCGCCGAAGTTCTGGGGCGGCTTGCCGAACCTGGAGACGCCGAGCCCTTCTGGGTTCGCCAGTGGCTCGACGGTGGCGAAGGTGAGCGGGCACGGGCCGAGGCGCGACTCCGGAGTTTGAGTGACGGCGGCCGAGGGGCCCTGGTGCGGGCGCTCGACTCGGCGCGGCCCAAGGACGAGCTCGAGCTGGCGCGTGCACTCGCTTCGCTTTCCCCTCCGGCGGCCCTGCGTCCCATCGCGCGGCGGCTCGGACAGCGATCGGCTGCCCGGCGGCTGGAGCTGCGCAAGGTCCTGGCCGAGCTGGACCGCGACCCAGAATTCGTCCACGAGGTCGAGCGGCTGCTGGCCGACCCGGTGGTGCCTCGGCTGCAGAAAGTCGAGGTGCTGCGAGCCGTGGCTCCAGTCGCCCCGCATTTGGCAGAAGGCGCCCGTCGGGATGCGCTGGCGCTGCTCGACTCGGCCTCGTTCCGGGAGGCGTACGTGCTCGTGCCGGTGGCGCTCGAGCTCAGCCCGTTGGTGCCGGCTGCGGAGCAGCTGCTCGTCGAATGGGTTTCTGGAAAGCGGCTCGAGCTCGCTCCACGGCAGCGCGCCGCCCTACGTACGCAGGCGCTGTCTCTGGCGCGTGAGCACGAGCGAGCGTGGGCGAAGCTTTCGGCCGAGGCCGTGAAGCTGCTCCAGGATCCGTTCCCTCGCGTGCGCGTGGCGGCTGCCACCTACCTCGAGCTCGCCAAGAGCAGCACGGCGCGCTCCGCGCTCGAGCAGCGCTTGCGCCATGACGACTGGCCGGCCGTGCGCGAGGCCAGCTTGGGCGCACTCGCGTATCTGCGCGCAGAGCCGGCAGCAGCGGCCGAAGTAGACGCGGCCATGACGCGCGCCCTCGCCAAGGATCCCACCGTGAGCGTGCGTGCACGCGCGGCCCGGGAGCTCGACGAGCTACCGCGGCCAGAGACGGTTTCGGCCCTCAGGCGTTCGCTTTCCAAGGACGAAAGCGCTGCCGTTCGAGCCGAAGCGGCGCGGTCGCTGGGTGAGATCTGCGACTACGGCTCCGTTTCTGCGCTTACCGATGCGGCGCGCGGCCTCACCCATGGTGCCCACGACGAGGCCGACGTGAGGCTCGGCCTGCACGCGGTGACGGCGCTGGCGCGTCTCAATCCAAAGGATTTGGACGAACGCTTGGCCCCGCTGACTGCGGAGTCGGTGCATGGGCCGCTGAAGGCTCGCATAGAGAGTGCCATCGCCCGGGATCGAGGTGGGTGTGCCAGCTCCAAGAAGCAGTGATAGACTGAGCGAAGATGACGACAGCGTCGTGCCGAAGAGCGACCCTGCGCTCCCGAGCACGCACCCTTCCAAGGCGCACTCTTCCAAGGCGCACCCTTTCGAGCAGAGGAGCACAGCGTGAGCGGACTTGATTCGGCGAGCATGGTGGCGGCGATCGCTGCCATGCAGGACTACGATCGGTATCGGAACCTCTCCTGGGAGGGGTCGTTCGAGGACTACCTGCGGCTCGTGCGCGAGGATCCGCGGGTCACGCGCAACGCGTTCCAGCGCGTGTACGACATGGTGCTGTCGCACGGCAGCGAGGAGTACGTCGACAACAAGAAGAAGATCGTCCGCTATCATTTCTTCCAGGATCCGGACGGCGGCGGGAAAGACGCCGTGTTCGGGCTCGACATTCCGCTGATGCGGCTGATGAACGTGCTCAAGGCGGCTGCGGCTGGCTACGGCCCCGAGCGGCGCGTGATCCTGCTGCACGGTCCGGTCGGCTCCAGCAAGTCCACCATCGCCCGTCTGCTCAAGAAGGGCCTGGAGCGTTACTCGACCACCCCCGCGGGCGCGCTCTACACCTTCCGTTGGGTGAATTTGAAGGATTCCGGCCTGGCCGGCGAGAACGTGGACACGTTCGACTCGCCGATGCACGAGGATCCGCTGCGTCTGATTCCACCGGAATGGCGAGAGGCTGCGATCAAGGAGCTCGGTCTTTCGGGCGAAAGCTTCAAGGTGGATATCGAGGGCGAGCTCGATCCGGCCAGTCGCTTCATCTTCAAGGACCTCCTGGCCAAGTACAAAGGCAATTGGCAGGAGATGATCGAGCGGCACATCGTCGTGAGGCGCTTGGTACTCAGCGAAAAGGACCGCATCGGCATCGGCACCTATCAGCCGAAGGACGAGAAGAACCAGGACTCGACCGAGCTCACCGGCGACATCAACTACCGCAAGATCGCCGAATACGGCTCCGATTCGGACCCGCGCGCCTTCAACTTCGATGGTGAGTTCAACATCGCCAATCGCGGCATCGTCGAGTTCGTGGAAGTGCTCAAGCTCGACGTCGCGTTCCTCTACGACTTGCTCGGTGCTTCCCAGGAGCATCGCATCAAGCCGAAGAAGTTCGCGCAGACCGATATCGACGAAGTCATCATCGGCCACACCAACGAGGCCGAGTACAAGCGCCTGCTCAACAACGAGTTCATGGAGGCGCTCCGCGACCGTACGATCAAGATCGACATTCCGTACATCACGCGGCTTTCGGACGAGCGTCGCATCTACGAAAAGGACTTCGATCAGCGCAAAGTGCGCGGGCGCCACGTCGCGCCGCACACGCTGGAAATGGCTGCCATGTGGGCGATTCTCACCCGCCTCGAGCAACCGAAGAAGCACGATCTCGAGCTGATCCAGAAGCTCCACCTCTACGATGGGCGTGTGCTTCCGGGCTACACGCAGGACACCGTGAAGGAGTTGCGCAAGGAGACGAGGCGCGAAGGCATGGAAGGCGCGAGCCCGCGCTACGTGCAGGACAAGATCTCCAACGCGCTGGTCAGCGATCAGGGTGAGGGCACCATCAATCCGTTCATGGTGCTGAACGAGCTCGAGAAGGGCCTGACCAGTCATTCGCTGATTACCAGCGAAGACCAGCGCAAGCGCTTTCGCGAGCTGATCGGTGTGGTCAAGCAGGAGTACGAGCAGATCGTCAAGAACGAGGTGCAGCGTGCCATCAGCGCCGACGAGGATGCGATCAGCAAGCTCGCCGCGAACTACATCGACAACATCAAGGCCTACACGCTGAAGGAACGCGTCAAGAACAAGTACACCGGCCAAGACGAAGAGCCGGACGAACGTTTGATGCGCTCGATCGAGGAAAAGATCGACATCCCGGAGAACCGCAAGGATGACTTCCGGCGCGAGATCATGAACTTCATCGGCGCCAAGGCGGTCGAAGGGCAGAGGTTCGATTGGCAATCCAACGACCGCCTGCGTCGTGCGCTCGAGATGAAGCTGTTCGAGGATCAGAAGGACAGCATCAAGTTGAAGACGCTGGTCAGCGCCGTGGTCGACAAGGAAACGCAGGAGAAGATCGACATCATCAAGTCGCGGCTGATCAAGTACTTCGGCTACAACGAGGTCAGCGCGACCGACGTGCTCAACTACGTGGCGAGCATCTATGCTCGTGGCGACGCCACCTGATGATCGCGTTGGCTGCCCGTGGCGACTTAACGTCGCGTCGGCTGCTCGTGGCGACGCCACTTAACGTCGCGTCGGCTGCTCGTGGCGACGCCTGTGACGGCATCGACTGAGTCTTGAGGGCGGTGGGGCCCGAGCTGCCCAGTGGCGGCGCGCTCTGGCCCCTCGGTCCGGCCGAGCGGCCTGCGAGCGCTGTCACCCTGCGGCTTGCGCCGCCGGCCGAGCGCTTCTGCGCCCCTACTCCTTCGCCTCCAGATCCAGCGCGACCGAGTTGATGCAGTAGCGGATGCCAGTGGGCGCGGGGCCATCCGGAAAAACGTGACCCAAATGGGCGTCGCACGCGCCGCAGCGCACCTCGATGCGGCGCATGCCGTAGCTCGTGTCCTCGAGCTCTCGGATGTTGGCGCCGTCCGCCTTGCGGAAGAAGCTCGGCCAGCCGCAGCCCGAGTGGTACTTCTCCTTGGAGCTGAAGAGCGCCACCCCGCAGCAAATGCAGCGATAAGTGCCCTCGCGTTCTTCGTCGGTGTACGCCCCGCTGAAGGCTGGCTCGGTCGCTCCCTTGCGTGTGACCAGGTACTGGGCCTCGCTCAGCTTGGAACGAAACTCGTCGTCGCGGCTGGCGTCCGGCAGGTTCTTGG